>Ga0181537_10004104_pt1 | contig 12184 bp, 11 predicted proteins | sample PEATcosm2014_Bin_39_FD_119765 | JGI IMG/M metagenome (GOLD analysis project Ga0181537, IMG submission 119765) | Peatland microbial communities from MTU Mesocosm Facility, Houghton, MI, USA - PEATcosm2014_Bin23_10_metaG | ecosystem: Environmental > Terrestrial > Soil > Wetlands > Peat | place...
CGAATTCCAGCACCACTTCCCCGCCCTCGCCGCGCGCGACCACCTGGGCGGACAATTCCGGCGCGAAGTCGATGCGGTCGCCCGCCTTGAGCTTCTTGGCCGGCCGGGCCAACGCTGTCCAGCGCACGCCCTCGCCCGGTTCGATCAGCATGGTCTCCACTTTGGCCGCGCCGCGCATTCCCCGCAGCCGCGCCGGGATCACCTTGGTGTCGTTCAGCACCAGCAGATCGCCGGGCGCGAGCAACGAAGGAAGGTCGCGCACGATGCGGTCCTCGATCCCGCCCTCGCGCACCACCAGCAGCCGCGCCGCATCGCGGGGGCGCGCCGGGCGATCGGCGATCAGGTCGCGCGGCAGGTTGAAGGAGAAATCATCGACTTTCATGGAACGGGGGGTGTGCCAGTGGCGGCGAGGCGCGTCAACCCGGAAGCGGAGCGCCGGCAGCGACGCGCAATCCGCGCCGGGCGAGCAGTTGCGCGAATCCTTCGCTCATCAGATAAGCAAACTCGCCCTCGCGGGGTTCGACCCAATTATCCACCGCGGCCAGCTCGGCATCGGGATGGCCGGGATGGACCATCAGCATGGTGTGCGCCCGCGCGCCCGCCAGCAGGCGCGGCATCGCCTCGCCCAGCGCCACCTTGCCGAACGGATAGACGCCGGTGAAGCCGCGATTGGCGGGAATGCCACGCGCCCGCGCCCGCGCATGCAGGCCGCTGCCCAGCAGCGCGACAATCGCGCCCTCGGACGAGAAGCGGCGCAGCAAATTGGCCGGCGCATCCCAGGTGTCGCGCACCCACGCGCCGTGTTTGGCCAGGCGGCCGGCCACCGCATCGAGGACCAGATCGCGGACTCCGGGAAGCTGGTGGACATGCTGGTGTCCATCGATGAAATCGGGCGGGCGGCCGAGATGCGTTTCGAATTTATCGAGCTGACGCGCGAGTTCGGCGGCGATCTCGGCCAACGGCAGCCGGCCCGTTTGCGCGCGGCGGCTGAGCGCGCCGATCGACGGTAGCGTGCCGTTGGGCGCGAGAGAGGGCATCGCGCCCAACGGCTTCTGCATGGTGAGCGTCAAGTGGAGTCCGATGGCGATACGACCCGTGAGCGGTTTGATCGCGGCGGCCGCCTCGGTCCAGCGCGGCATCGCCGTCATCGCGCCGGTGGCCGACAATCGCCCCGCCTCGGCCAACTCGCGGATGGCCCGCGATACGCCGGGCGCGATCGCGTAGTCGTCAGCGCAGACGATCAGAGGAGCAAGAGCGGCGGGCGGAATCTGGTTCACGGCGGGCCGATCATCGCGCGTGCGAGAAGATTGAACAACCTGAGTAGCGCTGATCACGCATGTGGCCCACACATCGACTAGAGAACCCTCCTACACAGTGGACGAACCCGTATGTTCCTGTTATGTTCTTTGGCCTTTTACGCGATGGAATCGGGCCCATGCGCACCAGCAGCCAGTTCTTCGTCTCCAGCGTGCGCGCCGCCGGCTACCGCTCGCTGCGCGCGATCCGCTTTCCGGTCGAAAGGTTGTCGGTATTCGTCGGTCCCAACGGCGCGGGCAAAAGCAACCTCTATCGCGCATTGCAACTGATCCAGTCCGCGGCAGCCGGAACGCTGGCGCAGGAACTGGCCGCCGAGGGCGGGATGTTTTCGGCGTTGTGGGCCGGCGAGCGCAAACGCCACGAGCCCGCGCGAATCGCATTGTGGACCGGCTTCGGCGAGGTGCCCGGCGCCGCCGCATCCGCCTACGATTACGAAGTCGATGTCGGGCTGGTTCCTTCCGAGGAAGTGAAGCCGGGAGACGTGTGCGCCTATGGTGTCGAGGTCGGCATGCGCCGGCCAACGGCTGCCGCCTTTCTGCTCGAACCGCAGATCAAGGAAGAGACGCTCACATTCCGCCACGGCAAGCGCACGACCAAGATTCTCGAACGGCGCGGACCCGCGGTGTATGCGCGCGCCGCCGACGGCGAACGCATCACGCTCGCCGCCGAGCTGATGGAATCGGAGACCGCGCTAGGCGCGGTGTCAGACCCGGCGCAATTTCCCGACATCGACATCATCCGCCGTACCGTCCTCGATTGGCGCTTCTACCATGGCTTGCGCACCGATGCGGCGTCGCCGCTGCGCCGCCCGTGCCTTGCCGTCACCGCGCCCACCTTGGCCTCGGACGGCGGCAATCTGGCCGCGGTGTTCGCGACCCTCGTGCATATCCGAGCCGACACCGCAGACCTCGACCGCGCCATCAACGACGCCTTTCCCGGCGCCAAGCTGGCCGTACCGCCACCGGAGGAAACCGCGTCATTCGGCCTGATCCAGCCCGACTATCCCAGGCGCGTGTTCGCGGCGCACGAACTGTCCGATGGCACGCTGCGCTACCTGGCACTGGCAGGCGTCCTGCTGGCCTATCGCCTGCCCGCCTTCATCGCGCTTAACGAGCCCGAGACCAGCCTGCATCCCGATCTACTGGAGCCTTTGGCACGGCTGATCGTGCGCGCCGCGGAGCGCACCCAGATCTGGCTGGTCACCCATTCGGAACGACTCGCCGATGCGCTGGGCCGGCATGGCAACATCAAGCCGCTCAGGGTTACCAAGCGGAGCGGCGAGACCTGGATCGAGGGGCTGTCGATCGCCGGCGAGTTGACTGACTGACCGGCGACGGCGAACTCAGGCCGCCAGATTCTCGCCGGCCATGACGCGTCGGATCAGGTCGATGGTTTCGCCGACGCCATAAAGAGCGATGAACGATCCCATCCGCGGCCCCTGCTCCTGTCCGAGCAGAATGTTATAGAGCGCGGCGAACCAGGATTTGAGCTCGGGAAATGTCGCGGCGTGATTTTTTCCGACGGTATAGACCTCGGTTTGGATGGCTTCCGAATCGGCGCCCGCCGGCAAGGCCACGAGATGCGTGGCAAGCTCGGTCAGGGCGGCGGATTCGGCCTGGGTCGGCAGGCGGTAGCTCTTCTTGGGTTTGACGAAATCGCGGTAGTAGGCGACCGCGTAGTCGACCAGCCGGTCGAGCGTCGGCGCCGAGGAAGCCGTCAGGTGGGGCCGATAGCGCGTGATGAAGTGCCACAGAACGGCGCGGTCCTCGGCGTGGCACACTGAAGCGAGGTTGAGCAGCAGGGTGTAGGTCATGCCTTCGAAAGGCGCCGGCGGATTGCCCTTGTGGACATGCCACACGGGATTGTCGAGGCGGCGCTTCTCATCCTCCTGCGGGTACTTCTCGAGGAAGGCGAGATACTCGTCGACGGTGCGCGGGATGACATCGAAATACAGCCGCTTGGCGGCGCGCGGCTTCTGGAACATGAACAACGCCAGGCTTTCCGGCGGGGCGTAGCGCAACCACTCCTCGACCGAGAGCCCGTTGCCCTTCGACTTCGAAATCTTCTGGCCTTGGTCGTCGAGGAACAGCTCGTAGGTCAGGTTCATCGGCGGCTCGGCGCCGAGGATGCGGCAGATCCGGCTGGCGAGTTGATAGCTCGAGATCAAATCCTTGCCCGACATTTCATAGTCGACGCCCAACACATACCAGCGCATCGCCCAGTCAGCCTTCCACTGCAGCTTGACCCGGCCGCCTGTGACCGACGTTTCGACCGTGGTGCCGTCGGTGTCGCGGTAGACGATGGTGCCGGCCGCGACATTGCGGTCGACTATTGGCACCTGCAGCACCTGGCCGGTCTTGGGGCTGACCGGAAGGAACGGCGAATAGGTTTGCTGCCGCTCCTCGCCGAGCGTGGGCAGCATCACGTCCATGACCTCGTCGTAATGGGCGAGCACGGCGAGGCAGCCCTTGTCGAAACGGCCCGAGGTATAGCAGTCGGTGGCGCTCTGAAACTCGTACTCGAAACCGAAGGAATCGAGGAAGCCGCGCAGCATCGCGTTGTTGTGTTCGCCGAAACTGGAATGGGTGCCGAAAGGATCGGGAACGCTCGTTAGCGGCTGGCCGAGATGGGCCTGGAGCAGAGCTTGATTGGGAACGTTGTCGGGCACCTTGCGCAATCCGTCGCGGTCGTCGGAAAAGGCGAACAGACGGGTCGGGATGCCGGGGGCCATCGCCTCGAATGCCGTGCGGACCATGGTGGTCCGCACTACTTCGCCGAAGGTGCCGATATGGGGAAGGCCGGACGGACCGTAACCGGTTTCGAACAAAACATAGCCTTTGGCGGGCACAGCGCCCTTCAACCGCTCGTCGAGCAGGCCGCGCGCCTCCTGGAACGGCCAAGCCGAGGCGGTGCGCGCAAGGATGGCGATGTCGGGCGAAATGTCAGTCATTGCCGGGCTTTAGCATGGAAGGGGCGGCACCGTAACCCAAAATTCGAGCAGTTCCCACCGGTGCGCAGCGGTCAAATACCCTGGCAGGCCTCGTGCTGGTCCGTTAGAGTGCGCCCCGCGTCGACGGGGCGCGGTCCCAGGAGGGATTTTCTTTGGTCAACGCGGTCGATACACCGGTTTCGGGCTTCACGGGACTGGGCCCAGCGGGCCTGGGTCCCCGTGCGCCGACCGCGCCGGCCGAGGCGCCGAAGAATGGTCCCGTTTTCGAGCAGAACGGTCCTGCGCAAAGCGATGCTGCCACTGCCGGTACCGCTCCGGCCAGAGGCAATCTCAACACTGCGGCCAGCGGTGCATTCGCGGCCCAAGCGATCGCTCAGAACGGCGATGGGGCTTCGGCTGCCGCGTTTGCGGCCACGTCGCCGAAACAGGCCGCGGCCGCGTATCAGACCACCGAAAGCCAGACCGATCCAAGGGGGGTCGCGGAAGTGATCTTGCCCGGACTCCCTGCGCGGCTTTCTTCCGGCCGGGCGATCGACGTCAACGCGTAGGCTCCCGGCACGCGGGTCCGCTAGTCGCGCCCGATGCGGTTGATCGCGTCTTCCACGATTCGGTCGCACAGCGCGCGGGCACGATCGAGCCCACCCGGAAACCGCTCACTCAGGGTCAATCCGATGAAGCCGTGGACGGTGGCAAGAAGCCGGTCGGCGAAATCGGCCGCCGGTTCGGAAGCGCCGCGCTTCGAGGCTAGCTTCGTCACGGCGTTGACCAACACGTCAGGTGCCAGATCGGGCCCGTGCGGAACCTGGCCGTCACCGCCGTAGATCACCGCGTACAATTCAGGATTGCTCAACGCGAATTCCCATAACCCTCGAATCGTGGCGCGTACGCGTTTGGCGGGTCCGACGGCCGGGGCCGCCGCGTGCTCCAGCGCCTCTCCCAGCTGCGCCCGTCCGAACGCCGCCAACGCAACCAGGACTTCTTCCTTGCTGGGAAAATACTGGTAGATCGCAGGGGCGCTGCACCCGATGCGCGCGCCGATGGCTCTCACGGTAACCGCGGACCAACCTTGCTCGGCGGCAATTTCGCGAGCCGCATCAACGATTTGTTTGCGTCGCGCAGGGTTGGAATTGGGCTGGGTAGCCATGGTGCTAAACTAGCATCATCCGGGCGTTCGGGCTATTGATCGGCGAACACTGGTGCGCCGTCCGTGACACACCGGTATTGTCGCGTCTTGCGCCAAGATTGGATTGGAATCACGTGCTATCGTTCGGATTATCGGTCATGGCCATCCGCGCTCCTCGGACCGGCCTTCGTGGGAAAAGGATCGGCGCTTCCGCCATGGAATTCGGCGTTCCTGATCTTCGAGCGCGAAACCACTCGGTGGAGATCAGTCGATGGCACGGTTGACCAAAAGCTCGGCCACGCGCCACGGCGCTTCGGGTGAGCGCCGCACCACCCGAGGTCGGACCGAACTCGGCGATCCCAACCCGATCGATGTTCATGTCGGGCGCCGCGTCCGGCTGCGGCGAACTCTGTTGGGGCTGAGCCAAGAAAAGCTCGGCGAAGCCCTCGGTCTCACGTTTCAACAAGTGCAGAAGTATGAGCGCGGAGCCAATCGGGTTGGCGCGTCACGGCTTTTCGACCTGTCACGGGTGCTCGACGTGCCGGTCTCGTTCTTCTTCGACGACATGTCCGACGACGTTTCCCGTCGTAGCCCCCGTTTGATGGTAGCCGGCTTGGCGGAAGACCCCGCCGACGATCCGGGTGCCGACCAGATGACCAAGCGTGAAACGCTGGAGCTCGTGCGCGCCTACTATCGGATCACCGATCCTCGTGTCCGGCGACGCGTGCTCGACCTGGCCAAGGCGCTTGCCAAAGCCGGCGATGGCGACGAGTCGGATTGAACACCGCCGCCCTATTCCCGGACTCTCGGATTTAGTCGAACCGATTTCTCAAATAATTGAGTTGACGAAACATGGCTGACTATACAACTTTTGCTAGAGTTATATCTATATGACAACCTATGGTTTAGGACGCGAGGAGGCGGCGCGATGGCGGGGCCCCCACGATCCAATCGGTCGACGATTACGCCGCAGCGCTTTGTCGACACCCATGTCGGGCGCCGGGTGTCCGACCGTCGCCGCGAACTATTGCTCAGCCGCGGCCAGCTGGCGGAAGCGCTGGGCATCTCGCCCGAGCAGGTGCGACGCTACGAATCGGGCCGCGCAACCATCGTCGCGTCGCGCCTGTACGCGATCGCGCAGTTGCTGGGCGTTCCAGCCAGCCATTTCTTCGAAGGCATTGCGGCCCCGGCCCCGGCCGCGCGGCCGATCGCGACGGTTGGTCCTTCCGATCCCGAATTGCGCCGCATAATCGAGGCTTTCTGGGCGATTGGTGATCGCGACGCGCGCGGCGCGCTGATCACCTTGATCGAAGCGATCGCCGAGTCGAGTGCAAGCCTTGGGCCATCGCCCACGCGTCTGGAATAGATCGGTGGGCGGTTCCGCCCTTGAATGACCTCCTGTAATTCGGTAACAAACGGGACCCGATCGGAGACCCGTCGGGCGCGGCGCGCTTGCGGCGTCGATATGATCACTCGGCACGGAGGGGATTTTGGCCAAGTCGAATTATTTGTTTACCAGCGAATCGGTTTCCGAAGGCCACCCCGACAAGGTTTGCGACCGGATCTCCGACACCATCGTCGACGCGTTCCTGGGCGCCGATCCCTATGCCCGCGTCGCCTGCGAGACGCTCGCCACCACCAACCGGATCGTGATCGCCGGCGAGGTGCGCATGAGCAAGGACAAGTGCGGGCCGAAGGCGCCGATGCTCAAATCCGGCAAAATCAATGCGCCGCTGATCGAAAAGCTGGCGCGCGCGGCGGTCAAGGACATCGGCTATGCGCAGAAGGGCTTCCATTGGAAGAACGCCAAGGTTTCGATCTTCCTGCACGGACAATCGGCCGACATCGCCATGGGCGTCGACGCCAAGGGCAACAAGGACGAAGGCGCCGGCGACCAGGGCATCATGTTCGGCTACGCCTGCAACGAAACGCCCGAGCTGATGCCGGCCCCGCTGCAATTCTCGCACAACATCCTCAAGGCGCTGGCGGCGGCGCGGCACTCCGGCAAGGAGAAGATGCTGGGGCCCGACGCCAAGAGCCAGGTGACCCTGCAATATGAGAACGGCAAGCCGGTGCGCGCCACCGCCGTGGTGGTTTCGACCCAGCACAGCGCCAAGATCGACAGCGACGACGTCAAGAAGATCGTCCGTCCCTATGTGCTGAGGACGCTGCCCAAGGGCTGGATGTGCGACGAGGCGCATTTCTACGTCAATCCCACCGGCAATTTCGTGATCGGCGGACCCGACGGCGATTCCGGCCTGACGGGCCGCAAGATCATCGTCGACACCTATGGCGGCGCGGCCCCGCATGGCGGCGGCGCCTTCTCGGGCAAGGACCCGACCAAGGTCGACCGTTCCGCCGCCTATGCCGCGCGCTACCTGGCCAAGAACGTGGTGGCCGCCGGACTGGCCGAGCGCTGCACCATCCAGCTCTCCTACGCCATCGGCGTGTCGCATCCGCTCTCGGTCTATGTCGACACCCACGGCACCGGCAAGGTCGACGAGGACAAGCTCTCGACCATTCTGCAGGAACTGGTCTCGCTTTCGCCGCGCGGCATTCGCGAGCATCTCGGCCTCAGCCGGCCGATCTATGCGCGCACCGCCGCCTACGGCCATTTCGGCCGCGAGCCGGAAAAGGACGGCGGATTCTCGTGGGAGAAGCTCGATCTGGTGGGCGAACTCCGCTCCGCCTTTGCCTGATCGCGAGCGGCCCCGCGATGCGGGACCGCGCTTCTACGGGCGTCGCCACGGCCGGCCCTTGCGCCAGGCCGGCCGTACCGCCATCGAGTCGCTGTTGCCGCGCCTCGCGATCGCGCTTCCGGCCGCGGGCGCGCTGATCGATCCCGCGGCCCTGTTCCCACGGCCCATGGCCGAGATCTGGCTCGAGGTCGGCTTCGGCGGCGGCGAGCATTTGGCGGCGCAGGCGGCGCGGCACCCTGAGGTCGGGCTGATCGGCTGCGAGGTGTTCGTCAACGGCATCGCCGCCCTGCTCGGCCATGTGCGGCGCGATTCGCTCGACAATGTCCGCGTCTTTCCCGAGGACGCGCGCCTGCTGATGCCGGCGTTGCCCGATGCCTGCCTGGGCCGCGCGTTCGTGCTGTTTCCCGATCCCTGGCCGAAGAAGCGCCATGTGGCGCGCCGCTTCATCGGGCCCGAGAACCTGCCCGAGCTCGCCCGCCTGCTGGCGGACGGCGGCGAATTGCGCGTGGCCACCGACGAGCCGGTCTACAAGGAATGGGCGCTCGAGCAGATGGCGGCCGCGCCCGATTTCGCCATCGCCACCCAGGACCCCACCGCGCGGCCCGCCGACTGGCCCGAGACCCGCTACGAGGCCAAGGCGCTGCGCGAAGGCCGCGCGCCGATCTACGTTTCGTACCGGCGCAAGAAGCGGGAGTAAGGCGGGCCTCCTTCGCCGGCGTTTTCTAGTCCGTCATGGCCGGGTTTAGCCCGGCCACCTGCCTGCGCGAAGCCGATGCTTCGCTTCGGCGAAGGCAGGTCCACGCCTTCCTTCTCGCTTACTTACCGTACGCAAAAAAAATCTGCGCGTTCCGCAAAATGTTTCACGTGAAACATAACTCATAATATTGTTATATAACAATCACTTAACATATTTTCGATGCGTGAAACGCAATTTTTTGGGTCGACTCCGCCGCCGGATTGGCCTATTCTAAGCCTCTGAAAACGCGCCAAAGCCGGCCCGGCGCACCTCCTCGATCTATGATGGTTTTCCCGCAAAATACCCTAGGTGTTACCCGCTCCCTAGCCGCGTATCACCTCAGGTACGCCATCGCGTCGCGCCCTCTGGGACTCAACGCCGTGCCTGCCCGAGCCGGTGCCGTCTGCAACCGAATACGGTATAGAGAACTGATCGCGGCACGCGGTTGGGGGATATAGGCCGGGATGACGCCTGAGGCATTCATCGAGAAGTGGCGTGGCTCGACGCTAACCGAGAAGTCGGCGTCGCAATCCCATTTCAACGATCTTTGCGAACTTCTTGAGGTTCCGAAACCCACTGACGTAGACAAGCGTGGCACAGACTATACGTTCGAGAAAGCCGTCAAGAAGGCTACTGGCGGCAAAGGATTCGCCGACGTGTGGAAGCGCCACTGCTTCGGCTGGGAATATAAAGGGCCACGCAAAAATCTGGTCGAAGCCTATTCCCAGCTCAAAGGCTACGCCGACGCGTTGGATAATCCGCCCCTGCTGATCGTCTCGGACATGCAGGAAATCCGCGTCCACACCAATTTCACCGACGCCATTTCCGAAACTCACGTCATTCCATTGCGGGATTTGATGGGCGTCGAACAGCGGCGCCTCCTTCGCGATTGCTTTACAGATCCCGAAAAATTACGACCGCAAATCACGCGCGAAGGCGTGACGCGCGACGCCGCGAAAGCATTTGGGGCGATCGCCAAGAAACTGCGCGACCACAGATACGATCCGCGCCGCGTCGCGCATTTCCTCAATCGAATCATCTTCTGTTTGTTCGTCGAGGATATCGACCTTCTGCCTGATCGACTGTTTGCAGACATTCTGGAAGAATCGGTCAAGGAAACCGACAAATTCGTGCCGATGCTGACTGACCTGTTCAAAGCGATGAAGGACAAGAACGGGCGGTTTGGCATGGTGTCGGTGCCGTGGTTCAACGGCGGCCTGTTCGACGATGATGACGTGCTTCCGCTCGGCGGCCTCGAAATTAACGATCTTGCCAGAGCAGCGCGCCTTGATTGGAGCGCCATCGAACCCTCGATTTTCGGCACGCTGTTCGAGGCGGGGCTCGATCCCGAGAAGCGCGAAGTGATGGCCTCGCTGTTCGATCCGAAGGCCGCACCCAAAAAGAAGAAAGGAATTGAAGCCTGGGCAGCCGGCGATAAGGGCGTAGGCATCCATTACACCGATCCCGCCACGATCATGAAGATCGTGGAGCCCGTGGTGCTGCGACCGCTCCGCCATGAATGGGAAAGCGTGAAGGCGGAGATCGCCAAGCATCGCACCGCCCGTGACTGGGCCAAGTCGGACTCGGCCCGGACGCGGAGCGAACAGGCCGCGCGTGATTGTTGGTTTACGTTCCGCCACAAACTGGGTCATTTCCGCGTGCTCGACCCCGCCTGCGGTTCGGGCAACTTCTTGTATCTGTCGCTAATCAACCTCAAGGATTTCGATCTGAAGGTGATCGAGGAAGGCCAAGAAATGGGACTGCCGCTCGACGATCAGCGCGTCGGGCCCGATGCGGTGCGCGGCATCGAGATCAACCCTTACGCCGCCGAACTGGCGCGCGTGACGATATGGATCGGCGAATTGCAGTGGCAACTCAAGAACAGCTTCCGCATCAAGCGCGCGCCGATCCTCGGGCGGCTCGACGGCATCGAGAATCGGGATGCACTGCTCAACTCCGACGGGTCGGAAGCCGAGTGGCCGAGGGCGGACGCTGTGGTGGGTAATCCCCCGTTTCTGGGCACCAAATGAATGTTGGGCGTTCTCGGCGATCAATACACCAACAAGCTGCGTCATATGTACGAGGGAAGAGTCTCGCCATTTGCAGACCTTGTTTGCTGGTGGTTTGCCAAGGCACTCGACGCCGCCAATCAAGGCAATATCGGCCGCGCAGGGTTGGTTGCGACGAATTCTATCCGAGGTGGCAGAAATCGACTGATCCTCGACGCGATTTCCGACAAGTGCATCATCTACGACGCGTGGTCAGATCAACCCTGGGTGATCGATGGTGCGGCAGTCCGTGTTTCGATAGTTTGCTTTGCCAGGAGAGATAGCGCGCTTGAGACAGAATCGCTTTCGTTGGATGGCAAAGCCGTTTCGCGCATCCATTCTGATTTGACCGGGCAAGCGGCGAACGCCACCAGCATCGATCTGACGAAAGCCCAAATTCTCCCGGAGAACTCATCACTCGCGTTCATTGGCGTCCAGAAGACGGGACAGTTCGATCTGTCCGGCCAGATTGCGCGGGACTGGTTATCGGAGCCACTAAATCCAAATGGACGCCCAAATTCCGATGTCCTCCGGCCTTATCTGAACGGTTCCGATATCGTCCGTCATTCGCGTGATTTTTGGATTGTCGACTTCAGCAGTCTAAGTGATGAGCGTCAAGCCGCTCTGTACGAGGCTCCCTATTTGTATCTGTCGAAGGCCTACGAACGGTGCGCCAGACAAACAAGGAGGCGCTCGCTCGAGACAACTGGTGGCAATTTTGGCGACCGCGTCCCGAGATGCGCAAAGCCACGGCCGGGTTGGTTCGGTATATCGTTACGCCACGTGTAGCGAAACACCGAATATTCGTTTGGGCTCATCATGCGATATTGCCCGATAGCGCCACTGTCGCTGTCGCGCGCGACGACGACACTGCGTTTGGCGTTGTGCACAGTCGCTTCCATGAAGCGTGGGCATTGCGTTTAGGTACAAGCCTAGAAGACCGTCCGCGATACACGCCAAGTACAACCTTCGAGACCTTTCCTTTTCCCAAGGGACTAACACCTGACATTCCGGCTTCAGTCTATGCAAATGACTCTCGCGCCGAAGCTATCGCGGCCGCCGCGACACGGCTCGACGAATTGCGCCGTGCCTGGCTTAACCCGCCCGATCTCGTGAACATTGTTCCCGAGGTTGTCGCTGGCTTTCCCGACCGCCTCGTGCCCAAAGGCGCCGCATCCGAAGCCGCATTGAGGAGACGCACCCTCACCAACCTCTATAACGAGCGCCCGACGTGGCTCGACAACGCCCATCGCGACCTCGACGCCGCTGTGGCCGCCGCTTATGGCTGGCCCACTGACATATCCGAGGACG
>Ga0181537_10004105_pt1 | contig 12181 bp, 10 predicted proteins | sample PEATcosm2014_Bin_39_FD_119765 | JGI IMG/M metagenome (GOLD analysis project Ga0181537, IMG submission 119765) | Peatland microbial communities from MTU Mesocosm Facility, Houghton, MI, USA - PEATcosm2014_Bin23_10_metaG | ecosystem: Environmental > Terrestrial > Soil > Wetlands > Peat | place...
CGCGGCGCCGATTTGCGTTACGACATGCAGATCACCTTCCAGGAAGCGGCGCGTGGCGTGGAAAAAGAGATCGAAATTTCCAAGCTCCAGACCTGCGATACCTGTCACGGTTCCGGAGCGGAACCGGGGAGCAAGGTCACCACCTGCTCCACCTGCGGCGGCCACGGACAGGTTGCCGTGTCGCGGGGCTTTTTCAATATCGCGCAAACGTGTCCCCGTTGCCGAGGGGCCGGGCAAACCATCGAAAAGCCGTGCCATACCTGCCATGGCGACGGGCGCATGGAAAAAACGGCCAAGATCAAAATCAAAATTCCGGCCGGCGTGGAGGATGGCACGCGGCTTCGTTCCTCCGGCCAGGGCGAAGGCGGTTCGCGGGGCGGTCCGTCCGGCGATCTCTATGTCGTTTTGCATGTCGAGCCGCACGAGATTTTCCAGCGCGAAGGAACCGATCTTTTTTGCAGCGTGCCGATCAGTTTTGCGCGCGCGGCCCTCGGCGGTGAGGTCAAGGTCCCGACGCTTGAGGGCAGCGCCGTGCTGAAAGTCCCGGCGGGCACGCCGAGCGGCAAGGTCTTCCGTCTTCGCGGCAAGGGGCTGCCGGAAGTGCACGGGCGCGGCGTGGGCGATCTGCGCGTGAAGCTTTACGTCGAAGTGCCAACCCGGCTGAATTCCGAGCAGCGCGCGCGGCTCCAGGCTTTCGCCGATAGTTGTGACGAACACACGCATCCGGAGGAAAGTTCCTTCTTCCGCAAAGCGAAGGATTTTTTCAAATGAAGCAATCCGTCATCCTGAGCGAAGCGAATGCGCAGCATTCGCACAGTCGAAGGACCTTGTCGCTCTACCCAGAGATTTTGCAAGGCGACCAGGCATCCATTTCCCTTGGCCGCTTTGCCGCCCGAATCCTTTCTCCCCGCTCCACATCTTCAAATTTGGTAATTTCGCAAATGCTTTCCCGGCGAACCTGAAAATATGAAACGCTACTACTCCCCCTCACTCGATCGTGGTCTGCTCGACGCCGAACAATCCCACCACTGCGCCCAGGTCATGAGGCAGGGCGTGGGCGATCTCTTCGCGGTCTTCGACGGCCACGGAACCGAAGCGAAGGCGCGCATCACCGAAATCGCCCGCGATCAGGTGAAATTCCAGATTCTGGCCAAAGCGGCATCGCCGCGCCCGGCGCATCCCGTGTGGCTCGCGCAGGCGCTGACCAAGGCCAAGTCGATGGACCTCATTATCGAGAAGGCGACCGAACTCGGCGTCTCCGAGCTGGCCCCATTGCAATCGGACCACAGCGTCGCCCACGTCGATGAGGAAAAAGCCGACGCCAAGGTGGAAAAATGGCAGAAGCTCACCATCGAGGCGGCCAAACAATGCGGCCAGAACTGGCTGCCGGTGGTTCATCCGCCGAGCGCGCCGAAGGATTTTGTCACCGCGATTCCCAAAGGCGCGGTGAAGTTGATCGCGTCGCTGCAGAATGAAGCGAAGCCGTTAAAGGGCGTCTTGCGCGAACACCTTTCGGGTCTGAAAAGCGGCACGCCGATTGTGGTCATGGTCGGGCCGGAAGGCGATTTCACCCCGGCGGAAATCGGCCAGGCGCGCTCGGCGGGATTTATTCCGGTTTCGTTGGGAAAGATTATTTTGCGCGCCGAGACGGCGGCGTTTTTTGCGCTAAGCGCGATTGCCTATGAGTTGATGGAGTAAAATCTCCGTCATCCTGAGTTTGTCGCACACACGTGTGACGGGATCAGTTCTGCCTCGGTAAAAGCATATTTAAATGAACCCGGTCCCCGTCTTTCTCGCGTTTCTGTTCCTTAGCCTCGCACCGGTTTCCGCCCAACCCGCGATTCCGGCGCAGCCCGCCGATCCGAACCAGCCGAGGCCTGCTTTGCCCGTCGTTCCTGATTCGATTACGCCGCCGCAGACGAACGCACCCTCTACGAATAACGCGCCTGCCCCGCAGGTGGCTGTCTCCATCATCGCCGACAGCAGCCTGAAGCAGGTTTTGCAGGAGCTGGCCCAGTCCTGGGCCGATAGCCAGGATACCGGCCCGCAAGTCCCGCTGACGCTGACCAATGCGGGAACGCTTCGCGCCAAAGTGGAGAGCGGTTCAAGTGATTCGGTGTGGGATGTGGTCATCAGCGCCGACGTTGCGGACGTGAAGGAAATGACCGACAAGGGTTTTCTTTCCGCCGACGATCAGCGCTCGCTCGCGCGCAACACGCTGGTTATTTATGGACGCAAAGCGCTGGTCAAGGACGACGAACTCGACTGGTTCGATTTGATCGGGACGGAATGGAAAAAAGTGGCCCTGGGAAATCCCGACCTGGTCGCTTCGGGACGGGTCGCCCGGCGCGCGTTGCAGAAGCACGACCTGCTCGGCGACGATCATAAGGACATTTACGTTTATGCGCCGACCGAGACCCTCGCGGTGGCCGTGGTGCAACGGGAAGAGGCCGATGCCGTCTTTTTCTACAAGACCGATGCGGCCAATATAAGCCTGCCCGGCTTCGATATTTTTCCTGTGACGACCGATGACGCGCCGCCCGTTTTCTATACTGCTGCCGTTAGCCGCCTCGCGAAAAATCCGACCATGGCGCGCGCTTTCATCGATTATTGCGGCAGTGACGCCGCGAAGGCGATCTGGGCCAAGTACGGCTTCGAGACGAATTAGTCCTGCGGACGGCAGTATTTTGTGCCTTGCGTCGCACCTTTAGTTTTTTAACGACTCCACGACCTGCTTGATCTGCTCGCGCTGGCCTTCGTTCGTCGTGGCCAACGGTTGAGTCTCCATGACGATCTGCCCGTGCCGGACGCGCTGGATGATGTGGAGCAGGTCGCGTTCATTATCGACCCAGATTTTGGCATGCTCGTTCCAGGCGAGCGGCTGGTTCTGCCATTGGTCAAATGGTGCATCCTGGTCGAAAGTGACGAGATGGGCGGAGGGTACATCCGCAGCGGAAAGCGCCTGATCGCCGCCGCGAGCCAAATCGGTTCCGTAAAGTCCGACTTCGATGGTGCGGTTGGCAAAGCAGAGCAACACCACGGCGAAGCCGAGCGCCGCCACTCCGCTTCCGCCAAAAAGCCAGCGCAGGGCGGGAATCCATTCGCCAAAGGGCGCCGGATTCTTTTCGCGGTTCGCCGCCGGACCAAAATGTTGCCGTACCGCCGTGCGCAGCTCATTGACGCGATACGCGGGCAGCCCGGGCGTGATCGCTTGGGTGGCTTGGACCATCGGCGCGGTGGCGCGCAGAATCTCGTGCGTGAGCTTAAGCTGCTCGAATTCTTCCCGGCGCGCGGGCAGGGAAACCAGCTCCGTTTCGAGAGCGCGGCGTTCATCGTCGGTGGCTTCGCGGGAGATGACTCGCAGGGCCAGAGATGTGAAGGATTCAGTGTCCATAGCTTCTTATCGCAAATAGGCGGCGAGATCTTTCCACAATTTTGGCAGCGTCCGCAATTGAGCGCGAATTTTATCGAGACTGCGGGCGAGACTGACGCCAATGCTGCCGACCGGCATCCGGTATTTTTCGGATAATTCCCGGTAGGAAAGATGATGCATGAGGAAATCGCGGAGCAGGTCGGCCTGGCGCGGTTCCAGGCCGGAGAGCGCCGCGTCGAGGAGTTGGGAAAGTTCGCGCAGATCGGTGCCGTTGAGATGGGTGAGAAGTTGCTCCGCGGGCTCGAAGCGGATCGTCTCGTCGTCCTGCATCGCGTCGAGACTGGTGAGGTCGCCGCCGCCGCGCTTATTGGCGAGTTGGCGGCGCTTTTCCGAAATGGCTTTGCGCGAGGCAATGGTGATGACGAGGAGGCGCAGTTCGTCGAGCTCGGCGACCTGTTTGACTTTGGGCAATAAGAGGGTGAGCGCCTCGATGGCGATGTCCTCGGCTTCGGACGGCGTGAGCGCGGCCAGCGGATGGCGCGCGGCGGCAAACGCGGCGGGATAGAGACGCCGGAAGGCCTCGTCCCAGGCTGCCTCATCGCCGCGCTGAAGGGCGGCGAGCAACTCGCGATCGGTCCACATGACGCGAGATGTTTACCAAAGGCAGGCGGAAGGCAAGCTTGTGCTCGTGCCTCCAATAATACCGCTCTAATTTCTATTGGCCTCCCGCGCTATTTGTGGCATCGAATGGCGAGAACATGAACGATGTAGAGCTAGCAAGAGGGCAGGCGGAATATGTGATGGCGTTTGCTGAGTTCTCCAGACGCTTGATTGAAATTGGCGTCGCTCTGGATGGCCTTAATCTCGGTGGTTTTGGCAGTTTCACATTGGTTATGAGAAAGGGAACGGAGGCTGTTAGATTTCGTTTTGATGGACGAGACCGCTACATTGAGACAGAAATATCGCCGATCCGACAATGGAGCGCTCCTAACCAATGGGAAAAAGTTGAGGCAAAAGCTATTGCGGGGACATACAGCGAGGCACTTTCTTATGCCGAGACATTCTTGAGAAAGAGGTTGGAAAATATTCCAATTAGCAACCTACAATGAGGCTCGGTTTTCCCTGACAGAGTCCAGCCTTGCATTTTTATTCCGCTGGCTAACGCAACCCGCATGCCCCCCCGCCCGTTTCATTCCATTCCGAGTCCGAGGGAGATTCCGTTTATCGGAAGCGTGCACCGGCGTTTTGGCGGGCCGCTCGATTTTTTTCGCGATCTGAAGGAAAAATTTGGTGATGCGGCGCGGTTCAGTCTTTTCAACGAGCGCTTTATTTTGTTCAGCGATCCGGCGCTGGTGAACGAGGTTCTCGTGACGAAGCAGAACTCGTTTCGCAAGGGGAAGGCGCTGGAAGGCGCGCGCGTATTTTTAGGCAACAGCCTGCTGGTGAGCGAGGGCGAGGAGCACACGCGGCAGCGGCGGCTGATCCAGCCTGCGTTTCATCGCGGGCGGATCGCCGGGTACGCGCAAATCATGGCGGAGAAAGCCCGGCTCTGGACCGATGCGCAGCAGGCGGGCAAAGAGATCGATCTCGCGGTCGAGATGAACCGGCTGACGCTGGCCGTGGTCGCGGCCACGCTGTTTGGATCGGAAGTCGATGCGGAAGCCGGTGACATCGCCGAGTCGCTGACCGTGGTCATCGAGAATTTCAACCGGATGCTTTTGCCCTTTTGGAAATATTTTCGGCTCGTGCCGATTCCGGCGAATCTCCGGCTGTACCAGGCACAGAAACAGCTCAATGCGACGATTTATCGCCTCATCTCCCAGCGGCGCAAGGAGGGACGCGACCACGGTGATTTGCTCTCCATGTTGCTGGCGGCGGAGGATGCCGAGAACCCGCAAAAGCGGCTGACCGATACCGAGGTGCGTGATCAGGCGATGACGCTTTTTCTCGCCGGGCACGAAACGACGGCCAACGCGCTGGCTTGGACGTGGCACTTGCTGACGCAGCACGAGCCGGTGCGCGCAAAAATGAAGGCGGAGATCGATGCCGTGATCGGCCCGGATCGACTGCCTGGCCTGGAAGATGTGGCGCGGTTACCTTACACGACGGCGGTGTTCTCCGAATCGATGCGGCTGTTCCCGCCCGTGTGGGTGGTGGGTCGGCGAGCGCTGGAGGATGTGACAATCGGGGATTACGAAGTTCCGCGCCGGACGATTGTGATTACCAGCCAATACATCATTCATCGCGACGAACGATATTGGCCTCACGCGCTGGAGTTTCGCCCGGAGCGCTGGCTCGACGAGCAGGCGCAGGCGGCGCGGCCCAAATTCGCCTATTTTCCTTTTGGCGGGGGCGGGCGCATCTGCATCGGGGACGCGTTTGCCTGGACGGAAGGGGTGATCCTGCTGGCGGTGATGGCGCGGCGCTGGCGGTTTGAAGCGGCGCCGGGGCAGGTGGTGGAGGTGAATCCGACGGTGACGCTGCGCCCGAAGCACGGGCTGAAAATGGTGGTCCGGGAAGCGTGAAGTGAGGAGGTAGCCGTGCAGTAAAAACCGTCGCGCTGCGCGACGCGACTGCTACCTCAAACCTCGGCGGTCTCTTCCCAGGTGATGCGGTGCTGCTTGGTCACCGCCATGAGTTCGAGATCGTTGAGGCCAAGGAAATAATCGAGACTCGATTTGTAATCGGGCAGATAATCCCAGGGACGGGGGGAAATTTGATCGGTCGCCGCCGCGCAGGCCCAGAGCAGGCGGGTCGATTTCTCCACCGCTTCGCAACTGGCCTTGAGGTCGTCGATGGGGGCAACTCCGCCGAAATGAATCGCGCTGGGCGGTTTCGGCACCGGAGCGATCACGTCCCGGATCCGCTTGTAGCAATCCATGATGATCTCGTTATCGGAATGGCCGCGGGCGTGCTGCTCAAACTTCAGGAGATTGGGAACATCACGAAAGTTCATGCGAAATGGAATGTCCAAGCGTAGCAAAGGAACCGGGGAATGCAACGATGCGGAAAAGGCTGCTGCGGGGCGGTAAATGTGAATAATACCCTTTCTCAATTCATTTCCGTATAAACCATCAGTCATCCCGAACTTGTCGAGGGATCAGTTCCGTCTCAGTGAAACGCAACCGAACCAAACTGATCCTTCGACAAGCTCAGGATGACGGAAGCTTGGCAGTTCCCAAATTCGGCGTAGCTTCAGAACATAGGAAGCATGAGCGTCTCGATCAATGATGTGTTGGCCCGGCTCGACTCGATCCTTTTGGGCAAGGACCAGGCCGTTCGCATGGCTTTCTGTTGCCTGCTGGCGCGCGGGCACCTCTTAATTGAGGACATTCCCGGTGTGGGCAAGACGACGCTGGCGCATGCGCTGGCCAAGATTTTCGGCCTCGAATTCCGCCGCGTGCAATTCACCAGCGACTTGCTGCCCGCGGACGTTTTGGGCAATGCCATTTTCGATCCGGCATCGCGGCTGTTTGTTTTTCATCCGGGGCCGATCTTCGCGCAAATGTTGCTGGCGGATGAGGTGAACCGGGCGACGCCCAAGGCCCAAAGCGCGCTGCTCGAAGCGATGGAGGAGGGGCAGGTCACCATCGACGGGAATACGCATCTGCTCCCGGTTCCCTTTTTCGTCATCGCGACGCAAAATCCGCAACGGCAGATCGGTACCTATCCGCTGCCGGAATCGCAACTGGACCGCTTTCTCATGCGCCTGGAACTGGGTTTTCCCGGACGCCGGGCGGAGAAGGAAATGTTGGCGGGCCAGGATCGCCGGGACCTGATTCGCCACTTGAAGCCGATGGTGTCGGCGGAACAACTTCTTTGGTGGCAGGAAAAGGTTCGGGAACTGCACGTCTCGGAAGCGGTGCGGGATTATATCCTCGATTTGCTCGAAAAAAGCCGCCAGATCGACGGCGCCGGGGCGGGGCTTTCTCCGCGCGCGGGCCTCGCCTTGCAACATTGCGCGCAGGCGTGGGCTTTCGCGGCGGGGCGCGACATGGTGGTGCCCGAGGACGTCCAGGCGGTGGCGCCGAACGTCATCGCGCATCGCCTCGGCTCGGCCGCCCTGGGCGCGGAGGATTCCGGCTTGTCCCTGACGGAAAAAATTATTCGGGCGGTGCCGGTGAGATGAGTTCATGAAACGCGAAAGCTTTCGCCTGCGTCCCACCGCGCTCTGGCTCATTTTTGGGCCCGTCCTGGGTTGCATGTGGCTGGCGGCGGTGAATTACTCGAACAATCTCGTCTACGCGATTCTCTACCTGATCGGCGCGCTGAGTTTCATTTCCATTTTCCATACCTGGCGGAATCTGGCTTCACTGCGGGTCGAGCACATCCGGATCCAGCCCGCGTTTGCGGGAGAAGAGGTCCGGATGGAAATCTATTTGCGCAATCCCACCAGGCACACGATCTACGGCCTCTTCTTTGCGCGTTTGGGCGATGAAGCCGGACTGTCGCGCCGTCCAACGCCACTCCGGCTGCCGGGCGGCGGCGGGGTGAGGATCGAGGCGGGAGACTCGTGTTCCGCGGAAGTGGTGTTTCCCTCCGAGCGGCGCGGAATGTACCGGTTCGAGTCTTTGCTGGTGAGGACATCGTACCCGTTCGGCTTGTTTTGGGTGAGCTTCCGTGTGCCGGTCGATGTGGAGTATTACATTTACCCGCAAGCCAGGGGGAATGCCGACTGGCCGGGACTGCATCCCAGCGGCGAACAGGGCTCGCCGGCTGGTCTGAAGCCGGGCGATGATTTTTCCGGTGTGCGCGCCTACATGCCGGGAGAATCGTTGCGTCATGTCGATTGGAAGGCCTTTGCCCGCGGCAGGCCGCTTGCCGTCAAGCAATTCACCGGCGGTTCCGGCCATGAGTTGTGGTTGGACGCCGCGGAGATGAGCCGCATGCCGCTGGAGGCGCGGCTTTCGCAACTGGCCCTCTGGATCGTCAACGCGGAAAAGGAGGAGATTCCCTACGCGCTCAAGTTGGGCCGGACGACGCTGCCGCTCGGGTTGGGCGCTGCGCACTCCCGCCGCGCATTGGAGGCGCTGGCCGTGGCGGGAGTGGGATCGGCGTAACCTCTCGTTAGGAGTTTGTCGTTCACTTGTTCCTGCTTTGGGGATAACTTTGATTTGCTAATGATATGACCCCCACGCCGCGTGACGTCCTGATCGAAATCGTTGCCAAGCATGGCGAGCCGCTGCTGGCTTCCCCGCTGCGCACCGAGGGCCTGCTCAAGGATTATTGCGGTGAATTCCGGCGCGAAATTTTTGTCCTGGTGAGTTGCCTGCGCGTGGGTGTCGTCGACCAATTGCGCCGGCAGAGCGGGCCGTCCATCAAGCTGGTCTGCGCGCGGCTGGCGCTCAAACTCGAGCAAAATCTGGCCATCTCGAGCGATGTCGCCAAATGGGGCGTGGAGAGCTGGGCCATCGCGTTGGGGTTGCTTCAGCCTGAGAACGCGACCGCCCGGCTCGGCGATATCATGGACGTTTCCACGCGGCTCTCCCGCCTGAAAGAGCTGGCGGCGGCGCCAGCGGTCCCGGCGGCAGCGATTGAGCCGGAGGCGCCGCCGACTGTGCCGGAAAAGCCGGGCCACGCTGCCGGGACTCCGATCGAGAAAGAGCCCGCCGTGGAATTTCTGGCGGAGGAACCCGAGCCGGGTTGGCCAGTGCCTGATTGGTCCCATCCAGTGTCGAGCGTCGTGGTCTATCCCGATGCCAGCGGACAAAAACCGACCTTGCGCGAGGCGGTGCGTGATGCCGCTCCCCAGACCTGCCTGCTGCTGAAGCCCGGCGTCTATCGGGAAAGCCTGCTCATCAAGAAAGATTTGCAAATCCGGGCCGAGGGCGCGCCGCGCGAGGTGATCCTCGAATCGCTGGCATCGTCGGTCGTGACGTTGGACGGCGCGTCACTTTTTCTGGCCCGCCTTACGCTCAAGGGCATCGGGGGAAAAGAGAAAAAGACGCTGGTCGCGGTGGAAGTGAAGGCGGGCCACCTCGTGATGGAGGATTGCGATTTGACCAGTGATATTTCCACCGTGATGGAAGTGAAGGGGCCGCGGTCCGAGGCGATCCTGCGCCGCTGCCATCTCCACGACGGCAAGGCCGGCGGCATCCTTTTTCAGGAAGGGGCGGTCGGCTACCTCGAAGAATGTCATCTCTACCAAAACAAACTCTCCCAGGTGGTGATCGGGAAGGGATGCTCGCCCACCCTCTTTTCCTGCAAGATCAGCCACGCCCTGATGGCGGGAATTTACGTAAGCGAGGGAGGCGAAGGGTTCATCGAAAATTGCGACATCTGGGGCAATGCCGTCGGTGGCGTGCAATGCCGGCGGGGCGGAAAGCCCCACTTTCGTCATTGCCGGATTTCGGCGAACGAACGCTACGGCATCCTGGTGGCGGAACAGGGCGAGGGATTTTTCGAGCATTGCCAGATCTTCGACAATGCCCGGATGGGCGTAACCATCAGCCAGCAGAGCAAGCCCCGCTTTTCCGGGTGCCAGATATTTGACAATCACGCGGAAGGCGTCGAGATCGGCTCGCAGGCGGAAGGGGAGTTGCTCGACTGTGAAATTTTCAGCAACGAAGCGGCCAATGTGCTGGTGAAGGACAAGTCCGATCCGCGGCTTTATCGCTGTGTGATTCATGACGGTCACAAGGAGGGCTTGCTTATCACGGCGAACTCCGAGGGCCGTTTCGAGCAGTGCGAATTTTATGCCAACGCGCTGACCGCCGTGTTGGTGACGCAAAACTCCAAACCCGTTTTCCAGCATGGTGTGCTCCACCATGGTATCGAGAATGGTATCGCGGTTTTACACGGCGCGGAGGGACAATTCATCGATTGCGAGATCACCCATCATGCCGGGACGGCAGTGCTGGTGGGGGACAAATCGCAGCCCCGTTTCGAGCGCTGCCACATCCTCAATAATCGGGCCCTGGGCGTTCACGTTGACGAAGCGAGCGCGCCAGCGTTTTTAAATTGCGTCATCAATCAAAACGTCGGGATCGGATTTTTATGCGCGCAGAACAGTGCGCCCCGCATGACAGAGGGCGAGATTGGCGAGAATGGCGGCGGCGGGCTGGCGGTCTCATCCCAGGGCAAGGGGCGGTGGGAGCAGGTCCATTTTATCGCCAACAAGGGCGACACCGTGCTGGCTTCCGATGGAGCCCGGCCCACGCTGAGGCTGTGCCGCATCGAAGAGGCGAAAGGCGCCGGTCTCCGTTTTCTCAACCAAGCCCAGGGAATTATCGAGGACGTTGAGATCGTGGGCAGCGGCGGCCCTGGGGTTGAGATCGAGGGCGGAGCGAATCCCTCCTTGCGGCACGTCGGCGTATCGCAGGGAAAGGGAGTGGGGATTGTCGTGCGGGCGTTTGGCGGCGGCACGGCAGACAACTGCAAAGTGGCCGGCAACGCGGGCGGCGATTGGGAGGTAGCGGAGAATGCTCGGCTCGTCCGGATTGGATGTTGATGCCTGACGGGATAGCCGCCGTGCCCCGTGCAATGGCAACCTTTACTTCTATGGCGCGGGCGTACCGGAGACGGGAATGGTCAGCGGAGGCTGCGCCGCCGCCGACATTTCCTTCAACTTGTTTTGGGCCTGTTTCACGAACGGTGAATCGGAATCCAGGCTTGCGGCTTCAGTCAGGACTTTGCGCTCGTTGTCCTTGTCGCTCTTTTGCTCGTAAAGACGGGCAGCGGACAAGTAGGCAAAAGGCGCATAGGGACTCTTGGCGCCTTCCTGCGCCACGTTCAGATAGGTGTTGATCGCGTCGTCGATTTTACCATTGGCTTCCTGCGCCGAGGCCAGGCCAAGTTGCGCCGAGTCGCGCAGTTCCGGATCGGTCGTGACGGTCTGGACGATCCGCTGATAATCCTGGATGGCCGAGGCATAGTCCTGTTTGGCGAAAGAACCGCCCGCCGCGCTCAGCAAGGCCAGCGTCCCCTGGTCGGCGCCGGGAAATTGATCGGCCACCTTGACCAATTCCTCGGGGGTCTTGGCCTGCACCAGGGCGTTGCGCGCCGAGGCTTCGAGTTCCTCCCGTTGGTTTTGCAAATAGTAATAATAACCAAATCCGCCCACCACGACGATCAGTGCCGCCAGGATCGGATAAACGATCAAGCGCCAGTTAATCATCTCCGCGTCGAGAATATTTGCCTCGTCCGATTGCAAAGTTGCCATCCGGAGAGACTAAAAAACCCGGCGACGCGGTCAATGACCGAATTTGCCCAGCGACTCCAGCGCCTTCGCTTCGAGTTGCGCAAACCGCTTCGCCACGGCCTCATCCGCCGCGCGGACGGACTTCGCTTCCGTGGCCAGAAAGAAGAGGAAATCGTAAAGCCCCTGGCAATCCCGCAACGAAATCGATTCGGCGCGCAGGGCCGTGCCCGGTCCCATATTGTGATAGTTGTTCAGCGCCACGCAGAGCGCTCCGGTTGGCAAGCCGGTGCGGTGAAAAACCGATGCCTCGCACGTGCCGCCGCCCATGAGCAGCCGCTGGTAAATCGTGCCGGGCCGGGCGGCCTGCAAATCCCGGAAGGCGGTTTCCAGCCAGTGGGTGATCCGTGAATCGAAGATGCTGAGCCGGTCGCCCACCCTCACGACCGGGCCGCCATCGACCCGGGCAAAGCCGCGCGCCTTGCTGGCCTCAAGCGAGAGCGTCGGCATGGACGCGAGGGGCGTTTTCGACTTCACCGCGGCCAGCGCCCCGGCAAAGCCAATCTCTTCAGCGCGCGTGAAAAGCGCGTGCACGCCGGCCCGGATTTTCCCCAGCGCCAGCCGACGCAGCAGGGCCACGCGGTGGGCACGCCCGGGTACATGGCCCCGGA
>Ga0181537_10004106_pt1 | contig 12176 bp, 14 predicted proteins | sample PEATcosm2014_Bin_39_FD_119765 | JGI IMG/M metagenome (GOLD analysis project Ga0181537, IMG submission 119765) | Peatland microbial communities from MTU Mesocosm Facility, Houghton, MI, USA - PEATcosm2014_Bin23_10_metaG | ecosystem: Environmental > Terrestrial > Soil > Wetlands > Peat | place...
AAACCGGGTGATCGCGTGTTGGCAACGGCCGACGCGACCTACGCTGAACTCGTTGCGGTAGAAGGCTCAGTCCTCACGCATTTACCTGAAGGGTTGAACTTGGTCGATTCCGCAGCGACACCGCTTATAGCGTTGACAGGCGATCAACTGGTACGGCGGGCGGCCCGGGCCCAATCTGGGCAGACACTTCTCGTGAGCGGAGCGCTGGGAAGCGTGGGGAGGGCCGCCGTGCATACCGCTAAGAAACTCGGGCTAAAGGTGATTGCGGGCGTCCGCACTCGACAGTTGCCGGAAGCGCGGACACTCGGGGTCTCGGGTACAGTAGCGATTGACGACGATACCGCGATCGCCAAGCTTGCCATGGTGGACGCCGTTGCCGACACGGTCGGGGGAGAGACGGCTGCAAAACTATTTAGCAGGGTGAAGGATGGCGGAAGCTTTGGCTATGCATCGGTGCTTCCCGACGGGGTTCCTGGACTGAATGCGACAGTCACTGTCACTCGGGTGTTTGCGCGTCCCGATGCGTCGAAAGTCCGGGAGTTTGCCGATGACATCCGTGATGGGACCTTCCTGTTGCCCATCAGTCGCCGGCTGCCGCTTAGCGATGCGGCCGAGGCGCACGCATTGGCGCAAAGAGGTGGCTCAGGGAAGATCGTACTTGTGTGCCGAGGTTAGGGCCGCCGTCGCCGAAGATCCAGCAAATTGCAGCCTCTGTTGCCGTTCAGGAACACCGCGAGCCGCGGACTCAACTCCGAAATAGCAAAGGCCCTGCTGTATCACCTACGACCGGTCAGTCAGGTTGCAATTATTGCTGCCGTTTAGCGGTCATTCGCTCTTTCCAGTAGGCTAGTTCGCTTTCGTCGGCGCTGAGCCAGAGCATTGCGTCTGGTACAGACGCAAGGATACGTAAGAAATATATGAAAACTGCCATCCGCGCCGCATTGCTTGCCGCCACGTCGCTCGTAACATCGGGAGGGTTTGCGGCGGCCAGTCCGCCGTCCCCCGGACCCATGCCCCCGCCGGCTAATCAGAAACTCGCCCATGACATCTTCAAGGAGATCGTTGAAATTCGCTCGGTACACGATGCCGGTACCAAGGGAGTAGCTGACATACTGGTGCGTTATCTTAAGGTCGCTGGGTTCACCGATGCCGACATCCATGTGCTAGCCGAGGAAAAGTATCCCAACCAGGTAAACGTCGTAGTGCGGCTCACGGGAAAAGGAAAAGGCAAGCCGGTTCTTTGGAACGGCCATATGGATGTAGTCGAGGCGAAGTCCGAGGACTGGTCACTCCCACCGTTTCAGTTCACCGAAAGGGACGGCTATTTTTACGGCCGCGGAACATCCGACATGAAAGATGAGGACGCAGCCGTAGCTGCGTCGCTAATCCGCTTGAAGAAGGAAGAGTTTATTCCCGACCGCGACATCATTGTCGCATTCACAGCCGACGAGGAAGTCGGCGAAGAACAGGACGGCATGGGGTATCTGCTACGGGAGCACAGGCCCCTGGTTGACGCCGAAATGGCGATTAACCCGGACACCGGATCAGGGCAAATCGACGATGGCAACCGCCTCGATTTTCAGATCGAGACATCCCAGAAGACGTATGTCACCTTTACGCTCGGGACAACCAACAAGGGCGGTCATTCATCCGAACCCAGGCCGGATAATGCGATCTACCAGCTTGCCAATGGCCTTGTGCGGCTTGAGCACTATGAATTTCCGTTCAAGACTAATGCAACTACGCGTATCTATTTTGCCAAGGTTGCCATGACGCAAAGTGGCCAGATGCGCTCGGACATGCAGGCGCTTGCGGGGACGAAGCTCGACCTCGACGCGGCCAAGCGCGTCGCAGCCGATCCGCCCTTCAACGCCATTCTGCATTCGACCTGCGTGGCGACTATGCTCTCGGCCGGTCATCAGGAAAACGCGCTCGCCCAAAGCGCCACGGCGACGGTTCAGTGCCGCATCATGCCGGACGAAACGGTGGACGGCACGAAGGCGGCGATCGAAGCCGCGATCGCCGATCCAGAAATCGCTGTGACCCCGCTCGGCAATGCGGTTGGTGCCGGCGAATCTCCACCCAATCCTGGTCTGATGGCCAAGGTACAACAGGTCGTGCAGTCGATGTGGCCGGGCGTGCCGGTAATCCCCTATATGGCAGCCATAGCCAGCGATTCCAGTTTCACTCGCCGAGCCGGAATGCCGAGCTACGGAATCGGTGGCGGCTGGAATGACATTCACGATATCCGGATGCACGGTCGCGACGAGCGCCATGAGATCGGCGATTTCTACGCCAGCGTCGAATTCACGTACCGGCTGATGAAGGAACTGAGCCGGGCGCAGTGAGGTAAGCGGTCTAACACAGTTTGTGTGGATTGGGCTTTTCGGCTGCGGCTGGCTGCCTCACGGCCGCAGATCATGCGCTGCGTAAATCACGCACGGTGGACTCTGACCAGCGTGATCGCCTTCTCGGGGCAGGCCGATACGCAAAGACCGCAGGAGAGGCAGGCATCGACGTTCGGGGTGAAGGCGACTTGCATGCCATGAACTCGCAACTTGAATCGACTCAAAAGTCCGAGCTTGCGGTAATCCTCGTCTTCGATCCGCGCCATCGCGAAAACATTTTCGGGGCAAACCCGAACACAATCTGCCTTGCCCTCACATCGATTGAAGTCAACAACGGGCTTGGTGACGCCTGCCGGCTGTTTGCATTGCATGACAGGCGTGCTCATGAACTGGACTCGGCTTCTCTGTCAGGGCGACAGTCCCCTCGTCGAAAGCGGGCGCGCTCCTCCGGCGTGAGATTCTCCAAACGCTGCCAGCGGCGGCCCCGAAGACCTCCTCGACCTCGGAAGCCCCCAACCAGGATCCTGCTGAGTACCAAGAGGCACAGCGCCTGTCGATAGTCCAGGGCCCGAACGCCCGAGAACACGCCTGGGACAAAGGCATTCCAAAGTAGCATTACGACAAGCCCAAGGACCGCAATGGCCGCCAAGATCAAAACGCCGCGCCCGATCAATCTAGCCTTAAATCGCATGACTTTATTCCTCATAATTCCATTTCGTCGTAAAACACCTGCAATCGCTGGCGCAGGTGAAGCACCGCGTATCGCTTCCTACTGAGCAGGGTGTTGACCGGGATGCCGTCGCGGCGCGAAAGGCTCTCGAAACTCAAGCCTTCGATCTCATGAGCAACGAAGACCTCACGCTGACTAGCGGGCAGCTCATCCAGGGCGTGCTGCAACGCCGCGAGAATCGCTAATCGAGCAAACTCGGCCTCCGGATTCCCATCCGGCGAGGGAAGTTGGATGTCCAAATGCAGTGCGCCGCGTTCCCCATACTGGTCCTCGACGGACTCGCTCAACGAACTCGCCTTTTTCTTGCGGAACCGATCGATGATGCGATTACGCGCCACGCGGATCAACCAACCGCTGACCTGCTCAATCGATTCCGGAAGCCGGTACGCTTGCACGAACTCAAAAAACACATCCTGCAAGATGTCTTCCGCGTCCGCGGCATTGCGAACGCGCGCCTTGATGAACGCCGTCAGTTTCCCGGTTTCTCGCAAGAGAGTCCCGGAGAGGTCGCGGTCAGTGTCTGTCAAAGCAAGCTCATTCAGCGGCTCCATGCTCAATGAGACGTTTCAGAAGGCGAAATATTGTGCTTCCGCGACAGATTAGCCTGAGTCGTGAAGTAGTCCGGGGGGCTGCGCCCGCAGCCTACTTACCAAGTCACCCCATACCTGCCGGTCGCGTCCGACCGCGGTGGGTCTCACGCACGCTCGGCGGCAGGATCAGGTCTCGGGGCTGGGTGCTATTCGCCTTCGAGCAAGGGCCGCATGAACATGCGGTCATATCTAAGAACACAACCGCTTTCATCTCTAATGCGATCCGCGTCGATAAACTCCTTGTTGATGCCAAAGTGACGTCGATAGGTTTCATAGTCCGCCAGGCTTGGAAAGCTAAAAAGCGCCATTGCGCGATCGCTCGCCCCTTCTAACGGCAGAAAGTACCCATGGTGGTGGCCACCGTACCGATTCACTAAATCGATCCACCGCTTAGCAAACTGTTCAAAGATGTCGGTCTTCTTCGGGTCGATGACATAGTCCACTACACAGGTGATCATTGGTGCCACTCCTCTTTAACAATCTACGTCCCATCTAAATGACCTTGCGTGCCACCGCTGTCTTTGCGTCTCCTGTATTTGGCGTACCCTGGGGTTCGATCAGCAGAACGTGAGCTTCCTCGACGGCGACCGGCCGATGTTCAACACCCTTGGGAACGACAAACATTTCCCCGGGTCCTAGCGCGACGATTCGGTCGCGCATTTGGATGTCGATGCGCCCGTTGAGAACCAGGAAAAAGTCATCGGTGTCATCGTGCTTATGCCAAACGAATTCGCCCTTGACCTTGACCACCATCAGGTCATTACCATTGAATTGACCGACCACGCGGGGTTGCCAGTACTCTGCAAACGTCGCCAACTTAGCTGCGAGATTGATTGCCTGCACAGGTATCCGCTCCTGGTCTGAAATGCCGCGCGAAGCTTGCATATTAGCGTCCCCAGAGCGGACGGTCATGATCAACCGTTCCGGTCAAGAGCGGGGCGACGTCGCGTGCACGCGTTTTCCGGGGCTGAGCACCCACCCGACGCACTCGCTTGCGCGCCGTCAGTTGAAGGGCTTCGGGACTATTATTTCGTTTGATATTCGCGGCGACGCGCGGACAGCCGACGAGGTATGTTCACGCGTCAGGCTCATTCAGCACACCACTAGTTTGGGTGCTGTTGAGTCTACGATTGAACGCCGAGCGAGAATTCCCGGCCAGGAGCGCCTGCCTCCCTCGCTACTTCGATTGAGCGTTGGAATTGAGAATGTGGAAGATCTGTGGGCGGACCTGGATGCTGCTCTGAAGAGTCAAGGTTAAGACGAGAGACGGGCGCCCGCAAAGCGGTCTTCCGTGACCGGATGCTTCGGGTCGAATGGTGACGGGCAGACAACCTCGAGCGTCAGCCGTACGCGAGGTCGGTGCTCTGTCCGACCTCGATGATATATCCGTCAGGATCGCGGATGTAGCAGCGCGTCTCGCCGTACTTGGGGATCGGTTCCGTGATGAACTCCGCTCCTCGACTTTTCCACAACTCATAGCACGCTTGAATATCCGCAACGCGGAAATTCATAAAGCTGTTGATGTGATTCGGGTCGGGGACGCTGAGCGTTACCGTCGGTTTATCCGGGGTCGGTCCGCCTCCTACGTTCAGAATCATCCAGATATTAGCAAGCTGAAGGTACCCAGGCGCGTTGCCATCACCCAGGCTTAGAATGCGAGCGCCGAAGACCTTTTCGTAATAGCGGGCCGATCGCTCGATGTTGGCGACGGTAAGAAAATGCGCGATGCTGATCCCCTCTCGCGGGGGCATCTCATAGATCTTCTGCTCAATTTGTACGCCGCTCATTGACGACTCCACTTCCGAACCGACCAGTATCACGGGTCGTACTACGTTCATTATCTGACACGATAGCTGACGTTCGCGACAGTAAGCAACGGATCAAACCTGTCATTCCGCTTCCCCAGGCGGCTCGGGGCTTGTTTCCGATGCGCTGCGAAATGGTGATGAAAGGGGCTAAGAAGTCCAGTTGTCTGCGGCCACCTCAATGTGTAGACTCGTGTGTAAGAGGTGACACATGGCTACCAATCTATCGCTCGACCCGAAGCTGATCGAGCAAGCCGTGAAAGTGAGCGGTGAGCGCACCAAGAAGGCCGCAGTGACTCGAGCTCTGGAGGAATTCATCGCTCGCCGAAAGCAGAAACACTTGCTTGATCTGATGGGCAAGCTGGAATGGGACACCGACTTCGACTACAAGGCCGAGCGTTCACGTCGATGACCATGCTGGTCGACACCAGCGTCTGGTCGCTCGCCTTTCGCAGGGACGCACCGGTTTCTGGCCCCGAGGTGCAGACACTGCGAGCCGCGATCGACGGCGGTGATGCAATTGTCAGCACCGGGCTGGTGCTGCAGGAACTGTTGCAGGGCTTTACTGGCCCGCGTGCGCGCAAGGATATCGTGCAGCGATTCGCAGCCCTACCGCTGCTGGCGCCGGATCGGCAGGACTACATTGATGCCGCGGATATTCGCAACGTTTGCCGGCGAGCTGGAGTCCAGATCGGGACTATCGACGCGCTGCTGGGCCAGCTATGCATACGCCACAAATTGACTTTGCTGACGACGGACGCTGACTTCACGCTCGCCGCGCGACATTGCCCGCTGCGCGTCTGGAGTCACGCGCTCTAGGAGCCGGGGGTCAGTACGGGAGACGACAGTTGAAAATCCAATACGTTGTTGGTGCTGCTGGATTGCTCCTGAGCACAGTGGCGACATTGTCGTCGGGCGCGCCTGCACCAGTTACTGCAATCGGTAGGGAGGTAGAAAACTGTGACGCCTCTATCAGCTCGGCTACATGACATCACGCTACGCACTGCTCTCGACGGGTGCAGTTTTTTCGCTGCTCACTTCCAACTTTCCTCTCGCGAGCCAGCGCAGTACCGGCCAGAAAAGCAGGGCGCACGCTGCAAGGCTTACCAAAGCGTCCATCATGAACGAGCCAGCAACGCCGCCGGCGAGCTTGTAACCGAACCCGTCGAGACCTTGCATATAGGCGTAAGGCACTACTGCAGCAGTCGCCAAAAGACCAAACTGGCTGGAGGCCAGCGGGCTTCCTTGTTGGATCGAGCGGAAAATGATGGCGTTCTGCGACACTTGGGCGATGCTCTGGGCGGCATTCTCGCCCAGCACGGCAAGAAGATAAGTGGCGGGGCTGTGGGTCAAGGCGAGCAAGGCCAGGGTGAAGGTAGCGCCCAAGCTACCAATCGCAAGATAAAGGAATGGCGCTGAAACCCGCTTCAGGAGAAGACGAGCGAAAATGGATGCAGCGAGACCGATGACGACAGCGCCAATCCCGTTCGCAACGCTCACCAGATTGTCGGACGCATGAAAGTCAGGTCCCATGCCGCCAAAGGCGTTCGTGAGGGTGAAGGCGGCACACGGCAGAATGAACATCAGAAGCACTCGCAGGACCAGAGGCTGGCTCACCAACTGGACAACGTCGCGAGCGAGGTTGCGAAAGCTTTCGTGCACGGCCTTGCGGCCGGCATCGTTTGCCGGAACCAGCGACAGGACGGCGAGCGGCATCAGCGTCGCAACGCCAACTAACGCCGCACCTATCCCGGCCGGAGTGTGTGTGACCAGCCAGGACTGGGTGAGCGCGCCCAGACCAAATCCGCTGGAATTCCCGATCGTGAACCATGTACCGATCGCCTCATCAGAACTCTTGGGCAGGACCGCGCCCAGCCATCCCCCTACGGCGGAGTTGTAGAGGCTCAGCACCAAGGCGTCTGCTGCAAGAGCCGCGCCCAGAAAACGGCTGGTCGCTGGCAAAAGCAGCACAAGGGTGGTCAAAGTGGCTCCAACAAGGCCAAGTCCGATGGACCACGCGCGCCTGCTGATCAAAGTGTCGAGCACCGGAGCCACAGCGAACACTAAGAGGGCGAACGAAAGCGCCAGCGTCGTCATGTCTGCAATCGCGGGCTCAGCGACACCGTGCGACGCTAAAAGTTGAGGCGCTGTGACGAGGACGGCGGCATAGCCGAATCCGTAGGTCGAATTGGCGAAGCCCATCAGCCACACCCTTGGTGCGCGCGAACCCAACGGCTTGCTCATACCCAGATTTGCCCGCCCGCTTGGTGGGTACCCGCTCGATGATGTGTGCCCGTGATGGCGTAGTCAATCAGGACGCCCGGAGGAAAACGATGTGGCGGCTTCGGGTCAAACCTGTCATTCCGCTCCTCAAAGCGAGGACAGAGCGGAGGTTGTTGCGTTGGCGGAGAGGGTGAGATTCGAACTCACGAGGCCCGTGAGGGCCCGCCGGTTTTCAAGACCGGTGCATTCAACCGCTCTGCCACCTCTCCGTTGAGCCGCGAACACGATCTCATTTTACCGCAGTTACTGCGTACGCTGGGGCCTCGATCGGCTCATCGGTAAAGCGCCTCGCGACCAGGACCGCCAGTGTGTTGCCGAGCACGTTCAAGCCGGTGCGGCCCATGTCGAGGAAAACATCGACGCCTGCCACCAGAGCGACCGCTTCGGCCGGCAGTCCCAGCGCCAGCAACACGGTCGACAGCGCCAGCAGCGATCCGGACGGCACATTCGCGACGCCCTTGCTGGCGATCAGCGCGGTGCCCAGGATCGTCAGCAGCTGTGGCATCGACAGCCGCAAGCCATAGGCTTCGGCTATAAAGGTCGTCGCGATGCCGATATACAGTGCCGAGCCATCCAGGTTGAAACTGTAGCCCAACGGCAGCACCACCGATGCGATGCGGTTGGAAACCCCGATCGCTTCGAGCTTCTCCAGGTGCAGCGGCAACGCGGCCTCCGATGAGCGTGTCACGAAACCCAGCAGCACCGGCCCGGCCATCTGCCGCGCAATGAACAGCGCTCGCTCGCCTACCAGCCCGAAGCCAGCCACGCACAGCAGCGCAAATATCGCATAGCCCAGGTACATCACGCCGATCAGCCTGGCCAGGCCCCACACGGTGGCGGCGCCCTGGCTGGCGAACAGCCAGGCGATGACGCCGAACACCGCGATGGGCGCCAGCGCGACCACCCAGTTGGTGATCCGGAACATCACTGCCAGCACGCTCGCGAGCACCTCGGCCATCGGCCGGGCGCGCTGTTCACCGATGGCCGCGAGCGCCAGGCCGAACAGCACCGCGAACACCAGTGTCGGCAGCACCTTCTGCTGCGCCATCGCGGCGACGATATTGGTCGGGATCAGGTCCAGCAGGAACTTGCTCCAGTCGATACCTGCGGCAAGGTTTGCGGGCAGATCCGCCGGCGCCGCAAGATGCAGTCCCAAGCCGGGATGGAATACCGAGTTGAGCGTCAGTCCGATAACAATGGCGACGGCGCTGGCGAAGTAGAACCAGCCGAAGGCGACCAGCGCGACGCGACCCAGGCGCGGCGCTTCGTGTCCCATCTTCATCGATCCGAGTGCCACCGCGCAGAACACCAGCGGTATCACGACCATCTTGACCGCGGAGACGAATGCAGTACCCAGCGGCTGCATGGCAGCCCCTGCGGCCGGCCACAGCAGGCCAGTGGCCATGCCGAGCAGCACGCCGAGAACAATTTGCAGTGGCAGCCCGAATCTCATCGCGGTGGCGTCGCGGGCGAGTACTGCAGCAACGAATCCACCATTTGTTGCAACAGTTCGCGCAGTGGCGCGGCGCGATTCTCGTCATAGATGGCGCGATCCTCGTCCATGTACGCGGCTTGCGACAATTCGATCTGCAGCGCATGCACGCCGCTGGCTGGTACACCGTAGCTGCGGGTGATGTGGCCGCCCTTGAAGCGGCCGTTGAGCACGTAGGTAAATCGACTCTGCGCCGCAAGGATCGCAAGCAAAGGCAGGATCAGTTCCGCCGAGCACGAGCGGCCGTCGTCGGTACCGATGTTGATGTCGGGCAGCCGCCCGGTGAAGAGCCGTGGCAGGTAGCTGCGTATCGAATGCGCGTCGAGCAGCACCACGAAGCCAGCTCGTCCGCGGGTATCGGCGATCAGCTCGCCCAGCGCTGCGTGATAAGGCTGCCAGTAGCGCTCGCGCCGCAGCTCGATTTCTCCGCCCGGCAGCGCGTCGACGCCGCTGCCGTACAGCGGCTCGCCGGCGAAGCTGTGCGTCGGACACAGCCCGGTATGGGTCATGCCCGGATAGAGCGCGGCGTTGTCCGGCGGCCGGTTCAGGTCAATCACGTAGCGCGAATAGCGCGCCGCGATGACGCTAGCGCCGAGCTCGGGCAGGAAATCGTACAGCCGATCCACATGCCAGTCGGTGTCGGTCAGGGCGCGCGCCACCGGCGTGAACTCGTGTTCGATTTCAGCCGGAACCTGGGTGCCGACGTGCGGCATGCTCACGATCAGCGGTTGGCGGCCGCGCTGCAGATGAAACATCGGCGATCCGGTGCTATCCATGGCCGCCCGCCGGGTCAGCTTGCGAACAGCGCGTCATCAATCAGCGTGGCAAGCGCGCCGCCGGTCACGATAGCTTTCGCCGCCTCGATGTCAGGCGCGAAAAACCGGTCCACATCATAGGCCGGTACCTGCGAGCGCAGCATCCGCAATGCACTCTCGAGCCGGCGCGAACTCTTCATTGGCCGGTGGAATTCCAGGCCCTGAGCCGCGGCCAGCAGCTCGATCGCAATCACCGTGGCGGCGTTGTCCGCCATCTCGAGCACCCGTCGTGCCCCATGCGTGGCCATCGACACGTGATCCTCCTGGTTGGCGGAGGTCGGAATGCTGTCGACACTGGCCGGGTGCGCGAGCATCTTGTTTTCCGACACCAGCGCGGCGGCCGTCACCTGCGGCACCATGAATCCGGAATTGACGCCGCTCCTGTTCACCAGGAACGGTGGCAGCCCGCTCATCTTCGGGTCGATCAGCAGCGCCAGGCGGCGCTCGGAGATCGAGCCGATCTCGGCAATCGCCAGCGCCAGCTGATCGGCCGCCAGGGCCACCGGCTCGGCATGGAAGTTCCCGCCCGACAGCACCTCGCCCTCGCGCGCAAACACCACCGGATTGTCGGTCACCGCATTGGCTTCGCGCTGCAGGGTATCCGAGACGCTGCGGATCAGGTCCAGGCAGGCGCCCATGACCTGCGGCTGGCAGCGCAGCGAGTACGGGTCCTGCACCCGATCACACTCCAGGTGCGATGCGCGGATGCGGCTGCCCGCCAGCAGCGAGCGCAGGCTGCCGGCGACGCGCCGCTGCCCGTCCTGCCGGCGAAGCACGTGAATACGGTCATCGAACGGCACGTCGCTGCCCTTGAGCGCATCGACCGACATCGCACCGGCCACCAATGCGGCGGCAAATACATTTTCGATCGCAAACAGGCCGGCTAGCGCCAGCGCGGTCGACACCTGCGTGCCATTGAGTAGCGCCAGTCCCTCCTTGGCCGCCAGTCGCAGCGGCGCAAGCCCGATCTTCGCCAGCGCCCGGTCGGCCCGCATCAGCCGGCCGCGCATTCGGACCAGGCCGACGCCGATCAGTGCCGCCGCCAGGTGCGCCAGCGGTGCCAGATCCCCGGACGCGCCTACCGAGCCCTTGGCCGGCAGGCACGGATAGGTCTCGGTCTCAAGCAGGCGCTGTAGCGCCCGGATGGTCGCTGGTCGTACGCCGGAATATCCCTGCGCAAGACTTGCGATCTTCAGCACCAGCACCAGTCGCACAATCGCATCGGGCAGCCATGCGCCGGTGCCGGCCGCGTGCGAGAGCACCAGGTTTCGCTGCAGCAGGGAAAGCTCGGCGCCCGGTATGCGCGTCTGCGCCAGCAGGCCGAATCCGGTATTGACGCCGTAGACCGACTTGCCGCTGGCCAGCACCCGCTCGATCGCCAGCGCCGAGCGCCGTACGCGCAGCCACTCGCGCTGACCGAGCGTCACGCCAGTTGGCGAGCGCAGCGCGCCGCGCAGCATCTGCAGCTTGAGCGGCGCTCCCAGTGCGACGCGCAGCTTGCGGGCCGCGGCCGCCATCAGCCGCCCCGCTCGCTGGCGCCGCGCTCGCCAGCACCCAGCATCGGCATGGTCAACTTGTGTTCGCGCGCGCAGTCGATGGCGAGTGGATAACCGGCATCGGCGTGACGCATCACGCCGGTGGCCGGATCGTTCCACAGCACGCGGCCGATGCGGCGCGCCGCGGCAGCGCTGCCGTCGCAGACGATAACCACGCCGGCGTGCTGCGAGTAGCCCATCCCGACGCCGCCACCGTGATGAAACGATACCCAGGTGGCGCCGCTGGCGGTATTGAGCAGTGCGTTGAGCAGCGGCCAGTCCGAGACCGCGTCCGAGCCGTCGCGCATCGCTTCGGTTTCCCGGTAAGGACTGGCCACCGAGCCGGAATCCAGATGATCGCGGCCGATCACCACCGGCGCGGAGAGCTCGCCCGATGCGACCATCTCGTTGAACGCCAATCCGAGCCGGTGCCGGTCACCCAGTCCAACCCAGCAGATGCGCGCTGGCAGGCCCTGGAACTGGATGCGCTGCGCGGCCATGTCGAGCCAGTTATGCAGGTGCTGGTTCTGCGGCAGCAGCTGCTTGACCCTGGCGTCGGTACGGGCGATGTCCTGCGG
>Ga0181537_10004108_pt1 | contig 12175 bp, 10 predicted proteins | sample PEATcosm2014_Bin_39_FD_119765 | JGI IMG/M metagenome (GOLD analysis project Ga0181537, IMG submission 119765) | Peatland microbial communities from MTU Mesocosm Facility, Houghton, MI, USA - PEATcosm2014_Bin23_10_metaG | ecosystem: Environmental > Terrestrial > Soil > Wetlands > Peat | place...
CGCTGCTCGGCCGGGAAGGTATAGCGCTCGAGCCAGTCGAGCAGGTTGCGCCCGCCGGAGGCGATCACGTCGGTCTGCGGATAGTGGATGTGCGTGTCGATGAAGCCGGGCATGATCAGGCGCTGTCCGTGGTCCACCACCGCCATGTCAGCGCCCACCCCCTGCAGCACGGCAGCCGCCGGTCCAACCGCCTCGATGCGTCCGCCGGCGACGATCAGCGCACCGCGCTCCCAGTAGTCGTAGCTTTGAGGGTCGTCCTGCTGCCCGGGATCGGCACTGAAATTCAGGATCGAGCCGCAATGCGCCGAGCGTTGGTGCGGAATCATCGTTGCTGCGGGTTCATCGCACCCGCTCAGTAACCGGGATGGAAGCTGCGTCCGAGGGAAGCCGGCTGATTCAGCAGGATCGTGGTCGGATCGCGGCAAATCACCACCAGCACGATGATCGTGGCGGCGTAGGGCAGCATCGACAGGAACTCGCTCGGCACGTGCACGCCCAGACCCTGCGCGTACAGCTGCAGTACCGTCACCACGCCGAACAGATAGGCACCGGCGAGCACGCGCCACGGCTTCCAGGTGCCGAACACCACCAGCGCGAGCGCAATCCAGCCGCGTCCGGCGCTCATGCCCTCAGTCCACATCGGCGTCAGCGACGTGGATAGATAAGCTCCCGCGATGCCGCTCATCGCGCCGCCGAACAGCACCGCGATATAGCGGATCCGGATCACCGGCTCTCCAAGCACATGCGCCATCTGCGGCGACTCCCCGACCGCCCGCAGCCGCAGCCCGACGCGCGTGCGCTTGAGCACCCAGGCGGTCAGGGCGCACAGCAGCAGCGACAGGTACACCAGCGGATCGTAATGAAACAGCAGCGGCCCGGCCAGAGGCAGGTCGGTGAGCAGCGGGATGTGCAGCGGCGGCAGCGGCCGGATAGGCAGTCCGACGAAGCTGCGGCCTGCAAACGCGCTCAGACCCACCCCGAACAGCGTCAGCGCCAGGCCGGTGGCGACCTGATTGGTCTGCAGGCTGAGCGTCAATACGCCAAACAGCAACGCGATCAGCATCCCACAGGCCGCGGCGGCCAGGTACGCCAGCAGCAGGCTGCCGCTCGACACGCCGACTGCAAAGCCGCTCATTGCCCCGACCAGCATCATGCCCTCGACCCCGAGGTTGAGCACACCGGCGCGCTCGGTAATCAGCTCACCCAGGGCCGCGAACATCAGCGGTGTCGCCGCACCGACCGCGCTGGCGGCGATCGTCACCCAGACCGCAAGATTCATGCGCTCTGGCCGCCCGCTGCCGCGCGCGGGGTGACGGCCGGCGGTGCGCCGGGCGTGACCGGCGCGCGATGGACGCGTCGCAGCCGATAGCCGATGAACAGTTCCGCCGCCAGCAGGTAGAACAGCAGCGCTCCCTGGAATAAGCCGCTCACCGACGCCGGCAGCTGCAGCTCCATCTGCGCCGATTCGCCGCCCAGGTACAGCGCCGACATCAGCAATGACGCCAGCACCACGCCCAGCGGGTGCAGGCGCCCGAGGAACGCGACGATGATCGCCGCAAAACCATAACCGGGCGAGACAATCGGCTGCAGCATGCCGATCGGACCTGCGACCTCGCACACGCCGGCGAGTCCGGCCATGCCGCCGCTGATCATCAACGCCAGCCAGATGTTGCGCTGCTCGCTGATGCCGGCGTAGGCCGCCGCCGCGGGGGCGAGCCCGCCTACACGCATGCGATAACCTGCCGCCGTGGTGTTGCCGAACCACCAGGACAGCGCCGCGAGCAGCAAGGCGAGAATGAATCCGACATTGACCCGCGTGCCATCCAGCAACGCCGGCAGCAGCACGTTGTCCGCCAGCGGCTGCGATTGCGGGAAGTTCTGTCCGGCCGGGTCGCGCCATGGGCCGTGCACCAGATAGGACAGCAGCAGTTGTGCGATATAGACCAGCATCAGGCTGACGAAGATCTCGCTGGTGCGAAAGCGGGTACGCAGTACCGCCGGTATCGCCGCCCAGGCCATGCCACCCAGCACACCGCACACCAGCACCGCCGCCTGCGCCCAATGTCCAAGGGCGTTGCCGTACAGCAAGCCGACCCCGCCACCGGTGATGGCGCCGAGCGTGAGCTGGCCTTCGGCGCCGATATTCCAGACGTTGGCGCGGTAACTGATGGCCAGTCCGAGCGCGCACAGCATCAGCGGCGTCGCCTTGAGCAGCAGCTCGCCGACACCATAGACTGAACTCAGAGGCTCGACGAAGAATACCCGGAATGCGGCCAGCGGATCCTTGCCGAGGGCGCCAAACACCAGCAACCCGGTCGCCAGCATCGCCAGCGCCGCGAGTGGCGAGCACCAGATGCGCATGGCGGTCGAGGGCTTCTGGCGTCGCTCCAGCCGCAGCGGCCAGCGATAGCGCTTAAGTGTCGGCATGAGCCATCTCGGCGCCGGCGGCGCTGGGGGGTGCGGCGACGCCGTCGGCAGGCTGCTCGGCGAGGCCGGCGCCCTGGAACTCTCCGGTCATCCAGACGCCGACGGTTTCCACCGCCAAACCGGCCGTTGGCACGGCTGCCGACAGCCGCCCACGCGCCAGCACCGCCAGGCGATCGCAGATCTGAAACAGCTCATCGAGGTCCTCGGAGATCACCAGCACCGCAACGCCTGCGTTGCGCAGGTCGATCAGCGCCTGGCGGATCAGCTGCGAGGCGCCGACGTCCACGCCCCAGGTCGGCTGCGCCACCAGCATCACCTCAGGCAGCAGCCGAATCTCGCGGCCAACGATGAATTTCTGCAGGTTGCCACCGGACAGGCTGTCGGCCGGTGCCAGCTCGCTGTCGCATTTGACGGCAAATTCCGCGATCGTGGCTCTGGCAAAGGCGCGGGCCGCGCGCCCCCGGACCAGTCCGTTTTGCACCAGACCGGCGGTGGCGCCGGTGAGCACACAATTGTCGGCGAGGCTCATCCCGGGTACTGCGCCGCGGCCGAGCCGCTCCTCGGGCACGAAGCGCAGCCCGAGGATCCGGCGTTGCGCCGGATCCAAGCGCGCCACGTCCTGACCGCACAGGCGCAGCGCGCCGCGCTGCGCACACAGCCGCTCACCGGAAATTGCCGCCAGCAGCTCCTTCTGACCGTTGCCGGACACGCCGGCGATGCCGATGATCTCACCGCTGCACACGCGCAGGTTGATGTCCTGCAGCTCGGTGCCAAACGGGTCCTCAGTGGCCTGCGACAGGTTGGTGAGCTCCAGCCGGATCGGGCCGGGCGGGCGCGGTTCGAGCGTGCATTCCTTGAGCTCGGCGCCGACCATCATGCGCGCCAGGCTGGTGTTGCTGTGCTCACGCGGAATCGCCGTGCCGCTGACGCGTCCGTTGCGCAGAATGGTCGCCACATCGCACAGCTCACGAATCTCGTCGAGCTTATGGCTGATGTACAGAATACTGACGCCCTCCCCGGCCAGGCGGCGCAGCGTCTGGAACAGAACCCGAACCGCTTGCGGCGTCAACACCGACGTCGGCTCATCCATGATCAGCAGCCGCGGGGACTGCAGCAGGCAGCGCACGATCTCCACCCGTTGCCGTTCACCGACCGACATGCTGTGCGTCAGGCGATTCGGATCCACCGGCAGGCCGTAACGGCGCGACACCTCCTCGATGCGGGCCGCGAGCGTGGCGGCCGGCAGGCGTTCAGTGAGCGCCAGGGCGATATTCTCGGCCACGGTCAGGGTTTCGAAAATCGAGAAATGCTGGAATACCATGCCGATGCCGAGCCGGCGCGCCTGCGCGGGGCTGCGGATGTTGACCGCGGTCCCCTCCCATTCGATCGTGCCCGCGTCGGGCTGGGTGACGCCGTAGACGATTTTCATCAGTGTGCTCTTGCCAGCGCCGTTCTCCCCCAGCAGCGCGTGGATTTCCCCGCCGGCGACCGTCAGATCGACGCGATCGTTCGCGATCACGCTCGCGTAGCGCTTGCTGATGCCGCGCAACGCCAGTCGCGGCGCCACACTGGACGTCACCGGATTCATCAACTCGCCTTCTTGGAAGTTGTACTCATCGGCACTATAACCGTGTGCGGGAACACCCGACATGGCGACGCCGTGACCGCACTGCACCCGCGCCACCGTTCTGCACCGTTTCGCCGCAACCATGTCGCGGCGAGGCGAAGTTGGTGCAAGCCCGGCCTCAAGGCGCTATGCCGGCTGGTACTCCGTCGCGCCACAGATCCCAGTGCTGGGCGATTGCGTTGACCAACGGCAGGCCGGCGCGCACCAGGTTGTCGGCCGCTATGCGCACCGCGCCGGGCAGCGCGTTCTGCGCCTGCAATGCCCCGAGCGCACTCTGCTTTGCATACGGACGGTCGAAGTCAGAGCCGCTGCGCAGCACCGCGACGCGCTTGAGGTCGACCAGGCCGGACTGCGCACCGCGCGTCAGCGCGTTGAGCGTGGCGTTATCCTCCTGCTGCGTGGTGCAGTACAGTCCCTCACCGTCAGTGAGCAGGGCGGTCCAGCGCCGCGCATGCTCTCCCAGGCGCTGCCCGGTCCACCAGGTATCACCGGAGACGGTGTCGCATTGCGTGACCAGCGGCGGCTGGTTTGCCGGGGAGTGCAGGTAATGCTGTCGGTACGCGCGTACGTCGTCGCTGTCCTCGAGCGCGACGTGTTGCGACAGGCTCAGAGCCTTCTGCAGCAGCGTCTCGTCGAGTTGAAACACCTCGGTGCGATACTCCAGCCGCGGCTTCTTGTCTGGTGCATCCGTGAGAATGCCGAAATACCCGTCCTGCCAGTCCTGCGGCATTTCACGTGCGTCGATCTCATGCGCGATGCCCAGATCGACCGCGTAGCGCGCCCAGGCTGCCGAGCCGATCGTGCCTCGGCTGGGATCGATGCCGGCAATACCGGCGATCACAAAGTAGGTCTGGCGCAGGTCGAACAGGCCGCTGTAGATCACCGCCATCATCGAGGCCGCGGCGTTGGCATGGCCCATGCCTGTCGTCATCTGGCACACGGCCAGTACATCGCAGCGGACCAGCGGGTAGTCGGCGGATAACCCCGGGACCGCAATTTCGCGCTCGGCCTGCAGCGCCGCGAGCCAGGGCGTCGCTTCAGGCTGGAACATGTTAATGACCAGCACTCGCACCGGCAGCGCGTGGGCGGGCATCGCGGCGCTACCCGCGGCGTCCGCAGCTGCGGACGCCGCTGCGGACGCCGCGCTGGCACCCAGCAGCAGCGCGGCGGCGAGAACCAGCGGCGTTCTTGAAGTCGTCATGATCCGTGGCCTTGAGGCTGGCGATGCTGCATTATGGAATGCAGATTGCATGCCTGCCATCCTGTGCGACGCGACCGCGCGCCGTCACGGCGGCTCACCGTTAACGACAACAAGGCACACACTCATGCGGCATCGTATCCGGAGCGCGCTGGCGGCGACTGTCCTGACGGGTGTTACGGCGCTGTGCGCGGCGGCCTCCGCGCCGCTGAAAGTCGCGTTCGTGTATGTTGGCCCGGTGTCCGACGGCGGCTGGTCCTATCAGCACAACCTCGGGCGCCTGGCGCTGGAAAAGCAGTTCGGCGACCGGATCCAGACCACCTACGTGGAGAGCGTGCCGGAGACTGCCGACGCCGAGCGCGTCATCCGCCAGCTCGCGGCCAAGGACTACGCGGTGATCTTCACCACCTCCTTCGGCTACATGGAGCCAACCCTGAAGGTGGCGAAACTGTTCCCCAAGGTGCGCTTCGAGCACGCCACCGGATTCAAGACCGCCGCCAACGTCGTCACCTACGAGACGCGTTTCTACGAAGGCGCTTATCTGCTGGGCGTGCTGGCCGGGCGGATGAGCAAGACCAACACGCTGGGCTATATCGGCTCGTTTCCGATTCCGGAGGTGATCCGCAATATTGACGCCTTCACGCTCGGTGCCCGCAGCGTCAATCCGAAGATCCACACCAAGGTGGTCTGGGTGGATACCTGGTATGACCCGGGCAAGGAGCGCCAGGGGGCCGAGGCGCTGATTGCCCAGGGCGCCGATATCCTGTGCCAGAACACCGATTCCCCAGCAGCGGTGCAGGTCGCCGAGGAGAAAGGCCTCTATGCCTTTGGCTGGGACTCAGACATGGCGAAATACGGCGCGCACGCGCAGTTGACCGCCAACACCGAGAACTGGGGTGTCTATTACATCGATGAGATCAACAAGGTGCTGGATGGCTCCTGGACCGGTGGCCGCCAGGTGCGCCTTGGCATCAAGGAGGGTGTCGACGTGCTCACCCCGCTCAATCCGGTCGTGCCTGCCGATGTGGCGCGACAGTTCGAATCAAAGAAGCAGGCCATCATCGCCGGGAGCCTTGCGCCGTTCGCCGGGCCGATCAAGGACAACACCGGCGCGCCGAAAATCGCAGCCGGGGCCTCGATGCCGGTCGACGAGATGCAGTCCATCAACTGGTACGTGGAAGGCGTCGACGGCACGGTGCCGAAATAACCATCAGGCTCGGCCGGCGCACCGAGGGACTACCTGCAGCTGCAGCCAGTTGCGCAGTTCGGCCAGCCGCATGCGCTCATCCTGCATCGCCGGCCCCAGCCCGTGCTTCCAGGTCAGCGCGCGGTCGCGCGGATCCTGCGAGAGCTGCCGCAGTTCGGCGACGAAATGCAGCAGCTCGGTGCGGGTCGGGAACAATGCCTCGCCCAGCAGAGTATCCGCGTAGCGCAGCGTCGTAGCCGCAATCTCCCCATAACTGTATTCCGGGTGGTACTGCACGGCCCAGACGGTGGCGGAGCCGGCACGCAGCTGCAGCGCCTGTAGCCCCATTTCGTTGCTGGCCAATACCAGCGCTCCGGCAGGCAGCTGTTCGACATCGTCGGCATGCACGCAGATCGCCTCGAACACGGAAGGCTTCCCGGCGAACATCGGATGCTGGCGTCCGGCCGCGCTGAGCTCAATGCGGCGTGCAAATCCGAACTCGCGCCCGAGCGGATTGCGCCGCACGCGCCCTCCGGCCGCGGCGACCGCGACCTGCAGGCCCCAGCAGCTGCCGAACAGCGGCACCGCGCTGGAAATCAGCGCGCGCGCCAGCTCGATCTGGCGCTCGACCGGCGCGCCGCCCTGGTAGACGTTGAGCGCGGAACCGGTGATCACTGCGCCATCATAATCGGCCAGTGCCACGCCCGCCGGCAGGCGCACCTCGCCATCTGCTGGCCGGACGATATCGCAGCTCATCGGCACCAGCTGCTTCAGTATCTGGGCGTAGCCTTCGCCGGTGGGCAGTCCGCCAGCGGCCACCTGCGCTTCACGAATGGCCGCCAGGTTGCCGTCGATGACCAGGATCCAGGGTATGTTATCGGCGAGCCTGCTCATTCGTAGGATAATCGAAGCGTAATGTCGAACAGTAATCGACCCATATGGGCAGACCTGGTCAATCCGACGCCGGATGAAGCCGCAAAAGTCGCCGCAGAATACCGAATCCACGTTCCCTCGCGCGAGTCTCTGCAGGAGGTTGAGACCTCGAGCCGGGTCAGGGCGGAAGGTCAGGTCCTGTACGTGAACATGCCTCTGGCAAGTCGGGACGCGTCCGCGGGCTTCGCCCCTCTGCCGCTCGGCTTTATTCTCTCGCCAGAGCTGCTGGTTACCGTCCGCTTTTCCGACGTCCATGCCTTCGCCGATGTCAAGGCACGGGTCGAAGACGATCCGCACATGAGCAGTGGAGCGGTGTTCGTCGCCTTGATAGATGGCATGGTCGACTTCGCCGCCGACAGGCTCGAGGCCTCGAGCAATAGCCTCGCCGCCCTCTCAGCCAATACCTTCGGCCAAAACACCGCCGCTTCGGCGGTTCGTCACAAGCGAACGACACGTGCTCTTCACGAAAGTCTCAAGGCGGTGGGTAGCGCGGGGGATCAATTATCCCGTATTCGCGAAAGCCTGCTCGGCTTGCAGCGAATTGTCGGATTTGTGTCCGAGACGGCGGCGGAGTGGTTATTACCGGACTTGAAAACTCACCTGAAGACGGCGCAGCAGGACCTGCTCTCGCTGGTCGATTTCGAGGTGCATTTGAGCGGTAAGGCGCAGTTTCTGCTGGATGCAATTCTGGGCTTTATCAATACCGAGCAGAACGAGATTTTCCGAGTGCTCACGGTTGTATCGGTCGTCGGGATTCCTCCGACGTTGATCGCCAGCATGTACGGCATGAACTTCCACAACATGCCAGAGTTAGGATGGCGTTGGGGCTATCCCTACGGCTTGGCGCTGATCGCACTGAGTACCTTGCTGCCAATTCTCTGGTTCAAGCGCCGTGGTTGGTGGTAAAAGCGATACTGATGCCGTTCGCCGAGCACCCGGATTTCCCCAAGGCGCTGCAGTTGTCGGCGCGACTGGCCGACAGCGCTCGCGCGATCGCACGAGCGCACTTTCGCGCGCGGCTGGTGGTGGAGCGCAAGGCTGATCTGAGTCCGGTGACGGTGGTCGATCGCGCGATCGAGACCGAAATGCGGCGCATGATCCGCGCCGAATTCCCGGGGCACGGCATCCGCGGCGAGGAATTCGCGGCCGAGGGCGGCGGGGAATTTACCTGGGTGCTCGATCCGATCGATGGCACCAAGAGCTACATCAGTGGCTTTCCGCTGTTCGGTTCGCTGATCGCGCTGCTGCGCGCCGAACGGCCGGTGCTCGGGATCATCGAGGCGCCGGCGCTGCAGGAACGCTGGCTCGGCTGCGAGGGCGAGCGGACGCAGTTCAACGGCCGCGCCGCCGCCACCAGCGACTGCCGCGATCTGTCGGCGGCACGCGTCTACACCACCACTACCGACAACTTCAGCGCCGATGAACGGCGCCGATTCGATACGCTGTGCGGCGCGGCGGCGATGCGTCGCTATGGTGGCGACTGCTACCTGTACGGCATGCTCGCCTCCGGCCACTGCGACCTGGTGATCGAGACCCGGCTAAAGCCGCATGACTACCTGGCCATGATCCCGGTGATCGAGGGCGCCGGTGGCCGCATCAGCGACTGGAGCGGCGCTGCGCTCGGCAGCAGCAGCAGCGACGACGGGCGCGTGCTGGCGGCGGCCAGCGAGGCGCTGTGGCGGCAGGCGCTTGCGGCGCTCAACCCGCCAGCGTGAGATCGCCGTTGACCGCCGATCGGAACAGTCGCGCATAGGTGGCCGCATCGGTCGGCAGCGGATTGCCACTGGCGGACGGATCCAGCGACGCCTCATGGCCGATGGTCGCCGCGTTGCCGAGCGGCACGCCGATCTCGGCCAGCGAATGCGGAATGCTCAGTCGCCGGCGAAACGCCAGCACCCATTCGAACACAGCGCGGTACGGCTCGCCGTGCAGATCCAGCGTGCGGGCAATCACCGCCAGCCGCTGCTCGATCGTCGGCCGGTTATGCGCGATGACATACGGCAGCACGATCGCATTGGTGAGGCCATGATGGGTATTGAAATACGCTCCGACCGGGTGCGCGATCGCATGCACGCCACCGAGCCCCTTCTGGAACGCGGTCGCACCCATGCTGGCCGCGGCCAACATGCGCGAGCGCGCCTCGATATCGCCGCCGTCATCGCAGGCGCGTGGCAGGTAGCTCTGGATCAGGCGCATACCCTCGAGCGCAATGCCGTCGGCCAGCGGATGATAGCCCGGCGCACAGTAGGCCTCGAAGCAATGTACGAACGCATCCAGGCCCGTGGCCGCGGTGATCGCCGGCGGCAGGCTGACGGTCAGCTCCGGATCGCTGATGACAATCCCGGGCATCATCTGCGGATGGAAGATGATCTTCTTCTGGTGCGTGGCCTCGTTGATGACCACGCCGGCGCGGCCAACTTCCGATCCGGTACCGGCGGTGGTCGGCACGGCAACCACCGGCGCAATGCCGCGGCGGTCGGCACGGGTCCACCAGTCGCCGACGTCCTCGAAATCCCACAGCGGCCGGCTCTGGCCGGACATGAAGGCGATCACCTTGCCGGCATCGATCGCCGAGCCGCCGCCGAATGCGATCACCCCGTCATGACGACCGGCACGATAGGCGGCGAGACCGGCATCGATATTGGCCGCGACCGGATTGCCCTGCACATCGGCGAACAGTCCGGCCGCCGGGACCAGCGCCAGGGCCTGCCGGATCATCGCCGTCTCGGCGAGGCCCTGGTCGGTAACCAGCAGCGGGCGCTGCATGCCAAGCGCGGCACACGCCGCCGGCAACTCAGCGATGCGGCCCGGACCGGCCCAGATGATCGTCGGATAGTTCCAGTTCGCCTTCAGTATCGGGTTCACCATGTCGCTCACGTCGTCACCCGCAGATGAAATGATTTTGGCCGCGTCAGCTGCTCGTAGCCGAGCACCGAGAGCGCGCAGCCGCGGCCGGAGTCCTTGACGCCGACCCAGGCGAGCGCCGGATCCAGATAATCGCAGCGATTCATGAACCAGGTGCCGGTATGCACCTGGTCGCCGAGCGTGCGCGCCGCCGCCTCATCGCGCGTCCAGATCGCCGCCGTCAGGCCATACGGGCCGTCATTCATGCGCTCCACCGCCTCCTGGTCGGTGCCTACCTGCATCACGCCGGCCACCGGACCGAAGATCTCCTCGCGCATCACCACCGAGTCCGGCGGCGCATCCAGCAGCAGCTGCGGCGCCAGGTACGGGGTGCCGGCGCGGCTGAGAGGAAATTCGCGCTCCTCGATCGCAGGCCGCGCGCCCGCCGCCGTGGCCTGCCGCAGTTGGGCGCGGATGGTCTCAGCGGCTGCGGTGCGCACCACCGGACCGAGCGTGGTTGCCAGATCCAGCGGATCGCCCAGGCGATACTGGCGGATCAGCTCGATGCAGCCGGCTGTGAAGCGCCCGTAGACGCTCTCATGCACATAGATGCGCTGCAGGCCGCAGCAGGATTGGCCGGAATTGAAATAGGCGCCGTCGACGATGTTCTCGATCGCATGCGCGACATCCGCATCGTGGCGCACGTACACCGGATCACAGCCGCCGAGCTCCAGGCCGACGCCGATGAAGCGCTCCGCTGCGACCCGCTGGACGCTGCGCCCGCCCGCGACCGAACCGGTGAAGGCGACGAAATCCACGCGCGCATCGCGAATCACCTGCTCGGTGTCGCTGTGCCGCAGATGCAGCACCTGGAACACCCCTGGCGGCAGGCCGGCTGCGGCAAAGCACTCCTCGAAGCGTTCCGCGCACAGCGGCGTCTGCGCCGAGTGCTTCAGGACCACGGCGTTGCCGGCCAACAGTGCCGGAACGACGCTGTTCACCGCAATCAGGTAGGGATAGTTCCAGGCGGCCACGGTGAATACCACACCCAGCGGCTCACGGCGGATGAACCGATGGAACCCCGGCTTCGGACCCGCATCCAGGTCCGCCAGCGCGCCGGCGGCGATGCCGGTCATGTAGCGCGCGCGCTCGAGCGTACCGCGCACCTCGCCCGGCGCAAACTGTATCGGACGCCCCATCTGCCAGCTCAGTTCGGTGGCGATCTGCGCGCCGCGCGCCTCGAAGGCAGCGCAGAAGCGCTGCATCAGCGCCGCGCGCTCGGCCACCGGCACCTGGCGCCAGTCGCGCTGCGCCGCGCGCGCCCGCTGCAGCGTGGCATCGATGTGCGCGGCCGAGGCAGCGGGGCGTTCGACGTACACCCGGCCGTCAACCGGACTGATGGTTTGCATCAGATGATCTCGAAGTACCTGGACAGTTCCCAGTCGGTGACCGAACGATGAAACTCTCGTTCCTCCCATTCACGGCTGACTGCAAAATGTGCGACGAAGGCTTCACCGAACAGCTGCTGCGCCGGCTTGCAGCGCGCCAGGCGCCGCGCCGCCTCGCCAAGCGTGCGCGGCAGCTGGCGCCTGGCCGGCAGCGTGCGCTCATAGGCATTACCGGTGATCGGCTCATCCGGTTCGATGCGATGCTCGATGCCCCACAGACCCGAGCCGATCGCAGCAGCGATCGCAAGGTACGGATTGATGTCGGCCGCGGCGACTCGATATTCCACCCGCTGGCTGTGCGCGCCGCCAGGAATCACGCGCAGCGCACAGGTGCGGTTGTCGATGCCCCAGGTGGCGGCCGTCGGCGCCCAGAAACCCGGCACCAGGCGCGAGTAGCTGTTGACGTTGCAGGCGACCATCGCCAGGATCTCAGGCATCAGCGCCTGCTGTCCGCCGACGAACCAGCGCAGCTGCTGCGAGATCATCTGCGGCTGCTGCGGGTCGTGGAAAAC
>Ga0181537_10004109_pt1 | contig 12173 bp, 12 predicted proteins | sample PEATcosm2014_Bin_39_FD_119765 | JGI IMG/M metagenome (GOLD analysis project Ga0181537, IMG submission 119765) | Peatland microbial communities from MTU Mesocosm Facility, Houghton, MI, USA - PEATcosm2014_Bin23_10_metaG | ecosystem: Environmental > Terrestrial > Soil > Wetlands > Peat | place...
CACGCAGCACAAGCAGGTGTCGGATGAGACCGCGCATGCTATCGACGAGGAGGTGCGGCGCGTGATCGAGATGAACTACAAGCGCGCGCGCCAGATCCTGGAGACCAACCTGGACAAGCTGCATGCGATGGCCGAGGCGCTCATCAAGTACGAGACGCTGGCCGATGACCAGATCCGCGACATCATGGCGGGCCGCGCGCCCAAGCCGCCCGAGGGCTGGGACGACACCACGCCGACCACCGGCAGCGGCAAGCCGGCGATTGCACCCGCGGGCACTCCTACGGACGGCATTGCGCGTCCGGCCGGACAGCACTAAACCGACCAGTCCCTGAGAGGTATCAGGGTACAGGGAGCATTTTTATTGACAAAAATGCTCCCTGTACCCTGATACCTATGAGTGCTGCCGATCGGTTCCGTGATGTTCGGGCAGGCCGAGCGCGCCGGGCATAGGCAGGGCCCAGCGGTGCAATTGCGCTGTGCCGGCCGCGTGCTGCAGCTCGACCATCCGGTGGTCATGGGCGTGCTCAACGTGACCCCGGATTCGTTCTCCGACGGCGGCCAGTACGCGGATGCGGATGCCGCACTGGCGCATGCCGAGCGCATGGCCGCCGAGGGTGCGGCGATCATCGATATCGGCGGTGAGTCGACCCGTCCGGGCGCCGCGACGGTCGACAGCGAAGAGGAACTGCGGCGCGTGCTGCCGCTGGTCGAGCGCGTCGCCGCGCGGCTGAGCGTACTGGTGTCGGTAGACACTTCCAATCCCGAGCTGATGCGGCGCGCCGGCGCGGCCGGTGCGCACCTGGTCAATGACGTGCGCGCGCTGCGCTCGCCAGGGGCGATCGAGGCGGTGGCGGCCGGATCGCTCGGCGTCTGCCTGATGCACATGCGCGGCGAGCCGGCCACCATGCAGCTCGATCCGCACTACGACGACGTGGTCGAGGAAGTGAAGCTGTTCCTGGCCGAGCGCGCGCGCCTGTGCACTGATGCCGGCATCGCGCGCGAGCGGCTGTGCGTCGACCCCGGGTTCGGCTTCGGCAAGCGACTGGCGCATAATCTGCAGCTGCTGCGCGATCTGGCGCAATTCGAGCCGCTCGGCTTGCCGCTGGCCGTGGGCCTGTCGCGCAAATCGATGATCGCGGCGCTGGGCGGGCAGGCGCAAGAACGGCTGGCGGGGAGCCTGGCGCTGGCGACCATTGCGGTGCTGCATGGCGCGCGTATCGTGCGCGCGCACGACGTCGCGGCGACCGTGGATGCCGTGCGCATCGCCGGCGCCGTCCGGCAGAGGAGTTGAGGTGAGCAGAGCCTACTTTGGAACCGATGGGATCCGTGGCCGGGTGGGCGCGGATCCGATGACCGTGGATTTCGCGCTGCGCCTGGCCAGTGCCGCGGCGCGGGTGGTGCTGGGCGACGGCGGCACGGTGCTGATCGGCAAGGACACGCGGGTATCCGGCTATATGTTCGAGGCGGCGCTCGAGGCCGGCTTCGTCGCCGCCGGCGCCAATGTGCTGCTGACCGGCCCGCTGCCGACGCCGGCGGTGGCCTATATGACGCGCCGGCTCAGCTGCCGGCTCGGTGTAGTGATCAGTGCCTCGCACAACGTCTATGAAGACAACGGCATCAAATTCTTCGACGGCGAGGGCGCCAAGCTGTCCGACCAGCTGGAAGAGCGCATCGAGGCGCAGCTGTCCACGGTACCGCTGACGCGCGCCTCGCGCGAGCTCGGACGTGCGCGCCGCGTGGACAGCGCGTTGCTGCACTACCAGGAGTTCTGCGCCGGGGTGCTGCCTGCCGGCGTGAACCTGTCCGGCTTCAAGATCGTGATCGATTGCGCCAATGGCGCCGCCTACAAGGTGGCGCCGCGCATCCTGGCCGACCTGGATGCGGATATCGTGCCGATCGGCTGTTCCCCCAACGGCCGCAACATCAACGATGGCTGCGGATCCACCGCGCCGGAACTGCTGCAGCTCACGGTACCGGGCGTGCACGCGCAGGTTGGCATCGCGTTCGACGGCGATGGCGATCGGGTGGTCATGGTGGATCACCTGGGACGGCTGGTGGACGGCGACCAGCTGCTGTTCGTGATCGCGGCCGCGGCCAGGAGCGCCGGGACGCTGCGCGGCCCGGTGGTCGGCACCGTGATGAGTAACCTTGGGCTGGAGCTGGCGTTGAAGCGCATGGGGATTGATTTTGTGCGTGCGCCGGTCGGCGACCGGCACGTATTGGCGCGGCTCAAGGAGAGCGGCGGCGTGCTGGGTGGGGAGACTTCTGGTCACATCCTGCTGCTCGATCGCACCACCACCGGCGATGGGCTGATCACGGCGCTGCAGGTGTTGGGCATCATGAAGCAGACCGGCCGCTCGCTGGCGGAACTGGCAGCCGGCATGGAAAAACTGCCGCAGGTGCTGCTGAACGTCGAGGTCGCGCGCCGCTTCGACCCGACCGCGGTGCCGGCGATCGCCGCCGCGGTGCGGCGCATTGAGAAACAGCTACACGGCGAGGGACGCGTGGTGCTGCGCGCCTCGGGCACCGAACCGCTGATCCGCGTGATGGTGGAGGGCCGCGATGCGGCTGACGTGCGCGGCTGTGCCGACGAGCTGGCGGATGCGGTCCGGACCGCGGCCGCGCCCGAGACCGCCTCCAGCTAACAAGGCGGCGTCTGGCCATTGCGGGGGCCAGCCCACGTGGCTATCATCCGCGCGCCCGAAACGGGCGGCACCGTTTTGAGGCAGCCGTAGCACGTGCCCGCCAGGTGCGCCGGGACCTAAGTGACGGGGGCTCATCGGAAGTCATGCGACGCAAACTGGTAGCCGGCAACTGGAAAATGCACGGATCGCGGGCCGATAACGGACCGCTGATCGAGGCGATCCTGGCAGCCCCGAACCTGGAGAGCGTCGATTGTGTCGTCTGCCCGCCGTTCGTCTACCTGGCGGAGCTGGCGCGCTCGTTGCGCGGCGCCGCGGTCAAGCTTGGGGCGCAGAACGTCGGCGCCGAGGCGCAGGGGGCCTACACCGGCGAAGTGTCGGCCGCGATGCTGAAGGACGTCGGCTGCCAGTACGTGATCGTCGGACACTCCGAGCGGCGCGCGCTGTACGGCGAGGACGATGTGCTGGTGGCGCGCAAGTTCGCCGCCGCGCAGTCGCGCGGGCTGCTGCCGATACTGTGCGTCGGCGAGCAACTGGCGGAGCGCGAGGCCGGACGCACGCATGAGCTGGTGGGACGCCAGCTGGATGCGGTGGTGGCGTTGACCGGCATCGCAAGCTTCGCGCACGCCGTGGTGGCCTATGAACCGGTGTGGGCGATCGGCACCGGGCGCACCGCCTCGCCGCAGCAGGCGCAGGATGTACACGCCTTCATCCGCCAGCGGCTGGCGCTGCAGGATGCTAAAATCGCCGCGGATTTGCAGATTCTATACGGCGGCAGCGTCAAGGCCGGCAATGCCCGCGAGCTGTTTCTGCAGACCGACGTCGACGGCGGTCTGATCGGTGGTGCCTCGCTGAAAGCAGAGGAATTCTTGAGCATCGTAGCCGCGGCGCGCGGCTGAGAGCGGTACCTTAGATGTTGCATACGTGTCTGATGATCATCCATTTCTTCTGCGCCGCGGCGATCGTGGCGCTGGTGCTGCTCCAGCGCGGCAAAGGCGCGGAGGCCGGTGCCGGATTCGGTGCCGGCGCTTCCGGCACGGTGTTTGGCGCCCGCGGCGCAAGTACCGCGCTGTCGCGCGCGACCGCGATCCTGGCGGCGATCTTCATGATCACCAGCCTGTCGCTGGCGTACGTGGGTGCCCGCCGCGGCAGCGCGCCGGCCAACAGCCTGCTGGATCAGCTGGCGAGCCCGAGCGCGCCGGCGAGTACCGTGCCCCGAATTCTGGGCGGCCCCGGTGGCGCCAGCAGCGGCGGCGCCGACGCCGCGGGCGCTGCGCCGGCCACCGCCGGTCCTCCGGCGACCGGCGCCGAGAGCGGCGGCTCGGGCAGCGCGCCGGCAACCCCGGCACCCGCGGGCCCGAAATAAATTACGCCGACGTGGTGGAACTGGTAGACACACTAGCTTGAGGGGCTAGCGCCGCAAGGTGTGGGAGTTCGAATCTCCCCGTCGGCACCACAGGACCGCATCGCCTGATACAATATGCAGATCAAGGGGCGGATCAATGTACGCGCAAGCGCAACATGCCGCCCCTTTTACTGACGCTGTGGAAATGCTGACCAACTATCTGCCGATATTGATTTTCCTGGTCGTAGCCGCGGTGCTTGCGGCGGTGCTGCTGGGCCTGGGATCGGTACTGGGACAGCTTTCCTCCCGTCATCGCGACGATCCGGAAAAGCTCTCCCCGTACGAGTGCGGCTTCGAGCCGTTCGAAGACAATCGCATGAAATTCGACGTACGCTACTACCTGGTGGCGATCCTGTTCATCATTTTCGATCTCGAGATCGCGTTTCTGTTTCCGTGGGCGGTATCGCTGCACCGCACCGGCGGCTTCGGGCTGATCGCGATGGGCATCTTCCTGCTGATACTGATCATCGGATTCGCCTACGAGTGGAAGAAGGGAGCGCTGGAGTGGGATTAGCGGCGGCAGCAGCGGGCCCGGACAGCGAAGGCTTCGCGCAGCGCGGCTTCCTCACTACGCAGGTAGACAGCCTGGTGAGCTGGGCGCGCACCGGCTCGCTGTGGCCGATGACCTTTGGCCTGGCCTGCTGCGCGGTCGAGATGATGCATGCCGGGGCCTCGCGGTACGACCTGGACCGCTTCGGCGTGGTATTCCGTCCCAGTCCGCGCCAGTCCGACGTGATGATCGTGGCCGGCACGCTGGTCAACAAGATGGCGCCGGCACTGCGCAAGGTCTACGACCAGATGCCCGAGCCGCGCTGGGTGATCTCGATGGGCTCGTGCGCCAACGGCGGCGGCTATTATCACTACTCCTATGCGGTGGTGCGTGGCTGCGACCGCATCGTACCGGTCGATGTGTACGTGCCCGGCTGCCCGCCGACGGCCGAAGCGCTGCTCTACGGCGTGATCCAGCTGCAGCGCAAGATCGAGCGCCAGACCGCGGCGCGTGCCTGAGCGGCGGCCGGCAATAATTAATAAATAATCATTAAGGGAATCGAGGGCAGTGCCAGCGTACATCGACGATCTCGCCGCACGGATCACGACGGTACTGGGAGATCGCGTGCGCCGCTACGGGGCGCTGGCCGATGAGTTCGCAATCGAGGTCGGCGGCGAGCACCTGCTGGAGGTGGCCGGCATGCTGCGCGACGAGCCGCGGCTGCGCTTCGAGATGCTGATGGATCTGAGCGGGGTCGACTATCTCGACTACGGGCGCGCCGAGTGGCGCACCAACACGGCCACCGCGACCGGTTTCAGCCGCGGGGTGAATCGCGCCGCACCGCACACGCTGGCCGGCGACAAGCGCTATGCGGTGGTCGTGCAGCTGCTGTCGATCACGCACAACCAGCGGCTGCGGCTGCGGGTGTGGGCCGGGGACACCGAGGACCCGATGGTGGATTCGCTCACCGGCATCTGGGCCAGTGCCGAATGGTTCGAGCGCGAGGCGTTCGACCTGTTCGGGATACTGTTCCGCGGCCATCCGGATCTGCGCCGCATCCTCACCGACTACGGCTTCATCGGTCATCCGTTCCGCAAGGATTTTCCGCTGATCGGCAACGTCGAGGTGCGCTACGACCCGCAGTTGAAGCGCGTGGTGTACCAACCAGTCAGCATAGAACCGCGCACGCTGGTGCCGCGCGTGATCCGGCACGACAATCGCTATGATCCGGCACTACACGATCATCCGGCCGGGGGACGCGCGCCGGTCGAGCCGGCCGCGCCGCTGCCGGCCGCCGGGGCACTGAGCAACTCGCCGGACGTCAGCCCGATACCCGGAGCCGCTCGTGCCTGAGATCAGGAACCTGACGCTCAACTTCGGGCCGCAGCATCCAGCGGCGCACGGGGTGCTGCGCCTGGTGCTGGAAATGGATGGCGAGACCATCCAGAAGGCCGACCCGCACATAGGCCTGCTGCACCGGGGCACCGAGAAGCTGGCCGAGTCCAAGCCTTTCAACCAGTCAATCGGCTACATGGACCGGCTCGACTACGTGTCGATGATGTGCAATGAACACGCCTACGTGGCCGCAATCGAGCGGCTGCTCGGCATCACTGCGCCGCTGCGCGCACAGTACATCCGCGTGATGTTCGATGAGATCACCCGCATCCTCAATCACCTGATGTGGCTGGGTGCGCACGGACTGGATATCGGCGCCATGACCGTGTTCCTGTTCTGCTTTCGCGAGCGCGAGGACCTGATGGACTGCTACGAGGCGGTGTCGGGCACCCGCATGCACGCCACCTACTACCGGCCGGGCGGCGTCTACCGCGACCTGCCCGAGGCGATGCCGAGGCACCACGCATCGCGCTGGCGCACGCAGAAGGAGACCGATCGGCTGAACGCGGCGCGCAGCGGCTCGCTGCTGGATTTCATCGAGGCTTTCACCAACAAATTCCCGGCGCGGGTGGACGAGTACGAGACGCTGCTGACCGATAATCGCATCTGGAAGCAGCGCACCGTCAACATCGGCGTGGTGACCCCCGAGCGCGCGCTGCAGCTCGGCTTCTCCGGACCGATGCTGCGCGGTTCCGGCATCGAGTGGGACCTGCGGCGCAAGCGGCCGTACGAGGTCTATTCGGCGCTCGAGTTCGACATTCCGGTCGGCGTCAACGGCGATTGCTACGACCGCTACCTGGTGCGCATCGCCGAGATGCGCCAGTCCAATCGCATCATCCGCCAGTGTGTGGACTGGCTGCGCGCCAATCCCGGTCCGGTGATGGTCGATGATCGCAAGGTGCGCCCCCCGAGTCGCGAACATATGAAGAACGACATGGAGTCGCTGATTCATCATTTCAAATTCATGACCGAGGGCTACTGCGTGCCCGAGGGCGAGACCTACGCCGCGGTCGAGGCGCCAAAGGGTGAATTCGGGATTTTCCTGGTGTCGGACGGCGCCAACAAGCCGTATCGCCTCAAGTGCCGGGCGCCCGGGTTCGTGCACCTGGCCGCGCTCGGGGAGATGGTGCGCGGGCACATGCTGGCCGATGTGGTGGCCGTGATCGGCACGCAGGACATCGTATTCGGGGAGGTCGATCGCTGATGAGCGTCGAGGAGGGCAACGTCGGTGTGCTGGCCGGGCACACGCGCGAGGAAATCGATCACTGGGTGGCAAAATTTCCGCCCGGGCGGCAGCGCTCGGCGGTGCTGTCCGCGCTGCGCGCGGTGCAGGAACAGAACCAGGGCTTCCTGACGCCGGCGCTGATGGATGCGGTGGCCGCGCACCTGCAGCTGCCGCCGATCCAGGTGTATGAGGTGGCCAGCTTCTACTCGATGTTCGAGACCCACCCGTGCGGCCGCCATCATGTCAGCGTGTGCACCAACATCTCGTGCATGCTGCGCGGCGGCGTGGAGCTCGAGGCCCACGTCGAGCGCAAGCTCGGCATCCGTGCCGGCCAGAGCACGCCCGATGGGCGCATCTTCCTGAAGCGTGAAGAGGAGTGCCTGGCGGCCTGCACCGGCGCACCGATGATGATGGTCGATCACGTTTATCACGAGCACCTGACGCCCGAAACGGTCGATCAGATCCTCGATGCGCTGAAATAAGCGCGCAGCAATCGCGGAAACACCATGGGCGCCTGGGACGACAAGCTGAATCTGACCTGCTTCGAGCCGCTCAAATACGAGCGCTCCTGGACGCTGGAAACCTATGGCCGCATCGGCGGCTATGAGGCGTGGAAGAAAATCCTGGCTGAAAAGCCGCCGCGCGAAAGTGTGATCGAGCAGGTCAAGGCCTCGGGTCTGCGTGGCCGCGGCGGCGCTGCATTCCCGGTGGGCGTGAAGTGGGGTTTCATGCCGCGCAACGCCAGCATGCAGAAGTACGTGGTCTGTAACTCGGATGAGAGCGAGCCCGGAACCTGCCACGATCGCGATATCCTGCGCTTCAATCCGCACTCGCTGATCGAGGGCATGGCGATCGGCGGCTATTGCATGAATGCGACCGTGGGTTACAACTACATCCGCGGGGAATTCCTGGGCGAGCCGATCCCGCGCTTCGAGGCGGCGCTGAAAGAGGCGTATGCGGCCGGCCTGCTGGGCCAGAACATCCTCGGCTCAGGCGTCGACTTCGATCTGCATGCGTTCGTGGGTGCCGGCGCGTACATCTGCGGCGAGGAGACCGCGCTGCTGGATTCGCTCGAGGGCAAAACCGGCAAGCCGCGCTTCAAGCCGCCGTTCCCGGCCGCGTTCGGCCTGTACGGCATGCCCACCACCATCAACAACACCCAGAGCTATGCGTCGGTGCCGACCATTCTGCGCCGTGGCGCGCAGTGGTTCGCGGATCTGGGGCCGAAGAACTCGGGCGGCACGGTGATCTTCTCGGTCTCCGGCCACGTCGCCAAACCCGGCAACTTCGAGGTACCGCTGGGCATCCCGTTTGCCGATTTGCTCGAGATGGCCGGTGGCATCTGGAAGGGCCGCCAGATCAAGGCGGTGATCCCGGGCGGCTCCTCGGTGCCGGTGGTGCCGGGCGCCACGATGATGAAGACCAACATGGACTACGACTCGCTCAAGGCCGCAGGTTCCAGCATCGGCTCGGCCGCGGTGATCGTGATGGATGAGACCACCTGCATGGTCAGGACGCTCGAGCGCCTGGCGCGCTTTTACATGGCCGAGTCCTGTGGCCAGTGTACGCCGTGCCGGGAAGGCACCGGCTGGCTCGACCGCACGCTGCGCCGCATCCTCGCCGGCGAAGGCAACCGCGGCGAACTCGACCTGCTGCTCGACGTTGCCAATCGCATCGAGGGCCACACCATCTGCGGACTCGGGGATGCGGCGGCCTGGCCGGTGCAGAGTTTCCTCAAGCACTTCCGGCACGAGTTCGAGTACATGATCGATCACGGCGGACGCAGCATCGTCGACGGCGAACGGCAGGCCGCATGAGCGAGGAATTGGTCAATATCGAGGTCAATGGCGTGCCGATGAAGGCACGCAAGGGTGAGAACATCATTCGCGCGACCGATCGCGAAGGTGTCTACGTGCCGCGCTTCTGCTACCACGACAAACTGCCGATCGCGGCCAACTGCCGCATGTGCCTGGTGGAGGTCGAGAAGGCGCCCAAGCCGCTGCCGGCCTGTGCGACGCCGGTGGCCGAGGGCATGAAGATCTTCACCCATTCGGTCAAGGCGATCGGCGCGCAGCGCGCGGTGATGGAATTCCTGCTCATCAATCACCCGCTCGACTGTCCGATCTGCGACCAGGGCGGAGAGTGCGAACTTCAGGATCTGGCGGTCGGCTTCGGGCGCGACATCTCGCGCTTCGTCGAACGCAAGCGTTCGGTCAAGGACAAGAACCTGGGTCCATTGGTGTCGACCGACATGACGCGCTGCATCCATTGCACGCGCTGCGTGCGCTTCGGCCAGGACATCGCCGGCATCCAGGAGATGGGTGCTACCGGGCGCGGCGAGAACATGGAGATCGGCACCTTCATAGAACACAGCGTCGATCATGAGCTATCGGGCAACATCATCGACCTGTGTCCGGTCGGGGCGCTCAACAGCAAGCCGTTCCGTTATCGCGGCCGCGGCTGGGAGATGACGCAGTTGCCGCTGATCTCCCCGCACGATGGCGTCGGCACGCAGCTGTACGGGCACGTGCTGCGCGGACGGCTGATGCGGGTGGTGCCGCGGCCGTGCGAGGAGATCAACGAGACCTGGATCGCCGATCGCGACCGCTTCAGTTATGAAGGGGTCTACAGCGAGGACCGGCTGCTGGCGCCGCGGCTGCGGGCCGCCGATGGCAGCTGGCAGGAAGTCGAGTGGGATGTGGCGCTGGATGCGGCCGCCGAAGGGTTGAAGGCCGCCGCGGGGCAGGCCGGCGGCGTCGGCCTGCTGGCGCACCCCTCGAGCACGCTCGAGGAGCTGTACCTGCTGGCGCGGCTGGCGGACGGGCTCGGCAGCGCCAGCATCGACCACCGCCTGCGCCAGCGCGACTTTCGCGACCAGGCGGCCGACGCGCCGTTCCCGGGCCTGGGGCTTGCGATCGCCGATATCGACAAACTCGACGCGCTGCTGGTCGTGGGGTCGAACCTGCGCCGCGAAGTGCCGATCCTGGCCCACCGGGTGCGCAAGGCGTGCCTGCGCGGCGCGCGCATCAGCTTCATCAACCCGGCACAGTTCGATTACTTCTTCGCGGTCGCGCACAGCGTGCTGTCGCCGCCGGATGCGCAGGTGGCGGATCTGGCCGGCGTGCTGCTGGCGGCGCTCGATGGCGCCGCTGCACCGACCGAGCTGGCCGCGCTGCTCTCGGGCGTCAGCCCGAACGAGCAGCAGCGCGCGATTGCCGCGAGCCTTACCGGCGGCGAACGGCGCGCGATCTGGATTGGGGCACTGGCCGCGCGCGGCAGCCGCTACAGCGAGTTGCGGGCACTGGCGCGAGCGCTGGCGGCGACGTGCGGAGCGAGTTTTGGCGAGCTGGCCGAGGGCGGCAACGCCGCAGGCGCCTGGCTTGCCGGCGTCGTACCGCATCGCGGTGTCGGCGGCGCGGCACGCACCGGCGGCGGCGCCAGCGCGCGGCAGATGCTCGAGCAGACGCTGCCCGGATACCTGCTGCTCAACACCGAGCCCTGGGCGGATGCGGCGCTGCCGGGCGCGCTGTCAACGCTGGCGCGCGCGCAATGCGTCGTTGCGGTAGGCGCCTTTGCGAGCGAGGAGATGAAACGCTGCGCGCACGTGCTGCTGCCCGCGGGCACCTTCGCCGAGACCTCCGGGACCTACGTGAATCTGGAAGGGCGCTGGCAGAGCCAGGGCGGGGCGGCGAAGCCGCTGGGGGCTTCCCGTCCGGCCTGGAAGATCCTGCGCGTGCTGGGCAACCTGCTCGAGCTGCCAAATTTTGACTACCAGTCCTCGGAGAGCGTGCGCGATGAACTCAAGGCGCGGCTGGAGGGCGCGCCGCACGCGCCGGCACGCACCGGCGCGGCGCTGCAGGCGGCGGCCACCGAGGCGGTGATCGACATGCCGATGTACCAGATCGACCCGGTGCTGCGCCGTGCAGCACCGCTGCTGCGCACGCGCGACGGCCGGGTCGCGCCGCACACCTACGGAGGCGGGGCTTGAAATCGCTGGGCAACCTGTGGTTCGCGCTGCCGGCCTACGTGCACTCGACTGCGATCACGCTGGTGCTGTGCGTGGTGCTGATCCTGAGCGTCGCTTACCTCACGCTGTGGGAGCGCAAGGTGATCGGCTGGATGCAGATGCGCATTGGCCCCAACCGGGTGCGGATTTTCGGGTTCCTGCCGGGCATGGGCCAGCCGTTCGCCGACGTCATCAAGCTGCTGATCAAGGAGATCGTGATCCCGGCGCGCGCCAACAAGATCCTGTTCCGGCTCGCCCCTGCGATTACGCTGATCCCCGCATTCGCAGCCTGGGCTGTGGTGCCGATCGCGCCCAACTATGCAATCGCCAATGTCGATGCCGGCCTGCTGTACGTGCTGTCGCTGACCTCGATGGGGGTGTACGGGGTGATCCTTGCCGGCTGGTCGTCGAACTCCAAGTACGCGTTTCTCGGCGCGATGCGCTCGGCGGCGCAGATGGTCGCGTACGAGATCGCGATGGGATTTGCGCTGGTCGGGGTGCTGATGGCGGCCGGCAGCCTGAACCTCGGCACCATCGTCGCGCAGCAGCATGGCGGTGCACTCGCCTGGAACTGGTTCTGGCTGCTGCCGCTGCTGGTGGTGTATTTCATCTCCGGCGTCGCCGAGACCAACCGCGCGCCGTTCGACGTCGCCGAGGGAGAATAGGAGATCGTCGCCGGCTTCCACGTCGAGTACTCGGGCATGGCGTTCGCGCTGTTCTTCCTGGCCGAATACGCCAACATGATCCTGATCGCAGGGCTGACCGCGGTTTTCTTCTTTGGCGGCTGGCTCAGTCCGCTGGACGGCTTTCCGTCGTGGCTCGGAGGCACCAGCATCCTGGCGCTCGCCGGCACTCACTGGCTGGTGCTCAAGATCTTCGTGCTGCTGTTCCTGTTCCTGTGGTTTCGCGCCACCTTTCCACGCTATCGCTACGACCAGATCATGCGCCTGGGCTGGAAGTTCCTGATCCCGGTGACCCTGGTATGGATCGCGGTCGAGGCGCTGATGAGC
>Ga0181537_10004110_pt1 | contig 12173 bp, 9 predicted proteins | sample PEATcosm2014_Bin_39_FD_119765 | JGI IMG/M metagenome (GOLD analysis project Ga0181537, IMG submission 119765) | Peatland microbial communities from MTU Mesocosm Facility, Houghton, MI, USA - PEATcosm2014_Bin23_10_metaG | ecosystem: Environmental > Terrestrial > Soil > Wetlands > Peat | place...
CTTGCGCTGCATCGCCCGCAGCAGCGCCAGCAGTGCGACGTGCTTGTGCACGTCGGCGAAGTTTCCGGCGTGGAAACTGTGGCGATACTTCATGCGGGCATCGCCGGGCGATCAGCTGCCGATCCAGCCTGCCGCCAGCGGCCGGATCCTAGGCAGCACCCGCGGCTTTCTTCGTTCCCGCGGAGCGGCCGGCGGCGGCGCGGGCCGCAGGTTTGGTCGCCGCTTTCGTGCGCGGCTTGGCCGCAGGTCGGGCCGCGGACTTGGCGCTGGCTTTGACCGGCGCCCGGCGCGTGGCGGCGGCATGCGGCGTCTTGCTGCCGGCGCGCTTCGGCGCAGCGACCGCGATCGCTGCCGAAGTGGCCTTCGCGGCAACAGCCTGCGGCGCCGCGGCCGACGCGCTCGAGCGCGCGCCGCGCCGGCGGGTCGCGGATTTCGTCTCAGGCGCGGCTTCCAACCCGGCAGCGGGCGTGGCCGCAGCTTTCTTCGGCGCGAAGCGCCCGCGGCCGCGCATCGGTCGCACCGGGGCGGCGGCCAGCAGCGCGCGGCTGTCTTCCAGCGTCAGCGTCTTGGGATCGCGGTCCTTGGGGATGCGCGCATTCTTCTCGCCGTTGCTGATGTACGGACCGTATCGGCCGTTGAGCACCTGGATGCCATCGACGCCGAAGTCCTGGATGATGCGGTTGGCGTCGGCAAGCTGCTTGGCCTGGATGCATTCGAGTGCGCGTTCCAGCGTCACGGTGTACGGGTCGTCATCCTTGAGCGAGACGTACTTGCTGCCGTACTTGATATACGGGCCGAAGCGCCCGACGTTGGCCAGTATCGGCTCGCCTTCGGCGGTGCTGCCCAGCGTGCGCGGCAGGATGAACAGCGCCAGCGCATCTTCGCGCGTGATCTTGTCCATCTTCTGCCCCGGACGCAGCCCGGCGAAGCGCGGTTTCTCGACATCGTCCTTGGTGCCGATCTGCACGAACGGGCCAAAGCGGCCCATGCGCACGCTCATCGGCTTGCCGCTGGCGTCGTCGATGCCCAGTTCGCGCGCCTGCGCCACCTGCTCGCGCGTGACGTTCTTCTCGACGCTGTCCACCTGGCGTATGAAGGGTTTCCAGAACTTCGACAGCGGCGTGGTCCAGCCTTCCTCCCCGCGCGCCACCGCGTCGAGCTCGTCCTCCATCGCGGCGGTGAAGCCATAGTCGACGTACTGGTGGAAATGCTCGCTCAGGAAGCGGTTGACGATCTTGCCGATGTCGGTGGCCGTGAAGCGGCGATTCTCGATGTCGACGTATTCGCGATCGCGCAGCGTGGAGATGATCGACGCATAGGTGGACGGTCGGCCGATGCCGTACTCCTCCAGCGTCTTGACCAGCGAGGCCTCGGTGAAGCGCGGCGGTGGTTCGGTGAAATGCTGTTGCGGCTGCACCTCGAGCAGCTTGACCCGGTCCCCGACCTCCATGCGCGGCAGCACCTGGTCGCTTTCCTCGTCGCTGGCGTCGTCGCGGCCTTCCTGGTAGACCGCGATGTAACCCGGCTTGACCAGTGTCGAGCCATTGGCACGCAGCACGTGCCGCTGCGAGTCCTGGCCGGCGCCCGGGGAGGCCTGGTCGCCCGCCACGCTGGCATCACCGGCCAGGATGTCGACCGCCACGGTGTCGAACAGCGCGTGCGCCATCTGGCAGGCGACTGCGCGCTTCCAGATCAGCGCGTACAGCTTGAACTGGTCGGCCTCCAGGCGCGACTCGATGTCGGCCGGAATGATGGCGGCCGAGGTCGGGCGTATCGCCTCGTGTGCTTCCTGGGCATTCTTGGACTTGGTCTTGTAAACCCGTACCTCTTCGGCCACCGCTTCGGCACCATAGAGCCTGGCAATGACGGCGCGTATCTCCTGCACCGCCTCGGCCGCGAGCGACACCGAGTCGGTGCGCATGTAGGTGATCAGGCCGACGTTGCCCTCACCGGTGTCGATGCCTTCGTACAGCTGCTGCGCGATGCGCATGGTGCGCTGCGCGGAGAAGCCAAGCTTGCGCGAGGCCTCCTGTTGCAGTGTCGAGGTCGTGAATGGCGGCGCCGGATTGCGGCGCCGCTGCTTGCGATCGACCTGCAGCACGGTGAGCGCGCCGGCCGCACCGGCGGCTGCCGTGATGCTCTGTTCGGCGGCGCGCGCCGCGGCCTCATTGGTGAAGCTGAACTGCTCGACTTTGTCGCCGCGGAATTCGATCAGCTTGAGCGGGAAGGACTGCTCGCTGTGCTCGCCGACGGCATCGATGCTCCAGTACTCGCGCGGTTCGAAGGCCGCGATCTCGGCCTCGCGCTCGCAGATCATGCGCAGCGCCGGACTTTGCACCCGGCCGGCCGACAGTCCGCGCCGCACCTTCTTCCACAGCAGCGGCGACAGGTTGAAGCCGACCAGGTAATCGAGTGCGCGGCGCGCCTGCTGTGCGTTTACCAGGTCGAGCGACAGGTCGCGTGGTGCTGCCACCGCCTCGCGCACCGCATTCTTCGTGATCTCGTGGAACACGACGCGATGAACGTCCTTGTGCTTGAGTTCGCCGCGCAGCTTGAGGATCTCGTACAGATGCCAGGCGATGGCCTCGCCCTCGCGGTCCGGGTCGGTCGCGAGGTGCAGCGACTTGGCTTTCTTGAGCGCCTTGGCGATCGCGTCGACGTGGCGTTCGTTGCGTTCGACCAGCTGGTACTTCATGGCGAAGCCGTCGTCGGGATCGACCGCACCTTCCTTCGGCACCAGGTCGCGCACGTGGCCGTACGAGGCCAGGACCTCGAAATCCTTGCCCAGGTATTTCTTGATGGTCCGTGCCTTGGCCGGAGATTCGACGATTACCAGATTGTCAGCCATGCCATTACCGTGTGAAGGAGCCAAAAACGAAAAACCGCGGACGGGCCGCGGGTTGTTGCCGGTTGCGTCTAGTGGTGCTCAATGCGGGTCGCGACTCGGCACATCAAATACCAGATCTTCCATCCTCGCATAGGCGAGTTCCTGCCCGGGTTGGCTCGATAAGACCATCAGCACCACCCATTTGACCTGTTCCAGATCGAGCTCCTCGGTATCGAGCGCCAGCAGCCGGTCGATGACGATTTCGCGCTGGCTGGGCGAGAGGATCCCGCCGGCCTCAAGCGACACCAAAAGGCCCCGGCACTGGGCGTCCAGGCGCTCGAGTTCCTGCGGGGCGAACACCCGAAAGCTGCCATCGCCGCGCAGGTTGGGGCGCTCACGCTCGGCGGCGAGGTCGGCCAGCCAGTCGAGCGCGCGCTCTACATTGGCTTCGCCGAAGCCGGCGCTCTCCAGGTCGCGCGCCAGCGATTCCCGCTCGGCGCTGGCCGGCAGTTCCTCCAACATATAGCGATCAAACACGTATATAAGAATGTCGAAAACGCTGTTGTCCATGATCACTCGATAAATGACACCGTCGCCGCCATGACGCCGCGGGCTGCGGCCATGCCGCCCCGCGCCGTTAAGCCCCCTCGGCCCCTACAAGCGCAGGTAGCGACCGCCCGAATGCAATCCAACGACGTCCTCAAGCTCCAGAAATAGCAGCATGGAGGCCACGGATTGGCTTGGAAAGCCGGTTCGCTGTACCAGGGCATCGAGGCTCGCCGGCTCAAAACCAAGGGCATCTAACAGGATTTTATAGTCCTTGTCCAACCGGAAGGCATCGACGACAGGCATCCCGGACTCGCTCGCAGGCTCCTTAAGGCATTGTTTCATAGACCGAAATTTAAGCTCGTGCAGGATCTGATCGGCGCTTTCGACCAGTACCGCGCCGCTTCTGATCAGCGCATGGCAGCCGCGGGCCAGCGGGTTCTGGATCGAACCGGGGATCGCAAATAGCCGCCGCCGCTGCTCGAGCGCCAGTCGCGCGGTGATCAGCGAGCCACTGCGCTGCCCGGCCTCGACCACCAGTGTCCCCAGGGCAAGCCCACTGATGATGCGGTTGCGGCGCGGAAAGTTGGCCCTGATCGGCGGCGTACCCGGAGGATACTGGCTGACCAGCGCGCCCTGGGCGCCGATACGCTCGGCCAGCGCCCGGTGTTCGCGCGGAAAGATCGTGTCGATGCCGCCGCCCAATACCGCGATGGTCGCGCCCCCGGCGTCGAGCGCTCCGGCATGGCTGGCGGCGTCAATGCCCACCGCCAGGCCGCTGGTGATCGTCAGTCCTGCCGCGGACAGGCGCGAAGCGAATGCGCGCGCCGTCCGCTGGCCGGGTAGCGTGGGGCTGCGGCTGCCTACCATCGCCAGCTGCGGCGCCGACAGGCACCCGGCATCGCCCTTGACGTACAGCACGGCGGGCGCGCCTGCGGTCTGTGCCAGCTGCGGTGGATACTGCGCGCCGGCCGCATCCACCAGGCAAATACACTCGCGGCTGACGCGGCGACGATCGGCCTCGATGCGCGCCCGATCCGGCGCCAGTAACGCGCCGATCGCCCCCGCCCCCAGCCCCAGCGCCTCAAGGCTGCTCCTGCACTGCCGGAACAGCGCCGGTAGCGGGCTGTCAGCCGGCGCACACTGCGCACTCGGCGCAGATGGCGCACTTTGGGCACATGGCGCGGTGGCGAGCATCGCCAGCGCGTGCTGCAGCTGCCGGGCGGTCAGTCCGGTGGCGCGGCCAAGCGCGAGCTGCATGTCCAGCGCGTCCATTCGCCGCTCAGCATAGGGGAACGCAGCGCGGCGTACAGCCGCACTAACGGGACCAATTCACCCGATAACGCAGCTTGACGGCCGGCGCTGGCGCGCTAGGGGTTGCGCACCCGGTCGCCGACATTGATCGGCACGGTGTCGCTGAAGATGAGCGCGTAGCTCATGCGCTCGTAGGTCTTGAACACCAGCAGCGTACCGGACGCCTCGGCCGGCAGTCGCTCGCTGTGCGGCAGCCAGCAGGTGCTGTCGCCGTTGATGTACGCGCAGTGATCGCTGACCTTGCCGCCGTCCAGGTCAACTGTCAGCACGCTGCCACGGTCCACGCCGTCCTGCGAGCCGCGATTGATGGCGACCACGTCGTACTGCCCGGCCAGCAGCACGTTGTCCACCACCGCGATGATGCGCCCGTCGACCGCCTGGTGCGGTCCATGCGGGGCAAAATCGCTGCTCGGACTCATTTCCGCGGCGATCAGCACGTCGCCCTGCAGGGTCTCGCGCGCCGAATCGGTCAGCGTCACCTTCGCGACCTCACCGGGGCGCGTCAGCTGCGCCGTGCCGGTGTATATCGCGACATATCCAAGCTTGCGTCCGCTCTGCGGATCATTCAGCGGCTCATCGACATGCATCACGCTGTAGCGCGCGCCGGTCTCGCCGTCGAGTTTCTTGACATACAGGTCGTGCCCGGCGCCGGCGATCTGGTGATCGTCGCGCAGCGCCATCACATACGGGGCGCTCTTGACCTCATCGCCGCTCAGCACACCGGGCCGCGACAGGAAGGCGGCGATCAGCGAGTACGGGATGGTCGCAATCGGCCCCTCGAGCGGCACGCTGCGCAGCATCGGCTCCAGGCGCGCGGTCGAGCCGCTGCCCCCGCGCACGATCTCCAGCGCCGTGCGGCCATCGGCGCGCAGTGCCAGGCGCACGTTGTCACCGGGGTAGATCCGATGCGGATTGTGGATGTCCGGATTGATGTACCAGATCTCAGGCCACAGCCACGGATCGCGCAGGAACGTATTGGCGATGCCCCAGAGCGTATCGCCACGCTTGACGACGTAATTCCTGGGGGCGCTCGGACTCAAGGCTGCGCCCGCATCACTCATCACGGTGGTGGTACCGCCCTGATCCGCGCTGTCAGCCAGCGCCTCGGTGTCGGTCTGCGGTTCAGTGGCGGCCGCCGTGGAAGTGTCCTGCGTGACCGGCGGCGCGCTGAGCGTCTGGTGTTCGTCCTGGTGGAACATCGAACACCCGCCCAGGGCCAGCAGTGCGCCGCAGGCGATCCCCGCGCGTACGGCCCGACTGACGGCTAAAGCTTGATTCCAATACATCCTAAGCTACCTCTTGGGGTCGGGTAGGGCCTTCCGCGACAGCTGTTATAAACTCAACCCTGGGTATACGCACATGGTGTGTGCCAACTTTGTGCACTGGGTCACGTCGTGGGTCATCCGGCCCCTGATCCTTGAAATCTTGGCATATTTCCCCACTTTAGAGAACCTGTCAGAGAGTAACGATGGCCTTGCTGCCGATACTGGAATTCCCCGACCCGCGACTGCGCACCCGTGCCGAGCCGGTGCAGCAGTTCGATGCCGGGCTGAAGCAGCTGGTCGCCGACATGCTGCAGACCATGTACGCCGCCCCGGGCATCGGACTGGCCGCCACGCAGGTCAACGTCCACCGGCAGCTGCTGGTCATGGATATCAGCACTGAGCGTGACCAGCCGCAGGTCTACATCAACCCCCGGATTGTGACACGCGCTGGCGTGGAGGTGTCGGAAGAAGGCTGCCTGTCGGTGCCCAACGTGTTCGAGGAAGTCGAGCGCGCGGCCCGCGTCACGGTGCGCGCGCAGGACGCGGACGGCGTCGGCTTCGAGCGCGAGCTCGAGGGCCTGGAGGCGGTGTGCCTGCAGCACGAGATGGATCACCTGGCCGGCAAGCTGTTCGTTGATTACCTGTCGGGGCTCAAGCGCGAGCGTATCCGCCGCAAACTGGAGAAAGAGCGCCGCGAGCGCGCCAGCGGGGCGGACAAGCCGGCGGCGCGCGCGTCCGCGCGCGTCATATGACGCATGCTGCGCATCGCCTTCGCCGGCACGCCGGATTTCGCGCTGCCGACGCTGCGTGCACTGGCGCAGTCGCAGCATCGGCTGGTCGGCGTACTGACGCAGCCTGATCGGCCAGCGGGGCGCGGCCACGCGCTGACGGCCAGCCCGGTCAAGCGCCTGGCGCTGGAACTGCAGCTGCCGCTGTCGCAGCCACCGCAACTTCGAAGTCCCGATGCGCATGCCGCGCTCGCAAACTGGGCCGCCGACGTGCTGGTGGTGGTTGCCTACGGGCAGATCCTGCCGGCGGCAGTGCTGGCACTGCCGCGCCTGGGCTGCCTGAACGTCCATGCCTCGCTGCTGCCGCGCTGGCGCGGTGCCGCTCCGATACAGCGCGCGATCCTGGCGGGCGACACAGAAACCGGCGTCACCATCATGCAGATCGAGGCCGGCCTCGACACCGGGCCGATCCTCGCTCAGCAGCGCATTCCTATCGAGCCAGACGCGAATGCAAGCCGGCTGCACGATCGGCTGGCGCAGCTTGGCGCCGACCTGATGGTGGCCAGCCTGGACCAGGCCGAGGTGGGACCTCTGCGCAGTCAGCCTCAATCAGATCAAGGGGTTACCTACGCGGCGAAGATCGACAAGGCGGAGGCGCGGATCGACTGGTGGCGTAGCGCCGTGGAACTGGCGCGGCAGGTACGCGCGTTCAACCCATGGCCGGTGGCCGAAACCCTGTGGCAAGGCCGGCAGTTGCGCGTCTGGGATGCACGCGCCAGCGCTGATGAGCGCCTGGCCGGGGAGCACGCCGACTTTGCCCAGCCGGGCAATGTACTGGGAATGCAGCGCGGCGAGCTGCTGGTGCAGTGCGGACGCGGTCGTCTGGCACTGATCAACGTGCAGCTGGCGGGCCGGCGTATCGTCAGCGCGAGCGAGTTCGCCGGTACCCAATCGCTGGCCGGATCGCGCTTCGGGTGATCCCGGCAGCTACGACGCTCGCCGAGGCGGCCAGGGCGCTGGCCGCAGTCGCCTTTGAGGGGCGCTCGGCCGACGCGGCGCTGGAGCGGGCGTCCGCGCCCGCGGCGCAACGCTCGGCGGTGCGCGCCGTCACGCTGGGCTCGCTGCGCTGGTACTGGCGGCTTGAGGCTATCGGCGCCACGCTGATCGCCGGCAAGCCGCTGGCCCCGGCGCTGCGGGCGCTGCTGCTGGTCGGCCTGCACCAGCTCGAATATTCGCGCAACGCGCCGGAGCTCACGGTGTCGGCCGCGGTGGACGCGGCGCGGCTGCTGCTGCAGCCGCGTGCCACCGGCCTGGTCAATGCACTGCTGCGACGCTTCCTGCGCGAGCGCGCAGCGCTGCTGCAGCGCTCGCTGGGTGAGCCCGCGGCCGCCGGCGCGCATCCGCAGTGGCTGCTGGAGTCGCTGCAGGCCGCGTGGCCGGCGCAATGGCCGGGCATTATCGAGGCCAACAATGAACATCCGCCGATGACCCTGCGCGTCGATCTGTCGCGCTCGAGCATCGCCGGCTACCAGGCGCAGCTCGGCGCGCGCGGCCTGAGCGCGCAGGCGCTGTCCTGGCTGCCGACCGCGCTCACGCTCGAGCAACCGGTCGGTGTCAGTGAGCTTCCCGGCTTCGCCGACGGCTGGGTATCGGTTCAGGACGCCGGTGCGCAGCTGGCCTGCGCGCTGCTGGCGGTGCAACCCGGGGAGCGGGTGCTCGATGCCTGCGCGGCGCCGGGCGGCAAGACCGGGGCGCTGCTGGAAGCGGTAGACGGCGAGCTGCAGCTGATAGCGGTGGACAGCGATGGCGCGCGCCTCGGCAGGATCGTGGAAAACCTGCAGCGGTTGCGGCGCCAGGCGCAGCTGGTCACCGCCGATCTGCGCCAGGATCCCGGCGACTGGTCGGGCCCGGGCTTTGATCGCATCCTGGTGGATGCGCCGTGTTCGGCGACCGGCGTCATCCGGCGCCACCCCGACATCAAGCTGCTGCGCCGGCCCGGCGACATCGCTGCTCTGGTGGATACCCAGCGGCGCATTCTGTCGCGTTGCCTTGGGCTGCTGCGGCCCGGAGGCACGCTGCTGTACTCGACCTGCTCGGTACTGCCGGCGGAAAATGAAGGCGTGGTCGAGGCGGTGCTGGCGGCAGCGCAGGTGGCCGGCCGGAAGGTGCAGGCAATGCCCTGGCCGGCGGCGGTAGCTCTGCCCGCCGACCTGGTCCGGCGTTCCATCGGGATGCAACTGCTGCCGGGGAATGCGGCGCGGACCGATGGGTTCTATTATGCTTGCCTGACAGTAACTTAGAAGCCTGGCGGAGACCGAAGCGCGCAGCGGCGCGCCTCGTGGACGCCACACCACAAACTCGCTCCCATAGGTAGCCTTGCATACGATCAGCAGATTAGGCGTCGCCGCGGTGCTGCTGGTGGCGCTGGCAGTGCCCCGCGGCGCACGCGGCGCCGGCCCGCTGGCCGGCGACTTCCAGGTGCGCTCCGCCTTCGTGGTGGTCGATCACGGTGTGCTGCAGCTCAGCGCCCACGTCGAATACCCGATCAATGACCGCATTCGCGGCGCGCTGCGCGACGGCGTGACGCTGGCATTCGACCTCGACGTCAGCATCAGCCGCCACCGGCGTCTGTGGCTCGACGCGACGCTGCTGGAGATGACGCTGCGGCGCGAACTCACCTATCACGCGGTGACCGACCGCTACGTGCTGCGCGACGAGGCCGGTGTCGAGCAGGAGAGTTTCCCGACCCTTGAGGCCGCGCTCGAGCGGCTCGGCCGCATCGAGGATCTGCCGATCCTGGTGGAGTCGCAGCTGCGTGGCGAGGCGCCGTGGCAGATCGCGGTGCGCGCCGGCGTGCGCCGCGGCCGCATGCCCGATGCGCTGCGGGCACTGGTGTTCTGGACCGACGACTGGCACCGCACCACCGACTGGTACACATGGATGCTGACGCTGTAAGGCGCTACGGCGTGCGGATCCTGACCGCGGCGGCATTCACCGCCGGGATCCTGGCACTGTTGTTGCTGGCGCGCAGCGTCGAGAATTCGGCGCAGTTTTCGCGCTGGCAGCCGTGGATCCTGCTGGTCAATATCCTCGGTGCGATTGCACTGATGGTGCTGCTGGCACGCAAGTTCTGGCAGCTGTACCGCGATTATCGCGACCACGTACCCGGCTCGCGCCTGGCGATGCGCACGGTGCTGATGTTCGGTGCGCTGGTGATAGCACCGTTGGTGATCGTGTACCTGTTTTCGCTCGATTTCATCAATCGCGGCATCGACAGCTGGTTCCGGGTCGAGATCAAGCAGGGCTTGAACGACGCGGTGGTGCTGTCGCGCTCGGCCCTCGACCTGCGGCTGCGCGAGCAGGCACGGCGCACCGAGATCTTCGCCCGCTCGCTGCGCGAGCTGCAGGGGCCGGCGCTGCTGCAGCGGCTGGACGAGGAGCGGCGCGCCACCGAAGCCAAGGAGATCATCGTCTACGATGCCTTCGGCCGCGCTGCCGCGGTCAGCTCGGCCACGCCGCTGGCGCAGCCGCCGGCGCCATCGCCGCCGGAAGTGACGCTGCAGCTGTCCGCGGGGCGCAGTTACGTGAGCCTCAATTCGCTCGCCAACGGCCAGTACTCGATCGAGACCGCGGCGCCGATCGCCGACGCCGTCGCCGCGCACGCCAGTCGCCGCTACGTGCTGATTCATTACGAGGTGCCGCAGGAGCTGTCGGCGCTGGCCGAGGGCGTGCAACGCACCTCGTCGCAGTACGGCGACCTGTCGGCGGTGCGCGAACCGCTGAAAATAAGCTTCCGGCTGACCCTGACGCTGGTGGTGCTGCTGACGCTGCTGGCGGCGATCTACGGCGCGATCTACTCGGCGCAGCGCCTGACGCGCCCGGTGCAGGACCTGATCGCCGGCACCCGCGCGGTCGGCAAGGGCGAGCTCGGCACGCGCCTGCCGCTGTCCTCGCGCGATGAGATGGGACTGCTGGTGCACTCCTTCAACGACATGACCAAGCGGCTGCGGCGCGCGAGCGAGGAGGCGATGCGCAGCCGCCAGGCGGTGGAGCGCGAGCGCGAGCGGCTGGCAATCATCCTGTCGCGGCTGTCGACCGGCGTCATCGTCACCGATCGCGAGCTGACGCTGCACGTCGCCAATCAGTCGGCCGGCACCATCCTGGGCGGCAGCTTTGATGCCGCAGTCGGCCAGCACCTGACGCAGCTGCCGCGCGGCAGCGCGCGCTTTGCGACCTTCATTGCCGAGCTGCGATCGCGCCTGTCCGCAGGTACGGACGAGTGGCGCGAGCAGCTGACACTGCCGGGGGAAGCCGGCGAGCGTGTGCTGCTGTGGGCTTGCACGCGGCTGCCAGACGAGCGCGAGCAGGGCCGCGTGGTGATCGTGTTCGACGATATCACGGCACTGCTCGCGGCCCAGCGCGACGCCGCCTGGGGCGAGGTGGCGCGGCGGCTGGCGCATGAGATCAAGAATCCGCTGACACCGATCCAGCTGTCGGCCGAGCGCCTGCGGCGCAAGCTGCTCGGCGGTATGAACGCCGAGGACGCCCAGCTGCTGGAGCGCGCCACCCACACCATCGTGCAGCAGGTCGATGCGATGAAGCAGATGGTCAACGCGTTCTCGGAATACGCGCGCGCGCCCGACATGAAGCTGCAGCATTTCAACCTCAACCAGCTGGTGACCGAGGTGGCCGAGCTGTATCGGCTGCAGGATCCGTCCACCGAGATCCGCCTGGACCTGGATGCGGCGCTGCCCGACATCGAAGCCGACCGCGGCCGGGTGCGCCAGATCCTGGCCAACCTGATCACCAACGGCATCGAGGCCCTGGCCGGGGTGGCTGGCGGCTGCGTCGAGATCAGCACCCTGCAACAGCGTGCAGAAGGGGGCGCCAGCGCTGTAATCTGTGTGCGCGATAACGGTCCGGGGTTCCGCAAGGAGCTGCTGGGCCGGCTATTTGATCCGTACGTGAGCGGCAAGCCGCGCGGCACCGGTCTCGGACTGGCCATCGTGAAACGAATAGTCGAAGAACACGGTGGGCGAGTGGAGGCGGAAAACCGTCCCGAGGGCGGGGCGAGCATACTGGTCTTTCTGCCGGTCAGCGATCAGGATAGAACGCTGCTCGCCGGTGGGGAACGACGCATGGAAATGCGGAGGGAGCGAGCATGAATAACAGCAAGATCCTGGTGGTGGATGACGAGTCGGATATCCGGCGCCTGTTGCAGGAAATACTCACCGAAGAAGGCTATGAGGTCGAAGTGGCAGCCGACGCCGGCCAGGCGCGCGCAGCGCGCGCGCGCCAGACGCCGGACCTGGTGCTGCTCGATATCTGGATGCCCGACACCGACGGCATCTCACTGCTGCGCGAGTGGTCCAACGAGGCCAGCGACGACTGCCCGGTGGTGATGATGTCGGGCCACGGCACCGTCGACACCGCGGTCGAGGCTACGCGCCTGGGCGCCTATGACTTCGTCGAAAAGCCGCTGTCGCTGGCCAA
>Ga0181537_10004111_pt1 | contig 12171 bp, 10 predicted proteins | sample PEATcosm2014_Bin_39_FD_119765 | JGI IMG/M metagenome (GOLD analysis project Ga0181537, IMG submission 119765) | Peatland microbial communities from MTU Mesocosm Facility, Houghton, MI, USA - PEATcosm2014_Bin23_10_metaG | ecosystem: Environmental > Terrestrial > Soil > Wetlands > Peat | place...
ACCGTACGACTGGCTGAAGCTCGCTCATTGCTGAGTTCACGAAAATTAGACCCATCAGCGTTCATCGCAAAGACGCGGCTGGCGGAATGCAGAGTAGCTTGAAGTGAGACAATGCTGTAGATCTCACAAGCGAGGCGGTCGTTCGCTACCCACACGCAGGAATTTATGCGGTCGGGATCATGGGTCAGTGCCATGGCAACAGTGGCTTTGGCGTCCTTGTCATCCAGACGCAGCGTCATTAGCGCTGCGCCTTGCCCTTTAAGTGGCGTCGTGAAGGCAAGGCTCTTCCCATCAGGCGACAAAGAGACGTGTTCGAAGCTCGGTCGGGCGCCGAAGGCTGCCGCAGCGTCTGTGATAGAAGCGTTTTGTGCCTTCAATGTCAGGCCGAACGACAACAGAAGCAGCCCAATGACGGGTCGAAGATTCATGGGTAGTCCTTTACCGCTGTGGATTCCGAGGCGCGCGCGATAGTAAATAGAGTACGCGCAGCGCTACATTCTTATTAAAGTTCCCTAGGATTCATTGCCTGGTTTACAGGCTCATCAGATGGTCGGAGCGCCGAGATTTGAACTCGGGACCCCTTGCACCCCATGCAAGTGCGCTACCAGACTGCGCCACGCTCCGACTGTAGTCATCAAACGATCAATAGTCCGCGCGATCGGGGGAATCGCCGGGGGCTGGATAATACTCGCTTGGGGCGAGGGCTGAAACAACAGCCGCCGGATCAGCGGCGCAGGACGCGCAGAACTTCCTCGAGCTCGAGGCGCATCTGCCTGACGATCTGCTGGCTCTGGCTCACGTCCGTGCGCGCCTCATCACCATCGAGCTTGTTGCGCGCGCCGCCGATCGTGAAGCCCTGTTCGTAGAGGAGGCTGCGGATCTGGCGAATGACAATGACATCCTGGCGCTGATAGTAGCGCCGGTTGCCACGGCGCTTGACTGGCTTGAGCTGCGGGAACTCCTGTTCCCAATAGCGCAGCACGTGCGGTTTGACCCCGCACAAATCACTGACCTCGCCAATCGTGAAGTACCGCTTGCCAGGTATCGCCGGCAGCTGACTATTGTTCTTTGGTTCCAGCATAGGCCTCGACACGCGCCTTGAGCTTCTGCCCCGGACGGAACGTTACCACGCGACGCGCGCTGATCGGTATCTCTTCGCCTGTTTTGGGATTGCGCCCCGGGCGCTGATTCTTGTCGCGCAGATCAAAGTTGCCGAATCCGGACAGCTTGACCTGCTCGCCGTTCGCAAGTGCACCGCGAACTTCCTCGAAGAACAAATCAACCAGCTCACGCGCTTCGCGCTTGTTCAAGCCCAACTGGTTAAATAAGGCTTCGGCCATTTCCGCTTTGGTGAGAGCCATCGTCCTATTCTCTTATTCTCGCGCCCAGACTGGATTCAAGTTCAACAACGACCGCTGCCACGATCCGGTCCGCATCCTCGTCGGTTAAGGTGCGCGTTAAGTCCTGCAAAATCAAGCCCAAGGCGATGCTTTTTCGACCAGATTCTACATTCTGCCCTTGATAGATGTCGAAAACGCGCAGCTCTTTCAGGCTGGTTGATGCTGCAACACTAACACGATCGGCAATCCGGCCAAAAGGCTCCGAAGCCTTAACAGTGAAAGATAAATCGCGGCGGATCTGTGGATAAACCGACAGGGGCTGGTAGCCGGCCGGCCGACTGTGGCTGAACGCCTCCCCGTCCAGTTCAAAAAGCAGCGGGGCATATGTAAAATCAAGGGTCGCTGTCAGCGCCGGATGCAGCTCGCCCAGTAACCCGATCACCTGCCCGTCGCGCAGGATCCGTGCCGAGCGCCCCGGATGAAGGCAGGCCACATCCGATACCGCCTCAAAGCGGTGCGCACCGGGAGCGCCGTGCAGCGCAAGCAGCGCTTCCACATCTGCTTTGACATCATAGAAATCGGCCGCCTCGCGCCCAGCGCCCCACTGCTCGGGTAAGCGCGTGCCCACCACCAGTCCCGCGATCGATTTGCGTTCCACGACCTGGCCATCGCTGCCACGACTGAAGCGCGTCGCCGCTTCAAACAATCGCACGCGATCCTGCTGGCGTCGCAGATTCTCGCGCGCTGCCTGGATCAAACCCGGCCACAGCGATGCGCGCATCACGGCCAGCTGGCTCGAAATCGGGTTCAGCAGCGCGATCGGCTGCAGGTCGGCAAACAGCAGCGCCTGCAGTTGCGGGTCTACAAAGCCGAAGGTTGTGACTTCCTGATAGCCGCGTGCCGCCAGCAGTTGCAGCAACGTGCGTTCATCCAGCCGCGATTCCGGCAGCGCTGCAATCGGACGCTGCGCCACCACCGGCGCCTCGGCAATGGCGGCAAAGCCCCCGAGCCGTGCGACCTCCTCGATCAGATCGGCCTCGATGGCCAGATCAAAGCGCCAGCTGGGCGTCCGGGTATGCCAGCCCTCGCCCTGAGCGCTGACTTCCAGCCCCAGTGCACGCAGGCGCTGCTCGACCGCCGCCGCCGGGATACTGACCCCCAGCAGCCGGCGCAGCCGCTGCTCACGCAGCACTACCGAGCGCGCACCAGGGATCTCGGTGCGCAGCTCCTGGATCTGCACTGGACCGGCTTCGCCACCGACCAGGCCCAGAAGCAGCGTCGTGGCGCGCGCCAGCGCGCGCTCCTGACCTGCCGGGTCGACGCCGCGCTCAAAGCGCTGGCTGGCATCGGTCAGCAGTCCGAAGCGACGGGCGCGTCCGGCAATGACCGCCGGATCAAACCAGGCCACCTCCAGCAGCAGATCGCTGGTGGCAGCGCTGATCATCGTGCGCTCCCCGCCCATGATCCCGGCAAGACCCACCGCACCGCGCTCATCGGCGATCACGAGCACATCCTCGGCCAGCTGCAGATCCTGTCCATCCAGCAGCCGCAACGGTTCGGCCGGCGTCGCGCGCCGTACTGTGATGCCACCGTGCAGCAGCGCCAGATCGTAGGCGTGCAGCGGCTGCCCCAGTTCGAGCAGCACCAGATTCGTCACATCGACCACCGGACTGATCGAGCGCACACCCGAGCGGCGCAGGCGCTCCTCAAGCCAGGTCGGCGACGCGCGGGTATTGTCCACGCCGCGAATTACGCGGCTGGCAAAGCGCGCGCAGCCCGCGCCCGGGGTGAGATGCACAGGAAACTTCGCAGTCCCGGCAGCCGCCACCGGCGGCACTTCCGGCGTGCGCAGCGCCGCGCCAGCCAGAGCGCTCAGCTCGCGGGCCAGGCCCAGCACCGACATGGCATCGCCACGATTCGGTGTCACCGCAATATCGAGGATGACATCGTCCAGTTCCATGTAGCCGCGCAGGGAGACGCCCAGCGGCGCATCCTCGGGCAGTTCCAGGATGCCTTCGTGTGATTCGGACAAACCCAGCTCACGTGCCGAGCACAGCATGCCGGCCGATTCCACGCCACGCAGTTTGGCGCGCTTGATCTGCACGCCACCGGGCAACTCGGCACCGATGCGCGCGAGCGCACATTTGAGACCCTGATGCGCATTGGCTGCCCCGCACACAATCTGCAGGCTGGCACCGCTGCCATCGCTCACCTGGCAGATGCGCAGTTTGTCGGCCTGCGGGTGCGGCCCGATCTGCGTGATCTGCGCGACCACGACTTCGCTGAACTCACCGGCGACCGGTGTAATGGATTCGACTTCGATGCCAATGGAAACCAGACGCGCGGCAACTTCCCGCGGATCCTCAGGCAGATCCACCCATTCACGCAGCCAGGCGAGTGATAGCTTCATGTGGGTTCAGGCGCCGGCGAACTGAGCCAGGAAGCGCAGGTCGTTTTCGTAGAAGAGCCGCAGGTCATTGACCCCGTAGCGGAGCATCGCGAGGCGCTCGATGCCCATGCCGAAGGCGAAGCCGCTGTAGCGTTCGGCATCGATATCGCAGGCGCTGAACACGTTCGGATGCACCATGCCGCAGCCGGCGACCTCGAGCCAGCCGGTTTGCTTGCAGATCCGGCAGCCCTGGCCGGAGCAGAACACGCAGGTGATATCGACCTCGGCCGAGGGCTCGGTGAAGGGGAAATAGGAGGGTCTCAGGCGCATCGCCAGGTCGCGCTCGAAGAATCCTTCCATGAACTGGTGCAGGACGGATTTGAGATTCGCGAAGCTGACATCCTCACCGACCAGCAGCCCCTCGCACTGGTGGAACATCGGCGAGTGCGTGACATCCGAATCGCAGCGATACACGCGCCCCGGCGCGATCAGCGCCACCGGTGGCGTGCGCGTGCGCAGCGCACGGATCTGCACCGGCGATGTGTGCGTACGCAGCAGCAATCCGCCTTCCAGGTAGAACGTGTCGTGCAGCGCGCGCGCCGGATGATTGGCCGGGATGTTCAGCGCTTCGAAGTTGTGGAAGTCATCCTCGATCTCGGGACCCTCGACCACCTCGTAGCCGGCACGCCGGAACAGCTCCTCGATGCGGATACGCACCCGGGTGATCGGGTGCAGTCCGCCGCGCTGCTCGCCGCGTCCGGGCAGCGTGACATCGATGCGACCCTCGATGAGCTTGCGATCGACCGCCTGTTGCCCGAGCTGTGCGCGGCGTGCCTCGATGGCCTGGTGAAGCTGGTCTTTGGCGGCATTGATGCGCGCGCCAGCCGCCGGCCGATCGGCGGCCGGGAGCTTCCCTAAGGACTTGAGCTGCTCGGTGAGCAGGCCCTTCTTGCCCAGCCAGTGCACGCGCAAGGCCTCGAGCCCCGCAATATCGGAGCTCGAAGCGATCTGCTCAAGCGCCGCAGTGACCTCGGCCGCCAGCTCACCCATGATCGAGCTGCTTCAGGCCGCTGCTTTGGCGGTCTTTTCGTGCTCGGCCAGGGCGTCTTTGGCCTGCTTGGCCAGTACGCCGAAGGCATTGAGATCATGAATCGCCAGATCCGCGAGTACCTTGCGGTCCACGCCGACGCCGGCGTGACGCAGGCCCGCGATCAGACGGCTATAGGACAGTTCGAAGGTCCGGGCGGCCGCATTGATGCGCGTGATCCACAAGGCGCGAAAATCGCGCTTCTTGGCGCGCCGGTCGCGGAATGCGTACTGACCGGCCTTGATGACCGCCTGCTTGGCGGTGCGATAAACCTTGCGACGGGCATTGTAATAACCCTTCGCCTTGCCAAGGACCTTCTTGTGACGGCGCCCTGCCGTCACACCACGTTTGACTCGTGCCATGAATTAACTCCTTAAAAAAGTGCGATCGGCTTACTTGGTGTTAGGCAACAGCTGTGTGATGCGACCTACATCGCTCTCATGCACGAGACTGCTGCCTCCCGAGCGCAGATGACGCTTTGTCTTGGAGGCTTTATGGCCGAGGTTATGGCGTCGGCCGGCGGAATACCGCTTGAAACCCGTCGCAGTCTTGCGAAAGCGTTTCGAGGCGGCCCGGTTGGTCTTCAACTTGGGCATGACAAATCAACTCCTCAATTGTATGGCTAAAGCTCGCAAGATCCTTGCCTTCCCCGAATCTCGGGACGGCCCGGCTCCGCTTGCTTGCGGATCAGATCGCCTGCGCTGCGAGTGGCTCAAAGCCGCCCGTCGCGCGAGGCTTGCCGATCACTTCTTTTTTGGTGAAAACACCATGGTCATCTGCCGACCCTCCATGAACGGGTACTGCTCGACAATGGCGGCACTCGCCAAGTCGCTCACGACCCGATCCAGGAGCTTGCGGCCGATATCCTGGTGCACCAACTCTCGGCCTCGGAACCTCAAGGTCACCTTGGCCTTATCTCCCTCGGACAGGAAGCGGATCAGACTGCGCAGTTGGACCTGGTAGCCCGCCTCTTCCGTTCCCGGGCGAAACTTCACTTCTTTGACCTGCTGCTGCTTCTGCTTGCGCTTGGCAGAGTGGGCCTTCTTGTTGGCCTCGAAGAGGAACTTGCCGTAGTCCATCACCCGCACGACCGGCGGTTCCGCCGTGGGTGAGACTTCAACGAGATCCAACTCTGCGCTGAGTGCCAGCTGTAGTGCTTCCTGGCGACTCATCACTCCGGCCTGCGCGCCGTCTGCGGCGATCACTCGCACCGTTGGCGAGGTAATGTCTTCATTGCGCCGGACGCGCTTGGTTGAAATAGCTATGCGTTAATCCTCCAAAGTTCGGCGTCCGCGGCTTTCGAGCTCGCGAGTCAGCCGTTCCAGGAACGTCTGCGGACTCATCGTGCCCAGGTCTTTGCCGCCGCGATTACGCACGGAAAGCAGCTGCGCCGCAACCTCCTTGTCCCCTGCGACCAACAGGTAAGGAACGCGTTGCAGCGTGTGCTCGCGAATCTTAAAGCCGACCTTCTCATTTCGCAAGTCGCTCTCGGCCAGAACCCCATGATTTTGCAAGAATTCCGTGGTCTGCCGTACGTAATCGTGCTGGCGGTCGGTAATACTCATGACCACGCACTGTACCGGGGCGAGCCAGGTCGGCAGCCGGCCGGCGTAATGCTCCAGAAGGATGCCCAGGAACCGCTCCAGGGAGCCAAAAATGGCCCGATGGAGCATGACCGGGGTTTGTTTCTGGCTGTGTTCATCGATGTAGTGGGCCCCAAGCCGCCCGGGCAGGTTCAGATCCACCTGCAGCGTGCCGCATTGCCAGTCCCGCCCGATCGCATCGCGCAGCACGAATTCGAGCTTCGGGCCGTAGAAGGCGCCCTCGCCCGGGTTGAGGGTGTACTCCAGCCCCGCAGCGCTGGCCGCCTGCTTCAGCGCCGCCTCGGCGCGATCCCAGACATCGTCCGCGCCGACGCGCTTGGCCGGGCGGTCGGAGAATTTGATGCGCACGTCATCGAATCCAAAGCCCTTGTAGATATCCAGGATCAGCTGCGTGATCGCCACGCACTCGCTGGTGATCTGCTGCTCGGTCAGAAAGACGTGGGCATCATCCTGCGTGAAGGCGCGCACACGCATCAGGCCATGCAATGCGCCTGAGGGCTCGAAGCGGTGCACCTTGCCGAATTCGGCATAGCGGATCGGCAGCTCGCGATAACTGCGCAGTCCCTGCTTGAAGATCTGCACGTGGCCCGGACAGTTCATCGGTTTGATCGCATACACGCGCTCATCGGGCGTGATGCTGGTGTACATGTTCTCGCCGAACTTCTCCCAGTGCCCCGAGGCCTCCCACAGGCTGCGGTCCATCAGCTCCGGCGCGTTGACCTCGTGGAAGCCCGCGGCCTTCTGTCGCTCACGCATGTAGTTGATCAGCGTCTGGAACACCTGCCAGCCCTTCGGGTGCCAGAACACGGCCCCGGGGGCCTCCTCCTGCATGTGGAACAGGTCGAGCTCGCGGCCGATCTTGCGATGATCGCGCTTCTCGGCTTCTTCAAGGCGCGTGAGATAAGCGGCCAGCTGCTTCTCATCGGGCCACGCCGTGCCGTAGATCCGTTGCAGCATTGCATTGCGGGAATCGCCACGCCAATAGGCGCCGGCAACCTTCATTAACTTGAAGGCCTTGAGCTTGCCGGTCGAGGGCACGTGCGGGCCGCGGCACAGATCCACCCAGCCGCCCTGGCCATAGAGACTGATCGGCTCGCTGGCGGGGATGGCGCCGATGATCTCGGCCTTGTAGAACTCGCCCTGGTTGCGGAAGAAGGCCACAGCCTCATCGCGCGAGAGCACGCGCCGCTCGACCGCAAGATCCGCGCGCGCGAGCTCCTTCATGCGCTGCTCGATCGCCGCCAGATCCTCGGTCGTGAACGGGCGCGAGTAAGCAAAGTCGTAATAAAAGCCATCCTCGATCACCGGGCCGATCGTGACCTGGGCTTCCGGGTAGAGCTGCTTGACCGCCTGCGCCAGCAGATGGGCGGTGGAATGGCGGATGATCTCGAGGCCGGCCGGATCCCGATCGGTGATGATGCTGACCGTGGCATCGTGGTCGATCAGGCTCGAGCTGTCGACCAGGCGGCCGTCCACGCGCCCGCCGAGCGCCGCGCGCGCCAGGCCAGGCCCGATGCTGGCGGCAAGTTCGGCAACCGTCACGGCCTGCTCAAAGCGCCGCTGGCTGCCATCGTTTAGCGTAATGACCGGCACACCCTGCTCCGTTCTAAAGCAAAGCGCCCGCGGCCGGTGGGGGCCGCGGGCGCATTCGACATCTGGTAGGCGCGAGTGGGATCGAACCACCGACCACCACCATGTCAAGGTGATGCTCTACCACTGAGCTACGCGCCTACGGACCGGACCCGATCCAAAGCACAAGGCCTTAAGGTGTCGTTCCGGGGGACGCGAAAGATACCGGAGAGGCGCGCTAGTGGCAAGCTAAAGCGCGGATTTGAAACGGGTTTCGTCCGGATCGGGCGCCCCGTCACGCATCTCGAGCTCAAGCCTTCGCAGACCGTCGATCCGATCGCGCAGGGCCGCGGCCTGCTCGAACTCGAGGTTGCGCGCGTGCGCGTACATCTGGCTCTCGAGCTTCTTGATCTCGCGGCCCAGATCCGCGAGGTTCTTGGGCACCGCCACGGTACTGGGGCGCCGCGAGCCGCGCCCCGTCGGCGCCGCGCCGCTCGGCCGGGCCCCCTCCATGATGTCGGACACCGGCTTGCTGACGCTGCGCGGCTCGATGCCATGCTCGCGGTTGTATTCGATCTGGCGGTTGCGGCGCCGCTCGGTCTCCGAGATCGCCTTCTCCATCGACTTGGTCACGGTATCGGCATACAGGATCGCCCGGCCGTGCAGATTACGCGCCGCACGGCCCATCGTCTGGATCAGCGAGCCGGCCGAGCGCAGGAATCCTTCTTTGTCGGCATCGAGGATCGCCACCAGCGCGACCTCGGGCATGTCCAGGCCCTCGCGCAGCAGATTGATGCCCACCAGCACGTCGAACACGCCGAGGCGCAGGTCGCGGATGATCTCGACGCGCTCCACGGTCTCGATGTCGGAGTGCAGGTAGCGCACGCGCACGCGATGCTCCTCCAGATACTCGGTCAGATCCTCGGCCATGCGTTTGGTCAGCGTCGTGATCAGGACGCGATCGCCGCCTGCCACACACAGGTTGATCTCCGAGAGCACATCATCGACCTGGGTGCGGGCCGGTCGGACTTCGATCTGCGGGTCGATCAGGCCCGTCGGGCGCACGACCTGCTCGACCAGCTGCGACTGCAGGCGGGCCTCATAGTGGCTGGGCGTGGCCGAGACAAAGATCATCTGCGGCGCCAGGCGCTCCCATTCCTCGAATTTGAGCGGCCGGTTATCGAGCGCCGAGGGCAGACGGAAGCCGTACTGGACCAGCGTCTCCTTGCGCGAGCGATCCCCTTTATACATGGCGCCCAGCTGCGGGATCGTCTGGTGGCTCTCATCGATCACCATCAGCGCATTGGCCGGCAGGTAATCGAACAGGCACGGCGGCGGTTCACCCTGCTCGCGACCGGAGAGGTAGCGCGAATAGTTCTCGATACCCGAGCAGTAGCCGACCTCCTTGATCATCTCCAGATCAAACTGCGTGCGCTGCTCGAGGCGCTGGGCTTCGACCAGCTTGCTGTCGGCGTACAGCTCGGCCAGCCGCACGCGCAGTTCCTCGCGGATCAGATCAAGTGCCGTCACCAGCCGGTCGCGGGGCGTCACGTAGTGGGTACCGGGATAGACCGTGAAGCGCGGGATGCGCTGGATCACCTTGCCCAGCAGCGGATCGAAGAGCGAGAGGTTCTCGATGGTGTCCTCATCGAGCTCGACACGGATCGCATCCCGGCCCGACTCGGCCGGGAAAATATCGATGACATCGCCGCGCACGCGGAAAGTGCCGGCCTGCAAGTCAACATCATTGCGTGTGTACTGCATTTCAGCCAGGCGGCGCAGCAGCCGGCGCTGATCGATGCGCTCGCCGCGCACCAGATGCAGAATCATCGCCAGATAGGCCTGCGGGTCACCGAGGCCGTAGATACAGGAGACCGTGGCCACGATGATCGCATCGGAGCGCTCGAGCAGCGCCTTGGTGGCCGAGAGGCGCATCTGCTCGATATGCTCGTTGGTCGAGGCATCCTTTTCTATATAGGTGTCGCTCGAGGGTACGTAGGCCTCGGGCTGGTAGTAGTCGTAGTAGGAAACAAAGTACTCGACCGCGTTGCGCGGAAAGAAATCGCGCAGCTCCCCATACAGCTGGGCGGCGAGTGTCTTGTTGTGCGCCAGCACCAGCGTCGGACGCTGCACCTGCGCGATGACATTCGCGATCGTGAAAGTTTTCCCCGAGCCGGTGACGCCGAGCAGCGTCTGGTGCGCGAGCCCGGACTCGAGTCCGTCAACGAGCTTGGCAATCGCCTGCGGCTGATCCCCGGCCGGCTGGTAGTCGGTCACCAATTCAAAGGGTCGTTGATCCACGGCTGGGCCTCTAAGGGCGGTACGAATGGTTCCGGGCGGTCCAATCCCGTAATATAACTGTCTCCCGACCCCTGTTCCTAACCGGAGATACTCGTGACTCTAGCTCTCGCCCGGCGCGTGCAGCGCGTCAAGCCCTCGCCCACACTCGCGGTCACGGCCCTGGCGGCCAAACTCAAGGCCGAGGGCAAGGACATCATCGGCCTGGGCGCCGGTGAGCCGGATTTTGATACGCCGGTGCATATTGCCGATGCGGGTGTGGCGGCGATCCGTTCCGGCTTCACGCGCTACACCAATGTGGATGGGATTCCGGAGCTCAAGGACGCGATCATCGCGAAGTTCAAGCGCGATAACGGCATCAGCTACGAGCGCAACCAGATCCTGGTCTCCACCGGCGCCAAGCAGACGATCTTCAACCTGTGCATGGCGGTGCTGGACAGCGGCGATGAGGTCATCATCCCGGCGCCCTACTGGGTCTCCTACCCCGACATGGCGATGCTGGCCGATGGCATTCCGGTCATGCCGAGTGCGGGCCCGGATCAGGATTACAAGATCACCCCGAAACAGCTGGCCGCGGCGGTCACGCCCAAGACCCGCCTGTTTCTGCTCAACAGCCCGAGTAACCCGACCGGCGCGGCTTACACGCCGGCGGAGCTGCGCGCGCTCGCGGACGTACTGGTCGAGCACCCGCGGATTCTGATTGGCACCGATGACATGTACGAGAAGATCTACTGGGGAGCCGAGCCGTTTGCGAGCCTGCTCACCGTCGCACCCGAACTGTACGATCGCACCGTGACGATCAACGGCGTCTCCAAAGCCTACGCGATGACCGGATGGCGGATCGGCTACTGCGGCGGCCCGAAGGAAATTGTCACGGCGATGGGCACGATCCAGGGCCAGTCGACCTCGAACGCCGCCAGCATGTGCCAGAAGGCCGCGACCGCCGCACTCAACGGCGACCAGGAGTGCGTCAAGGTGATGGTCAGGGCGTTCAAGGAACGCCACGACTACTTCGTCGCGGCGCTGAACAGCCTGCCGGGCGTGTCGTGCCTGCCCGGTGCCGGCACCTTTTACGCTTTCGCCGATGTGCGCAAGGCCATGGCGAACCTGGGCCTGAAGGATGATTCGGCATTTGCCGAGTACCTGATTCACAAGGCCGGCGTGGCCGTGGTCGCCGGTTCAGGTTTTGGCGCACCCGGACACATGCGCCTGTCCTTCGCCTGCAGCCGCCACATGCTCGAGAAGGCGATCGAGCGTATGCAGGCAGCGCTCAGCCAGGCTGACGCGGCCTAGGAAAACGCCGGCATAAGTCCTTGACGGCACGGCGGCGTGCCTTGAGAATCACGCCGCCCGCGCCAGCCGTGGGTCGCCTGGCCGGCCCGTGAGGCACACCTTTTCATCCGGTTCCCCGGTAGCTCAGTTGGTAGAGCGTCGGACTGTTAATCCGTTGGTCGTTGGTTCGAGTCCAACCCGGGGAGCCAATTCATCTTTTAAAACAGGTACTTACGGCTCATGTTGTCGATCTCGGATTCTGTTGCAGTGCGATTTCGTGCAAATTCGTGCGGTACGTAGTCGCTAGCTAAGTCTCTGCCTTATACTCGGATCTCATTTTGAGTATAATTCTTTATACTCAGTATTAGAGCCGCGTATAAGGATCGCTCCATGGCCGCCCCGCCGCTTGTCATCCAAACGACCTATGCCGAACTATTGCAGCGCTGCTCCGTGGCATCGTTTAACGACGCGTTTCCCGAGGTCGGTGCCTTTATATCGAAGACAATCAACAAGAGGCGCTATTGGTACTTTCAGGTATCGACCAAGACAGGTCGAGAACAGCGCTATGTGGGTCCGGAAACACCTGAATTGGTAGAACGAATTACGGACCAC
>Ga0181537_10004112_pt1 | contig 12169 bp, 11 predicted proteins | sample PEATcosm2014_Bin_39_FD_119765 | JGI IMG/M metagenome (GOLD analysis project Ga0181537, IMG submission 119765) | Peatland microbial communities from MTU Mesocosm Facility, Houghton, MI, USA - PEATcosm2014_Bin23_10_metaG | ecosystem: Environmental > Terrestrial > Soil > Wetlands > Peat | place...
CTCTACCAATTACGCAGTTTCGTCGCCGTGGCTGAAGCCGGCCACCTCACCCGCGCCGCCGAGAAGCTGCATCTCAGCCAGCCCGCCGTCAGTTCTCAGATAAAGGCACTGGAAGACGAGCTCGAAATTTCGCTGTTTGAACGCACTTCGAGCGGCATGGTGCTGACCGCAGCCGGCGCGCGCCTGCTGCGCGACGCCGGCAACGTGCTGGCTGCGACCCAGGCCCTGCGTGTCAACGCCACTGCCCTGAGGGGCGAAGTCAAGGGCGCGGCGCGCGTCGGCACCCTGTCGGACCCCGGCTTCATTCGTGTCGGCGAATTCCTGAACGCGACGGTCGAGCGCCATCCCCTGCTGCGGGTCGAGCTGCATCACGTGGTGTCGGGGGCGGCGCTGGCAAAGGTTCGCGACGGCAGCTTCGACGCAAGTTTTTACTTCGGCGAATTGAGTCAGCCGGGCGTCGGCGGGCTCGGTCTGCGCAGCGTGACTTACCGCATCGCCGCGCCCGCCGCCTGGCGCAGCCGCGTGACCGGCGCCGATTCCGGAAGGATCGCGACCCTGCCCTGGGTCATCACGCCCTCGATCAGCACCCACCATCACCTGGTGCGCGCGCTGTTCGACAAGCACGGCATCGAACCGGCCAAGGTGGTGGAGGCCGACCAGGAGTTCGTCATCGCCAACCTGGTGCAATCAGGCGTCGGCGTGTCGCTGATACGCGAAGAGCTGGCGCTCGAGATGGAAGCCGCGGGTACCGTCTGCCTGTGGGGCGAGGTCAGGCTCGACACGACATTGTGGTTCATTTACGCGCAGGAGCGCGAAAACGACCCGGTGATACATGCACTGCTGCAGGTGCTGATCGACACCTGGAAATTGCGCGGCAATCCGGCGACCGCAGCTGCGCCCGCGGTCGGCAGCCGCGTCTAAGGTAAAGCGCAACGACTAGGCGCCGGCCAGCACCTGCGGATTCACCACGTTGATCGGGTTGCCGGCGGCGTAGGCGATGATCTGGTCGAAAATGTCGGAAAACTGCAGTTCGTATTCGTCGCGGGTGACGTAGCCGATATGCGGCGTGCAGACGACGTTATCCAGCTTGAGCAATGGGTCGGCGGGATCGCGCAAGGGCTCGGTCTCGTAGACATCCACCGCGGCCATGCCCGGCCGCCCGGCCGTTAGCGCCGTCACCAATGCCCCGGCTTCGATCAGGGGCGCGCGGCTGGTATTGACCAGGATTGCGCTGGGTTTCATGCCGGCAAGATCCGCGGCGGTCACGATGCCGCGCGTCGCCGGCACCAGCCGCAAGTGCAGCGAAATCACGTCGCACTGCGCGAAAAATTCCGGTTTCGATGCGGCCACGGTGTAGCCGTCGGCGCGCGCGCGCGAGAGAGACTCCTCGCGCGACCACACCACGACCTGCATGCCGAAGGCTCTGCCGTAGCCTGCGACCGCGCGCCCGATCCGGCCGTAGCCGAAGATTCCGAGGGTCTTGCCGCGCAAAGTATCGCCGACCCCGATTTGCCAGGTGCCTGCCTTCAGCGCCGCCATCTGTTGCGGGATGCGCCGCGCGGCAGCGAGCGCGAGCCCCCAGGTCAATTCCGCCGCGGCATAGGACGGCGCACCGGCGTGCATGTTCGACGACACGATCACGCCACGCCGGGTGCAGGCGTCGATGTCGATGTGCGGGTACACGCTGCGCTGGCTGATGAGCTTGAGCCGGGTCAGGCGTTCGAGCAGGGGCGCGCGAATTTCCGTGCGTTCGCGAATCAACACCAGCGCCTCGGTATCCGCCAGGCGTTTTGCCAGCGCGTCCACCTCCTGCACGTGGTCGTTCCACACCGTTACCCGGTGCCCGTCGAGTTTGTGAAAACACGCGAGCGTGCGCAGCGTGTCGAAATAGTCGTCGAGAATGGTGATGTTAATTTTGGTAAATCCTCATTCAGCACATCACGGCAAGGATGCAGCGATGCGCGTAATTACTATAACCGCAGGCTCAGACAAATACCAGCCTGCGTGCGCACTCTGCTCTCAGCCGTCACCCGAACTTGAAGATGCTGATATGCGAAGTCGCGGGCACCAGACCTTCGCACACCCCAGGACTCGAATTGCGTTGGCGGAATTCCGCGGCAAAACACGATTCCGCAGGGAGACCCGCATCCTTACAAAGATTTACAGGAATCGGTACTTCGCGCCATGACCGGGCGCGGTAAAATTCGCGCTCCATACTTTGTGCTGCGCGCACGCCTGCCGCACAATCCCAGAGGATCGATTGCCCTTCCCCGTTTTGCGATTTCCCGCCGCGCCGCTGCTGGCCGCTCTGCTGTTGTTGCCGCTCCCTGCCTTAGCGACCCTGGGTGGAGACGCATCGACGCCGCAGGCGGACCAACTCCACATGAAGGCGGCGTTGCGCGTATCCCAGCGCGCCCGTTACGCGGTGCATGAAATCGCTCTGCCCTACGGCACCACCGCGCGCGAATACGTCTCGCCGCAGGGGGTGGTGTTCGCGGTCGCATGGGAAGGCCCGGTCAAGCCTGACCTGAGGCAGCTGCTCGGCGCCTACTACGAGCTGTACGTGCAGGCGCCGCCGAATACGCGTGGCGCGCATAACGCAGCCGTCATCGTGCTGCCGGAACTGGTGGTGCATTCGATGGGCCATCTGCGTGCCTTCAGCGGACGCGCCTATTTGCGCTCCCAGATGCCCGACGGCGTATCCGTCGGCGAACTCAAATGACGGCTCCGTATCTGAATCGAAGCGCGCGCCTCGCCGTCGGCGCGGTGTGCGCACTGCTGTTCGTCCTCCTGCTCGCCGCCTGCGGCGGCGACGGCGGCAGCGCCTCCACTTCATCCACGACCTTGCAGAACGTGCAGCTCATCACGGTGGACGCGGGGCCGGCCAACAACGATTCCAACGTCGGCTTCATCAGCGTCACGGTTTGCGCGCCCGGCACCGGCAACTGCCAGACCATCGATCACATTGCGGTCGATACCGGATCGAGCGGCCTGCGCCTCATCGCTTCGGTGCTGTCGCCGTCGCTCGGCCTCACCCAGCAAACCGGCGCGTCCGGCCAGCCGCTCGTCGAATGCACGCAATTCGCCGATGGATTCGTGTGGGGACCGGTCAAGCTCGCGGATCTCACCATCGCCGGCGAGCAGGCGAAGTCGCTGCCGATCCAGGTGATCGGCGATCCGGCTTTTCCCAATGTGCCGGGCGACTGCTCGAGCAGCGGGCCCAATGAGGACTCGATTTCCGTGTTCGGCGCCAACGGCATTATCGGCGTCGGTCCGTTCCAGCCCGATTGCGGCACGGTATGCGCCAATTTTGTCGTCCCCGGCGCGTACTACCTGTGCCCGGCGAGCGGCTGCAGCAACACCACCGTGGCGGTCACTTCGCAGGTGCAGAATCCGGTGGGCTTGTTCGCCATCGACAACAACGGAGTGGTGATCCTGATGAACAGCGTGGCGGCGGCCGGCCAGAACACGGTCAACGGATCGCTGATTTTCGGCATCGGCACCCAAACCAACAACGGTCTCGGCAATGCCAGGGTGCTGCCCGTTGCGACCGACACCGGCTATCTCACAACGATCTACAACAACACGGCTTATCCGCACAGCTTCGTCGACAGCGGCTCCAGCGCATTTTTCTTGCCAAGCGGGATTCTCCTCGCCTGCCCCAGCCAGTATTCGCCTTACCTGTGCCCGCCTTCAACCGTCACCCTCGCCGCAACCCTGCAGGGCGGCGGCGGTGGCAGCAGCGCCTTCACTTTCGACGTCGCCAACGCGCAATCCCTGTTCACCAGCGCGCCCAACGCCGCTGCCTACAGCGGCCTCGGGGCGGAAAATAATGATGCCCAAAGCTTCGACTTCGGTCTGCCGTTCTTTTATGGCCGTACCGTGTACACCGCGATAGAAAACAAATCGACGCCGGGCGGTATTGGGCCTTACGTCGCGTTTTAGCGCACTCAGTGCGCAGAGGCTTTGAGCAACTCGTCCAGGTATTGCTGCCACACGGCGGCCCAGGTGTGGGTGCCGTGACCGTGAGTCTGCTCACTCGCCGGAATCATCACGAAGCGTCCGTGTTTCACCCTGCCGATTTCGCGCTGCGCGATCCCAAGTTCGGGAGGGTTGATGAAGTCGTCGCCCGAGTTGATGTACATGACCTGCGCCGTGACTTTTCCGAGTTGCGGCGACGGGTTGTAATTGCGCGAGGCGTCGAACTGGTAAATCATGTCGTTGGCGTCAAGACCGGCGATGCGGCTGCCGACATAGTCGGCCAGATAGCCCTCGGCGGCGGCGCGCGTGGGATAGTCTTTTTGCAGCGGCAGCGGCGCGCTGCCCGCCAGCAGCAGCAGGTCGAGCGCGGTGGTAATCGCCACGCGCGGTTCCGCGGCGTATTCGCCGCCCTTCCATTCCGGATCGTTGCGAATGGCGTCGATCAGCATCTTGCGCCACACGCGGTTGCGGCCCGCGATCTCGACCGTCTGGCACGCCATCGGCATCAGCGCGTCCATGAAATCCGGGTAGGTCTCGCCCCAGGTCCAGGCGTGCATACAGCCCATCGACGTGCCCATTATGAGGCGCAGATGGTTGACGCCGAGCCCTTCGCTTACCAGCCGGTATTGCGCGGCGACCATGTCGTCGTAGTCGTACTGAGGAAAGCGCGCGTGCAGGCCGTCGCTCGGCTTGCTGGAGCCGCCGTGGCCGATGCCATCGGGCAGAATGACGTAGTAGCGGTTGATGTCCAGCAACCGCCCCGGTCCGTACAACACGTCGGCAAACTGCGGGCTCAGGAACTGGCGGCCGCTGCCGCCGGTCCCATGCAGCACGAGCACCGCGTTGGTGACGCGGCCCTGCGCGTCGCGCACCGGCTTGCCAAGCGTGGTGTAGTGCAGCCGCAGGCTTGGCAGCGTGTCGCCGGACTTGAAGCGAAAATCGTGCAGCGTGAAATCGCCCTCGCGGGTCGGCCAGCTCTCGGCCCGCGATGCGCCCGGCAGCAAACCGCCGGCTAACGCGAAGCAAATCATCGTGCGCATGAGGAAACGGGCCATTCTGTCCTCCTGGGATAATGTTTGTAAGTCGATGCAGGGAAAATCGCTGTCTCTGCCACGATGTGGAAACCGGATCGGCTATATTATCGCGCGATGCTCAAGAATATTCTGAAACTTGTCCGGACCTGCGGCGCATCTGTGATTGCCGGGTGCGCCTGCGCCGTGCTCTCGATGCCGGCGCATGCCTCGCCCGCCAGCGGCTATTGGTGGAATCCCGCCGAGGGCGGCAACGGCTTCGTCATCGAAGTCGAAGGCTCGGCGATGTTTTTCGCAGGCTTCCTGTATGACACGAGCGGGCGCGCGACCTGGGTCGCATCCACCGGTCCGCTGACGAGCGCGACCCAGTATTCTGGCGCGCTCTACGCCTATTCCGGCGGCCAGACGCTGACCGGCGCCTACACTACGGCCTCGCAATCGCCGTCGCTCGGCAACGTGACCGTGAATTTCAGCAGCGACACCCAGGCGAGCTTGTCGTGGCCCGGCGGCACTCTCCCGATTCAGCGTTACGATTTCGGGCCCGGCGGATCGGGAGCCACGCAGCCGGCGGGAACCCCGCAAGCCGGCTACTGGTGGAACCCGGCGGAAGGCGGCCGCGGCTTCACCATCGAAGTGCAGGGTGGAACGATGTATCTCGCGGGATATATGTATGACGCCAGCGGCAACCCGCTTTGGTACCTCGCCAACGGAACCATGACCAGCTCCAGCCTGTTTCTGGGCCAATGGACGCAGTATGCGAACGGGCTGACCCTGAGCGGAAATTATCAGGCGCCGATATTGGTGAATGCCAACGTCGGCGCGGTCACCCTGCAATTTAGCGACCCCGCGAACGGCACCCTGACCCTGCCAAACGGCCGGCAGATTCCACTGACGCGATACAACTTCGGCTTCACCGACCCGGTCGCGTATTCGACGAGCGCAAGCGCTTCCTTGCAGCAGGCGGCCGAGCTCACGGCGGTGACGCATCACAAGATCACCGTCGGGGGCACGGTGCTCAATTACACGGCCACCGCGGGCCATATGAACGCGCTCGCACTTTCCGGCGCCGCGCCCGAAGCATCGTTCTTCTACGTTGCCTACACCCTCGACAACCAGAATCCCGCCACCCGGCCCGTCACCTTCTTCTACAACGGCGGTCCCGGTTCGTCGACCGTCTGGCTGCACCTGGGATCGTTCGGCCCGCGCCGGCTGGTGACCGGTGACCCGGCCACCACCGAGCCGGTGCCGTTCCCGCTGGTCGACAACGCCGAGAGCCTGCTCGACACCAGCGACTTGGTGTTCGTCGACGCCGTGGGCACCGGTCTGTCGGAAGCGATCTCGCCCTACAACAACCAGAGTTTCTGGGGCGTGGACGCCGACGCCGCGGTATTCCGCGATTTCATCATGCGCTATCTCACGGTCAACGGCCGCAACGCCTCACCCAAGTTCCTGTTCGGCGAATCCTACGGCACGCCGCGCAGCGCGGTGCTGTCGAACCTGCTGGAGAGCGCGGGTGTCGAACTCAACGGCGTGGTGTTGCAATCTTCGATCCTGAACTACAACAGCAATTGCGGCGTGCTGTTCCCCTCCAGCGTAAGCTGCGAGGGCTACTTGCCGAGCTATGGCGCGGTGGGCGCGTGGTACCAGCTCGACAATCCCAATCCGGCCAGCCTGCCAACTTACGAGGCGACCCTGCGCACTTTCGCCAGCGCGCAATATGGGCCGGCGGTCTCGAGCTTTCTCGCCAACGGAACCCAGCCTTCGAACGCGCTGCTCACCCAGCTCGCGAACTACACCGGGATGCGGGCTTCGCAGTGGCAGCAGGTATTCAACATGGACCCGGGGTATTACCAGTACGACCTGATTCCCGGTGTGCTGATCGGCGGCTACGATGCGCGGGTCAACGCACCGATGGGCAGCTTCCTCGCCAGCGAAGGCGATCCGTCGAGCACCTACCTGACCGCTTCGTTCACCACCCAGATCACAACCTACCTGTCCTCAGAACTGAAATACTCTAGCTCGACAGGTTACGTGCTCGAGAGCAACGCCATCAACAGCTGGGACTTTTCGCATGACGGCCAGCAATTGCCGGATACCATTCCCGACCTTGCCGCGGCGTTTGCGCAGAACCCCGCGCTCCAGGTGCTGTCGGTGAACGGCTATCACGACATCGTCACACCGTTTTTCCAGACCCAGCTCGACCTCACGCGTCTCGGCACCGGAGTCAATGTGCAGACGCGCTTTTACACCGGCGGTCACATGACCTATCTCGACGACGGTTCGCGTCCGCTGGAAAAAGCCGACCTGGTGCAGTTCTACCAGGCTGCGGGGGCGCCATGAACACCGGCCAGATACCGAAGGACAGCGCGAGCCCAAGCGGGCGTGTTGCGACGCTGCTGCTCGGCGCGGTTGTGGTGGTGCTCGCCGCCGCGCCACCCGCACGCGCGCAGGACGCGCAATCGCCGCCCGCCGTGATGCAAAGCCCGATGCGCGATCCCTGGCTGCCGCCGGCCGCGCGCAAAGCGCCCGTTGCGCCACCCGCCGAGGGCGCCGCGCTGCGCCAGCAGGTCGAGCGCAAGCTAAAAGCGGCGTTCGATGCCGCCGATACCGCGCACACCGGCGCACTTACCAGGGAGCAGGCACAGGCCGCGGGCCTCGGACTCGTCGCGCGGCATTTCGACGAAATCGACCAGGCCGGAACCGGCGCCGTGCGCTTCGAAGACTACAAGCGTTTCCTCAAGTCGCGCGGCGCAAAGCTGGACTGACGCGGCTGCCGGCCGGAACGCGCACCGAACTTTCTAGCGTTCGAGTTCCGGATAGTGGCGGAAAATACCTTCTTCAGAAAACGGCAGCCGCCGTGCGGATGCGAGATAGGCTGCGATACGATTTCGTGCCGCCACCTTGTCGTGCAGCGCGACCAACCCCGGATAGCGCCGCTCGGCGCGTTTCATTGTCTTCGGAAACGCGTAGCGCAGACCTTCCACCAGTTGAAACACCGATAAATCCACGTAAGTCAGGCTGCTGCCGACCATGTATCCGCGGCGCCGCGGATTGTCCTTGAGCACGTGCTCGAAGTAACCGAGGAACTTGGGCAGACGGTGACGCCTGAAATCGTCGGTGCGCCGGCGCGCGGCGGCTTTCTGGTGTTCGTAATAGAGGCCGGGGCCCAGCGGGTGGTGCGTATCGTGAATTTCGTTCACGAAGTCCGCCACCGTCAGCTGCAACTGGTGCGTCCACCGGCGGCCGGCGTCGGTGCGCGGCGCAAGACCATGGCGCGGCCCCAGGTAGAGCAGGATATTGGCGGTCTGGCCGATGATGAGCTTGCCGGCCTTGAGGAACGGCGGCGCGAACGAAGGCGTCGGCAACCTGGGCGAACCCTGGAGCAAACGGAACATCGCGGGCATGCCGTTGCCGCCTTTCGGCTGCAGGCGCGCAACGTCGATGTAAGCGGCGCCCGCCTCCTCCAGCGCGAGGCGCACAAATTCACCGCGGCCCTGGATCGACGGCCAGTAATAGAGTTCGTAACGCATGAAAGTCCGGCGTCGCTATGCCAAGCGCAATCCAGGCGGCGCCGAGCTAGGTGCCGGCGCTGGCCACCGGCGGCGCCGAACGGCTGCGGATCAGGCGCATTACGCAGCAGCCGATGCCGAACACCAGCACCAGAAACAACACCAGTCCGCCGGCGACGGGAACCAGCCGCAGCAGCGCCAGGGCGATGAGCGCGATCGCGAGCGCGCCTATGCGCCAGCCCACGCCGGTTTCGCGCTCCCGATGCGCGGCGCGCAGAAGGCAGGCGCCAATGAAGATCGCGCTGACGACATAACCAAGGAACATCAGCAGCAGGAACATCACGACCAGCACCACCGCCACTGGAATGCCGATGATAGTGATGGCAAAGATCACCGCCAGCACCGGTGTCGCGAGCAAAACGGCGAGGCCGACGCCGAGATATTCCCAGCCGCGGGAGGCGAGCTCAGCCTGCGCGCCTTCGACGAAGGCGGGAAACGCCAGCATGAACACCGTGCCCGAGGCCAGCAATACCACCAGCCAATACACGCTGATGTCGCTGAGGTTTCGCGATCGCGCGCCACGGCTGTAACCGCCGCCCGGGCCGGACTCGTGCACCACTGCGCCCTGCACCTGCGCGCCCGTGTCCAGGTTCATTTCGTGGCGGCTGGTGTAGGTCAGGCTGCCCTTGATCAGCGCCCCCGGCCGCAACGTGATTTCGCGCGCTTCGATCTTGACGTCGCCGTCGATTTCGCCGTCGATGATCACCGCGCCGGCGCGCACGGTCATGTTCTGCGCTGCCTTGCCGCGCATCGTGACCTGGCCGCCGTCGAGCTCAAGGGAACCGGCCACCGCGGCCTGCGGGCCCACGCTGATCTGTCCTCCAATGAGTCTCGCCTTGCCGCCCACACTGGTTTCGAGCGCGAGATCGCCGCCGGCCATGCCGAGGTTGCCGCCGACCGGCGCGTGGACCCTGATATCGCCGCCGGCGAGGTACGCATCCTTGGCGACCGGGTAGGCGAGGTCGATGTCGCCGCCGGTTGCGTAAAAGCTGCCTCTGACCGGGCCGTCGGCGCGCACCTCGCTGCCGGCGCGAAACACGTCATCGCCCCCGGTATCGCTGCTGTCGGCCGCAACCGGGATGGCGGCCAGCAGCATTGCAGCCAGCACCGGCAACCCGGCCCCGCGGAACCATGCCGCGTTTCGATTGCTAACCATGGCGGACCGCCCGTAATAGGGAATACATGCGCTGAATTGTAGCGAATTTCAGGCAGGAAACCGAGCGCGTGCGCAACGCACGCGACCGCAGGCGTGTCAGGAATTCAGGTTAAGGCGCAGGCGGTGGGTCAGGATCCGCATCACGGCCAGCGCGAACGACGGCGTCTGTTCGACCAAGCGGTAGAAATGCGCCTCGTTGATCAGTGCCGCGCGGCACGCCGTCCGCGCCACCGCATCGGCGGAACGCGGCTGATGGTCGATCAGCGCCAGCTCGCCGAAAATCGACCCCGCTTCCACCATGGTCAGGACTTCGTCCTGCTTGCGGATCTCGACTTCGCCCTGCAGCAGCACCGCCATGAAATTCCCGCTGTCGCCCGCCTTGAATACCGTGTCGCCCGCTTCGTAATTGCGCACGATGTCGTTGTGCTTGAGCACTTCGCTCAAGGCCCAGGTTTGAATGGCATGCATGGTCGCACCTCTGTGTTCCGCCGCTGTCACGCGCGAAGGCGCGCGAACCCACGCACCATAACCCGGCGCCGCGCAAAAGCCACGTGAATAACCTGCAATTCGGGCGCCGCAAAGGTGGCTAAAGTCATGCCGCTTAGTGCGCGGCGGACGGCGCGGGAGCTAGGGCGTCCGCTTCACCGGGCGCGAGGGCCAGCGCAGGAGCGAGGGCTGCACCACCGACAAGGCGAGTCCGGCGCTGATCACGACGAGGCCGGTCCACTGCAAGGTGTTGGGAATTTCGGCGAGCAACGGAATCGCGATCAGCACCGACAAAGCGGGAACCAGCGAGGGAAACAGCGCGGCGCGTCCGGGCCCTAGGATTTCGACGGCCTTTGCATAGGTGATGAGATTTCCCGCTCCCGCCAGCACACCCTGGACCAGGAGCTGCAACACGATTTCTCCGCTGCCGGCGCGGGCCCAGCCGCCAAGATCGGCGAAGGCGAAATAAAACGGCAGGAAAATCACCGTGGACAGCAGCGAGATGACGGCAGAGGCGCGAATGGGATTGGCGTGCCACAGCCGCACCAGCACGCCGAAGCCGGCCCAGCAGGCGCCGGACAGAAAAAACATGAAGTCGCCGGCGAGCATGAGGTTGCCCGAACCATGCAGCATCGCGTCGCCGCCGAGCACCGCGAGCCCGCCAAAAATCGCGAGCAGCCCGAGCCAGCGCTGCGGGCCGAGCCGATCGCCGAACAGCATTGCCGACATCAGGATACCGGACAAGGTAATGGCGGCCGGCATGATGACGCCGCCGTGGCTCAGCGGCGCGAAGCGAAAACCGGTAAACACGAGAAGGCTGAAAATCGGTCCGGCGCAGGCCGTGAGCGCCAATGAGCGTTTCCAGCCCAGTCCTCCGAAATCCCTGACGCCGGTTTTTGCGAGCACCGGCGCGAACAGGATGGCCGCGACGCCGAAGCGCATCGCTGTCAGGTCATAGGGACTCAGCCCGCGCAGCACGCCATGCCGCGCGAACGTGGTGTACAGGCCGCCGCACAGCGCGAGCGTCAGGCCGTAACCCACGCCGGCCAGGTAAGACCTGGCGTCGCTTGCCTGTGGCCCGGGATTAGCTGGGAGCACCGGTTCCGATTTCAGTGAAATGACCTCGCTCTAGGCAATTCCCGCGCCCTTGCCGGCATCGAGCGTCAGCAGTTGCCCGGTCATGTTGTTCGCGTTGAGCAGCATGAGGACGCTGTCCGCCACGTCCTCGGGCGACAAGGTCGACTGCAGCGTGCTTTGTTTGCGGTATGCCGCCTGCGCTTCCGCGTACGCCTGCGCTCCCAGCCCCTCCTTCAGCCACTTGGTCTCGATGAAACCGGGCAGCAGCGCATTCACGCGCACCTCGGGGCCGAACACGCGCGCGAGGCAGATCGTCAGCGTATTGAGCGCCCCCTTGGACGCGGCGTAGGCCATCGACGAGCCGAGACCCATGGTGGACGCGATGGACGACACGTTGACGATAGCGCCGCGCGCGGCGCGCAGCGCCTGCTCGCAGGCGCGCGCCATCTGGAATGCGCCGATCACGTTGACCGCGTAGATGCGCTGAAAATCCTCCGCCGCCAGCAGATCGAGGCTGCGCATCGGCGCGAACTTGGTGGTGCCGGCGTTGTTGACCAGGCCGTCGATGCGGCCCCATTGGTCCAGCGTCGCGGCGGCGAGGCTGCGGCAATCGTCATCCTGCGAGACGTCGCAGCGCACGGCAATCGCGTCGCCGCCCAGCGTCCTGCACTCGGCAGCGACGCGCTCGGCGTCCTGCGCGCTCTTGCTGTAATTGATGGCAACCGCGGCGCCGCTTCGCGCCAGCGCACGCGCCACCGCCGCCCCGACGCCGCTGGCGGAGCCGGTCACGATGTAAGCGCGTTTGGCGCTCACTGCCTGGTCTCGGATTTAGCCGGCATGCGGGGAAGCATCTGCGGCGAATCCGCCAG
>Ga0181537_10004113_pt1 | contig 12167 bp, 10 predicted proteins | sample PEATcosm2014_Bin_39_FD_119765 | JGI IMG/M metagenome (GOLD analysis project Ga0181537, IMG submission 119765) | Peatland microbial communities from MTU Mesocosm Facility, Houghton, MI, USA - PEATcosm2014_Bin23_10_metaG | ecosystem: Environmental > Terrestrial > Soil > Wetlands > Peat | place...
CCATGTGACTTGGATGGCCTGGTAATCAAGCGTAATCTGCTCGTTGCGGCCCGCCTTGCGAATGCTCAAGATGGTGGCGTTTGTGAGCACGATCTTCTGTGCAGTCTTCGCGCCGCCCGTGGCGCCCTCAAAAGTAATCACCACTTCGCTCAACGACTCGTTTGTACTCAACGCCGTGGCGAACTTGGGCGACGCAGCATCGACCTCTCTGACGATGGTGATGGTAGAGTGCATCCGTCTGCCGGTGGACATCCCGGTCGGGGTATCGCGGACGACGCTGATGAGCTTGATGCTATCGGACATCGCATCGCCCTTGATGGGTCCTTGCTTGGCGCCTTTCACCGTCATGTACGCATTGACCGCGGCCATGGCCGGCACTGCGGACAGCAGCGCAGAGAGCGCGCCGCAAAGCACAAACAACCTTCCTGCATGAACGAATCGCATCGCAAACCTCCTTGAGCTTTCAATCGGTGGGAAGCCGTGAAGCCGGGTGCGGTATTTCGCAGTGCTTTCCCGGCGGCGACAGTATATCGCCCGTTGCCGCTGCTGCAATCTTTTTCTGCATTCGTTTGAAAGCCAAAGTACCGGGCGCACCTGGCAGAGCTGGGACAGGGGATCGGCGTTGGAACGCAGGTCCGAAAGTGAGAGTCGAGGCCGTTCAGCCAGGACCCGCGGCTACGCCTTGAGGGCCGCCAGGCTATCGGCGACCGTGGCATCGACGGGTAATAGCGTGTTGGTCCTGGTCAGTTCCAGCAAGGACACGATCCGCGGAGCCACGCCACAAAGGCGCAATGTGCCGCCTTTGGCTGCGAGCGAGCCGTAGGCATACACCAGCATGCCGAGTCCCGCGCTGTCGATGAAACCAACGTCGGTCAGATCGAAAACGACTTTATGGACGCCGTCGTTGATGATTGACCGCACTTGCGATTCCACCATGCTGAGAGAGGAGCCGAGCGTGATTTGCCCCGTAAAGACAACCACGGCACAGCCGTCAGGATGCTTGTCGATCGATGCACTCACAGGCATGGCGAGATTTTACATGGAAAAGCCGTCAGGGCAGAGGAACATTTTCTGCCCTGACGGCTTTCGTTGCATTCTTCAGAAGCTGCTTACAGCTGATTCATGTTGGCCAGGAATTCAGCGTTGTTACGCACCTTCTCCAGGCGGCTGATCAACAGTTCCATGGCTTCAACCGGTGAAAGCGGGTTGAGCACACGGCGCAGGATGAAGACGCGCTGCAGATCTTCCTTGGGGATGAGCAACTCTTCCTTGCGGGTGCCGCTGCGCTGGATGTCGATGGCCGGGAACACGCGCTTATCGACCAGCTTACGATCGAGGATGATTTCCATGTTGCCGGTGCCCTTGAACTCTTCGAAGATGACTTCGTCCATACGCGAACCGGTGTCGACGAGCGCCGTGGCGATGATGGTGAGTGAGCCGCCTTCTTCGATGTTGCGGGCCGCGCCGAAGAAGCGCTTGGGCCGCTGCAAGGCGTTGGAGTCGACGCCGCCGGAGAGGACCTTGCCGGAGGGCGGAACGATGGTGTTGTAGGCGCGCGCCAGGCGCGTGATTGAGTCGAGCAGAATGACGACGTCGCGTTTGTGCTCAACGAGGCGCTTGGCCTTCTCGATGACCATTTCGGCGACCTGCACGTGGCGGGCAGCTGGTTCATCAAATGTCGAGCTGATGACTTCACCCTTCACCGAGCGCTGCATGTCGGTGACTTCCTCGGGGCGCTCGTCAATTAGCAAAACGATCAGCACGACTTCTGGGTGGTTCGTCGTGACGGAGTTGGCAATCGACTGCAGCAACATGGTTTTGCCGGTGCGGGGCGGAGCGACGATGAGACCGCGCTGGCCTTTGCCGACCGGCGTGAGCAGATCCATCACGCGGCCGCTGATGCCCTCGCGCACCGTCTCCATCTTGATCCGCTCCTGCGGATAGAGCGGCGTGAGGTTGTCAAAGAGAATCTTGTTGCGCGTCTCCTCGGGCGACTCGAAATTGATCGCTTCGATCTTGACGAGCGCGAAATATTTCTCGCCTTCATGAGGCGGGCGCACGTTGCCGCTGATGGAGTCGCCGGTTTTGAGATCGAATTTGCGAATCTGCGAAGGCGAGACGTAAATGTCGTCGGGGCCGGGCAGATAGTTGTAGTCCGGGGAACGGAGGAAGCCGTAGCCGTCAGGGAGAATTTCGAGGACGCCCTCGGCGAAGATGTGGCCTTCCTTTTCGCTTTGCGCCTGGAGGATCTTGAAAATGAGATCCTGCTTACGGAGGCCGCTGGTCCCCTGAATCTCAAGGGAACGCGCGATGCGGCTTAGTTCTGTAATGTTTTTTTCTTTGAGTTCTGCGATGGTCATGTTCACCTGCGTGAAGGCGGGATGTGTTGGGTGGGATACGGAGGGAGAAGTGCTCCGGAGGAGAAGATGCGAAAGGCATCGAGACGTTCAACCGGCGCGAAACCAGCCTGGAAACCAGACCCCGAGTCTACCAAACGAAACTGGTGTGACAGAGCGCCTGGAAAGAGCTGCAAATTCTAGAGGGAAACTACCCTTGATTCTTTGCCTGATTTAACCTTGCAAGCGACACGCTGGCCGTTAGGCCGCGCGACGCCTTTCCACTGGCTGAGCCGCTGGCGCCTGTTCGGGCTTAGGGGCCTGCGGACTGGCCGTCTCAAAGCGGCACAATACTTCGTTTGTGGTGTCCTGCAGCCGTGTATTCGGCTTGTGGAGTTTCCGAGTTGCCTTGCTTGCCAGTTGACAGAGCTGGTAGCGATTGTTCACATGCGAGAGTGCCTTGAAAACAAGATCAGAACGCATATTGCTTATCTCCTTATTCTTCAATTCCCTGCACAGGACGAGTCCCAGATTGACCGCCGGTGCAGTAGAGGGGAGCCATTACAAACTAGGGCTGCCCCAAATTGCCGCTCCATACCTTAGACGCACTCTTCACGCCGCCGAATTCAAAAATCTTGGTGACGATTGCACGCTATGAGATGGAAGCCATACCCTATCGGATTGCAGTTTGCGCCTCGAACCCCGGGTGCCTTGCACGGCTTTTCCGGAAGCTCCAAATGCGCACCCTAGGCATCAACGGAGCACCTGCTCTTAGTTTGATGCTGGAAATGTGCTGATAGGCACACGCGGGCTGCAAATGCGCAACCTGCCCTCTACGGATGGCTACAGTGAGAGTATAACCAACCTCCGTTGGGGTCAATAGTTATTTCGCGCCTTTCGGAGAGCGGTTACGGAGCATTGGGTGACCGGTTCCCATAGGACAAGCTTGTGCCGCTCTTCATCGCGCCAACTTATCTATTATCAGTCACCTAAAGATTATGCCATGCCAGCATTCCCACCCCGGCGCGAGCCGCGTTCCCGGGCGCAAAAGTGCCGGCAAAGGCTAGTGTCAAAAAAGTGAACCTAAGCGGTTACCTGTTCCCGAGGGCGCCGCGCCCTATTTGGACTTGTGCGCGCCGCCCCAGGGGCGTCCGTCGGGATCGGAGAGAAGCAAGCGCCCATTCCGATCGCGACCGCTGGCAGGGCGTTTGACGGCCTTGCGGCGTTTGGGGGAGGCGATCAGTTCATCCAGCCGGAAGAGACCCACCACGAGGATTCCCACGGAGGGAACAGCCACCAGGAGGGTTTGCCAGCCGGATTGCAGAACGGTGTCTTGCACGACGAACTCCAGGATGCAGAGGATTTCTTAGACTCTAATGAGATATCGCCAATAAATAGAAAATATTCATATACCAAGGTAACCGCCCTCTCAGTAACGAGCGCAATAACACGGACGGTGTATGAATCGAGTCTGCGAAATGCGGCTCTACGCCCAGTAGCTGCGGTCGAGAGTACGGTACTGAATGGCTTCGGCGAGATGGGCGACGGTGAGGGACTCCGTCCCTTCCAGATCCGCAATAGTGCGTGCCACTTTCAGAATGCGATCGTGGGCGCGCGCGGTGAGCCCTTGCTGTTGCATGGCGCGCTCGAGAAGCCGCTCGGCGTCGGCGCCGAGTTCGCAGTGGGCGCGAATCTGCCGGGTGTTCATCTGCGCATTGGCATAGATTTTTTCACCGTGCTTTTTGAAGCGTTGGTGCTGGCGCTCGCGGGCCGCCATCACGCGGGCGCGAATCTGTGCGGAGCCTTCGGCCGCCGCACCGCCGCGCAATTCCTTGTACTGAACCGCGGGAACTTCGATGTGGATGTCGATGCGGTCGAGCAGGGGGCCGGAGATCTTGGCAACGTAGCGCTGGATCATGGGCGGCGTACACAAGCACTCGCGCGACTTGTCGTTGAAGAAGCCGCAGGGGCAGGGATTCATGGCCGCGGCCAGCATGAATCGCGCGGGAAAACTGAGCGACATGGAGGCGCGCGCGATCGTGACGGTGTGATCCTCAAGCGGCTGGCGCAGGACCTCGAGAACATTGCGGGGAAACTCGGGCAACTCGTCAAGAAACAGCAGGCCATTGTGCGCCAGCGACACCTCGCCGGGACGCGGCACAATGCCGCCGCCGATGAGGCCGGCGTCGGAAATGGTGTGATGCGGCGCGCGGAAGGGGCGCTGGGTGACAAGTCCCGCGCCGGCTTCGAGCACGCCGGCGACGGAATGGATCTTGGTGGTTTCCAGAGCTTCCTCAAAGGAGAGCGAGGCCAGGATCGAGGGCAGGCGCTTGGCGAGCATGGTTTTGCCCGAGCCGGGTGGGCCGATCATAAGAATGTTGTGGCTGCCGGCCGCGGCCACTTCAAGCGCGCGTTTGGCAGTTTGCTGGCCGCGCACGTCGCTGAAATCGACGCTGAATTGCTCGAGTTTGCCCAGTAAGTCTTCTGTGATCACGCGATAAGGCTCGCGCTGAATCACTCCAACCACAGAAGTGTTGAGGAGTTCGAGCACATCGAGGAGCGAGGAGACCGGATAGACGTTCACCCCTTCGACGACTGCGGCCTCGGCGGCGTTGGCCAGGGGAAGAATCAGGTTGGGAATGCCTTTTTCGCGAGCCAGAATGGCCACGGGCAACATGCCGGAGATGGGGCGCACACTGCCATCGAGCCCGAGTTCGCCGACCATGAGGAAGCGGCTGAGGTCGTTGGTGCGCAGTGCGCCGTAAGCGCCCAGAATGCCGACGGCGATGGGCAGATCGAAGCCGGATCCCTCTTTTTTCAGGTCGGCTGGTGCGAGATTGATGGTGATGAAGGTGGGCGGGATGAGGTAGCCGGAGTTTTTGATGGCGGCGCGCACGCGATCGCGGCTCTCGCGCACCGCGGCATCGGGCAGGCCTACGGTATGAAAGTGATCCTCGTTCGACACCACGCCGCTGTAGTCGACTTCGACATCGATGAGATTGGCATCAATGCCGTAGACTGCCGCGCTAAGGGCCTTGAAAAGCATGGTGGAGGGCTGCGGAGCGCAGTGTAGCAGAAGACGGTGATCAGTGGTCTGTGATCAGTGAACAGCACGCGGATGCAGACAGCGGGAACAATGCGTGTGAGGATTCGGTCTAAGATGGTAAGCGCTTCAAGAATGGAGAAGGAGAACGCCGTGCGGAGATGGATTGCGAGTATATGTTTGTGCGCTGCGATGGCATACCCGGTATGGGCGGGACAAGCGCCGGACAACGAGGCAGCCAAGGCGAATACGCTCTACGAAGAGGGCAAGCATGTGGATGCCCTGCCGCTCTACGAGGATTTGGCCAAGTCCTATCCCAATGAGCAGCTTTATCAATCGCGGTTGGCCGCCTGCCTGGGAGCCGCAGCGCTGCAGACGAACGACGCCGCGCAGAGGAAGGCGCTGATCACGCGTGAACGCGACGCGGCGCGGCGTGCTGTCGAGTTAGGCGACAAGAGCAACGTGACGCAGATGATGGCGAACATCGATCCCGATGCGCCGGGCAGCGTTGCGCAAGGGAGCCCGGCACAGGCGCTGATGGAGGAAGCGGAGAAAGCATTCGCGGCCGGGGACTATCAGACGGCGATGACGAAGTACGTGGCAGCGGCCACGGCCGATCCGCATCTCTACGTGGCCGCGCTTTATGCGGGCGATGCGGCGTTCAGCCAGCACGATCTGCCGACGGCGGCGCGATGGCTTGCACGCGCCATCGCCATCGATCCGAATCGGGAGACCGCGTACCGCTATTGGGGCGATGCCATCGTGCTCTATGGCAACGACCCGGAGGCCGCGAAGAATAAATTTATCGACGCGGTGGTGGCGGAGCCTTACAGCCGATTCTCGTGGCAGGGATTGCAGCAGTGGGCGGTGCGGGAGAAGGCTGTGCTCAGCTCGCCGAAGATCGAACGGCCCGCAGCGCCTGCCGTGGATCCCAACAATTCAAAGAACATCACGATTAACGTCAATCCCTCCGATGCGCTCGACAAGAATAACGAAGGAAGTTTTGCCTGGGCCACATACTCGATGAAGCGCGCGCTCTATCGCGGCGATGAGTTCAAGAAGCAGTTTCCCAACGAAAAGGAGTACCGGCACAGCCTGAAGGAAGAAGACGACGCTTTAAGCACGGTGGTCGCGGTGATCCGGGAGAAGAAGATCCCGCCCGAGAAGCTCGACGAGAGCATGCGCAATTTGCTGGAAGTGTATGACGCGGGCATGCTGGACTGCTGGATTCTGATCAACGGCGCCGACGAGGGCATTACGCAGGACTACGCTGCCTACCGCGATGCGCACCGGCAGCTATTGCACGAATACGTGGCGCGTTTTGTGGTGCATGGCGGCGTGACTGCGGCGCAGTAGCCCCGCTTCAGACGCGATCGTCGGGGAAGATGCCGACGGCTTCGCCGGGGGCAATGTTTTGCCCCGCGAGGACGATGGCATGGGTGGCGATGTGAGCGCCTGCGCCAATGAACGTGGGCTGCAGCCGCACCTTGTTGTAGTCCTGCGGATCGTGCCAGAAAGAGAAGACGCGCGAAAAGGAGCCGATGACTGCATTGTTGCCGATGGTGATGCCGCCGCGGTCGTTGAGCAGGGCGCGCTGGCGAATGGTAACGCCGTCGCCAATGGAAAGGTTGTAGCCGTAGGTCAGATCGACGCCGTGGTAGATTTTTACGCCGGTGCCGAGATGCTCAAAGATGTGCCGGCCGAGCATGCAGCGGAAGCGCAATCCCAGCCAGTGATTGAGGCCGACCGGCGAACGATCGAACATCTGCCAGAACCAGAGCAGGGGCTTGCGGCGCGCAAAGCGCTCGCGGTCCACTTCGGCAAAGTGCTCCTGTTCCATGGTGACGTTTTGTGGGTCGAGCGAAAGAGTGACTACGTTGCCCGGCAACTCCGAGGTGAGCTGGAGGTTGAGTTTGCCGCCGAAGGGACGTCCGAGATAAAGCTGGTAGAGCTGGTCGCGCACGATTTCGCCGCGGCGCTCCGGAGAACTGTGACGGACGAATTCGTCGTCGAGGAATTGAATCCAGCGGCGATAGATCTCTTCGGCTTCAGGCGTGGGGCGGGGAGCGGAGCTTTCGGGAGCGGCCATGACTCAGACGATAGAACAGGGAGTAGGGGCTAGGGAAGAGTGTGAGTGTGAGTGCGAGTGCGAACATGGTTCCACCCGCCCGGCACACTCACACTCGCACTCACACTGTTCTTACCGCTTGCCCTGGATGGTTTTTGGGTTTACGCCAGCCTTTTTGGCTGCTCGTCGGGCCGCGATGGCGTGCATCTCCTTGCCGTAAGTCGACTGATTGATGAAGAGTTGCAAGGCGAGATTCAGCACGTTGCCAGTGGCCCAGTAGAGTGCCAGTCCCGAAGCATAATGCCAGAGGAAGCTGCCCATGAAGATAGGCATGATGAAGGCCATCATGCGCCGCTGCATAGGATCCATGCCGGGCGAGGGCGTGATGTACTGCGTGAGGAACATGGAGACAATGATGAGCAGGGGCAGAATGTGCGTGGGATCGGGTTGCGAAAGATCGGGCAGCCAGAACCAGTGCGACTGGCGCAGTTCGACGGCGTTGTAGAGGACGCGGAAGAAGCCGTAAAACAGCGGGAGCTGGGGCAACATGGGCAGGCAGCTGCCGTACATGTTGACGCCCTCCTCCTTGTAGAGGGCCATGACCTCCGTGTTCATCTCGTTCTTCTTGGGGTCGTTCATTTTCAAGTTTGAATAGCGCTTGCGGATGGCGTCGACCTTCGGCTGGATGCGCATCATCTTGAGCGACGACTTCATCATCATGAAGCGCAACGGGATGAATGCAATGTTGAATACTGCCGTAAAAAGGATGATGGCCCAGCCCCAGCTGTACGCACCGGCGCCGATGAAGTTGCGCAGGAAACGCAGCGCGTAATAAAGGGGCTTGGCGATGACTCCCAGCCAACTGCCGAACTGGATGAGCGATTCGAGACCGGGACCGTCAGGCTTGCCGTCAGCGCCGATGGCGTGGATCGACTTGAGAAGCTCGGTTTCCTTGGGGCCGGCAAACAAGCGCAAGCGGGTATCGCCACTGGTGTTGCCGACGGCGAGCCCGACTACATCGACTGAAGATTTCCTGCTGTTCTGATCGCTGGGGTCGGCGGACAACTCGATGGAGTTGTGGAGAGTAACGACCGTGGTGCTGTCGGGAACCTCGGGCAGAAACGCGGCGGCAAAGTAAAGATCCATGACGGCCGCGTACTGATACGACGCTTCCAGCGTGTTATTGCCGCTTACTTTGGCGGCGGCCAGCACATCCGGACGGTCGCCGATCGACCAGGCGAAGAAGGAGGGCGTTGGCATCTGCCCGCGCAGCATGGAAGTCTGATGTAGCTCTTCCATGTCGCCCAAGCCGGAGGGCCACTCCACCAGTGTGCGCACGGGCGCGCCATTGCGCTTGACCTCGGTTTCGACATTGACCACGTAGTTGGTGCCGAAGCTAAAGGTCTTCACGGCATCGATGCCGTTGGCCGAATAATGGAAGGTAATCGTTGCCGGCGCAAGGAGCTGGCCGGTGGCCGAGGGTTGCGCGCCGCCGTAGCTGACCTGGTAGAGAGCGTCGTTCAGCTGTGTGGTGAGCGCCGGTTCATAGGTGTAGAGCGCGAGCGGCAACCCGAAGCGTGCTGCGGCCTGCGGTTGCACCAGGTCGAGCGGCTTGCCGGCCGAGTCAAAGTACTTCTTCAGGATCCAGTTCTTCACCTGCGCGCCACGGTTCGTGAAAACGATCTTGTAGAACTCGTTTTCGACAGTGGTGTAGGTCTCAAGCGGGGCCGAAACCTGCGGCGTGGCCGAGGGCGCCTGCGCGGCGGCGTTTGGCGCTTGGCCCGGTGCGGCAGGAGCGGCAGAAGCGTTGGGAGCAGCGGGCTGCGACTGCGTTTGCGCAGGCGGCTGCTGGTCCGGCTTGGGCTTTGCAAAAAAGTACTGATAGCCGAAGATGGCGGCCATGGCAAGGAGCATGAAGGCCATGGTGGAGCGCATGTCGCCGCCGCCACCGCCGGACCCCTGCGATTGCAGATTGGGATTCTGTATTTCGGGCAAAGGATACTTCCTATCGTTCGGAAAAGGCAGTTTCTAGGCCGCCGTTTCTTCTATGGTAACGGTTCGCGGGGCAGGGCCTGCGAACTGCAGCTGCAATCCCCGCTGGAGCGAGCAGGCGGGACAGGATCGAATCCGCCCGGCGTGAAGGGATGGCAGCGCAACAGACGCCAAGCGGCCAGTCCGCAGCCCCGCAATGGACCGTGCGTGGCAATGGCGCCGGCCGCGTATTCAGAGCAAGTTGGGATAAATTTGCATCGGCTGGTGCTCACCGCATGCAGCGCCGGAGAAATCCAGCGGCGGTACCAGGCGATAAGTGCGAGCAGAAAGCGTGTCATGGTGCGGGTGTACCTGGGGCCTGTGATGCGGCGACAGGCGACTTGGCCAGGCGCGACGCCTCATTTCCAGCCTGTTCAAGGATACGTACGATCTCAGCCTCAAGTTGCGCAAATTCCATGGAGAGCACGTTGCGGCGGGGATGAAAGATGAGATCGAAGCCCTGAGGCAGCAAATCGACGTGGCGGCGCAGTGCTTCACGCATGCGGCGCTTGATGCGGTTGCGCTCGTTAGCTTTGCCCATGACTTTGCCCACGGTGAGGCCGACACGTGATTCCGGCGTGGCTGCAGCATCCGGACCGGCAGGCGTCCGCGGCGCCAGGAACCAGCTCATGGACGCGGATTGTCTCTTGCGGGCGGCCGCGTAGGCGCGCTGATAGTCGGCGTGCTTGCGCAGGCGCGCTCCCGCCAGGGTTTGGCGTTGAGCAGGCCTGGATAGAGAATTCATGACGAATACTCGGGGAAGAATGACCCCACCGCGCGACGGGTTCCGGCGAGAAAGCCAGAATCGGCGAGGCTTAGTCGCGGTGCCCGGCGCTGACCGAGACGCGCTTGCGTCCCACAGCGCGGCGGCGGCTGAGTACGGCGGCGCCGGCCTTGGTCTTCATGCGCGACCGGAAGCCGTGCGTTTTCACGCGGCTGCGGCGGTTAGGTTGAAATGTGCGTTTGGGCATCGTGACCCGCTCCTGTACCTTGAATAAATCTGCGAATGAACAGCACTTACGAGTATAACGTAGGCGGAGTTGAGAATCCAGCGCGGGGCGGCCGGGCGCGGCGAATCGGACAGCGCTCGGTGCGGCCGAGGAAATAGAATGAGTGGGACGCTGTGCCAAATTTAGCGTGCAATTTTGGGACGCTTTTCGTAGTGGCGAGACGAAGCGCGACCAGTTTCACCAACCTTGGTGCAACTTTCCGAGGGCCAAAAAAGTTATGTGAAAGAACCGTTGCAATGGAGCCGAGATGTGCGCTACTATCGGACCCGTTCACGAAATTTCATTTGAAGTTTCAAACAATCTGCGTTACGGCATTTTAATCAAAACGCCCCGGGGTCGACTCTTGAGGGGCACATCAGCAGCCGACAGGTAACCGGTCTCCGGTAAGAGCACGGAAAGCGAAAGCGCTTTTCGGGTTGCCGGGCTGTTGCCGGAAAGCTTAAATTTAACCGCCAGGCTTTGGCCGGCGGAAGAGGCTAGGATTGTACGATGGCATTTGCGACTTCGCCGGCTCCGGCACTTAACCCCTGGCTCCAGATTCTCTCGGCACTCGAGAAGAAGGTCATTCGGCAATCCTTCGAGACCTGGCTCAAACCCACGCGATTCAGCCATGCCGCAGGGCGCGTGCTTTACGTGCGCGTGCCTTCAACAGAGTTCCAGCACATTGGCGAGAAGTACGGCGACCTGATTCAGGAAGCGATCGACCTCAACGCGCTGGAATTCGACGACGTGAGCTTTGTGACGGCGGAGGAGGATCCGTCGATTCCGCCGCTCCGCAGGGATGGCGGCTTCGGGCCGATTCCGAGCCACGCGCCCACGGCGCCGCCGGCGCCGGCGATGCGCACGCCTGAGCAGAGTCGATTTGACTGGTCAACCGCGGCACAACTGAACTCGCGTTACACGTTCGATGCCTTTGTGATCGGCAACGGCAACCAGTTTGCGCGTGCCGCGGCGTTGGCGGTGGCCGAGCGGCCTTCGCGCGCCTACAATCCGCTCTTCCTGTATGGGGGCGTGGGCATGGGCAAGACGCACTTGATGCACGCCATCGGCCACGAAGTGAAGCGCAGGCAGCCGACCGCGAGTATCTGCTACGTCTCCGCGGAAAAATTCACCAACGAGATGATCAACTCCATCCGCAACGATCGCATGACCAGCTTCCGCGACCGTTTCCGTACGGTGGATGTACTGCTGATCGACGATATCCAGTTCATCTCGCAAAAAGAACGCACGCAGGAGGAGTTCTTCCACACTTTCAACGCGCTCCATGAAGCCATGAAGCAGGTGGTGATTGCCTCGGACCGTCCGCCCAAAGAACTGACCGAGATCGAGGAGCGGCTGCGCTCACGCTTCGAGTGGGGCCTGATCGCGGATATTCAACCGCCCGACCTCGAGACCAAGGTGGCCATCCTGCTGAAGAAGGCGGAGAGCGAACAGGCGCATCTGCCCACCGATGTGGCGCTGTTCGTGGCCTCGAACGTGCGCACCAACGTGCGCGAGCTCGAAGGCGCGCTAGTGCGGCTGATCGCTTGGTGCCAGCTGAACCGCATGGAAATTACGCTGAGCGCGGCGCAGCAGTGCCTGAAGCAGTTCATCGACATGCAGGTGCGCAAAATCACCATCGAGGCGATTCAGCGCGCGGTGGCGGAGCAGTTCGGCATGCGCGTGAGCGACCTGAAGCA
>Ga0181537_10004114_pt1 | contig 12163 bp, 14 predicted proteins | sample PEATcosm2014_Bin_39_FD_119765 | JGI IMG/M metagenome (GOLD analysis project Ga0181537, IMG submission 119765) | Peatland microbial communities from MTU Mesocosm Facility, Houghton, MI, USA - PEATcosm2014_Bin23_10_metaG | ecosystem: Environmental > Terrestrial > Soil > Wetlands > Peat | place...
CCGCCATGCTCGCAATTTATTGCTCTATCATCACGAACTGGAAGCCATTTTTACATAAAACTCCGTTCGCCACAGTTTTGATTTTGTCTCACTCTCGAGAATTTTCGGATGAGGTACTCGAAATCGTTCGAACGTTGATTGAGCAGAGTCCTGTTCTCAAACGCCTGGTAAATACGACTAAGAAGAACACGGCTTCGACCATGAATCTCTCTGTGCCATTTATTGTGGCAGATAAGATCGTCTATTCCCGCGTGCAGATTAAAGTAGGCGCGGCATCTTCCAAGACGACTCGAGGTATCGCAGCTTGCGCGGTGATCTGCGATGAGATTGCATTCTGGAACTTAGATGAAAACATGAAAGAGACGGACGAGAAGATCCTCCGCGCCGTGCGCCCCGCGATGAAGCAGTTCGGAAAACGCGCTTATCTTTTCAAACTCTCGTCTCCAGGGATCAAGCAGGGCGTACTCTATAACGAACACCAGAAATGGCTCAAGGGTGTTTTGCCACAAAGTTACGTCGTGCTCAAGGCTCCAAGCTGGGTTTGGAATACGATTTTGCCCAAAGCTGAGTTTATCGAAGAATGGGAACTCGATGAAGATGGCTTTAATACAGAGTACCGGGCGAATTTCGTCGATTCCATGAGTTTTTTCATGCAACCGGAGCATATCGATCTCGCCGTAATGAAAGGCGTAATCTTTCAACCGCCCGAGCCCAAGAAGTCTCAAGTAGTTTACCGCGCTGCGATCGACGCCGCTTTCAAAAAGGATCATTTCACTTTCTCAGTCGTAGGTCATTTCGAAAACCGGGTAAAGCAGTACGTCCTTAAAGGCTGGGAAGGTTCCAAGAAAAATCCAGTTCAGGCTAAAGAATGCGCCGAATACATTCGAACCATCTGCAAAGAATATGGGATCGACGAGGTCGCCGCCGATCAATTCGCATATGAACCCCTCCGGGAGATCTTCCAACAATACGGCGTTACCCTTGTGGAAAAGACTTTCACGCTTACATTCAAGAAGCAGATCTATTACAATTTGAAGCGGCTGATCCACTCTCAACAGATTGACCTTTTGGATCATGAACGAAATATCAAAGAACTCAAAGAACTCACAGTCGAGCAAACCGGTTCCGGCCAGATTCGGGTCGGGCACCCGCCGGGCGGCAGTGATGACTATGCGGATTCGACAGCCATAGCCGCGTACCTTGCTGTGGAATCAGCCGGTCAGGTCGGCTATTCCATGGAAACGACCCTGGATGAGGGAGTTACGCCCATAAAAGTGGACATGAATGGTAAGGCTTTCACCGCCCCGGCTCCCGCAATGTTGTCAGAAAATTTCGGATATTCTGTAAATGACAACTCTCACGAATTCATAAAAGACCCAAAAACCGGAAGGTTAAGACGTCCAGACCCCGCGGAAGAGGGCGAAGATGACGATGACGCCGAAGGACCTCAGTTTATCGTTTAAGTCCTGGACAACCCGTCTCATTGTGATATAATTTTAAGAGATTAGAATGACACAGGAGTCGCTATGCCCGCGAGACCATTAAGAATATTGCTAGATTTTCTGACATATGACGGCATTCCCCCAACGAATAACCCAGTGGATGAGACTCGATCTCTGCGCCGGGTTGAAGAATCTACAGTCTCCGACGCAGTTCGATATCAAACGCAAATTGCGGCTCCTACGACTGCACAGGTTGTGCCATTAGCGGGCGCGGCATGTGAGTATCTAGCGATTTACTGCGACCAACCGGTTTCAATAAATTTGAACGGGGATTCGACTGCAATCGCATTGACGCCCCAAACAGCAGGGTGTATGTGCCCAGTGTTTTACCTACGCGGAAACATTACCAGTTTAACGATCACGAACTCAGGAAGCCTAGCGGCAAACGTAGATATTAGATCAGTACAAGTTTAAGGAACATAACAAATGGCTGAACAACAAAAGCGACCTTCGATTTTCCAAAAAGTCATAGCGGCTACCGACGCTTGGCTCGACACGCAAATTATGAAGGGCAAAATGGACGTCGAAAAAGAGATCGAGGACGAATCCGATTTCTTTTACCGTAAATCCGTTGCCAAAGATCAGAGTTTTTTCCTCGGCACTCAGGGCTATCAAGAAAAACCCTACCGTCTAACTTATGATCATTTGAAGCAAATGAGTCTCAAGGATAGTATCGTTTCTGCCATCATTGCGACTCGTCAGAATCAAGTCTCGAATTTCTCGAAGCTGGTTCACACTCTTCATGACCGCGGATTCAAAATCAACATAAAAGATGAGCAACGAATCCTCGAAGAGATCAAAGAGGAACTGCGCCAAACTCCCGAATTTGCCACAAAAATAGAAGAAAATCCTGAAAGCAAAGAGACCGAAGATCAAGTCAACAACGTTTTAGATCAGGCTGAACAAGGCAATGATGTCCGAATCGCGGGCACCGCTGGACCAGACGGCACCGGAGAATCGACTGCCGGAGCCACTGCCGACAATCTAGACGTCAAAAAAGCCTCAGTTTCCGACGATGATCCTGACAATGTCGCCATGGATGAAACCGAAGGCGAAATGACGCAGGATGTCAATCCGATGAAAGACGCCGCGGCTGGCACAGGCATTGAAGATGACCCAAGCAAAGATGTAGCTCCGCCGGACCCAGACGAAGCTGAAGCCGAAGAACAAGCCTTAAACTGGAGACTGGAACGTAGAGCCCGCCAAATCCTAGCAAAACGATTCAGCAAACGCCGCCGCGCGGTCGAGCAATTTATCATCAATTGTGGAAAAGTCAAAGATCGTCCATTTGAATCAAAACGATGGAATTTCGATACACTTCTTCGCGCTATCATTCGTGATTCTTTCACCTACGATCAATTCGGTATAGAACGTGTACCTGACAATGCTAATCGTATTCACCACGTTGTACCGGTTGATGGTTCTACCATTCGCTTTTCGAGTCCGGAACTGGGTAAGTACAAGACCTATCCCCTTCAATCGAACTACGATTTGATTTACCCTGAGAAAGAACTCGAAGCCCTCAAAGAAAAAGACGCTTTGGAACTCGATCCCAAACTTCTCGAAGCCAACATGTACAAGTGGGTTCAAGTAATCCGTGGACGCATTGAGCGCGCATTTACTGAGGACGAACTTAAAGTGGGTATGAGAAACCCGACCTCGGATGTTTTCAATAACGGTTATGCCGTTTGCGAACTCGAACTTCTCGTGAATTTGATCACTTCGCATTTGAACACCGAATATTACAACATGGCGTATTTCTCGCAAGGTTTCTCGGCGAAAGGGATTTTGTACCTCAAAGCCCCGCTCAATCGTAGAAAAATTGAAACAATTCGTCAGCAATGGCAACACATGATCCGCGGCTCCCGCAATTCATTCCAAACTCCGATTTTCGCGGGCATGGATGAAGTAAAATGGATTCCGCTCACGCAAAATCACTCAGATATCGAATTCCAGGGCTGGCTCCAATATCTAATCAAAATGATCTGCGCGATCTACCAAATCGATCCTCAAGAAATTGGTATTGGCATGAAAGAGCAGGGCGGCAGCGGTGCGGGCGGTCTCTCGGGCGATAATACCCAAGAAAAAATCGATCTTTCGCGCGACAAAGGTTTATATCCACTTTTAAGATTCCTCGAGAACTTCATCAATGTGAACATCATCGATGATTTCGATTCTGATTTCTTCTTGGAATTTGTTGGTCTGAAAGAAGAGTCCACAAAAGAAGCCCTTGATCGTCAAAAGGCTGAAGCAGACTTTAAAAAGACCGTGAATGAGATCCGCGCCGAAGATGGTCTCCCGCCGCTCCCCGGCATGGACGATATTATCTTGAACGCGATCTACTTCCAGTGGTATCAGGCATATAGCAAAAAGGCTCAAAAGCAAGCAGAACAAGCCCAACAATCGGCTCTAGCCGCGGGCGCGTTGACTGATGCGGGCGGACCCGGCGGCGGAGAACCGCCCGAAGGTGCCGCGGAACCTCATGTTGCGGATCAGCTTGAAAACCAATCGGGAGACATGGTAAACTCCCAAGTGGAAGCCCAAGGGACTCCTCCGAAGCCTCCACCGCCCATGGCTAAATCTGTAAAAGTTGAATACTACAGGATAGGCTAATGAAGATATGCACGAGTTGCAATTTAGAAAAATCATTCGAAGAGTTCCATAAAGATAAAAAGGGACGATTCGGCTTGAGAGCTATTTGCAAAAAGTGTGCGAAGGACAAAATTACATTTTGGCAAAAAACAAACAAAGAAAAAGTTTCCTTAAGAGATAAAAAGTGGAGAACTCAAAATCACCTCAAATATCTTCAAATTCAAGGCAATTATGCCAAAACTCATAAGCCGCAGCGTAATGCGATAAATGCTAAACGAAGGGCTGTTCTCAAAAATGCTATACCTAAATGGGCTGACTTAGAAAAAATCAAAGAATTTTACGAAAAATGTCCACCAGGCTTTCATGTAGATCACATAATACCTTTACAAAATAAAGTAGTTTGCGGTTTGCATACGATTGAAAATCTCCAATATTTACCGGCTTCGGTTAATATTTCAAAAGGTAATCGCCTATGGCAAACGTAAAAGTTCAACTTGATAAAGGCGAGACCCCAGATCAAGCCGAAGAGTTGATCTTCAAGGCGTTTGCGGCGCAGCGCGACGGTTCCATTCACAAAGAAGAGTATCACGACCCTGCCATGCGCGATCTCTTGCTTCGAATTCAGAAAGCCCACGAAGAACAATTTCAAGCACTCATAGCTGAGATTGGCGATATCTTAGACAAGGAATACAATGGTAACGAGTAAGACTACCGTTGAACTCATCAAAGATGCGATCGAGCGACATTACCGCTCGCTCATGGTGTCCGTTTTGGGAAAACAGGCTTTGACTTTGGCTGAGATAAATGATCTTCGTCGACACGGACATGTTGTGCCCGAAAAACCGTCCTTAATCGAACTAGCATATTTTCACAATCTTTTGAATCCTCATGGCACCATGGGTCCGGGCTCGGTTGAGGATATGCAGAACCAGCAAGACGTGAAGAAACCCGCAGGCGACGAAATGAAGTATGCTTCCGAGCATGTAAACGAATCCATGAAAAATGCCATCGAGAAACTGAAACAGGACGTCACGACCCGCATCACTGGTTATATCCACGACAACAATCAAAACTTCAAATTCCGCCAAATGCAAAATGGCGGAAATCCGGCGGAAGCCAAGCAAATCATGAAGGAAGCCACAGTTGGAAAACTGAAGCAGACCCTCCGCGATATGTCCGGCGACACCAACCGGGATTGGCTCCGCGTGGCAACTACTGAAATCAGTAATGCCATTGGGATCGGATCGGCGGATCGCATTGTGGCTCAAAATAAGACGAAACCAACGGATGAAATCTATGTTTATCGCATTGTGGTGAATGATCAAGCCCTGTGTAAATGGTGCCGTAAATTTTACTTGGACGCCGACGGGACTCCCGCTCTGTATAAACTTTCTACACTTTTAGCCAACGGTTCGAACTATGGCAAGAAAACTGATGCCTGGCAACCGGTCGTGGGCGCGACTCACCCGAATGAGCGATGTTCCCAAGTTATCGAAGTGAAACGCGGCTGGGCGGTCATGTCCGGCGGACAGCAGACTTATATCGGTCCCGAAGCCTGGAACGACTACATCTTCCATAAACTACGAAAATAACTTGCTCCTTAAAAATTAGTTTGTTACTCTGGTAGAAGTCTATCCGTAGACTTTCGAAAGGCAAATTTCGCTATCAAGGGGTCCTGGGCCTACTTGGAAATTTGGAAGCCGAAATGAGGGGTAGACTCACTTTGGGTCTCGCGGTGAGAGTGGTGGAAGTCCATAGGGACAAATTTGAGGTGCTATGCGAACGATTTATATGGTTCAGACTATGCCGATGGGTTGGCAAATCGACACAGAAGAAGGTCACGTTTTGCAATCTGGGATTGTCATCGGCAATCTAATTGAAGCTGAACAATATATCCGACGCTACGTTTCAGGCATGAGAGGTTGCACTTGGGAAATGGTTTTGCTTCCCAAGAAGGAAGAAAAGAAGTGAATAAATTCAAACAGGGACTTCGATTTAGACACGACAATACTCGGGACACCGACATCCTTGTAATCTCGCAAGACGATGAAACAACCGTTCAAATTTTAATCACCATAATTTATCTTTATCGAAATACTGGAAAGCCGATTCCCGGCACCAGGCAACAAATTCCAATCAGGCAGTCCGATGTCGATAGTTGGAAACAGGTATTGGGGTAAAAAATGAGCCTTCTTGAACAACAGATGCAAGAATTGAAATTGAAGCAGCGCAAAGTCGCTCTTCTGAAAACTTTGATCGGGCTCATGGAGCCGACTCAAGATAAAAATCGCACTGCCGACGAACTTCAAGCGGATACGGAAGTTTTAACTGAATTGAAAAATTTCACCCAGGCTTTGATCGACAATATTGAAGAAGGCAAGCCGTTGCCGCAAGCTGGACCCGCGAATTCGATTTTTAGTGAAGATGAAGTCGAGTTCCTTAAAGATCTGTACGCCCGCGCCGCGCAGAGAGGCGTTGCTGCACAACCGACTGCAGCAGGACAGGGCGCATACCGAGATGATGCAGAGGAAGAAGCCCCGGTTCCCCAACGCCGTCCCGGTCCACGTCCCCCGGCACCTCCGCAAAATAAAATCAGACCACAAAAAGATCTTGTGGCTTTCGCGCAAGAGCATCGACATATGAATGGCAAAAGAGTCATCATCAATACCAAACAAGGAAAAATCGGTGGAGTTGTGACGGGCGTAGCCGGTCCAGGAATGCTCCAAGTTTCGACTGATACTGGACACAATGTACCGGTCTCTCCGGAAAACATCACATTGGAGTAAGAGTGAAAAAGAAAAAGCCTAAAAAGTCAACGAAACGAGCCAGTCCGAAAACTAAGACAGAACAAGTCTTGGAAGACAGAAATTTCGGAATCTCGCCCGAGTCAGACGAGTTGAAAATTGGAAAATTGGAAAATTGGAAAATTGGAAAATTAGTCAGCGAAAATGAATTGGGTAAAGTCCGAATTGTGGGCAAAGTTACTCCCGAAAAATTAGCCTTAGCTCAAGATTTTCATAATATATTTGAGCAGGCAACACAGGAAATAGAAAACCTAGCCGAATATGTCCCTAATCCTGTGGTTCTCGATTTAGTGAAATCTCAAAAATTCAGTCGGGAAGAAATAAAAGTTATGATAGAAGCCAAACCTTGGATGGCTTTCAAAGTCGGAGATGCGGTCGTTATAAAAACTCCTGATAATAAATTAGAATACGTGGCAGATTACTGCTACCGACTGGAAAAAGCAGTTCTCACTCAAGTCAACTTACGAAAGCAATCCGAGGAGAAGAGCAACAATTCTGTGAAATTTTTACAGGAGCAATTAGCCAATTCTGAAAAGAAAATAGACGCCATCAAGAGGGCTTTCGATGAATTTAGAGCCGCGCCTAATGATGCTGGTCCCTCAACCTTGGGTGCAATTTTTTCAGGATTAGCCTTGAAATGTTCCGATTCTTTTGGTAATCTCAAATCGATCATACTCAAACACTTAGGAGAATAAAGTGGGAAAAAAGAAAAATAAAGGGCAACCGCATCAAACTCAATCATTCGAGCAACTCGTTGGACAAGCTAACCGAAATGCCCTGAAGCCATACATCAACCAATTGTTCGGCAGTTTAGCGAATGATCTTTCTCAAAGATTGTTCACCCGCATGGCTATTTTTCAAAACCGAATCGAAGCCCTCGAATCAATCTTGAAGATGAAATTGAATGTCACTCAAGAAGAGATGGACACGGCATTATTTGATCTCGAAGACAAAGTGACTGGCTACCAGAAAGTGGATCGCCCGGCGCAGGAAGGCGATCTCCTTCGTTTGACCATGCGCGTGAAGAATACTGAAAAAGGTTATGGCAAACCGACGAAGAAAGAATTTTCGAACTTGGGTCGTGAACCTTTCGCTCTTGGAGTACCTTTCATTGAAAAGGCTTTGCTTGGCGTATCAGTAGGCGTCCCGACGGTAGTACCGTTTGACGAAGAACTCCGAAAACAAACCAAAACAGATGAAGTCGAATTCACGATCGACCGCATTTCTGAACTGATTGAAAAACCTGTAGTAAAAAAAGAGGAGCCACAAAATGCAGAAGGTCAAAATGCTTCGCAACCTGCTGGGAGTGAAGTCCCTGAGCAAACCGGGCAAGCGTAATTCCGGCGATATCTTCGTAGAAGCCGAAGTCGGTCATAATGTGGGGATTGTGCGTTTTGTCGGGGAAAATCTCCAAGGCAAATTCGTCGAAGGTCAAAAAGTGGCTATCGGAAATCAGCGAGAACAGATCCGCATCGGCGGGGAAGATATCATGGTCATGGAAGAAACCAATGTCTATGCTCTGATAGAGGATCAAGATGTCAGTGGAGAAAATGTTTAAAGAGATCTCCGACGCCGTCGAGAGAATAATCACACATTATACCGCTGATAAAGCCGTAGTGATGGCGATCGATATAAATTCAAGTGACGATAGTCCCGACAGATTTTTTGAAATTAAGGGAAAAATATTTCACCCAAAAATATGCCCTATAATTCCTTCGGATTATTCCCTAGAGACGGCTCAAGGGGAAGCCCTGGATAAAATCGCCGAAGGATTTGGATTAAAAAGATTGAAGGCTCAAGAACCTACTTCTGAATATTACCCGATAGAGACTGACGTCAAACTTCGGGATCGAGTGAAGGATGCCAAGGCTGGATCAAATTCATTTCAGCATTATGGGCATGAAATAATAGAGAATCATGCAGATGGCAAGAAGTTCAAATATTGTCGCAATTGTAAGGTCGAGGTCGTGTGAAGAAAACTCTTTTACTCGATAGGATCGACGCATATCTGGATAAAGCAGGAAACCCAGTTTACCCCGACACCTATAAACCCAAGCCCCGTATCAAACCCTCAGATCTCGGCAATCCCTCGCTCCGCAGAATTTTCTATTCCTACCTCAGAGTTGCGCCGGATAAGAAACTCGAAACCAAAGTCAAACGGATCTTCGATACTGGCGATGCAATGCACGAAATGATTCGCTCCTGGGTCAAAGGTACGGGGACTCTTATCGAGTATAAAGATAAAGACGGCAACGTCCCTCCTGATCGTTGGACGGGAAAGCCCAATCCAGAGTTTCCAGTATCAGTGCCCGAACTCGACATCAAAGAGGGCAAGATCGACGGCATTATCAAAATCGATGGCAAACTGTGGATCGGCGAATTCAAATCCGCCAAGGATAGTAAATTCCAACCTCTTGACGACGCTATGGATGACCACAAAATTCAGGCTAACACCTACGTTCACCTTTTCGAATTCTGTCTACAGCGCGGCGACTATGCACACATCAAAGAACTCGAAGGCTTTACCGGCGTCGAAGGTGTGGTCTATTTGTACATTGACAAAGATAATTCCGAGTTGAAAGAATTCGTGACACTGAAAAGCGACTCAGATCTGGAAGAAATCGTACAAAAAATCTCAGCCATCAAGAAAGCCGTTGCTGACAAAAAACTCCCCCCATGTGCGTGCGAGCCCAAGAAGTGGTGCCCGTACTATAAAAAATGCTGCAAGAACTTCAATCCCATCAAGTAGTTCTAGAGTTTTCCAGCCCTTTTACGGTATAATTGGAGAATGAGAACCCGAACCGAAATACACCTTATGGACCTCCGCCAACGTCATCTTGACGAACTTATGGCTTTGCGCGCTACGAAAGTCGTGAATCTGACTGCCTTTAAAATTTCTTATGTAATGTATAAGACCTGCGACTACATCTTGGAGATGTACCGCGCGGGCGAAAAGATGAAAGACGTAGCCTAAGGGGGACATTATGTCGAAAATCACAGAAAAAATATTGAGCGGAATGGCTATAGCCTTAGGAATCATCGGAGTTTGGGTCACGGCGGTAAGCATCATGGCGATAATCGAGGGTCCAGAACCCGAGCAATATCAAGCCATCAAAGATTTGCCACAGTTCGTGGCGTCAGACATCGACCAAAATAACCCATCGAAAGAAGAAGCTGTCATCGCTCTTTTCCGTATGCATGGCAAGGGCAGTCACGCGAAATTGGAATTTCACTGTACAGCTTTCGTCATTAGTGACAAACTCGCCGTCACCGCGGCTCATTGCCTGGTCAACGAAGAAGATTACAACATGACCAAAGACGACATCACCATAAAAAATGCCGATCTAAAAGATACCAAAGTGATCGCCCACGCCGCGGCTATAAATGTGCGCGCGGACATGGGGGTCATTACCGGAGACTTTTCGAATTTCAATAAAATGAAAATGCGCGAAGACGGTCTGCTCGGCAGCGGCGGCCCGTTCTTGACTTGTGGTTTTCCTTGGGGAGCCAAGCCAATGTGCTCGGTTTTTCAGCCAGAATCGAATTTTTACACCGAAGTTCAAGGCAAGGGCAATATTTACCCCGGCATGTCCGGCGGCCCGGTCGTCGACCTTTCTTGCGGGATGGTTGTCGGCATCAATACTGAAGCGATCGACGGTCACGTCGTAGTCGCCCCAACCAACGGCATCTTTGGTGCCTTGGAAATTACTACAAAAAGTCCTTGATTTCATTTTTTGGCAATGGTAGGCTCTGGATACAACTTCCGGAGCCATAACAATACTCCATCAAGGACTATATGTTATGCCCGTTGACCGAAAATTAACCGTAATTACCACTCCAGAAGACGTTCAACCACGAAATTATTGGAATACCTCCGGTAAAAGTAAGGAATTTTTCCCGACGGAGCCTCATCCAGACTCGATTCCGACCTTCAATAAGCACGGACGCGTCGTAGAAGAGCCCAAAAATGAGTGGTGGATCAATTCTAAGGACCATCATTTCTGTTTTTGGACCTATCTTCGTGAAAAAAGTCAGCCGGACGGCACCATGGAGCCTCTTTTGCAGTCGGAAATCGCGAAATTGATGGGTTGTTCGATCACAAAACTCCATTTTATGCTCAAAGAAGCTATGTCTCACCTCATGGTGGACGAAAATATGAAAATTTTACAGAGTTTGGACGATTTAACCGACCAGGAACCCCTGGATGAGCCCGTTTTCGCCAGTTCGATTGAGGAAATCGACGAGTCTAGCGACGACGAGGGCAAATAAAGACCAAACCCGCCTATATTGTATAATTTATCCATGGCGGCAGACAGAAAATTCAACATAATTTTACCAACTGAACTCGTAAAGGGCGCAGATGGCGAATGGAAGATTGTCGGTCTCGCTTCTACCGGTTCGCGCGATCTACAGGGCGAAGTCATCGACCAACACGGTCTGGACCTGACTCCAATCGACATGAAGAAGGGCATTTTCAATTGGGACCACAAAAAGGGTCCGGAAAATACCATAGGCGTCATCGACAGTTACAAAAAGTCCAAAGAAGGGCTATTTCTCTCCGGTCGCCTTTTCAAAGAACACAGCAAAGCCAAAGCCGTATATGAGATCATGTCGTCCCTAAATAAGGCTGACACAGGTCGCATGGGCATGTCCGTCGAGGGCGTAATCAAGGAAAGAGCCGGGGAAAACGGCAAAACCATAAAAAAAGCTGTGATTCACTCATGCGCTTTGACCATGAATCCGGTGAACGTCGACACTTACGCTTCCTTGGTGAAGAGTTTTGCCGATCCTGATGCCGATCTAGAATTCGCAAAAGATGAAGAAGTTTCAGTAGTTGACCAAGCCGCTGGCGAGGAAGATACTGCAAATCAGCCGATGTTTTCGGCGAACCAAGTCATGGCTATTCTCCAAAAAGCACTTGGAGTAGGCTCTGGCGAAGCCGCCGCCCCGAGCACTCTCATGGGCGGTCCCGCTCTTACTCAGGAAGATCTTGATCGCAGAAAGAAAAACATCGACAAGGGACTTCCCGACGAAAACAGCAAATTGCACGCTCCGCAAGCCCTCGCCGAGTCAAACGATGGCAAACTTGTGGTCGAAAACAAGCCTGCACAGCAAAAAGAGAAAAAAAGAGACGCTTCCAAACCCAATCCGGATAATGGAATCACCGAGAATGGCATCGCCAAACATTTGAAACCAATGTCTTTTTCTTTGTATAAATCCCACATGTTTACGATTTTGAACAACCTCCAGACCCTTTATCCCGAA
>Ga0181537_10004116_pt1 | contig 12155 bp, 15 predicted proteins | sample PEATcosm2014_Bin_39_FD_119765 | JGI IMG/M metagenome (GOLD analysis project Ga0181537, IMG submission 119765) | Peatland microbial communities from MTU Mesocosm Facility, Houghton, MI, USA - PEATcosm2014_Bin23_10_metaG | ecosystem: Environmental > Terrestrial > Soil > Wetlands > Peat | place...
TCCAGGAACAGGGTCGCTATGAACAATACCGCCATGGCGCCGGCCGCGCCCCACAGTGTCAGGTGCAGACCGTACGATTGAGCCAGAGTGCCGCCGATCGCGGGCGCCACGGTAGCGCCGACCAGTTCAGCGAACATCGTCGCAAGCCCGATAGCGGTCGCGGCGACTTGGCGCGGAACGGTTTCAGTGGGGATGATGACCAAACTCAACGCCGCCAAGGATTGGCCACCCATAAACGCCACCATCAACAGCGCCAGCAGCCAAAAATTCGCGTAGAGCGCGGGAACGAGCAAAAGCAACGGCACCAAGCCGGTCGTGACGGCGTTGATCAACAGCGTCGGCTTCCTGCCGATTCGGTCCGAGACGCCCGGCCAAAAGATTCCGCCAAAAAAGGCGCCGAGCCCGCTGGCGCCGAGAATGAAGCCCGCAGTGGTCGGAGCTTGGCCGGCGACCTGTGTGACGTAAAGCGGCGCGAATACGTTCAGCAGAAAAAGAAAGGTCAGGTTCGCGGCGGCGATAACGCAGCACAGCAGCATGTTGCGATAGCGCAGAACTGAAAAAAATTCACCGAGGCTGGCCGGCCCGGCCGGTGCATCCGCGGTTGCCGCCGGATTACCCGCTTGCTGCCGCGGCTCGATGACGTAGATCGTTATCAGAAGCCCAAGAACAATCCCCGGCATTCCGGCCACGAAAAACGCCCAGCGCCAACCGAAATGCGCGGCAACTTGGGTCGTAAGCACCGGCGCGAGCGCAAGACCGACCAGCGACGCGGCGCTGATCACGACGCCGACATTGGACGCCCGTCGTTTGCTTTCCGACGACTCTTCCATGATCGCCATGATCACGGAGAAACAGGGCCCTTCCGCGAATCCAAGGAGAGCCCGCACCAGCAGCATCTGCTCATAGGATTGCACCACGCCCGATACCCAGGACAGCAGGGAGAAAGCAAACACGGCGGGTATCAATACGTTACGGCGCCCGACGCGGTCCGAAATTGCACCAAACAGAACGGTAGAAACGGCCCAGGCCAGCGCGGTGACCGAAGCCAGGATACCGACCTGCTCGTTGCTCAGGTGCAAATCGGGAATGATGTACGGCGCAAGGTAGAGCTGCGCCATGCGGTCAAGAAAAACGGTGCCCCAGGTCAGAAACAGCACGACGACCAGAAAATTTTCGTAACGCCGCGTGTAGGCCATGACCTAACCCTGTCTTGTGCTCTGTTTCGGTCCCGGCCTATGGGGCCGCCGTCATCGATGTACGGCAGCAACAACCCCAAAACATAGCGGACTTGATCTTGGATCATGTCAAGAACTGCTGCGGCTTCCCGCCTCTCGTCGAGCATCAGATGTCCGGCGCCTTTGAAGACCTTGATGTCCGCCTTGGGAATGAAGCGGCGCGTCAGCTTGTTGCACCGGAATGAGCTTGTCGTCTTGCGCACACGGAAGATCTAGGCCTGGGCAGCGGTCGTCCCTTCATCCGCGAATGCCACGCCGAGTAAGTCGCCGGTCCGCCAAATCACGCGGCAGGTGCGGCGCGTGCGGCCTTGCTCGAACGTCAGGTCGAAACTGTCCGGCAAGCCGTAAGTATTCGCCAGCTTCAGGCAGGCGCCGCCGCCGGTGAGATTCTGCACCGTGCAGTGAATCATCGACGCGCGGCGCGGCACCATAATCTTGGCGTTGCGCAACACGCGGGTGCGCCCGACGTTTCTACGATCGTCGCTTTCGTCTCTCGGATCCGCCTTCATTAATCTCTGCCGATTACGCCGGGCCAAATCCCGCGCGTCATCCAGCGTCTAGCAGGGAAAGTGTTACGGATCGTCGAATGGGCGGCCGGCCGAGAAGTTAATGTCGGCACGAATGGCGGTTTGCGGCCCGCTTTGCTAACGCTTCGTTGACTGTACAGCCTCGGAAACAATGGCGCGCCCGAAGGGATTCGAACCCCTGACCTCTGCCTTCGGAGGGCAGCGCTCTATCCAGCTGAGCTACGGGCGCAGACCAGCGCGGTGTCGTTGGTGATAGCGAAACCGCGCCGTCGCGGCAACGGTCGACGCCCTTGCCGCTGCTCCCGGCGGCTCCTAAGCTTGCCCGCAACCGGGCTTTTGGGAGGAACGCGATGTCGCAACTTGCGGAAAAGGCTGACAAACGCGAGCCGAAGACGCCTCAGATCAAGGACGCCGCGTTCAAATGGGACGATCCGCTCGACCTCGAAAGCCAGCTCACCGAGGAAGAGCGCATGGTCCGCGACACCGCGCGCGATTACGCGCAGGAGAAGCTGTTTCCCCGCGTGCTCGCCGCCAATCGCGACGGCACGTTCAACCCGGACATCATCCGCGAGATGGGCGCGCTCGGGCTGATCGGCCCGACGGTGCCGGAAGAATACGGCGGCGCCGGTCTCGGCTATGTCAGTTATGGGCTGATCGCGCGCGAGATCGAGCGCGTCGATTCCGGCTTCCGCTCGCAGATGTCCGTACAGTCCTCGCTGGTGATGCATCCGATCTATGCCTATGGCAGCGAAGCGCAGCGCCGCAAATATTTGCCCAAGCTCGCTACCGGCGAGATCGTCGGCTGTTTCGGTCTGACCGAACCCGATCACGGCTCGGATCCCGGTTCGATGGTGACGCGCGCCGAAAAAGTTTCCGGCGGCTATAGCCTGACCGGCGCCAAGACCTGGATCACCAATGCGCCGGTCGCCGACATCGCCGTGGTCTGGGCCAAGCTCGAGGGCAAAATCCGCGGCTTCATCGTCGAACGCGGCACCAAGGGATTCTCCACGCCTAAGATCGAAGGCAAGCTGTCGTTACGCGCATCGATCACCGGCGAGATCGTGCTCGAAGGCGCGGTGGTTCCGGAAGAAAATATCCTGCCGAACGTGTCTGGCCTCGCCGGGCCGTTCGGTTGCCTCAATGTGGCGCGCACCGGTATTTCCTGGGGCGCCATCGGAGCTGCGGAATTCTGCTGGCATCGTGCCCGCGATTATGTGCTCAACCGCAAGCAATTCGGCCGGCCGCTCGCCGCCAATCAGCTGGTGCAGAAAAAGCTCGCCGATATGCAGACCGAGATCACGCTCGGCCTGCACGCGGCACTGCGCTTATCGCGGATGATCGAAGCGGGCACCGCGTCGCCGCCGGCGATCTCCATGCTCAAGCGCAACAATTGCGGCAAGGCGCTGGAAGTGGCCCGCTTAGCGCGCGACATGCACGGCGGCAACGGCATTTCGGAGGAATATCACGTGATGCGCGTGCTTTGTAATCTCGAGACCGTCAACACTTACGAGGGCACGCACGACATCCACGCGCTTGTCCTCGGCCGCGCGCAGACCGGCATCCAGGCGTTTATGTAATTGGTGATCCGTCACCCCTGGGGACGGCGCACACGGCATGCCCTCACACATAAAGAAGTATCCATGTCCAATAGTCTCGACGGCACCGCCGTTCTGATCACCGGCGGCAGTTCCGGCATTGGCCTGTCGCACGCGCGCGTGCTCGGCGGCCGCGGCGCCCAAATCGCCATCACCGATTTCAAGCAGGACAACCTCGATCGCGCCAAGGCCGAGCTGAAGCGCGACGGCGTCGACGCGCTTTGCCTGAAGGCCGACAATCGCGTCGTCGCCGACGTCCAGGGCGCCGTGGCGAAAGCGGAAACGGAATTCGGCAAGCTCGACGTGCTGGTCAACAATGCCGGCATCACCGGCATGATGAAGCCGATCGAGGAGATCGACGAGGCGTTCTTCGACGATTTGTTCGACACGCACGTCAAGGGCGCGTTCTTTGCCGCGCAGGCGGCGGTGCCGGGGATGAAGCGGCGCAAATTTGGCCGCATCATCAATACCGGTTCGCCGTTTGCCATGGTGGGCTCGCATGCGATGAGCCACTATGGCGGCGCCAAGGGCGCACTGATGGCGCTCACGCGCGCCTGGGCGGTCGAATTGGCGCCGTTCGGCATCACCGTCAACACGGTGGCGCCCGGCTTTACCGACACGCCGATGACGCGGAGCGACGCCACGCCCGAAATCTTCAAGAAAATCGTCGAGGGCATGGCGATCAAGCGTCAGGTGCGGCCGGAAGAGGTGTCCTATGCCGTGGCGTGGCTGGCGAGCCGGGAGACCGATGCCCTGACCGGCCAAAACATCAGCCCCAATGGCGGCCAAGCCATCGTCGGGATGTGATAGGCGGGCGGGATACGAGCAAGCCCCTAGGTGCAACTCGCCGCGCGAAGCACTACATACAAGCTTCCCCAGTAAAGGAGCCCGGCATGGCCTCGCGCCAGATCAAAATGCCTGTAAAGGACGAGCCCGACAAAGATAAAGAAATCGACGATGTGTTCTCCCAGCGCAAGCGGCCCGAGCGCGGCCGGTTTTTGCTTCAGGTCGATCGCCAAACCAAAGGCTCCTACACCACGGCGGAAGCGGCTCAAGCGGTGGCGCTCGTGATCAAGACGGGCTACCCGATCGTTCAGGTGTCGATATACGACAGCCTTGAATACACAAACACGATGATTGAAGCTCCGCCCGCGGCGTCCTAAGGAGCTTTGCTGCTTCGGTCCGGTCGGATCGAAAAACCGAGAACTAAGGGAAGATACGAGAAGTAAGGGAAGATTAAGAGACTGGATTCCACCAGGAGTGAATCCGATGTCGGGCCGTCACTATCACGCAGCCATCTGGATCGATCACCACGAAGCCCGCGTATTCCAATTCAGCGCGGCGGACGTCGAACGGCTGATATTGCACCCCGATCATCCGACGCGGCACATCCACCACAAAGCAAATTCCCTGGGCAGCGGGCACGCCCCGGAGGATCGAAACTTCCTTCAAGCCATCGTTGGATCGATCACCGATTGCGGCGCCGTGCTGATTACCGGGCCGAGCAATGCCAAGAACGAGCTGGTCAAGCACATCGACCAGCACGCCCCCAGACTGACGAAGATTATTGCCGGCGTCGAGACCGTCGACCACCCAAGCGACGCGCAACTCGTGACGCTTGCGCAGCATTATTTCAAGGCGAAGGATCGCATGCTGCCGCAGAAGGTTTAGGCGTCCGGTGTGCCATTCCGATAAGGAGAACTCATGCGCTTGCCGTTGATCCCTCCCTCCGAGCTTGGAGCCGAACAGCGCCCGCTCTACGACGACATGAAGACGGGCATCGAAAAGAATTTTCAGGGTTTTGAGACAATCGCCGAAAACGGCGCGTTGCTCGGACCGTGGAACCCGTGGCTGCATGAGCCGAAATTCGGCAAGCCGATCTGGGATCTGACATTGGCATTATCGGTGTCGCCGTCGCTGCCGCGTACGGCGCGAGAGGTTGCGATCTTGGTCACCGGAACGACGTTCCACTCAGCCTACGAACTCTACGCGCACGTCATCGCAGGGGAACGGCGCGGACTTTCCGATGAAAAGCTGGCGACGATTGTCTCCGGGCAGCGCCCAGCCGATCTCACCCGCGAGGAAGCCGTCGCTTACGACGTCGCCTCGTCGCTCCTCCATCACGGCACCCTGCCCGAACTGAGCTATCGCGCGGCGGCGCAAACGTTCGGCGTGCATGGCGCCGCCGAATTGATTTATCTCGTCGGCCTCTATTGTCTCGTTTCCGTGACGCTGAACGGCTTCAATGTCCCGGTGCCGGACCCCGCAGCGGAATGACGGCCGATCACTACAATCTTCATCGCTTCGTCGATGCCCAAAATCCCGTCTATGAACGCGTCTGTGCGGAGCTGCGCCAGGGAAGGAAGGAGAGCCACTGGATGTGGTTCATCTTTCCGCAGATTGCCGGACTCGGCTCGAGTCCAATGGCGGTCAAGTTCGCAATCTCCGCGCGCGCGGAAGCAGAGGCCTATCTGGAGCATCCGGTCTTGGGGCCGAGGCTGCGAGAATGCACCCAGCTCGTGACCAACGTCCCGGGACGCAGCATCGAGGAGATTCTCGGCTATCCCGACGACCTGAAATTTCACTCTTCGATGACGCTGTTTGCCAATGTCGCGGCGAAGCCCGAGGCTTTTACACAGGCCCTGGCAAAATTCTACGGCGGTGAATTCGATGCCGCGACGCTTGAACGGCTGTAGCCTCCTGCATAGACAGCGATGAGATTGCAGCAGCCCGCGACAGGTCTCACCCGTCGGGGAACAGTCCGCTCAGCAGATAGAATAATGCCGCCATCGCCGCCGCGGCCGGCAGTGTGATGATCCAGGCAATCACGATGTTGCTTGCCACATTCCAGCGTACGGCTGATACCTTGCGCGCCGCGCCGACGCCGATGATCGATCCGGTGACGGTGTGGGTGGTCGAGACCGGAATTCCCAAATAGGTCGCGGCAAACAGCATGATCGCGCCGCCGGCCGAAGCGCAGAAACCTTGCACCGGCGTCAACCGCGTAATTTTTGAGCCGACCGTGTGCACGATGCGCCAGCCGCCGACCAGTGTCCCGAGCGCCATGGCCGCCTGGCAAGTCAGAACGACCCAGAACGGTACAAAGAAGTCGTGACCGAGCCGCCCTTGCGAGAATAGCAGCACGGCGATGATACCCATGGTCTTCTGCGCGTCATTGCCGCCGTGGCCGAGTGAAATCAGCGACGCGGCGACAAATTGCAGCCACTGAAAGCCGCCCTCCACTGAACGGGGATTGGCGCGGACGAAGGCCCAGGACACGGTCAGCACCAATAGCAATGCCAGGAAGAATCCGAACAGCGGCGACAGCACGATGAATGCGCCGGTCGTCAATAGCCCCGGCCACACGATCGACGCGACGCCGGCCTTGGTCACTCCGGCTCCAACCAACCCGCCAATCAGCGCGTGCGAGCTCGACGACGGAATGCCGGCCCACCAGGTGATAAGATTCCAGGTGATACCCCCCATCAAGGCGCCGAAGATCACCCGGGGGTCGATCACGTCGGCGGACACGATGCCGACGCCGACCGTCCGGGCGACGTGAACGCCGAACAAAAGAAATGCCACGAAGTTGAAAAACGCCGCCCAAAGCACCGCGTAGCGCGGCCGCAGCATACGCGTGGACACGATAGTGGCGATCGAATTGGCGGTATCGTGCAGACCGTTGAGAAAATCGAATGCCAGCGCCACCACAACGAGACCCGTCAAGACAGGGAGGCTCAAGAGGGCGGTCATTGCACAATCGTCAAAGGTGGTCGGTGACGAGTGAATTTATTTCGTTCGAGACGTCCTCGAAGCGGTCGACGACCTTTTCGAGATGATCGTAGAGCTCCGAGCCGACAATAAAGGCCATGGCATTGCCTTGCGTGTTACTCTGCCGATTAGCGAGGAACAGCGCCTTGAGCCCTTCATTGTAGACTTGGTCGGCTTGCTCTTCGATACTGATAATCTTGGCGGTGAGCGCATTGAGGCGGCCGGCATTGGTGCCGATCGCGCTCAATAGCGGCATCGCCTCCAGCACCAGGTTGGCCGCTTGCACGATGATGCCGCTCATCTGTTGCATTTGCGGCTCGAAGCTGCGGACCTCGAATAGCCCGATGATTTTCGCGGTCTTATTCATTTGGTCGATGGCATCGTCCATCAGGGTGATGAGATCCTGGATGTCGCTGCGGTCGAACGGGGTGACAAAGGTGCGCCGCACGGCGGTCAAGACTTGGCGCGTGATCTCGTCGGCCTCGGCCTCGCGGTCGAAAATCTGCTTGCAGTAATGATCGATGCCGTCGCCGCCCTGCAACACGCCGCGCAAGGCTTCGGCGCCGGCAACGACGATTGTCGCGTGCTGAACGAAAAGCTCGAAGAAGCGCTCTTCCCTGGGCATCAATGCCTGGAACCAGCCCAGCATCTAGCGCCTCGCGTTTGCCGAAATCGAATCGCGGAGGCATGGTACGTCGCGCCGCCCACAGCTCAAACCGCAATGCTTGGGTTCGGCTGGATTGCCCCCAACTCTTACAGCAAGCGATCGCCGCATGCCGCCTTGGTCGACCCAGGCGATCGGCGTCAGTCGATCATGCCGTGCGCCGTTCTCGCGATCCTATGGATTCCGAAACCACGGCAACATCGACGGTCATGCCGAGATAGCTGCCCGGGGGCCCGACAAAGCTGCCGCTGATGGGTACGGCCTGGGCGATATCGCGCGTGACCGCGACCCGGATCAAATCAGGGCCGCCGATCGTGCCGTTGGTCGGGTCATAGGTGACCCAGCCGGAGCCGGGAACGTAAACATCCGCCCAGGCATGCGTCGTGCCGGCCCCGATCGCCGAGGGTGAACCGGCATCGGCGGCGGCGCGATAGAGATATCCCGTCACAACGCGCGCGCCGAAGCCCAGGCAGCGCGCGGCTTCGATGAACAGCACGGCAAGATCGCGGCAGGAACCCCAGCCGCGGTTGAGCGTCTCGATGGGAGTCTGGGTCCCCTCGGATTCGCGGCTTTGATAGGAAATCTGTGCCGCAACGCCGATATTCAAATCGGCCAGCAGCGCCGACGTGTCGGTCGGATTGCTGCGCACGAAGCCGCGCGCCCAGGTATCGAGCTGGTCATACGGATCGGGATATTGCCGCTCCAACAAGCGGCCAAGATCGATGCGATCGTCGGCGGAATAGACGAAGGGGTAGCGCGATGCGTCCGGCGTGATCTGGAATGGCGGCCGCTCGGTGGCATAGGTTTCCAGAAACAGGCTGCTCTCGATGCGCAATTCGGACGACGGCTGCGAGAACGATGCGATGGCAACCGAGTTGCCGAAAACATCGTGCATCCAGCGAACCGACGCCGGCGGCGAAAAATGCAGATTAGTTTTGATCAGTCGGAGATCGTGGCTATCGCGCGGGCGCAGCATCAGCCGATGATCGCCAAGCGTAACCGGGCTGCTGTAACGATAAACCGTCGTGTGCCGCACATTGAGAACGGTCATCGGCGCACCTTCGATCGCAAATCGCCAAGGCCAAGTCGCCAAGGCGATGACGCGACCGAATTCAAAGTAGGGTCGGTATGAGTTCCATTTGTGGGCTTGAAACTATTAAACAAGTAGGTGTTTCGGCTTTATTTTCCTAAAGCCGCGATTTCCCCCGCATTGTGGACTATTGTGTGATAGCGTGTCGCCCCATGATCGATCGTGAAGACTTTTCCGTTGTCGTTAAGCACCGCGCGCCGCCGCCTAAATCATGGCGCTGGGAGATTTATCGCGCCGGCCGAACCAGCGCGATCGACCATTCCCAGGTTTATTTTGAGTCTATGACGGAAGCTAACCGGGCGGGCAAAGCCGCGCTCAGGCTGCTGTTAAGCGAATACCCCGGCTGACCAACGCCTCGGCGATTCTAAATCCGCGTACCAGTGGCCCGAGCGCCTTGGTCGGGGACCCATCATCCGCTCGAACGAAGAGGAACGCCGCGTGCAGGTTCTCGTCCGCGACAATAATGTCGATCAAGCCCTCAAGGTGCTGAAGAAGAAGATGCAGCGTGAAGGCATTTTCCGTGAGATGAAGCTCCGCGGCCATTACGAAAAGCCATCTGTCCGTCGGGTCCGCGAGAAGGCGGAAGCTATCCGCCGCGCCCGCAAGCTGGCGCGCAAGAAGTTGCAGCGCGAAGGTCTGTTGCCGATGAAGCCGCGGGTAATCCCGGGTGCCGCGCCGGGACGAGGCGGTCCGGCCCGTTCCGCGCCGCCGCGCCGTTTCTGATCGCGGGACGAACGCCCGCTTCACACAAGCCACCTTCCCTGGTGGCTTGACCGACCCTTGCGGCCCCGGTGACGCGCAGCCATATCCTGCCGGTCCATGGAATTTTATTCCCATGGTCCGGCGTTTGCGTTCTCTTGCGCCCATTTTCCCCAAACCATCGCCCAATAACGGACACCTGCCATGCCGCAATCGATGTCACAATCCTCGCTGCCGGTTCTTGAAATCAATCTCAACGCGCTGTCGGCCATCCTCGGCAAAGCCGAGGCTTTCGCCGCCGCCAAGAAAATCGATCCCGCGGTGCTCTTGCATTCGCGATTGTCGCCGGACATGTTCGATCTCACCCGCCAGGTACAGGTCGCGACTGACGGCGCCAGGCGCGGCGCAGCGCGTCTCGCCGGCGTCGAAGCGCCAGTTTACGAAGACAACGAGACGACGATCGCACAGCTCAAGGAGCGCATCGCCAAAACGGTCGCCTTCCTCAAGACTCTCGATCGCGCCAAGATCGACGCCTCAGCCGAGCGCGAAATCACGATTCCGCTGGGCGGCGACAAAAAGGGCCAGATGAAGGGCGACGATTATCTCAATCACTTCATGCTGCCGAATTTTTATTTCCATTGCACCGCCGCCTATTCGATCTTGCGCCACAACGGCGTCGATATCGGCAAGCGCGATTTCTTGGGGGCGATTCCGCTGAAGATGTCGTAAACGGATCGTGCGCCGCGGGACGCGATGAAAAGGTTCATGCCATGACCACCCATCATTATCACGCGGTCGTTTGGATCGATCACCACGAAGCCCGCGTGTTTCATTTCAGCCCGACCGAGGTCGAGCGGCTGGTGTTGCATCCCGACCATCCGACGAAGCACCTCCACCACAAGGCAAATTCCATAGGCAGCGGACACGCCGCCGAGGATCACAATTTCCTTCACGCCACTGCCGAAGCGATCGCGGACGCCGGTGCGGTTCTCATTACCGGGCCGGCCAATGCCAAAACCGAGTTGGTCAAACACATTCACCAGCACGATCCCCAGCTGATGAAGATTATTGTCGGCATCGAGACCGTCGACCATCCCAGCGACGGACAACTCGTCGCGCATGCCCGAAAATATTTTAAGGCCGAGGACCTGATGTTGCCGCAGAAGGACTAGACGGCTTTACGACTTCGGCCCTTCTGACTTCCGGCCTCACGACCGGGCCGTCATGTTCGACAACGCGCAATTTACGCACCGTCAATTCATCGACCTCGAGCACGCCAAAGCGCGCCTTCTTGATCGCGAGACGGCCAACCACAAGGCGGCCGACCGCCAGCGCCCCGATGGCGACCGCGCCGAAGGCCGCCGCGCCGAGCGCAAGCGCCAAGAGGCTGGTAGCCGGTTGAGTCTTGGATCGGTCTAAGATTTCACGCGCCATTTCCGACCTCGATCAGCTTGGCCAGCATCACTCGTCGGCGCGCGCGTAACCGCATCACAGGACCGGCGATGTGGGCTGTACAGAATTGCCCCACTATACTCGTCTTTGAACAAGTCGTCCGCAACGATAGGTGCCCGCTTGGACCCCGAATTCATCCGCGATCTGTTCGCGCAATTTCGTCCGGTGGCGGTGCGGCGCATGTTCGGCGGGGCCGGCGTCTATGCCGACGGCTTGATGTTCGCGCTGGTGTTCGACGGCGTGGTTTTTCTCAAAGTGGACGAAACCAACGTCGCCGATTTCGAGCGCGAAGGCAGCCAGCCGTTCACTTACACCCGCGCCAAAAGCAAAGGCCGTGTCGGCCGGCATTCGCTGTCGTATTGGCGGCTGCCGGAGCGGCTCTACGACGAACCGGACGAACTCGCGGCCTGGGCGGCGCGGGCGCTTGCCGTGGCGGAACGCAAGAGAACGGCACCGCGCAAGCCAGGCAACCGGAAACGTCAAGGAAAAAGCTAGACGAGGCCCGCGTTATTGCTTCTTGTGACCGTAATCGATCAATTCGATCGTGTCGTTCTGGACGACATTGCCGCGCTGCCGAAGCACGATGCTGCGCTTGACCCAACGATTGACGTCGGGACTGAACCAGGTGTGGCTCGATGTCTCGTTGATCAATGTCGGATCCTGGACATTCTTGCCGATGAAATTGGTTTCGATGACAAAGGTCTGGAACGTGCCGGCTTTGGTCGTGACGCTTTCCTGTCCGGTGACCCGTGACGTGCCGGTGCGCCGGAAAGTTTGACCGTTAGCGGAATTGGTCACATCGATGGCGAATTTCCACTGCGCTCCGACCGTCAGCGGGAATTGATAGCCGGTCCCGTCATTCGGTGAATATTTGAACACGCCGTCGCGCAGGACATTCCAGGAGCGATCATAGGCGGTGATTCCGGACCTGCCCGTACCCGCGACGTCGAAGCGGACGGCAATCTTATTGTTTGAAACATCGGTCACCAGATCCGTTCGCGTCAATTTGACAGCTCCTGAGATTTCGTCCTTGACCTCATAAGTCCAGTGATCGCCGGGGGCGATTGGCAGCGGAGTTGCACTGGCCGCGGCCGACGGGCTCGATCCTGATTCTTCGGCAAA
>Ga0181537_10004117_pt1 | contig 12153 bp, 8 predicted proteins | sample PEATcosm2014_Bin_39_FD_119765 | JGI IMG/M metagenome (GOLD analysis project Ga0181537, IMG submission 119765) | Peatland microbial communities from MTU Mesocosm Facility, Houghton, MI, USA - PEATcosm2014_Bin23_10_metaG | ecosystem: Environmental > Terrestrial > Soil > Wetlands > Peat | place...
CCGTTTTTCATTCTTCGGCATGGCTAGAGGCGCTTTCCCGCACCTACGGATATCAGCCTGTTGCCTATACCACTTCTGCTGCCGGCAAAGCGCTCGAAAATGGCATGGTATTTTGCCGGGTGGAGAGTTGGCTGACGGGGCGGCGGCTGGTTTCGCTGCCCTTTTCCGATCATTGCGAGCCTTTGGTCGACACGCCGGAAGATCTCGAAACCATCACCGCAGCGCTCGAAATGGACTGTTTCGGCGAGAAATGGCGTTACATCGAAATGCGTCCGTTGCGGCGATCAGAAATCGTTACCTCGCTCCCGCACGCGACCATACCCTATACCTTCCATCTGCTTGACCTTCGGCCAGATATCGATACGCTGTTTCGAAATTGTCACAAGAATTCGACGCAGCGGAAAATTCTTCGGGCGGAGCGCGAAGGGTTGGAGTATCGCGAAGGACGTACAGAGGAACTGCTGGATCATTTCTACGATCTGCTGGCGAACACGCGGCAACGGCATAGCCGGCCGCCGCAGCCGCGGAGCTGGTTTGTCAATTTAATCGATTGCCTCGGGGACGCGCTGAAGATCCGGGTGGCCTACAAGGGCGATCGGCAGGTCGCCGCCGTACTCACTATTCAGCATAAGAATACCCTGGTGTACAAATACGGCGGCAGCGATCCCCGGTTCAACAATCTGGGCGGGATGCACCTGCTGCTCTGGACGGCGATTCAGGAGGCCAAGTCCGAGGGGCTGCGTTACTTCGACTTTGGACGCAGTGAAGCCGGCCAGGAGGGACTCATCACGTTTAAGAAGCGCTGGGGAACGACGCAATCCCAACTGATCTATTCGCGATATGGTTTGGCCGACCATGTCGCCCACATGTTTGAGTCCTCGGGCGCGAGCTGGAAATCCGCGGTAGCCAGATACCTGCTTGCGCACATGAATCCGGGCATGCTTTCGCTGGCTGGCCGGGCGCTATACCGGCACGTTGGATAGGCTTATGCCCGATTTGCAAATCCCCGAGTCGCGGACATTGCCCACGATGATCGAATCCAGCGCGCTCCCACTGCCGCTGCCACAGCCTCAGGCAGGAGTAGCGCGGGTGTCCGTCGTCATCGTGGTATGGAACGCGCAGAAGTACGTGCTGGAATGCCTGGGGTCGTTGCGCGAGCACTGCCAGAAACTGTGCGCGGAAGTGATCGTCGTCGACAACGCCTCGACCGATGGAACGCCAGAACTGGTGGCAGAAATGTTTCCCGAGTTCAAAGTCATTCGCAACCGGGAAAATCTGGGATTCGCCAAGGCCAACAACATTGGAATCACGGAGTGTTCGGGAGATTACATCTGCCTGGTGAACTCCGACGTAAAGTTTCTCGACGATTGCATTTCGCCCATGGTGCGCTATCTTTCGGAGCATCCGGGCGTGGCCATGCTGGGACCGAAGATGCTCGCGGCCGACGGCGAGGTAAGGCGCTCGACCATGCGCTTCCCGACCGTGTGGAATAACTTCTGCCGGGCCATTGGAATCGACTCGCTGTTCAAGCGGTCGCGGTTGTTCGGGGGAATGATGATGTCCGATTTCGATCATCAGACGACCGGACCGGTGGAAGTGCTGAACGGCTGGTTTCTGGTGGTTCGCCGCCGCGCCATCGAGCGCGTGGGCCTGCTCGATGCCCAGTTCTTTATGTACGGCGAAGATGTGGATTGGTGCTACCGCTTCCGCCAGGCCGGGGAACAGGTAGTGTTCTTTGCCGAAGCTGGAGCGATTCACTACGGCGGAGCGAGTTCGGCGAATGCGCCAGTTCGCTTTTATCTGGAGCTGTATCGCGCCACCTGGCAATATTGGCGCAAGCACCGGGGCGGGTTGGCCCAACTCGGGTTCCTGGCCTCGTTTGCCATCCATCATGCGATCCGGTTGGTGGCGTCCGGCCTTCTCTATCTATGCTCGCCGTCGCGGCGGACTCCTACCGCGGCGCGGTTCAAGCGAAGTCTGGCCTGCCTACAGTGGGTGGGGGCGGCGAGGTTCAGGCAACTCGAGACCAGCAAGAAAGCCGCGCCGACGCGCGCGATTGCCTCTTAGTTTCGAACAAGTGAGTTCGAAGCAGCCTAATTCAAAGCAGCTAATTCGAACCAGCTAATTCGAACCAGCTAATTCGAACCAGCGCATTCCAAGCCAGCGAAATCCAAACATGTACGAGACCGAAGTAAATTCCGCCGTCGAGAGTCCGGCCCAAATTCCTGCCGAGGTCATCCGTTCGTTCGAACACCTTCGGGGACGGCTGCAGTCTCGCACCGTGCTGCCCTGGGGCGAGCACTGCACGGAATGTGTCTGGCCCACGTGTTACACGACTTGCGATCTTTACAGTCCCCGGCAGGACGGACGATGCCGCAGATTTGCCGACGGCATGGTGAGGATCGAATCCCCCTCGGCCGTAAACTCCTATCTCTTGAAGATTCGCTTCAAACGCTGGGGAAAACTCTGGACCCCCGGCAATATCCGCTTGCGCTCGGCGGACAAGGCGGAAAAGCTTGAAAAAAGAGATTACCGGATCGGCAGCGCGCTGCAGCGCCTCCCTTTGCCATCTCTGGTGCAGATCGCCGTTACCACCAAGCGCTACGGGTTCAAGAAGCGAATGGCGAATGCAGGCTCAAACAGCTCAGAATTGCCCACCAGCTTCCTGCTGGAGTGCTATAACCCCGAAACGCATGACGTGCGCTTATCACTGACCATGCGTGCCGCCCATGAGCGCTCCGAGATGCCGTTCCAGAAACTGATCCATCTGGCTCCGGGGTTTCATCGCGTCCGCGTTCCGCTCGAAGAAATCGCAGCGTTCGTCGACCTTGAGCAACCCTTTGGGATCGATCTGATTCCCAACGACGATGCCGAGGAGACGACGCTTTATTTTGGCCTGATGGATTTCGTGAGAGAAGCCGCGCCCAAGGCGACGACCGACAAGACCGACAAGACCGATAAGACAGATAAGACCGGGAAGAAAATCAAGTGCGTCGTCTGGGACCTCGACAATACTCTGTGGGATGGGGTTCTGGTCGAAGACGGCGCCGAGCGCTTACGGCTGAAGCCGGGAGTGGCCGGCATCATTCAAGAGCTAGACCGGCGCGGCATTCTGCACTCGGTTGCCAGCAAGAACAATCTCGAAGATGCGTTGCCGGTGCTCAAACGATTCCAGCTTGATCAATACTTCCTCTGCCCGCAGATTTCCTGGCAACCCAAAAGCGAAGCCATCCAAACCATTGCCCGGCAGCTAAATATCGGTATCGACAGCATTCTGTTCGTGGACGATTCCGAATTCGAATTGCAGGAAGTCCAAGCGGTTTGCCCCGAAGTGCAGATCCTTAGTGCCGAGCACTATCAGAGCCTGCCGGAGCGCAGCGAGTGCCGGGTTCCGGTTACGGCCGAAAGCCGGGAGCGCCGCAAGCTTTATCAGGTCGAGGCCAGCCGGCAGATGGTGGCGCAGGATTTCAGCCACGATTACATGGCTTTCCTGCGGCATTGCCAGATTCGGCTGACCGTTCGTCCTATGACGGAAGAGAATCTGGAGCGTGTCCACGAGTTGACCCAGCGCACCAATCAGATGAATTTCTCCGGCAACCGCTATGACCGCGAGGTGCTGCGCCAGTTGCTCTCCAGCTCGAATCATGACACGTACGTGCTGAGTTGCGAGGACCGGTTCGGCAGTTACGGCGTAGTAGGGTTCGCCGTGGTCGATCGCAGCGAGCCGCGAATGACGGATTTGATGTTCAGCTGCCGCATTCAATCGAAGCGCGTGGAACACGCGTTTCTGGCCAGCCTGATCCGCCGCTACCTTGCCGAGACCGGCAAAGATTTCTACGCCAACTACCGGAAGACTTCGAGGAACGCTCCGTCGGGAAAAGTGTTCGAAGACCTGGCCATGGAAGAGGTGGACACCCGCGACGGAGTTCTCTCTCTGAGGTTCAGCAGGGATCGCGAAGTTCCCGACGATGGCGTTATTGACGTGGTTCTTCAAGATGCAGTGCTGGCGGCGCAATCGTGAGTGTCCGCTCCGGGTTGGGTGAGGTGCGGCGCCGCATGCTGGGTGCTCTCTACCGGCGGGATGTGCCGCTGGGCAATCACGGGCCCATGGTGTCGTTCAGCTTCGACGATTTCCCGCGCTCCGCTTATTCGGCAGGAGGCGCTATTTTGGAACAGTTCGGCGCGCGTGGCACTTACTACACAGCGATGGGATTGATGAACACCACAAACGAACTCGGCGATCAGTTCCGTTCCAGCGATCTTGATTCGTTGCTCGAAAAGGGTCACGAACTGGCCAGCCACACTTTCAGCCATATGTCTTCACGCGCTGTTTCCAGCGCAGAATTCCGCGCCGACGTCGAAAAAGGGAAGGCAGCAGTTGAGGAAGTGACGGGCATCGCTCCCCAGAACTTCGCTTACCCCTTCGGCCATGTCACGCTCCGCGCGAAAACCTCTCTGGAGACGATTCTCACCAGCGCGAGAAGCGTGATTCCGGGTTTCAACGGGCCGGACGTTGATCTGAACCTGCTGCGCGCCAACAGTTTGTACGGAGGGATCGAAGCAGCCACCCGCGCGGAAGAGTTGATTCTGGAAAACAAAAACCGGAAGACGTGGTTGATTTTCTATACCCACGACGTGCGGCGAAACCCGTCGGCGTATGGCTGCACTCCGGCACTGCTTGAATCCGCCGTATCGTGCGCCATTTTGGCGGGTTGCAAGATACTCACCGTGGGGGAAGCCTTATTGGAAATTGGAGTCCAAAACGGGAACTTAATGGCCCATAACCGCAAGTGCGTGAGCGCGTGATTTAGGCCAATGCCCTTGTGTGTTCTAGTCCGGGTCTTTGATCGGGTATACGCTGTCCCTAGACTTGCGCCAAGCAAGCGCCAGATTTTGGCAGGGGACCCCCACTCATGAACCGTGCTTTTCGCACTACCTTCTTTGCCGTAATGGTCTGTGTCACGACGGTCAGAATCGCTTCCGCGACCAACTACTACATTGCGGCTAACGGGAGCGACACCAGCAACGGAACCTCAAAAACCACGCCCTGGCTGCACGCTCCTGGAATGAAGTCCTGTACGAACATTTGCGCATCGGCCAACCCGCAACCGGGAGACCAGTTCATCTTCCGCGGCGGCGATACCTGGCACTTTGGCAACAGCTCCGCCACACCTTACGTCGGTTCGACCGGCTGGAACTGGAGTTGGAGCGGTTCGAATGGCAAGCCGATTTATCTTGGAGTCGACCAGACCTGGTACACGGGAAGCTCCTGGGTGCGTCCAATTTTCACGGGAGACAATGCCCTCAGCACCTCTTTCGTGACCAGCTGCGCCTACGACGAGTCGAATCTTTCGTTCGTGAATCTTTCGAAAGTGAGTTACGTCACGCTGGATAATTTTGAGTTTCCCGGCAAGTGCTGGTCGAGCGCAAGCACCTACCAGGGTTCGGTGAATACTTACGAATCGAGCAATCTGATTATTTCCAACAACTACTTTCATGGATGGACAGCAGTGCTCGGTTCGCTCGACAATCATTTTGGAATTCTTGGCAACTCGAACGGCCCGGCGGGGAAGGTCACCTACAATCAGATTGTCGGCAACGTGTTCGACGGATCGGACTCCTCACAGGGAGCGGCCAACAGCGCGGCCTGCGCCAGCGCTTACATTCCCTCCAGTCCATGCCAGAGCGGTGAAGGCATCTATTCCGAAGGCTACGACATTCACGACAACGTCTTTCGCTACCTTTCGAATATGATCGTCGTCATCAACGCCGAGACCGTGCACGATAATTTATTCGAGTACCTTTACAACACCTACACGCCCAACGGTCCGCACTCGAACGTGATCAACGAAGTCGGCAACATCACTGGCGGCAACACTTATTTCTACAACAACATCGTGCGCCACACTCACGTCACCGAAGACCTGTACATCACCGTAGGGGCGACCGCCTACTTCTTTAACAACGTGCTGTGGGATAACATGAATTACTTTGCCGACATTGCCGCCACCAACTGCATCATCTTTGGCGCGGTCAGTTCCACCGGCACCCAGACGGCCTACATTTACAACAACACGGTCGACGGGCCCAATTGCAATGCCACATTTTCGTCGACGAATTCCCCGAATATGGCCTGGAACGGGACGGCATATTTCGAGAACAACCACCTCATCGGCTTCACCAACCTCGCCGGCTTCTATCACATCGATCCCGGCGCTTCGGCCACCATCAAGGACAACGGAAACGAGCTTTTCCAGACCGAGTCTGTAGCCAACGCGCAGGGCTACGTGCAGGGCAATAACTACGCGCCCGCCGCCGGCGGATCGACGATCGGTGCAGGCGCGAGCGCCTCATCCCAGTGCGCCACGTTCTCTTCGGACTCCGAGCTGTGCGGCGGCACCAGCGATGGCGCCAGCGAGCAGAGCGGCAATGGCGGCCAGATCGCGGTTCAGCCTGCGATCCCGATGAATCCGCGGCAAACGGCGTGGGACATTGGAGCCTACCAGTTCAGCGGAGTAACTCCTCCCAGTCCGCCGACCGGTTTGTCGGCAATCGTCGAATAGTTAGCTTCGGATTTGCGTTCAAACGGACAAGCTGCGGGAATTGCCTGCCTCGAACGGCTAGGAAGTGTTAAGAATTAAGCCACCGAAAAGTTCTACAAGACCAGTCTTCCAAAACTTAAATCATGCATGAGCACCTGAGATTCGGCGGGGGCGTATCTGAGAGCGTCCTCAATCCGGCCGTTTTGATTCTGGTTTTGATCGCAGGTGTGCTCATCTGCATTCTGCCTCGAAGCCGGGCGGTCGGTGCGTTTCTCGCGGCGGCGCTGCTTATCCCGATGGACCAGGTTCTGCTGATCGGTCCAGCACACTTCCCGATGTTGCGGGTGCTGGTGCTGTTTGGCATTGTTCGCATCCTGAAGGACAAGCTGTCGTCGAAGCTTCCGCTGTTCAGTGGTGGCCGGAACCGGCTCGATCTGGCGCTCATATTATTCACCGCGTTTGTGGCGTTGAACGGAGTGCTCTTATTCCAGGAGTCGCAGGAAGTTATCAACGAATTGGGTAACCTGTACACGGTGTTTGGCGTGTATTTCCTGCTGCGCTTCCTGATCCGCGATCAAGAAGACGTCTGGGCCACGATTCAGACGCTGGCCTACGTTGCGGCCGTGGTTGCCGTAGTCATGACCTACGAACAGGCAACCGGACACAATCCCTACGCCGTGCTGGGCGGCGCGCGGGTCGCGAATTATGCGAAACTCGCGGTGCGCGACGACCGATTCCGGGCGCAGGGGCCGTTTAGCCACTCGATCCTGGCTGGGACTTTTGGCGCGGTCCTGATCCCTTTGTTTGTTGCCCTGTGGTGGAGAGGCAGGAAGTATCGCAAGATCGCCGTGCTGGGAGTCATCTCGGCGACCGTGATCACGCTGGCTTGCAACTCCAGCACCCCGGTGCTCGGCTATGCCGCGGGCGTGCTGGCTCTTTGCCTGTGGCCGCTGCGCCAATGGATGCGTGCCGTCCGGTGGGGCATCGCGCTTACTTTGGTGGGGTTGCATCTGGTGATGAAAGCGCCGGTGTGGCACTTAATCTCCCGGATCGACATTACGGGCGGGTCGTCGTCGTGGCACCGGTTCATGCTGGTCGATCAGTGCATCCGGCATTTCGGCGATTGGTGGCTGATCGGCGTGAAGGACACCAGCGTGTGGGGTTGGGACATGTGGGACACCGCCAATCAGTATGTCAGCATCTGTGACAACTCCGGGCTGCTGCCTTTCATTCTGTTCCTGGCGGTTCTGGTTTATGGGTTCAAATATCTGGGCCGGGGGCGGCGTGCCGCCAAAGACAAGCAAACGGCATTGTTTATGTGGGCTCTGGGCTCGGCGTTGTTTGCCAATACGGTTGCGTTCTTCGGCATTTCCTATTACGACCAAACCATGGTGGCCTGGTATGCGCTACTGGCCATGATTCCTGCGGCGATTTCGGTTCTTCCGAAAGAAGAATTCATCCCGCCACAACCTCTGGAGACTTTCCCAGACGAGGCTAAACTCGCCGCGCAACTGGCCGGGCAGCCGGAGTATGTGGATTCCCTATGAGCATTTGTGAAAGCGCGCAGGCCGTGGCGGAAGCGAAAGTGATTTCCACGCCCGCATCCGCGCCCCGCCTTGCCAATAGCATTGGGACCAACACCATGTTCGGTATCCTCTCGGGCGGCACGCAGGTGGCGACCCGGCTGATCACGATTCCCATCGTGATCGCGCATCTCGGCCTGGGCGGATACGGCATCTGGTCGATCATCATGACCACGGCCGCGTACATGCGCTTTGGCACAGTCGGAGTGAAGTCGGCCTTTCAAAAATATGTGGCCGAAGCCACCGGTACGGGAGACTACGGCAAAGCCAGCCAACTGCTCAGTACGGGCTGCGCGGCCATACTCGCGCTCTCCGTGGCCGGGCTGATCCCGATTGCGTTCTTTTCCCGGGCGCTCGCCCAGTCGGCGGGTGTTCCGGCGCAGTTTCTCAAGGCGACCAGCGGCTCCATCTCGGTGCTCGCCCTGATTATGGTGATGTCGAATGTAGGCGCCGTGTTTGAGGCGATCGTAATGGGCGGCCACCGCATCGACGTGGCGCGGCGGCTCGGCATCGCTTTTACTGTCGCGGAGGCGGTGATCATTGTTTCTCTGCTGCGCTACGGCTACGGCTTGCTCGCCATGGCATCGGTGATGGGCACCTCGGAGCTGGGTTACGTGGTCGGCTGCTTTTTTGCCTCGCGCAAAGTGGTGCCACAAATTCAGGTGGGAATACAGCACTTCAATCGGAAAGTGTTGCCCGAACTGATTCGATTCGCGGGTAGCTACCAGTTGGTCAGCGTTTTGCAAGTCTTGTACGTGGCCATTCTGCCGGTGACCATGCTGCGCGCCTTTGGCGATAACTATGCCGGCATCTACGCGCTCTGCCTCAGGCTGGTAAACCCGGCGCAGATGCTGCAGGACGCGTTTCTGCTCTCCATCCTCTCCGGCGGCTCCATGGTTTATGCCTCGGGCGAGCTGGAAAGAATGGGAAACCTGCTGCATAAGTCTTTCAAAGTGACGCTGGCTTTTGCGCTAATTCCGCTCTCGTTTATCGCCTGCTTTGGCGCGACCATAATCTTTGCCTGGACCGGGCAGAACGCACCACAATTCCGGACCGCGCTGGCGCTGGTGGCTCTGGCGGGAGTCTTTCAGGCCGTCTCGGTACTTGGCCTGGTTCTCTACCGGATTTCAGGCAGTGCGTTGCTCGACAACCTCCGCCAGGTTCTGGTGATCACCACTCTGCTTTCCGCAGCTCTGTTCGCGCGCCGCATCGGCTTCTACGGTGTGCTGGGCGGGTTGGCGCTGGCGGAGATGCTGGGAATGCTGTTCATGATTTACGCCGTAGCCCGGACGTTTCACGTGTTTCGTCCGGCGACGCTGCTCTCAGACGCCGGGAAGATGGTAGTCGCCACGCTCGGCATCCTGGCAGTGGGGACGGCCGCAAGCTACATTCCGTTGCCCATCGCCGGGCCTCGCCTGCTGGCCGCGGTTCGGGCCGGGATCGTGTTGCTCGCCGGCGGACTGGCTCTTTGGCCGGCGCTGCTGTTCACCAGGTTTGTGACGGTTGCGGATGGTCAAACTCTGCTCGGGGTGTTTTTCCCCCGTCGCTTCATCAAGCCCGTGCAGGAGCCGGCGTTCGAAGTTCTCGACTAGCGTTCTCAACTAACGTTCTCCATCAGCCACTCGAAAGGCCAATTCACTTCCAATGAGCACACTTGAAATGACGCGCGAGATCACTACCGCGAAAGCTCTTACGGGCGAAAGCGGCCCGCAATCCGCAACCTGTCCTATCTGTAGCGGCGGGCAGGTGCATGAGTTGCTGGTTGCCCCCGACCGCTTTCACCTGCGCAAGCAGATGTATCGCTTGCTGCGCTGCCCATCGTGCAGCGGGGTTTGGCTGGCGAGTCCGCCGCGGCCCCTGGAAATGTGGCAGCACTACACCGAGGACTATCACAAAGCCATCGTCACGGCGGGAGAAGGAGCGGCCGCGATCCGCTGGAAGCCGCAGGTGAAGCTGATTTCGCAGCACAAATCCGGAGGCGCGATTCTCGACATCGGTTGCAGCTCCGGGGGTTTTCTCAGCACGATGAAAAGCCCTGCCTGGAAGCTCTACGGCATCGAGATGGAAGAATCTACGGCCGAGCGGGCGAGAGCAACCACCGGAGCGGAAGTGTTCGTGGGGGATGCGGTCGCGGCCCCGTTCGCGCCCGCGAGTTTCGACGTGATTACCTGCTTCGATGTTCTCGAGCACGTCTACTCTCCGCGCCAGTTCCTGACCAAGGTGCGCGAGTGGTTGAAGCCCGGCGGTATTTTCTATTCGATGATGCCGAACATCGATTCCTGGGAAGCCCGCTTGTTCGGGACCCATTGGTTTGGCCTGGAGTTGCCGCGGCACCTTTCACATTTCTCTCCGCGCTCGCTGCGCTACCTGATGAACGAGTTGGGCTTCGAGGAAGTATGCGTTAAGACGCCGCCGGTTTCTTACATGGAACGCAGCGCAAACTACGTTTGCTCGAGCGTGCTCGAACAGATGGGCTACACGCCCACGCCGCAGGCAAAACCGAAAGAGCCCAGTCTCTCCCGGAGACTTGTTCGCAAGGGTCTGCGTGTGGGGTTGGTCGCGCCGCTGGCCCAGGTCGCATCCCTCGCCGGCGCCGGTCCTTGCATGGAAGCGGTTTTCAGCAAGCCCGCCGATGCCTCGGACGGCAGTCCTGCAGACGCAAAATCAGCGGTAACGAAAGAAGCGAAAAATCAATGAAGTCATCGAATCACAACATTTCTGAAGATCCACTGTCATGGATCACCCGCATCGCCAACAAACTCCGCAGCCAGTGGATGCGGTCGACGTATCCGTTCGCTTCGGTGGGCAGCAATTTCTGCATTCATTACTCCTGCGACCTGAAGCGCTCGATTGCCCCGCGCATCGAGATTGGCAATTCGGTTTGGCTCGACCGCGACATCTGGATCAACATTCCGGTTGCTCCCGAAGGCACTGACCCGGTGATCTCGATTGACGAAGGCTGCAAAATCGGCCGGCGCTGCGTGATCTCGGCAAAAAACCGGATTCATTTTGAGCGCAACGTCGTCTTCGCTCCGTCAGTCCTGGTTATGGACCACAACCACGCTTTTGAAGACGTGAATGTTCCCATCCGTCGTCAGGGAGTCACGCCGGGAGGAACGATCCGTATTGAAGAAGGCTGCTGGATCGGTTTCGGAGTGGCCATCGTCTGCGGAAAAGGCGAACTGGTGATCGGCAAGAATTCTGTCATCGGGGCCAACGCCGTGGTCACCCGCAGCATACCGGCGAATTCAGTTGCAACCGGCAACCCGGCGCGGGTGGTGAAGCATTTCGATTCTGCCAGGAACGAGTGGGTGCTGGGAGCGAACGCGCTGACTGCCGCTTCGAGCCGATGACGACCATGATTTCCGTGATCATTCCCGCGCACGATGAGGGTTCCGTAGTCGCTCGAACCTTGAAGGCGATGACCCAGGGCGCTTTGCCCGGCGAACTCGACCTGATCGTGGTTTGTAATGGCTGCACCGACGATACTGCCCGTGTGGCCCGCAGCTTTGGGCCGCCAGTGCGGGTTATCGAGACTGAGATTGCGGGCAAGTCGCACGCCCTGAATCTGGGCGACCGGGCGGCCTACGGTTTTCCCCGCATTTACGCGGATGCCGATGTGGTCATCACGTTGGAAACGATTCGCGCCCTGGCGCGCCGCCTGGAACAGGGAGGCGTACTGGCGGTCGCTCCCACGCCGCAGTTCGATCTCAGCGGTTGCTCCTGGCCGGTGCGCGCTTGCTATGACATTCGCGCTCTTCTTCCCTCCGCGCGGGAAGGCATTGGCGGCTCTGGCGTATACGCCCTGTCGGCTGCAGGGCGCGGCCGGTTTCATGAGTTTCCCAAAGTGACGGCCGACGATGGTTACATCCGCATTCAGTTTCAACCCGAGGAACGCGAAACCCTGGCCACAGCTAATTCCATGGTGTTTCCCCCTCGGACCATCAAGGATTTGATTGCCACCAAAACCCGCGCCCACTACGGTTCTTTCGAATTGGATAAACGTTTCCCCGGAATCTGGCAGAGCC
>Ga0181537_10004119_pt1 | contig 12150 bp, 13 predicted proteins | sample PEATcosm2014_Bin_39_FD_119765 | JGI IMG/M metagenome (GOLD analysis project Ga0181537, IMG submission 119765) | Peatland microbial communities from MTU Mesocosm Facility, Houghton, MI, USA - PEATcosm2014_Bin23_10_metaG | ecosystem: Environmental > Terrestrial > Soil > Wetlands > Peat | place...
ATCTTGATGGTGCCCCCGCCCGTCTGCAAATTTACGCTGCCCTGGACAGTTCCGATTTCAATCGTGCCCCCGCCCGTCTCCGCCACCAAATCTCCACCGATGTCATCAATGTGCAGACTACCGCCGCCGCTATTGATCTCGGCTCGGCCACCGATTCCTGTCGCATTGATCGTGCCGCCGCCGGTCTCGATTTTGGCGAGATCGATGTTCCGCGGGACATTGACGACTACATCGTCCGAACATTTCTGATTGTGACCGCCGAGCGATTCGACAACGATCCACGCCGTGTCTCCCTTAACAACTGCATTAATGCGCTGCGCGTCAAACTGGCGGCGAGCTTCTTGCTCTGATGACGTATAGGCGTGCCGATGAATGGCGTAGGTAATGCCGGAAGCCGAGCCGCCCTGCACATGCACTGATCCTGCCGTGACCTTCACACGTAGATTCCTCGCGGCATTCAGCGTCCCGTTCATTTCCTGGACCCAATTACTGCCTTCGCGATATACGCGAGCGTCCTGGCCAAGAGCCAGAGATGCCAGCGCAGCGACAGTCACGACTAAGCTGGCGAATTTGATTGCTGGTTTCAATGAATTTCTCCTCAACGATTTCTACCGACCCGTTCTTTACCGCGTCGTTCGACGATTGCTTGTTCAGCGTCGCCTGCATCCCCATGCAACGCTCTTTCCCGCATCAGTCCATCTCTGGTACCTGCGCCAGCATGGCGCGCGCCTGCGAGCGGATCGAAACGTTCTGATCAGTTTCAGCCAACTTTGTCAGCACCGCCCGAACATTGCTGTCCGCCTTCATCGGTTCGACCAGCCGCAACGCCTGCATGCGAACGCCGGAGTTCGAGTCACTGAGCAACGCCCGCAGCACTCCGTCACGAACCTGCGGATCCTGCTTCACAAACCCACTCAGCCCGTCTAGCGCCTTCAATCGCACACCCGGATTCGTGTCATTCTGTAACGCATACATCAGAGCCTCTCGGACCCGGGTGTCACTGGGCGTCTGCGTCAGCACATCCACCGAATCCATTCGCACGCCCGAGTTGTAATTGTTGCGCGCCGCAAACAACAACAACTTCTGGATCTCCTGGTCGTTCAGCGAGCCCTGTTTCTCCTGAGTCGAGATCGTGTCGTACTTGATGGTCACCTGATTCGAGCCCGGTTCCTGAGTCACCGAGCGAATGCCCGTGATGGCTGATGAATCGACGGTTCCACCGACCGAAGGCGTGCCGCCGGTCGGGACGATCGAGCCGGTCGTAACAGCACCGCCATCACGCCCGACATAGTTGTACGTCGTGGCGATACCACCGCCGAATCCTACGATAAAAATCGCCGCTGCCAGCGCCGGAGCCAGACGAACCTGTCGCAGCCACAATGCCGGCTCGAGGATGAGTCGCTGCCAGAATGCGCCAGGACGTGTCGTCTCTAGCGCTTCCTGCAGACGCATCCGCGAGGCCGCCAGCAGATTTGGGCTCGGATCTGCCACCGGCATATCCGACAAGGTCGCATGGAACTTGCGCGTCGCCTTCAACTCGACGGCGCACTCCGGACACCGCGCCAGGTGCTGCTCCACCTCGTACCGGGCATCGTCTTCCAGTTCGCTGTAGACGTAGAACAGAATATTTTGTCGTACCCAGTCACATTTCATCTTCGTGTCCCTTTGCGGCGATTCATGTCCTGGTTCATCGCATCTCCGCCAGCGCGGCGCGCAGCTTTTGCGTCGCGCGAAATAATGTATTCTTCGCTGTTTCTTCGGTCGTGTTGAGCATCTCCCCGACAGTGCGCAGCTTCAGCCCGTGATAATGCTTCAACTCAAATACCATCCGTTCGCGAGGCGTGAGGGCTTCTAATGCCACGCCGATCTTTCGTCCCAGCTCCCGGCGCATCAGGTCGCGCTCCGGATTTGCTCCCGCGCGCGCATCGGCGAATTGCTCGATCCGGCTGTACTCCTCACCCGACGCGTCAATCGCCACCGGCGCATCTTCCTTACGAACGTTCCGCTTTCGTAAATGATCAAGGCAGAGATTGGTCACAATCCGATAAATCCACGTGTAGAAGGAACATTCAAATCGGAAGCTGCCCAGGTTCTTGTAGGCCTTGAGAAAGGCCTCTTGATACACATCCTGAGCATCCGACTCTGACCCCGTCAGGTGCAGCGCCAGCCGCAGTACTGACTGGTCGTAGTGACGCACGAGTACCTCGAAGGCTGCACGATTGCCCTGTTGCGCCTCTCGGATCAGACTCGTATCGTCGATGCGGTTGCCTTGCGCTGCCAAAGAGCCCCTCACGGTGGGGTTCCGGTTGCCGCTGTCCTGCTCCGCCCGTCGGTGACGGGAAATCTCGCCAACCGGAATTGCAACTGCGAAAGAATCGGCCGGCATTGTCTGTCTCTGTCCCCTACAAGTGTTCAACCCTTGCCTTGCACAGAAATAGACGGGTCAGCAGCCCGAACGTTAGCAGATTATAAGGAGTTGGCCCTCGATTTGCTCGCAGAGTCCAATTGATGGCGCCCTCCTGCATTGAAAGGCTGCCGAACGCCACCCAACTTGGGGTGACATCGCTTCAAAACTTCAATCTCATCTCGTTCGTGGCCTCGAATCCGAGCGCTTCGTACAAGCCACGCCCCTCTTCGCTAGCGTGCAGATTCACGCCGCGAAAGCCTTGCTTTTTCAGCCATTCCACGATGGTGAGCATGACCTCGCGCGCTATCCCCCTCCGCCGAAATTCGGGTTCCGTATAGACATTCAGGATCATCGCCCGCTGTGTGCAAAGGTCTCGAGGATTCGCCGGCCATGGAGAAAGCAGGACGCCCCCACCACCCGCGATGTCGCCCGCCGCGTCGATCGCAAGCCAGTGTCGATACGACCCGTCGGCCATCGCCCGTGCCAGCCAAGGACCGGCGACGTCGACCATCCGATCAAGTTCCACGACTGTACCTTCGCCCATATCGCGAAACATTGACCTCCGGTGACGGAGAACCACTTCCGCCTCGTCTGGCCTTGCTTCGCGAATCGTGAACGGCATTTTCATCCTGGGACTAACATGTTGTTGCGAGACCTCGACTTCCGTCCCCGCAACCGTCTCAAAATGTACAATAAAGCCTATCGCATGCCACACCGAGGCTATTCGATTTCATGTACGAAGTAACCGTTGAAGATACATTCGCCGCCGGACACTACCTTCGCAATTACAAGGGGAAGTGTGAGAATCCGCACGGCCACAACTATAAAATTCGCGTGACTCTCGCCGGCGCCGAGCTTGATAAAGCTGGGCTGCTGCTCGATTTCAAAGACCTCAAAGACGTCATGAAACATGTGATTGATCGTCTCGATCACCAGATGATCAACGACATCGAGCCATTCACGGTTCTGAACCCTTCCGCCGAGAACTTATCAAAATATTTCTACGACGAAACCAATGCTCGCCTCAAGAACGTGACCAACGGCCGAGTCCGGGTGAAGGACGTCACCGTGTTCGAGACAGACACGACGACGGCACGCTATTCGGAATAGCGCAATCACGGTTTTCCTGAAGGCTGATAGCTGACGGCTCACGATGCAAATTTCCGAAATCTACAAATCTCTCCAGGGCGAATCGACCTACGCCGGCCTCGCCTGCGTTTTCGTACGTCTGACCGGGTGCAACCTGCGCTGCACCTGGTGCGACAGCGAGTTCAGCTTCCACGGTGGGCGCAAGATGCCGCTGGAAGAGGTTCTCGCCGAAGTCGCTCGCCTCAGTCCCACCGGCGGACTGGTCGAGATCACCGGCGGCGAGCCGATGTTGCAGGAGCGCGAGGTCATTCCCCTCATGGAGCAACTTCTGGACGCCGATTATCAGGTCTTACTCGAGACCAGCGGGGAACGCCCTGTGGCGCGGGTTCCGAAGCAAGTAGTCAAGATCGTCGACGTGAAGTGCCCGCACTCCGGTGAACCAAATACTTTCGCGCTGGAAAACCTGGAAGCACTTCGGCCTCACGATGAACTCAAGTTCGTTCTTGCCGACCGCACCGACTACGAATTTGCCCGGGACTTCGTGCTGAGCCACGATCTCGCTGAACGGGTAAACGCGATTCTGTTCTCGCCTGCGTTTGAAAAATCGGCATCCGGAGCGCGCGACACTTCGCACTGCCTGCTCGATCCGCAAGAACTCGCGCAGTGGATTCTCGCCGACAACGTTCCCGCGCGATTAAGCCTGCAAATACACAAACTGATCTGGGATCCCGCCGCCAAGAGCGTTTAGCAACGGTTTTAAGAGAAAGGCGGTTTGCGCCCATTAAGATGACTACGGCTTTGCCACGCGCTTTGCTTGCAGTTCGTTGGCCTGCGCCACTAATTTCTTCAGTTTCCCTTCGATTGAAGCGTCGCCAATGTGCTGATCCTGCAAGACTCCGTCCGCGTCAATCGTGAAAGTCTGCGGAATCGCGCGAACGCCAAACATCGTCGCAACAGGCCCTGTAAAACCGCCGTCCCGATATTGCGTCCAGGTCATCTCATTCTTCGCAATGAACTCTTTCCACTTCTGTTCATCATCATCCAGGCTCACACTTAGCACGATCAACGGCTGGCCCTGAAATTTTTTCGCGATCTCCTTCATGTGTGGCAGAGCTTCGCGGCAGGGCGAGCACCACGTGGCCCAAAAGTCGATCAGCACAGCCTTCCCCTTCAGCTCATCAAGCGAAATGCGTCGTCCGTCAGTTGTGGTTATTGCAAAAGCCGGCGCCATTCTCGCACGTGCTAGGGAGGGATTATCGATATATCGCAAGGCGCGTTGCCGATTTGGATCTTCTTCCGGCTTCATTTTTACAAACTGTTCGAATTGTTTTTTCGCTGCCTCGTCCTGGTTCAGGAGCGCCAAGGCTCTACCGTCGACGAAATAGGCGTCGGGAAAATTAGCCGCTGCCGCCAGGGCTTTTGTCATCTCGTCATGCGCTCGTGAAAACGCCTCCTCTTTTTTTCGATCGAGGCCTTCGTCCATGAAGACGATTCCGAGCTGGTAGTGCGCCAGCGCCAGATTCTTAGCACCTTGCGCTTGAGCCACCATTTCTTCTGCGCCGGTTTGCGCGACTTTCCAATCGCCCAACTCCACGCCATACTTGATCATTTTAAGCTGGCAAGCGACACAGTGCTCGTCATCCTGTTTGTCCGCTTTCTTAAAAGATTCGAGCGCAGCTGCGGTCATTCGCTGATGCATGTAATTCAAACCTTCCTTATAGGTCTTCCGCGCCTTCTCATTGGTCGGACCGTCCGCTTCGTCTTGTGCGAACAAGGGCGTGATAAGACTCACTAACACCACGAGCAGGGCGTAATGACGCATAGCATTTCTCTCCCTTCCCCGAGTTGCACCGACAGCAGTTCGCTCCTGCAGCCCGAGCGTATAACTTGTGCTTAGTGGCAACAAGACAATTCTGGCGCCTTAGTCATTAAGCGTATTTCACCTGGATCCTGTTCTCCGCCCGCAGATGCGCCACCACTAACCGGATATCGTCGAAGGTTACGTACGGGGGCAGCGCGTCTTTGATCTCTTTCAGCCGCTCGACTCCGTGTTTCAGACAAGCTGCCTCAATCAGTGGCTGGGCATCCGGAGAAATCCATTTCGGGTTCAACTTCACCTGCCCAGTTTCCACCAAGCTGGCCACGGTACAAACGACAGTCGAAATCTGCCGTGCGCGAATCCGAGCAATTTCCTCGAAGGTACGGCCCTCGTTCAACAAGAGTAGCGTCTGCTCCGCCGGAGCGGGCTCTTTCGCAACAACAGGCTGGGCGCGCTCCCCGCTGTCAAAGTTTCGTAGCGCCTGAAGAATTTCCGCGCCGTAGACTTCCGCCTTGCGGTCTCCGATTCCTGGCACCTGCCGCAACTCCACATAATTCGACGGACGCCGGCGGCATAATTCTTCCAGCGTGCTGTCATGCAGAATGATGTAGGCAGGAACTTTGTTTTCCCGCGCCATACTTCGCCGCCATTCGCGCAAATACTCGGCCAGCGCCGGATCGGCTTCTTCTTGCGCTGCCTCCCGCGAACGCCGCCTGTCGGGCCGCGGCGAATCGTAGGCGGTGGTAGGAAAAGGTGACGACGGATATGAACGGTCCCGCCTCGTCTTCGGTGCCGCGCTTACTCTTTCTTTCAGCCATTCCGGCTTGGTCGCACAATTGTCGCAATTGCCGCAGCTCTCCCATTTCGGAGTCTCTCCGAAGTGCAAGCAGATTTGCCGGTGACGGCAACCCTGCGAATCCGCAAAACGGCTGATCACGCGTTTACGCTGTACAGAGCGTTCCCGCTCCGCGTCGTCCTCGATCTTGTTGATGAAGAAGTCGAGCAGAATGTGGTCTTGTTTCTGCCAGAGCAAAACGCAATCGGCAGGACGCCCATCGCGTCCGGCACGGCCCGCCTCCTGGTAATACTGCTCAATCGACTTTGGCAGCGACAGGTGAATCACCGCCCGCACCGACGGCTTGTTGATGCCGAGGCCAAAGGCGATCGTCCCCACCAGCACCCGCACTTCGTCTGACATCCATCGTTCCTGATTCTCACGTCGGATGGATGCCTCCATCTTCGCGTGATAGGGAACGGCCGCAATCCCGTTCTCCTCCAGGTACTCGACCGTCTCCTCGACGCGCCGGATTGTCGGGGAATAGACGATCACGCTCTCACCCGCGTAGTGCCGCAGCGCCCTCACCAGCAACTCCATCTGTGTGCGCGCTTCACACTCGTTCACAACGTAACTCAGATTCTTGCGGTGGAAACTAGCGATGTAGAGGTGCGGATCACGCATCTGCAACTGCTTCAGAATGTCGTGCCGCACTTGGCGTGTAGCGCTGGCTGTGAAGGCCGCGATCGGGAGCCCGGGGAAGCTCTGCCGCAAACGACTAAGTTGCCGATAGTCCGGCCGAAATTCGTGCCCCCACTCCGAGATGCAATGGGCTTCATCGACAGCGAAGAAGCCGACTGGAATCCGGTTCAGCCAGGCGAACGTATTTTCCGCTGCCAGACGTTCCGGTGAAAGATACAGGAGCCGGAATTCACCGCGGGTTGCTTTCTCCATCGTCTGACGCCGTTCTGCCGGACTCTGCACGCTATTAATCGCTGCCGCCGGAATGCCAATTTGCGCCAACTGTGCCGCCTGGTCTTGCATTAACGCGATCAAGGGAGAAACCACGACGACTGTTTTTCCTGAGAGCACCGCCGGCAGCTGATAACACAGCGATTTCCCGCCTCCAGTCGGCATGACGACGCAGGTGTCGTGCCCGGCCAGAAGGCTCCGAATGATGCGCTCCTGCTGTGGACGAAACTCGTGATAGCCCCAGTAGCGGCGCAACGCGTCCTTCAGATTGTCAGTTTCAGGCATTCTCGGCAGTATAGCCTTAGGTTTGTCGACGATCTGTGAGCGCTCAACGGCACACGTGTGACGATTCGCTTGGGGACAACCGCCCCGACTGTTTCAGGTCGAAAGAAAAACTCAAGATGAAAACACCGACTCCCGATAAATTTCTAACGATCGGCGTCATCTCCGACACTCATGGCCTGCTGCGTCCAGAGGCGATCGAAGCGCTCCGAACTTCTGATCGGCTGCTGCATGCCGGCGACATTGGCGATCCCGACGTTATCGACGCGCTAGCTGAGATTGCGTCCGTCACCGCAATCCGGGGCAACGTCGACACCGAGCCGTGGGCCAGTGTGTTACCTGAAACCGAGATCATCGACGTCGCGGGTGTTTCAATCTACATGTTGCACGATCTAAGCCAGCTCGATCTGAAGCCCGAAGCCGCCGGGTTTCGAGTCGTGATCTATGGCCACAGCCATCAACCAAAAATCGAAGAGAAGAACGGCGTCCTCTATTTCAACCCCGGGAGCGCCGGGCCGCGACGTTTCAGCTTGCCGGTGAGCGTCGGGAAATTGGTTATCGAGGGAGTGCGGGTCCGGGCTGAGGTAATTGAGCTGGAAGGTTAGACGGGAACACTCGAAAGCTGGCGGCAAATAAAAAGCCGGCACGAGGCCGGCTTTCCTTGCAATCTGTCGCGGAAATAATTCCGCGTCACACTTACTTCTTCGGCGCGATCGCGTCCTTCGCAGCCTTCGCCACGCGGAACTTTACCACCGTCTTCGCCTTGATCTGAATCGGTTCGCCGGTCTGTGGATTGCGTCCCATACGGGCCTTGCGATGCGCTTTCACCAAACGGCCGAGGCCCGGCACCACGAATACTCCATTCTTTTTCGTCTCTTTGATCGCTGTATCCGCCAGGTGCTCGAGAAACGTCGCTGCCGTCTTGTTGTTGGTGCCGAGCTTTTCGGCCAGGTGGCGGGTGAGTTGCGTCTTCGTCATACCAGAAGCCATGAATTCCTCCTTCAGGAACTTACAAATTTGCTTGTTTCGAGCGAATACTACCGCACCCCGCTGTGGAAAAGTAGCATTTTATGTAGATTTTATGCGGTTTCCCGGAAAGGTACCCCCTCAAAGTCGGCATAAAACGCAGGTTTCGCCATTTGGATGCCCTTGGAACAGCCAAAAATCGCCCTTTTAAGCTATAGTGACACCCATTGGCTCGCGACTCTGCTATCGCGCATTGGCCGAATCAATGCGCGATAGATTCTCGCAACGAGCCTCCGCCGACACTCCAGTACACCACTCGACGTTCGCACCAGCCGACATCCGTCTCAAGCTGGCAGTTTGCCCAGTAGTCACACTTACTAGAAAAAAGTAAGGTTCTTGCTGGCCTCGGCCCGCCTTCGTTCGTTACACTGAAACCCATTTTCGACTGATCGAGGAGAAATTCATCATGGCTGAAGGCGCTTTAACCGGCTCTGAATTCAAGAAGCAACTGCGTGCGGGAAGCCCCAAGCTAGGCTTGTTCCTGAATGCTCACAGTCCCACCGTCGCGGAACAACTCGCGCATAGCGGCTATGACTGGCTGCTTGTTGATACTCAGCATGGTCCGATGAACTACGAGAAGCTGTCAGCCATGCTGAGCGGCATCTCGAATGGGGGCGCCAAGTCTCTGGTCCGCGTCGGCGGCTACGACGACCGTCCCGGCATTCAGCAGGCGCTCGATCTTGGCGCTGACGGCGTTCTCGTCCCGTACATCAATACCGCGGAAGAAGCCCGCCTGGCCATCAGTTGCACAAAATACCCGACTGTGGGGACTCGTTCCGTTTATTTTCCACAGCGCAGCATGAACAAGGGCGGATTGCTCGGCTACGCCGGCAGCTGGAACAACGAAGGCATCGTTGCTCTGCAGGTCGAAACTGCTTCCTGCATCGAGAACATCGCCGAGATCGCCGCCGTGCCCGGCGTCGACATTCTCTTCCTCGGACAAAACGATCTCTGCATGTCGATGGGTCTGTACAACAAATACGAGTTCCCACACATGTACACGTCGCCTGAGCTGGGCGCGGCGACCCAAAAGCTGATCGATCACGCGCGAAAGAACAACGTTATCCTCGGACTTTTTCTCTTCGGTACGGCTCGTGTCGGCGAATTTCTGGAGAAAGGTTTCACTTTCATCAGCGTCGGCAATGATCTCCATCACGTGCTCACGCAAGCGGGCGCCTACGTCAATGATGTCGAGAACATTGCAAAAGAGAAGGGCAAAACGTGGAAGAGGAGACCGACGGCGCTCTTCTAGAGGGGATTAAAGCCTGCGTCCCCGCATCACCGTCACGGGTGATCCATCGGCGAGAAACGCCGAATCGGGCTTTTGACCTAGCACCTGTGCGAATTGCCGTCCGTACAGTTCCTCTACATTGCCCTCAAATTCCGCCGATTGAGGCCTCCAGACTTTCCACGAAGGGTGTGTGACCTGATACTCTACGCAGCCGCCATCCGGCTGAGCCGCGTAACCCCAGTAGTGTTCTGCGATGAATTGCTCTTCGCTCCCTTCCTGCAGCGCCTTGGCTTCGCCTCGTGTCTCGAAACGGATCGTGTTCCAATCGCCGCCGGACTGCCAGCGATACACCGCCACAACCTTGCCGTTCTCGCTCGTTCGGATGTGATGCGCCATCGGCAAGGCCACATAATTTTCGTTATAGAACCTCCGCGCGACGTGGGCGATGGCGCGACGCGGAACAATTTCGCGGATAAAAACCACTCCTCTTTGTACTTCAGCGGACTCCCTCCGCCGCACATAGAAACGCAGGTTCACTTCCTCAAAGTTGGAATGGAAAGGAATGGACAATCCGAAAACTTTCGTCTTCAGGAACCGGAATCCCACCAGGCTGATGAAGACTTTTCCGTTCCAAGAATCCAGCTCTGTGCCGCGCGGCACGAATGGGCCGAGCAGCCGGGCGTCGACCTCATAGTTCAAGAGAACGAGGTTGCGCCATTCTGCGGTTAAGAACTTTCGATCGCTGGGCACTTGGTTAGGATGGTCGGAAACAACCTGCGGATTCCGTGTTCCTTTGCATCCATCGGATGTATCACGTTCTGCAATGCCGTCGTCTACGGATCGTATACCGGCGTATGCATGCCAGCGTGACGCGCCGCCTCTTGTAGATCAAGAAGTCTTCGCTTCTGCTCAGCGAGCTGCTGATCCAATTCCTTCAGGTGCTGCATCTGCGCCGCCTGGCTGCGATTGAATGTCGTTCCCGCGTAGTAGTCATAGGCCACGTTAGGGTCCACAAAGCGAATCGACCCACGCAGGCGATCGACCCGCTCCTGCAGATTTGCAATGACGTTTCTTTGTGCGAGAATCTGCCGTTTCCATTGCTCGGCCGAGCGTCGTTCCGTCGCTCGCTGCGCCGTTGCGCGGTGGCTCGCAGCCGTGTCGGGAGCGGGCGGTTGTTCTTCGGCAGTGGGAGTACCCGTATATCCATCTGGATTCTTCGGCAAATCGGCGTTCGTAATCACTTTTGCAGGCGCCGACGACGTGTCGGCGGCCTTTTTCTGCTGATTCTCCCGAGCGACATCTCCCAGCGATTGGCTGAAGGCCATCTCGGCCGTTAAGAATAGCGCTACCGCGAATACGGTCAGGAGATCTCGACGAACACTTCGGTTGGAATTTCCGAGCATCATATCGACCCTCCGGAAGGAACCCTCGCTCCGCCTCATAGTAGCGCGCTTCCCGCCAGTGCTCGGATTACCTGCGTAACTCGAAGAGGTTACTCAAGTCGACGCTCCGACCGACCGGATGGCCAGGTCAATCAATGCTTCTGGAGACATGCCGCTCTCTCGTAAATGCCTGACACTGAGGGCATCGTTTCGTTTAGCGAGACGAATACCGTCGGCGTCGCGAACCAGTTCGCAATGAAAGTAGCTTGGGGGCCTGAGCCTTAGCGCACGATGTAACAGAATCTGACGGGCTGTCGATTTCAGCAAGTCTGCTCCACGCACGATTTCCGAGATGCGCATCGCTGCATCGTCAACTACCACTGCGAGTTGATAGGCGGGCACATCATCGCGCCTCCACACGAGGAAATCGCCAAAGTCCCGCCCGGCAACGTAGCAGTGTCGGCCGAGATTCTTGTCGTCGAAACTCACTTCTTCGCCATCCGGCACCCGAAAGCGCCAGTTCACTCCAGCCGGATCCGAAAAGGTCGACGCATCATTGCGTCCGCGGCATCGTCCCGAATAAATCGGCTCGTCATCATTGTCGTTTGGAGCCGTCGCCGCCTGCGCTAGATCCTTCCGCGAGCATGTGCACGGATAAATGAAGCCTTCGTAGCGTAATCGACGCCAGGCTTCCAGATAGTAATTACGTCGTTCACTCTGCGAATACGGACCATACTCGCCGCTGCAATCCGGTCCTTCGCTCCATCGGATTCCCAGCCAGCGCAGGTCTTCCATCATCGACTGTTTAAAATCAGCCCGCGAGCGCTGCGGATCGAGATCTTCGTTGCGTAGAATCAGCGCTCCATTGTGTTCGCTCGCCCGCCGCGCGGCGATCCAGAAAGTTCGGGCATGACCGAGGTGCAACAGTCCGGTCGGCGAAGGGGCGAGTCGGCCACGATAAGTGCTGGAGCTTTGCACCACTGCATTCTAGCGTCTGTGCATCTCGTGTCAGCCACTCCACGCCATGTAGGCAACCGCACACGCGGCGCACTTCACCAGCGCGACAACTACCGCAGAATCAACGCCCGGAAACTGGCAATCCGCCTGCCATCTCCTCCACAGCTGCGCCAAGCCGCAGGGAGGTGACAACATGGCAATGATTTGGAA
>Ga0181537_10004121_pt1 | contig 12142 bp, 11 predicted proteins | sample PEATcosm2014_Bin_39_FD_119765 | JGI IMG/M metagenome (GOLD analysis project Ga0181537, IMG submission 119765) | Peatland microbial communities from MTU Mesocosm Facility, Houghton, MI, USA - PEATcosm2014_Bin23_10_metaG | ecosystem: Environmental > Terrestrial > Soil > Wetlands > Peat | place...
CACTTCGCCGCGCCGGCTGCCGGGCAAAAGGGCGATTACCGGCGCGTCGAAATCGAGCTCGAGGGCCACGCGCGCAGCGCGCCGGTCGGGTGTCATCGGAATGGCATCGGCGAGCGGATGACCGACAAACTCCGCGCGCATGCCGTGTTCGTCATAGAAGCGCTTTTCGAAGGGCAGCAGGCACAGCACCAGGTCCACGGATTCGTGCATGCTGCGCGCCCGCCCCTGCCGCCAGGCCCAAACCTGGGGACTCACGTATTGCACCGTGGGAATTCCGGCCGCACGCAGCTCGCGCGACAGCCGCAAATTGAACTCCGGAGCGTCGATGCCGACGAACACGTCCGGCTTGGCGCTCAAGAATCTGCTGCGGATACGCGCCTGCAAGCGCACCAGGCGGGGCAGATCGCGGACGATCTCGAACAATCCCATCACCGCGAGCGATTCGGCCGGTTCCCAGATCTGGCATCCGGCAGCCTGCATCTTCGGCCCGGCGATTCCGAAGAATTCACTATCGGGGATCAGCCGCCGCAGGGCGACAATGAGATCGGCGCCCAAGGTGTCGCCCGACGCTTCGCCCGCCACCAAACCCACCCGCAGAGCAAGAGACGCTGACGCAGTCGCTGACCCGGCCATTTATCGCACGATGCTGCGCTCGCTGCGCGCGATGAACTCGACAAAGGGCCGCACTTCCGCGTGGACGGCCGCCATCTTCTCGAGTTCCTCCATTGCCGGCTTGAGTTTGAGTCCCGAACGGTACAGCAGGCGGTACGCGCGCCGTATGTTCAGGATTTGCTCCGTGCTGAAGCCGCGGCGCTTCAACCCTTCGGAGTTGACACTATGCGGCACGGCCGGCCGGCCGACCGCCATGACGTAGGGCGGGACGTCGCGGGTCACCGCCGCATTGTGCGCAATGAAGCAGTGTGCGCCGACTTTGGTGTGCTGATGCACCGCGGACAGGCCCCCCATGATCACCCAATCACCGATCTCCACGTGGCCGCCCAGTGTCGCGCAGTTGGCCATCACGATCTGATCGCCCAGGTTGCAATCATGGGCGACGTGCGAATACGCCATCAAAAGATTGTCGCTGCCGATGCGCGTCACGCCCTTGTCGTGAGTGGTGCCGCGATTCACCGTGACGGATTCGCGAAACACATTGCGGTCGCCGATTTCGAGGCGCGTCGGTTCGCCGTTGTATTTCTTGTCCTGCGGCGCATCTCCCAGCGAGGCGAATTGAAATATCTTGTTGGCGGTGCCGATGCGCGTTGGACCGTTGATCACCACATGCGGACCGATCCAGGTGCCGGCGCCGATCGCGACATCGGCGCCGATGACCGTGAACGGTCCGATTTGCACGTCCGCTGCGATTTGCGCCTGCGGCGACACCGCCGCGCGCGGGTCGATCATCCCGGATCTCCTTTTGGTTTATGCCCCTTGGTCTCGGGGGCCACCATGATTTCCGCAGAGGCCACCTCGACGGCGTCGACCTCCGCCGACCCGTGAAACTTCCAAATACCCTTGAAGGCGCGTTTCAGCGTCACATTGAGCACCAATTGATCGCCCGGCTCGACCGGCTTGCGGAATCGCGCATTGTCGATGGCCACGAAGTAAAAGCGCGTCTCGGTGTCGGGCACCACGCCGACGGTTTTGAACGCGAGGATGCCGGCCGCTTGCGCCAGCGCTTCGATGATCATCACGCCGGGCATGACCGGCCGGTGCGGGAAGTGTCCGGGGAAGAACGGCTCGTTGAACGTCACGTTCTTCAGGGCGCGAACGTGGTGGCCGGATACGCACTCCAGAACGCGATCCACCAGCAAGAAGGGATACCGATGCGGCAGTTGCCGCATGATCGCTTCGATATCCATCTTCCCGGATTCCTCCATCATCGCTCCTTTCCGTCCAACCGTCGTAAATGCGCCACCATCCGCCGCCACCGCCGGGTTTCCACGGTCGGCATCCCGCTCGAGTAGCTGCCGGCGTGCTTGATCGAGGCGCTGACCAGGCTGCAGCCCGTCACCACCACATCGTCGGCGATCGTCAAATGTCCGGCGATACCGACCCCGCCGCCGATCATGCAACGCCGGCCGATGCTCGTGCTGCCCGAAATGCCGACGCATCCGGCGATCGCGGTATGGGCGCCGATGACCACGTTGTGACCCACTTGGATCTGATTGTCCAGCTTCACCCCGTCCTCCACCACGGTATTGTCGATGGCGCCGCGATCGATGGTGGTGTTCGCTCCGATCTCGACGTCGTCGCCGATCCGCACGCTGCCCACCTGCGGCACCTTGACCCAGGTACCGGCATCGGGTGCAAACCCAAAACCGTCGGCGCCCACCACCGCGCCGGCGTGCAGGATGCAGCGCCGGCCGATGCGCACGGCTGCATACACGCTGACTCGCGACAGCAGGCGCGAGTCGGCGCCGATTGCCGCGCCGCGCTGCACGATGCAGCCGGGACCGACGAACACCCGCTCGCCGATGTCCGCATCCTCCTCAATGACGGCCAGCGGCCCGACGCACGCTGAATCGGCGATGCGCGCGCTGCCCGCCACGACCGCAGTCGGATGGATTCCCGGCGCCGGCAGCGTTTGCGGGTGCAGAAGATCGGCGATCCGTGCATATGCCAGGTACGGATTGGCATCGATCAATGCCGCCACCGGGCAGCTTGCCGCGTCCTCCGGTCCCAGCAAAACAGCGGTGGCGCGCGTCGATTCCATTTGTTTGCGGTAGCGCGGGTTCGCCAGGAAGCTCAACGCGCCGTCTTCGGCGTGCGACAACGTGGCGACGCGCGAGACTCGAAGATCCGGTTCGCCGCGCAACACGAGGCCGAAGCGGACCGCCAGCTCTCCGAGATTGAATTCTCCCTGCACCTCTGCACCGCCCCTAGTGCCGGAGGCTGGTACGCTATTTGCCGCCGGGAGTCTTTGCCGGGGGAAGCGACGTCGCCGGCGTCTTGTTCTGCGGTGCGGATGGCGCCGTCGCCGGCAGGCTGGTTGGTTTGGTGGCGAGCACCGCCAGCACATTGGCCGTTATGTCGAGCGGCCCTTTGGCGAAGAACACTCCGTCGCCGAGCACGAGATCGAAACCCTGTGCATTGGCATACGTCTGGATTTCCGACACCAGGTAGCGCTGCACCTTGCCGATTTCTTCGTTGCGCCGCGTGGAGGCGTCATCCTGGAATTCGCCGGCCTTGCGTGAGAACTCACGCTGCTGGTCGCGCAGCGACTTCTCCGCCTTGGCGCGGTCGGCTTCGGACATCACGGCGCCTTCCTTCTGCAGCTTCTCGTCCTTCGCCTTCAGATCGTTCTGCATGGTCAGGAGCTCGCGGCGCCGCGGCGCGAACTCGTTCTCCAATGCCTGCATCGCGGTCTTGGTTTGCGGTGCGTCCTCCAGAAGCTTTTGGAAATTCACCACGCCCATTTTGATTTCCGCGCTCGCTTGGCCGGACACCACGAGCCCGCACAGGCACAAGACGAGGAACGAAATGCTGCGATTGAAAGTCGACATGTTTATCTCTAAGACCTCAAATAATTGCGGTCAAAACGCTTGACCGATAGAAAATTGAAAACGCTCTGTTTCGTCGTTGAATCTTACGGTGTCGCCGGGGTACGCATTCAAAGGGACGCCGTATGAAAAGCGGAACAGCCCCAAGGGGGCAAGCCACTGCACCGCGATCCCGGTCGATCTTTTCAGATTATCATAATTGAAGTGGTAGTTGACCGGCGTTATGTCGTCGACCCCCAGGAATTTGACCTGATTGCCCGTCTGAAACACGTTGCCCATGTCGAAAAACCAGCTGACCCGGGCCGCGCTCTTCCACTTTTCGGGCACCGGGAAGATCAACTCCACGCGGTTGACGACGCGAAAATTTCCGCCGTAGGGATTACCCTCGCCGATATTGTCGCGAGGTCCGAGCCGGCTCTCGCGATAGCCGCGCACGCTGTCCGGACCGCCGGCGAAGTAGTTGAGGTAGGGCGGCAGCGCCGTCGTATGTCCGAGCGCCGAGGCGTAATCGATCTGCGCGTTGAAGGACAGCAGCCACTTCTTCCAGATCGGAACGTACTGCAGATACTGGAAGTTCGTGGCGTAGTAGCGCACATCCGAAGGCGGAATCGCGTAGCGTCCGGAAATGCTCAGATGCATGCCGCGGTCGGCGAACAGCGCCCGATTGCGGCCGTCGTAATTCCACCCCGCCGTGAGCTCGTAGGTGTAGAACTCGCTGCCGTAAACCGTGTAGGGCGAGTCCAGGGAATTGATCACGCCGTCGCCGTTGGTGTCCGTAAGATCGCGCTGGAAGGTGTTGCCATTGCTCTTCACCCAGTCCACGGCCTGTTGCGCGCTGTATCCCTGCGAAACCACCAGTGTGTTCTTGTTCGCGGAAACGCCCGCCTGCAGGTACTGATACTCGGTGATGGGGTAGGACCATTGCATCGCGCCCGTGATCTGCTTGGTCGAGAATGCCGATGAGGCCGATACGAACTGCGTGACGTCGCGGTAGGTCAGCGACGTGGTGCGCGCCACGCCGTCGATCGTCGTGTACGGATCGGTGTGCGCGAACACATAGCTCTTGCTGTACTTGCCGGCGTTGATTTCCAGCGCGATCCGATCGCCGGTTCCCATGAAATTGCTGTGCACGAAATTGCCGTTCAAGCTGAATTTTTGGGATTCCGAGTAGCCGATGCCGCCGCCGAACTGTCCGGGCAGGCCCTCCTTGATGTTGTAGTCGACATCCACCAGGTCGGCGCTGCCCGCGACCGGCTTGGTTTCGAACTCGACCTTTTCCACATACGGCAATTTCTGCAGGCGTTCCTTGGAACGCTCGACCGCCGAATTCGACAGCCAACCGCCCTCGAGCTGGCGCATCTCGCGGCGCAGAGTCTCGTCGTTGATGGCGGTCACGTTGTTGAAGTTGATGTGCCGGACATAGACGCGGTTTCCCGGCTCGATGAAGAACGTCAGCGACACGGTTTTCTTGTCGTTGTCGGGTGTCGGCACCGGATCGATCTTGGCGAACGCATAGCCGTCGGCGCCCAGCCGGTAACTCATCAGCTCCTGGGAATTGGTGACCGCCTTGCGCGAGAAAATATCGCCGGGGTGGATCAGCAGCAGCTTCTTCAGCTGCTCCTCCGGCACCACCATGGTGCCGGCGAGCTTGATGTCCGATACCTTGAAAATATCGCCCTCGTTGACGTTGACCGTAATATACATGTCGTCTTTTTCGGGCGCGATCGCGACCTGCGTCGATTCGATCTGGAAATTGGCGTAACCGCGATCCATGTAGTAGGAGCGCAATTTTTCCAGGTCGCCCTGCAGCGATTCGCGCGAGTAGCGGTCGTCCTGCTTGTACCAGGAGAGCCAGTTCGGCGTCTTCAGCTCGAGGGTGGCAAGCACGTCTTTTTCCTTGAACTTGGTGTTGCCCACCAGATTGATCTGTTCGATCTTGGCGCGCTTTCCTTCCTTGATGTCGACGACCACATCGACTTTGTTGCCGGGCAGCTCGGTGATCTTGGTGTCGACGCGCACCGCGTATTTGCCGCGGCTGAAATACTGGTCGGTGAGGTATTGCTTGACTTCATCGAGCACCGAACGATCGAACGTCTTGCCGGTCGCGAGACCGACGTTGCGCAGGCTCTTTTGCAGGTCCTCGGTCTTGATGTCCTTGTTGCCCTTGATTTCGAATTTGGCGATCGACGGCCGTTCCACAACCACGACCAGCAGCGTGTTGCCGTCGCGGCGCAATTCCACATCGCGAAAGAATCCGGTCGCGTACAGCGCCCGCATGGCCTCGCCGATGCGCTGGCCGTCGAGATGATCGCCGATGTTCACCGGCAGATAATTGAATACCGTCCCCTCGGAAATTCGCTGCAGTCCTTCGATGCGGATGTCGCCGACCGTGAACGGCTCCTGTGCGGCTTGCGCGCGCACAGCCGATCCCCAGGGCTGGACGGCAAAGGCCACCAGGCAAGCCAAACGCAATTCAAGCCGCACGCGACAACGACCGATTGCTGTTTCTATTGATCATGATTTCCCGTTAATTCAAATGTCTTGAAATATCGTTATAAAAGGCCAGGCTCATCAGCACGACCAATAGCGCAATCCCCACTTGCTGACCGAACAGCTGGGCACGCTCCGACAGGGGCGAGCCCTTGACGGCTTCCACGACCTGATAGAGCACCTGGCCGCCGTCCAACAGCGGCACCGGCATCAGATTCAGCACGCCCAGGCTCACGCTGATGATCGCCAGGAAAGCCAGAAACGCGGTCACTCCCAAATAGGCGCTGATGCCTGCAAATTCCGCGATGCTGATCGGACCGCTGATGTTCTTGGCGGACACCTGACCGGTCAAGATGCGCCACAGCATCTGCACGGTCAGCGACGACATCTCCCATGTCTTCGCCACGCCGATGATTCCGGCCTCGATCGGACCGGAACGATGGATCTCCATCAGTCCCGGCGGCCAGCTCTGTGGACCCTCTTCGAGCGTGATACCGAGCCGGCCGACCGGCCTGCCCTGCTCGAAGATCCGCGGCACCGCCGCCACGATACGCAATCGCCGGCCGCCGCGCTCGACTTCGATGGAAATGTCGCGCCCCGGCGCGCCGCTGATCAGGTCGATGAATTCGAGCCTGTTGGCGATGGGCTGCCCGTCGACCGCCAGCAGGCGATCGCCCGCCTTGAGGCCGGCGCGCGCGCCGGCGCTGCCGTCGGGCGCTTCGTGGACCCGGGTGTCGGCGTTCCAGGTCGCGAGGTCGAAGCCGAGCCCCGGCAGCAATTTACCGGGCTCCGTCATGGCGCGCCGGTCCTCGGCAACACGCAGCGTCAATGAACGCTCGCCGCCGTCGCGGCGCACGCGCAGACGGAGCACGCCGTCGTCCGTGAATTGCCGGATCAGGGCGATCTGCAGCTCTTCGGTGTCCTCGACATTGCGCTCGCCGACGCGCACGATCTGGTCGCCCCGCTGCAGCCCGGCGGCGGCGGCCGGACTGTCGAGCCGCACCTGACCGACCACCGGTTTGACCATCTCCGTGCCGATCATCGCCAGCACCGCATACAAGATCGAGGCGAACAGCAGGTTCATGGCGGGCCCCGCCAGGAGCACGGCGATCCGATGCAGCACCGGACGGCGCGTGAAGGAGCGGGGCAGTTCCGCGGCACTCACCTCCCCTTCGCGTTCATCGAGCAGCTTGACATAGCCGCCCAGGGGGATTGCCGCCACACAGTATTCGGTGCGGTCGGCATCCTTGCCGACGCGCATCAGCAACGGCTTGCCGAAGCCGATGCTGAAGCGCAAAACCTTGAAGCCGAGTTTCTTCGCGACCCAGTAGTGCCCGAATTCATGGACCGCCACCAAAATCCCGATCGCGACCAAAAAGGCGGCGACGAAAAACAACATCTTCATGCTAAGGCTCCAGAGCTAGGCTCGATCAAGGCTGCAGCCAAGCGTCGTGCCGCGGCATCGGCGTCCAAAACATCGCCCAGAGCCTTGACGGGGGAGTAATCGAGGCGCTGCATCACTTTGTCAATGACCGCGGCAATCGCCGTAAAGTTCAAGCGCCGGTCAAGAAACGCCTGCACCGCGACCTCATTGGCCGCATTCAGCGCGGCCGGCGCCGTGCCGCCGGCTCGTGCCGCCGTCCGGGCGAGCCCGAGACTCGGGAATCGCTCATGGTCCGGCTGTTCAAACCCGAGATGTCCGATTTCGGTCAGGCTGAGCGATTGTACACCGGATGCAAACCGCTCCGGCCACGCCATCGCCTGAGCGATCGGGGTGCGCATGTCGGGAGCGCCGAGCTGCGCGAGCATCGAACCGTCCGCGTACTCGACCAGCGAGTGCACCACGCTTTGCGGATGCACGACGACGTCCACCCGCGATTCCGGCAAGCCGAACAGCAAGGTTGCCTCGATGATCTCGAGCCCCTTGTTCATCAAAGTGGCGGAGTCGACCGAGATCTTGCGCCCCATTTTCCACTTGGGATGAGCGCAAGCCTCATCGGGAGTGACGTGCGCCATGCGCGCGGCGTCGGTGCAGCGGAACGGACCGCCGGATGCCGTGAGAATCACCTTGAGCACGCCGCGCGCGATGTCGCCCGGCAGATAACCCGCCGGCATGCACTGGAAAATTGCGTTGTGTTCGCTGTCGATCGGAATCAGCTGCGCGCCGGCGCGGCGCACTTCATCCATCAGGATGGGGCCGGCCATCACCAAGGCCTCCTTGTTGGCGAGCAACACGCGCTTGGCGGCGCGAACCGCCGCCAGAGTCGATTGCAGTCCGGCAGCACCGACGATCGCCGCCATCACCACGTCGACGTTGTCGGCGGCGACGGTCGCCGCCATCGCATCCGCGCCGCATTCGACGCGGGTCGCCGCACCCGCGTCGCGCAACGCCGCCTGCGCCAGTTGCGCGGCCTCGGGATCGATGAGCACCACGATCTCCGCATTGAACCTGAGCGCCTGCTCGACGATCGCCTGCCAGCTCTTGCGCGCGCCGAGCACCGCGACCCGAAATTGTTGCGGATGCAGGGCGACGACGTTCAGGGTGTTGCGGCCGATGCTCCCGGTGGAGCCGAGAATGGCCAGTCTTCGCTGGGCGCTCATGCGATCACGCCGGAGCCGAACAGGCCGAGTGCGTACAGCGGTGCCGCCGCGGTGACGCTGTCGATCCGATCCAACAGGCCGCCGTGGCCCGGCAGCAGCGCGCCGCTGTCCTTGAGCCCCGCGGCACGTTTGAACATGCTTTCGGTGAGATCGCCCACGATGGAGAAAATCCCCACGGCGCAGCCGAAGATCACCGCGGCGGGCGGCGGCAGGGCAAAATATGCCGCGCCTCCCCAAGCCACCAGCACGACCAGCGCAAAACCGCCCACTGCACCCTCCAAGGTCTTGCCGGGGCTCACGCGCGGCGCCAGTTTGTGCCGCCCGAAACTGCGGCCGGCGAAGTACGCACCTACGTCGGCGGCGATCACCAGCGACACCAGCCACAATACAATTTTGGGGCCGCCTTGCGGACTGCTTTGCAGCTTCGCCAGCGCGATGAATGGCGGCACCAGAACGGGTACTCCGCAGAGCAGGGCCAGCGCGGGACTATTGCGCGCCGGAGCCAGCGACAACCACAACAGCGCAATCACCCACCATACGCAGGCAGCGCTCAGCAGCAGCGAGAGATGCGCGGGGGCCGCGCACCAGCGCCACGCGACCAGCAACAGGAGCGACACCGCGGCGGCGTACGAGACACGTTGCGCGGGAGCGCGCAATGCGCCGAAGCCGCCCCATTCCCAGGCACCCACGGCGAACACCGCTGCAAACGCCCAAGGCGCCCATGCCGGCGGCAGCAGGAATAGAGCCGCCAGCATGATGCAGGCGAGGACGGCCGCGGTGAGTATTCTGGTTCTAAGCATCCGCGGTCTCAAGCACCGGCTTTCGCCGCGAGCTGGTCCGACGTCATGCCGTAGCGCCGCTCGCGCTGCGCGTAAAACTCGAATGCCGCATCCAAATGCGCCGGCGAAAACTCCGGCCATAGGTCGTCGGTGAAATACAGCTCGGTATAGGCAAGATTCCACAGCAGGAAATTGCTGATGCGCCGCTCGCCGCCGGTGCGGATCAAGAGGTCGGGATCGGGGGTGCCGGCGAGCGCCAGACGCTGCGCGACTTGCGCCTCATCGATGTCGGCCGCATCCAACCTGCCGGCCAGTGCATCGGCGGTCAGGGAGCGGCAGGCCTGAGCCACATCCCAGCGGCCGCCGTAGGCCATGGCGACGATCAACGTCAATCCGGCGTTGCCTTTGGTGAGCAGCTCCGCGCCCTGCATCCGCCGCACCAGTTCGGCGCCAAACAGCGCACGATCGCCGATGAATTTGAGGCGGACTTGATTGCGGTGCAGATCGGCCACTTCGCGTTCGAGCGCGTCGAGAAACAGCTTCATCAGCATGCCCACCTCGTCCGGCGGCCTGCGCCAATTCTCGCTGCTGAAGGCGAACAGCGTCAGATACCGCACTTTGCGCCGGGCGCATTCCTCGACCACGCGCCTCACCACCTTGACGCTGGCGCGATGTCCGGCCGGCCGCGGCAGCCCGCGCGAGCGGGCCCATCTGCCGTTGCCGTCCATGATGATGGCGACATGCTGCGGCGGGTCGGCCATCTTCACACCTGCATCAGCTCCTTTTCCTTGTCGGCCATGGCATGATCGATTTCCGCGACGTGCTTGTCGGTCAGTTTCTGAACCTCATCCTGAGCGCGCCGGTCGTCGTCCTGGGCGATGAGTTTTTCCTTGAGCATCTCTTTGAGCTCATTCATGACCTCGCGCCGCACGGCGCGCACCGCGACGCGGGCGTTTTCCGCCTCGGACTTCACCACCTTGATGATGTCGCGGCGCCGCTCTTCGGTGAGCGCCGGCATATTGATGCGTATCAGCTGTCCGGCGGTATTCGGCGTCAAACCCAGATCGGACTTGTAAATCGCTTTTTCTATCACGGGTACCATGGCCTTCTCCCAAGGGCTCACGGTCAACGTGCGCGCATCCTCGGTCGCGATGTTCGCCACCTGATTCAGCGGCATTTCCGCACCGTAGTAATCGACCTTGATGTGTTCGATCAGGCTGGTGTGGGCGCGCCCCGTGCGCATTTTCTTCAGCTGGTCCTTGAACATGGACACGCATTTCTGCATGCGCTGGGTCGCGTCTTTCTTCAAATCCTCGAGCATGGCTCCCCCTTAAGGCCCGGCCGTTACCACGGTACCGACGTCCTCGCCCTGTACAATACGCAGCAAGTCGCCGGCGTTGAATAGATTGAACACCTGCAGCGGTAAATTGTTCTCGCGGCACATCACGATGGCGGTCGCGTCCATCACATTCAGGCGATCGTTCAACACCTGATCGAAGGTCAGGCGGGCATAGCGTTTGGCGCCGGGATTGTTCACCGGATCGGAATCGTAAATGCCGTTGACCTTGGTCGCCTTCAGTAAAATCTCGGCGTTGATCTCGATGGCGCGCAGGCTCGCCGCCGTGTCGGTGGTGAAGAACGGATTGCCGGTGCCGGCGCCGAATATCACCACGCGGCCTTTCTCCAGATGCCGCACCGCGCGCCGCCGGATGTAGTCCTCGCAGACCTCGTTGATGCGCAGCGCCGACATGACGCGGGCATAGGTGCCGAGACTCTCGAGAGCGTCCTGCATCGCCAGCGCATTGATGACGGTCGCCAGCATGCCCATGTGGTCGGCGGTGACCCTGTCCATGCCGGCACGCGCCAGACCCGCGCCGCGGAAGATGTTGCCGCCTCCCAATACGACCGCGACCTGAACGCCCATCAGCGTCAGGTCGCGAATCTCGCCGGCGATGCGCTTCAGGATGAGAGGATCGATGCCATAGTCCTCGCCGCCGAGCAGCGCTTCGCCGGACAACTTGACCAAGATTCTGCGATAGCGGGCCGTGGCTTTGATATTGGTCATGATGGATCCGTACCCTACTATAAAAGATCCCGCAGGCGCGGGGTCTTTGATTACAAGCGGTTAAGAGCTAGTGCTCACCGGAGCCGTCGCCCTTGGGCTTGTTCTGCTGCTTCACTTGGGCCATCACTTCGCCGACGAAATCGTCCTGTTTCTTCTCGATGCCCGCACCGACTTCGTAGCGCACGAACTGCACCACCGTCGCGCCGGCCTTCTTGAGCAGCTTCTCGACGCTCGTGTCCTCATCCTTGACGAACGGCTGGCCCACCAGGGTGATTTCGGCCAGAAACTTCCGCAGCCGCCCTTCGACCATCTTGGCGATGATCTCCGGCGGCTTTTTCTCCGTCTTGGTCTGCTCGGCCAAAATTTCCCGTTCCTTGTCGAGCACCGCGGCCGGTACATCACGCGCATCGATATACGGAGGATTCATGGCCGCGACGTGCATCGCAAGATCCTTCGCCAAGGCATCGTCGCCGCCCTGCAGCGCCACCAGGCTGCCCTTGCGGCCGCCATGAATGTAGACCCCGAGCGCGCTCGGCGCCGTGACGCGCACGAAGCGGCGTACCGAGATGTTCTCGCCGATTTTGGCGATCAATGCGCGGCGCTGCTCATCGAGCGTGGTCGCTCCGTGCCTTCTTGCGAGCAAGTCGGTCACATCGGAGGCACCGCTGTCGAGCGCCAGATGCGCGGCATCGCGCGCAAAGCCC
>Ga0181537_10004122_pt1 | contig 12141 bp, 11 predicted proteins | sample PEATcosm2014_Bin_39_FD_119765 | JGI IMG/M metagenome (GOLD analysis project Ga0181537, IMG submission 119765) | Peatland microbial communities from MTU Mesocosm Facility, Houghton, MI, USA - PEATcosm2014_Bin23_10_metaG | ecosystem: Environmental > Terrestrial > Soil > Wetlands > Peat | place...
ATGGAGGAGGCGCTGTTTCTCACGCGCTTTGCGACGAAGGTGACGCTGCTGCACCGGCGGGATGCATTCCGCGCGTCGAAGATCATGCTGGAGCGGGCGATAGCGCATCCCAATATCGAATTGCGCACCAATACCGTAGTGGACGAGGTGCTGGGCGTCGAGGACCTGAGTGTGAAGGGACTGCGGCTGCGCGACGTGGCCAATGGAAGCACGAGCACGCTCGATGTGGAGGGGCTGTTTCTCGGGATCGGGCATGAGCCCAACGCCAAGATGTTCACGGGGCAGCTCGATCTCGACGATGAGGGGTATATTCGCACGCAGAGCAACGTATTCACGACACGCAACGGGGTTGCGGTGCCGGGCGTGTATGCGTGTGGCGACGTGCAGGACCGGCGTTATCGGCAGGCGATTACGGCGGCGGGGACAGGCTGCATGGCCGCGCTCGAGGCAGAGAAGTTTCTCGAAGAGCACGGGCGGTGAGGGCGGCGCGGGGATGTGAGCGGGAGCGCGATGACGGCGCTGGCTGAGAATCTCGAAAAGCTGGAAGAGCAGATTGCGGCGGCCTGCAGGCGCGCGGGGCGCAGGCGCAGCGATGTTGAGCTGATGGCGGTGTCGAAGACGTATCCGGCAGCGACGATTGCCGAGGCTGCGGCGCTGGGGCTCAGGCTGTTTGGCGAGAATCGCGTGCAGGAGTTTGCGGCGAAGGCGCCGGAACTTGCGCCGCTGCGGGCGGAAGGAAGCATGGCGGCGTCGGATGTGCCGATCCAAATGCATCTGATCGGGCATCTGCAATCGAACAAAGCGGCGCGCGCGGTGGAGCTGTTTGATGCTGTCGATTCGCTGGACTCGGTGAGGCTGGCGGAGCGGCTCAATGAAGCAGCAGCCAGGATGCACAAGCGGTTGCCGGTGTTGATCGAAGTAAAGCTGAGCGCCGAAGAGACGAAGGCGGGGCTGGAGCCGGAGTCGGATGAGGCCGTAAAGCTGCTGGAGGCGCTGCCGGGCCTGGAGCATTTGCATGCGCAAGGGCTGATGACGATCGCGCCGTGGGGCGTCGCGGAAGATGTGACGCGCGCATGCTTTCGCAGCCTGCGGGAATGGCGCGATCGCTGGGCCGCGGCGCACAAGAAATTGAAACTCGATGTGCTGTCGATGGGGATGAGCGGCGATTTTGCGCTGGCGATTGAAGAAGGCGCGACGCGCATTCGGATTGGGACGGCGCTGTTTGGAAAACGTGCGGCCTATACGGGGCCGCCGGAATGAGTGCGGAGGTGGTGCGCGCGGTGGACGGCGGAGTTACGCTGGCGGTGAGGGCGCAGCCGGGGGCGAAGAAGACAGCGATTGTTGGCATGTTTGGCGAGACGCAGTTGAAGATTGCGGTGCAGGCTCCGCCGATTGACGGGCGCGCGAACGAAGCGTTGATTGGGTTTTTGGCGGCGACGTTTTCTTTGTCGAGGACGAGCGTGGTGCTGGTTGCAGGGGAGACGGCGCGGAGCAAAGTGTTTCTGCTGCGGGGAGTGACGCGGGCCGAGGTTGAGGCAAAGCTGGCGGCGGTGATTGGGGCTAGTCATTCAGGCAATGGCGGTCGGCGCGCGTGAGCGGGCGCGGCGTTGTCACAGCGAGCCAAAGTAATTCGAGCTATACTCGGCTCAAATCCACTTTTGAGTAACGTCATGGGTCGCAATTGTGCTTTGGTTCGAGTGGGCCTCTTGCTGTTGATTGTGATGGCCGTTGCGGCGATATCGCCACGGGCCGCCGGGGATGATTCGAAGGCCAAGGACAAGAATGTTTCTGGCGCGGGAGCGATTGATCGCGTGATCGCGACGGGCGCGGAGCCGGTGTTTCGCGTTGACGGGTACTTTGTGCGCGTGAACTCGGGGACCGAGACGCACTTTGGCGAGGGGTTGACGGCGCTGAGCGATGTGGGCATGAACACCTGGGTCCACTTTGAGGGAAGGCGGAACGACGCGGGGGTGGTGCTGGCCGCGAAGGCGAGCTTTGTAAAGCCCAAGGCGCCGAAACGCAAGCGCGATCCGCTGGCTATTCAGGTGACCGCACTTCCGGCGGGGAGCCTGATCGATTTCAATGGGCATTTCCAGTTGGAGCCTGCCAAACAGAGGCCCGAGGACAAGGGCGGAAAGTGCGGCTGGTATCTACTGCAGCGGGATGCCGCAGAGCAGGAGCGCTTGCGGCGCATTGGGATGCGCCTGGTGCCACAGTACCAGCGCGATCTGGCGGACGACGATCCGAACAAAATTCCATTTCGTTTTTATGTGGTGGACGAGCCTGAAATTCGAGAGGACATGTTTTGCAATGAGGGTGAGGTGCTGGTGCCGGCAGTTGTGATGGAGCGCTTGCCGGGGGATCAAGAGCTGGCTGCCGTGGTTGCGGATGGCGTAGCGGCAAATGTGGCGCGACATCAGGCGCGCACGATGCTGGATTGGGGATTGATTGCCGCAGCGGACGCGGGCGCGGGAGTTACGGGCATCTTGATCGTGAACCACGAAATTGAGCGCAAGATGGAGGAAGAGCGCGGCCGCGTGGCTCTGGGACTGCTGGCCGACGCGGGCTACGATCCGTGGCAGGCTCCGGAGGCGTGGCGGCTGCTGGCGCCGGGTCGGCTGCCGAAGAACATAGACAACTTGAAGTATCCGGGGCGCAGCAAATATCAGCAGGACTTTCTGGATCTGCAGTACGAGCCGGCTGCAAGAGCTGCGCATGCCGCGAAGATTGCTGGAGCAGCGTCAGCGCCTGCCGATTCGCACTGATTGAATAGGCGCTAACGGCCGCTGGCGGCGAAGGCAGCGACGAGAGCTTCCTGAGGCTCGGGGCGGACGCGGAAGTCGGCGTGGGCCTCTGCGAAGATGACCTTCCGGTCTTTCGCGATCACGTAGGTGGCGGGCAAGGGTAGGCGCCAGGATTTCTCTCCATTGACGAAGGGGATGTTGACGAGGATGGAGAGGTAGTAGTCGCGGTGGTATTCAGGAACGGTGTAGACGAGGCCGAACTGTTCGGCGACCGTGTTGTTGACGTCGGTGAGAATGGGGAAGGGAAGGCCGTGCTGGCCGGCCATGAAGTCGGATTGGCGGGCGATCTGGGGGCCGACGGCGACGAAGAAGATGTCGCGCTCACGGAGTTGGCCGTAAAGATCGCGCCAGGCCTCGAGCTCGGTCATGCAGTAGGGGCACCAGCGCCCGCGAAAAAACTTGATGATCAACGGACCGGTTTGGAGGAGATCGGAGGAGCGGAGCACCTTGCCGTTGGAGTCTTTGAGGGCGAAGTCGGGAGCGATTGCGCCGACGGGAAGGATTTTGTCTTCGACTTGAGAAGCGAATAATTCTTCGACGGCTTTTTCGCCGACGGCGAGACGCTCGGGCTGCACGAGGTCGCGGGTGCGAGAAGTGATTTCGTCGAGCTGGTCCTGGAGGGCGGTCATGGCTAGCGGCCGAATTTCTGGCGACCGCCGAGGCCCATGCCGCTGAGGCCGCCGCGCATCATGTTTTTGGCGAGGCCACCTTTGCCCATCTGCTTGAACATCTTGGCCATCTGCGCGTACTGGCGCAGGAGATTGTTGACATCCTGCACTTCTGTGCCGCTGCCTTTGGCAATGCGTTTTCGGCGCGAGCCGGAGATGATTTCATGATTGCGGCGCTCGAAGGGCGTCATGGAGCCGATGATGGCTTCGAGGCGGACGAATTGTTTTTCGTCGACCTGGCCGGCGGCCTGCTGCAGGCCGGCGAAGGGGCCGACGGAGGGCAGCATTTTGAGAATCGATTCCATGGAGCCGAGCTTTTTGATCTGCTTGAGCTGATCGCGGAAATCTTCGAGAGTGAAGCCGTCGCCGAGCAGAGCTTTTTTGGCGAACTCCTCTGATTTTTTGCGGTCGAGGGTGGACTCGGCTTTTTCGATGAGCGACATCATGTCGCCCATGCCGAGGATGCGGCCGACGATGCGGTCGGGATGAAAGGGCTCGAAGGCATCGGGCTTTTCGCCGACGCCGATGAACTTGATGGGCTGTCCGGTGACGTGGCGGATGGAGAGAGCCGCGCCGCCGCGGGCATCGCCATCCATCTTGGTGAGGATGACTCCGGTGAGGCCGAGGCGGGAGTGAAAATCCTGCGCGGAGTTGACCGCGTCCTGGCCGGTCATGGCGTCGGCGACGAAGAGGATCTCCTGGGGATTGAGAAGCTTTTTGAGCTTCTCCATCTCGTGCATCAGGTCTTGATCGATGTGGAGGCGACCGGCAGTGTCGACGATGAGGGTGTCGAAGCCGAAGTTGCGGGCCTCGCGGCGGGCCTCGACGGCGAGACGCTCGACGAGCGCGGAGCCGGGCGCTTCGCCTTTGAGGTCGCCCTCGTAGATTTTGGCGTCGATGGATTTGGCCACGACCTTGAGCTGTTCGCGAGCGGCGGGGCGGTAGACGTCGACGGAGACGAGAATGGGGCGATGGCCGCCCTTTTTGAGCCAGGCAGCAAGCTTGCCGCTGGTGGTCGTTTTGCCGGAGCCCTGCAGGCCGGCCATGAGGATGACCGTCGGCGGCTGCGAGGCGAACTTGAAGCGCGCGGTATCGCGGCCGAGAAGGTCGATCAGCTCGTCGCGCACGATCTTGATGACCTGTTCGGAGGGCGAGAGAGCGGTGAGGACCTCGGTGCCGACAGCTTTGGCGCGGATGTGTTCGATGAGATCGCCGACTACGTTGAGGTTGACGTCGGCCTCGAGCATGGCGACGCGAATTTCGCGCAGAGCTTCGGCAATGTTTTCTTCAGTGAGCGTGCCCTGGCCGCGCAGGGTCTTGAAGGCGCGCTGCAATTTGTCTGTGAGGGTCTCAAACATAGGTCAGATTCAAGTTTATCGTGAATGCGCGGGAGCGGTTGGGAGCAGGGGTTGGCGATGGGTGGAGGGACGATTGCGAATTTGCGCGAGCGGATCTTAGGAGATCAGGAAGTTTGCAATGGGATCCCAATAGGCTCGGGTGGGCTTGTAGAAAGGCTGGTTGTGACCGAGGCCTTCGACGATGTGGAGGTCGGCTCGGGGGCCACAGGAGGATGCCAAGTCTCTGGCCATGGTTACGGGGAAGAGGCGATCTCGGGTCGAGTGAACGATGAGGACGCGGTGGTTGGCTGACCGCAGTGCGTGCGTCGAGTCCCAGACGGGCGGGACAAGCGGAAAGAGGAACGTGGGGATGCCAACCCGACGACTGGCCGCACGGAAGCTGGTGTATGGGGCGCAGAGAACAAGGCGATGGGCGCGAACGCGGTCAAGAATCGCCGTGGCGATGCCTGTGCCGAGCGAAAAACCGAGTAGCGAGACCGGGCAAGGGGTGAGCGCACAGAATTGTGCGAATGCGGCGAGGGCATCGCTCTCAAACTGCGCCGGAGAAGGTCGGCCGGTACTCCGGCCGTATCCGGAATAGTCGAAGACGAGAGAGGCTACACCCCGTGCAGCAAAAAGGCATTGAATCGGAGCCCACTGCGAAACGACCTCGCCGATGCCGTGACAGATGAGGACGGCGGCACGGGTTGGTTCGCTGTCGGGAGTCGCGCAGACGGCGTCGAGTCGATTGCTGCCGCTGGAGAAGGAAAGCGGTGTGAAGGTTATGCCAGGGATTTGCATTTGGCGGCGCGGAATGCGGCCGAGGGCCATGTCGCGCAGATGAATGACGCGACTGCCGACTGTCAGAGCAAAGGTGAAGGCGATGCGCTGCTTCTGCGAGACCGGCTCGACAGCGGCGTGCGCGCGCGAAGTGTCAGTCGACCAGGGCATGCGGGATTCAGTCGGCAGGCTCGATGAGGTATTGCTCAAGCTTGCCGTCGGGGTAAGTGTAGGTGGTGAGGCGCAGACGCCTGTTGGGATAGACGATGGAGAAGGCGTGGAAGGTCATGCCGCCGCGGAGGTCTTCGCGGGTCTGGACGAAGGCGAGTGGCTCGCCCAGCGGTGCGAGGCTGTCGCGAAAATCGGCGAGGGTCTGGGCGTCGAAGTATCCGTTGAGGTTGGGGGCGAGCAGACTGCGATCGATGTGACCGTGCTGAAGATCGTGGTAGATGGCGAGGGCCTGTTTCTCAGCGTGCGGAGTCTTTTGAACGCCGGCAATCGCGGTGACGATCTGATTGGCGATCTCGGCGGCTCCGCTGGCCATGTGGTTTGTGAGCACGACGACCGCGATGCCGTCATCGGGGAGAACGACATTGTCAGCAACGAAGCCGGTGACTTCGCCGCTGTGGGCGATGACGCGATGGCCGGATTCGTCCTGGACATCAACGCCAAGGCCGTAGTGTGTGCCTTTGCCGTCTTTGGTTTTGATCTCGGTAAACATTGTCTTGTAGCTCTCGGGGGAGAGGATGGACTGATTGATGAGGCTCAAGTCCCAGAGGGCGAGGTCGTGGGGCGTCATGGCGAGCTCGCCGGCAGCGAACATCCAGCCGCGGCCCTCTTTGGGCGCGGGACGCAGCGGGCCGAGCGCGGCGCGAATGTAGGCGGTGGCGTCGGTCGAGGTGAGCTTGGCTTCGTCGGAGTTCCAGACGGAGCGCATGCCGAGGGGATGAAAGATGTGTTCGTCGAGGAAGTCCATTAGGCGCTGGCCGCTGACTTTTTCGACAATCAAGCCGGCGATGACGTAGTTGGTGTTGGAGTATTGCCACTGTGTGCCGGGCTCGAAGTCGAGCGGCTTTTTGGCCCAGGTGTCGAGGATCTGCTGCGCGGACTCGGGCTGCATCATCGGGATCATGAGGTAGTCCTCGGGCCAATAGTCCTGATAGCCGGAGGTGTGAGAGAGGATTTGGCGGATGGTGACTTCGTCGCCGCGGGTGAGGCCGGGAACATATTTGCCGACGGGGTCGTTGAGGCTCAGCTTTCCCTGCTGCTGGAGGAGAAGAATGGCGGCGGCAGTGAACTGCTTGGAGATGGAGCCGATGGAGTAGCGCATGTCGGGCGTGGCGGGCACGGCGGGGTCGAGGTGGGCGAGGCCGTAGGCGTGGGTGTAGACGAGCTTGCCGTGCTCGATGACAGCGATGCTGGCTGAGGGAACTCCGCGGTCGGCAAGTACCTGGGCAGCGACGGGGTCGATGCGCGACTTGAGCGCGGGGGCGAGGGTGTCGACGGTCTGGGCGCGAGTTGCGGAGTGGAGCAGCAGAACGAGGACAAGAGTGGAGAGGATTTTTGCGATGGATTGCACGGGCGGGGTCTCCTTGGTGGTGCGTGCAGATTTATTGTCGCGCACGGGGTGGCCGGGCGGGTGCGATAGGCTGATTTGGGGGATCGATGGACAGGCTGATTGAGGGACACAGGAAGTTTCTGGCGGAAGTGTTTCCGGGGCGGCGGGGGCAGTTTCATCTGCTGGCGGAGTCGCAAGCGCCGGAGTATCTGTTCATCACCTGCTCTGACTCGCGGATTGTGCCGGACATGATTTTGGGCACGGGACCCGGCGATTTGTTTATCACGCGGAATGCGGGCAACGTGGTTCCGGTGACGGGGACGGATGTGGACGGATGCACGGCGACGATTGAATACGCCGTCGATGTGCTGAAGGTGAAGTACGCGATTTTGTGCGGGCACTCGGACTGCGGCGCGATGAAGGCTGCGCTGGATCGCAAGGCGCTCGACAACTTGCCCAAGGCGAGCCGATGGCTGCGGCATGTGGAGGCGGCGTGGAGCCATCGCCAGCCGCTGAACCCGGCGGATGGACCGCAAGCGGAGCTGGGGTCGCTGATTCGCGGGAACGTGGTGGCGCAATTGCTGAACCTGAAGGCGCAGCCCTCGGTGGCGCGGGCAGTGATGGAGGGGCGACTGAAGGTCGAGGGATGGTACTACGACATTCTCACCGGGCAGATCGAGCGCTACGACGAGCAGATGCGAAGGTTTTTGCCGCTTATTCCGCAGGGATGAAAAGCTCAGCCGAGCAGAATCGGAACGGGTCAGAGGCCGAGCACGACAAAGAGGGAAGCGGCGGCGAAGAGGAAGCTGTCGAAACGATCGAGGATGCCGCCGTGGCCGGGCAGCAACGCAGCGTAGTCCTTGATGCCGCATTTGCGCTTGACGAGAGAAGCGAGCAGATCTCCGGAAAGTGAAGCGGCGGCGATAAAACAGACGACACTCAGTGTGCGCGCCAGATACCAGCCGGTGAACGAGCTGAGTGGGAAGGTAATGGCTGCGGCAGCGAGCAATCCGCCAATCGAACCCTCGATCGTTTTGCCGGGGCTGACGCGCGGCGCGAGTTGGTGACGACCCAACATTTGGCCTGCGACTTGACTGAATCCATCGAAGGCGCAAACGACGATATAAACGAAGACGGCGATTGCAGGCGAAGCATTCCAAGCAAACAGCACAGCGCAAACTGCGACAACCAAATAGACCGCGCCAATGGTGAGCGCGGCGAAGAGGCACAAGGCGGGCGCACTGCGGGCGGCGGTAACGAGTTCACGCGCACCGAGCAAAACGAGCAGCAAGACCAGACCACTGAAGGCGAGATGACCGGCGATTGCCGCCCCAACAACGATATGAATGATGAGGAGGTAGACGGCGAATTTGATCAGGCGCGTGCGCCGGACTGCAGGTGTCTGACGGCGACTTGCAATATAGAGACCGACGCCGCCGATGACGAAGGCGGAGTAAAGCACAACGAGGAGGCGCGTGATCATTGGGCTTTGGGTCCGTTGCAGGCAAGGGCGCGGGGCAGGATGCGGATGTTGAGCGCGATCACGTTGGAAAGGATTTCACCGTCAATCAAGAGAGTCTGGGGCGAATGAAGAGTCAGTTGGGCGGAGAGAACTCGCGTGACATAGCACGGCTCGTAAAAACAGGTGCGAGAAAAAGCAGAGATGTTGTGAAGTGTTTGCTTGAGGTAGCCGGAACGCATTTCCATCACCTCGAAGTAGCCGTCGCAGAAGCTCGCGTTAGGGAAGACAAGGAAATTGGCTACATGGCGGGTGTTATTTGCGACGAAGCCCGTGAGGCTGACGTCCGCGGGGCTCGCGGTTCCATATTGCACACGGGCGGCGAATGGCTGCGGAACGAGGATGGCGGAGGCCACGGCATACGACATCTTGCCCAGCCGCGACAGGTGTCGGGCGTGCACCGCGACCGTTGCCGGGTAACCGAGGGCGACCGTGCTGGCGGAGAAGCATGTGGTTTCACTGCCATTCTGGGCAGTGACGCGAACCTCCATCAAATCGATCGAGTGCGCTTGATCCCAATGAGCGATGCGGGAGATCGAACGCGCCTGGAGCAAGCCGAGATCGCGAGCGAGCGAGTTGCCGCGGCCGGAGGGGACCAACGCGATGCGCTGTTGGCGGCGATCGATGCCCTGGAGGATTTCGAAGAGAGTTCCATCGCCACCCACCGCGACGACGCCTTCGTAAGATTGAGTCTCACTGGCAATCTCTGCGGCGTGGCCTGCGTGGCTGGTGAAAACGGTGCGGTGCGCCACGGGCTCCAGTTCGGCGAGGGTCTGCTGCAAGTGGGCGGGGTTGCGGTTGCGGCCCGAGCGCGGATTGACGATGGCGATCCATTTGCGACTCATGGCTTCGCCTTTCGCGCGGAGAGAACGCGGTGAAGGCCGCCGACATCGCATTGCCAGGTGGGGAGCATGGAGATGAGGATCAGCTGCTCAACGAGCGAGAGAAGGTAGGTCGCGGCAGCCAGATAAAACAGCCAGAAATGGTATCCCCATAGGAAGAGCGACATCACGAAGATTCCAGCAGCGTAGGCCGCGACGCGAGTGAGCAGCGTATGGAAGCTGGAGAGGCGACCGTAGCGAATGAGGGAGGTGACAATCTCTGCGGCATAGAGGAAAACAACGATGGAGATCAAGGCGACATGCGCTGCGACAAACGGCCGTTGAAAGACAAACACTCCGGCGATGCCGATGAGCATGGTTGCAGCGTCGGCAGCGGAGTCGAGTGCGGCGCCGATGCGGGACGTGAGATGAAACGTGCGGGCGATCAGGCCATCTAGGATGTCGCTGAGGAGGCAAGCGAGCAGCAGCCATGTGAAGAGATGAATGTGATGGAGCAGAACCGCAGCGAGCAGTACCGATGTCGCCGCGAGTCGGGTGGCAGAGATGGCGTTGGGGATGTTGCGGGCAACGAGCCGCAGCAAGCTGCCCTGTTCGCGCATGAGGTTGCCATTCTACGTCTTGAAAGACGATTGGATGATTTCGACTCTTGCGAGCAGAGTCCTAGCGTTTACGAGGAACGAATGAAAGACATGCGAACGCGGGATCTTCAATGTGCGGCCAACCTCGTCAGGGTGAGGACGGTGATGTCGTCGTCCTGGCCGAAGTTGACGGCGGCCTGAGCGGCCTGGTCGGCGGTGGGGCGCGTGGAGAAAAGCGTCTTGAGGCGATCGAAGCTGTAGAGTTCGCCGCTCTGGCTGCGGGCCTCGAGCAGGCCGTCGGTGTAGAGGGCGAGCTGATCGAGTTCGCGAAGCTGAAGGCGGGTCTCTTCAAAGGCCGCGTTAGGCGCGACGCCGAGGGGAAGCGCGCCGGGGAAACTGAGTTCTAAATCGTTGACGAAGGGCGCAGGATGGCCGGCGCAGGCGAGAGTGCAGGATCCGTCGCCATCGAGACGCAGGGCTATGGCTGTGGCGAAGCCGCCCTGGAGACGGCCGACGAGACGGCGGTTGAGGCCGGCGAGGATTTCGGCGGGGCTTGAAGTGTTTTCGACGAGGGTGCGGACGGCGCCGACGATCATGGAGACGGCCATCGCAGCCTTGAGCCCTTTGCCGCTGACATCGCCAAGGACGACCAGCGTCGATCCATTTTCAAGAGGCAGGATCTGGAAGAAGTCGCCGCCGACTTCCTGCGCGGGGCGATAGGCGCTGGTGAGCGAGAATCCGGCGAGCGCGGGCATGGCCTCGGGAACGAGAACCTGCTGGAGTTCGCGAGCGTTCTGGATTTCGAGTTCGAGAGTGGCTTGACGGCGGCGCTCGGTGATGGTGTAGCGGACGACCGCGTAAACGATGGACAGGAAGAGCAACGTGCGAAGAATGGTGGGAAGGCTGAAGGGATTGCCGTTGAGGGTGAAGACCGGCGCATTGATTTTGTCGGCAAGAGTCCAGTGGGTGTAGCGGACGCCCTGCGCCGTTATGTTCGAAATCCAGTAAAGCGTGGCGTTGAGAAAAGTGAGGGCGGCAACCATCCAGCGGCCGGAGTCGAGGCGCTTACGCTTGGCGATGGCAAAGGCGACAAGGACGGTGGGTATTGCCTCAAAGACAAGCGCGGGGCAAGTGAGGATGGCGTCGCCAATCTGATAGAAAGCCTGACCGATGACGGACGGGTAGAGAACGGCCAGGAACCCGTCGGCGGTTGCAGCAATGATCCCGACGACGGCGAAAATGCGCGTGATGCGAACGAGACCGCGATATTCGTGGAGCTGCATCAGCCAGATGAGGAGAAACCATCCCGAGGCCTCGCGGAGAGCGATTGAGGCCTGAACGAGCGTTTGCTGGGGCGCGAAGGATAAAGGCAGGCGCAGCCCGACCAGCACCACGGCGAGCGCGGGCATGGATGCGAAGATGGTCATCCAGAAGAGGAGCCATTGATTCCGGTCGCGCATCCACGCGATAAAGCTGAGCAAGGAGACGAGGGCGTAGAGCGAAGTGAGGCCGAAGACAAACTGCTGGCCGCGCAGCCATTGGAAATCAATGTTGCCCTTGGCAGCGGCGATGGCTGCGGGACTGCCCATGAGCGGGAGACCCTCAAAGCCACCCAGGTTGCTGGGATCGTTGGAGGCCAGGGGCAATTTGAAGACGCGGATCGCGAGGACTCCGGAGCGGACCGGCCCCAGTCCGTAGGTCTGAGGCGGGACACCCCCGTAGACGACGAGATGGGGCGGGAGAGTGCCGAGGTGACCGATTTCAACGCCGTTCCAATAGAGCTGATAAGCGTCGTCGATGGCGGGGATGAGGAGTGCGAAGTCAGGACCGGCGCCGGGCGCAGGCGTGATGCGGATGGTGCGGCGATACCAGGCATAGCCGGTGTAGCTGGGATGAGTCTGCGCGCCCCAGGATTGATCGGCCGTGAGCTGCTCCCACTGGGAATCGTCGAAGGAGGGCGAGGCCCAGGCGGGGTTGTCGCCGAGGTGAAACTGCCAGGGGCCGTCGAGCGGGGCTGCGTCTTTGCCGAGGCTGTCGAGAAGCAAAGTGTGCGAG
>Ga0181537_10004125_pt1 | contig 12139 bp, 13 predicted proteins | sample PEATcosm2014_Bin_39_FD_119765 | JGI IMG/M metagenome (GOLD analysis project Ga0181537, IMG submission 119765) | Peatland microbial communities from MTU Mesocosm Facility, Houghton, MI, USA - PEATcosm2014_Bin23_10_metaG | ecosystem: Environmental > Terrestrial > Soil > Wetlands > Peat | place...
CGCGCCGCTTTGCCTTGGCGGGCGGCTGTTAGTTTTTGCTGGGCGGTCTCTTTGGTTTTGAGCTTGGTCTGTAGTTTGGTTTGCAGCTTGGTTTGCAGCTTGGTTTGCAGCTTGGTTTTCTTGCGCGCCATGATTTTGTATAGTGAGCGACATGACCGGCGACGACAAGAGCGATACCGGCAGTAACACCGGCGGCGACGCTGCGGCCGACGCCAAACTATTTTCGGCCGTGGTTACGCCGCACCGTTCGCTCGGCCCCAGAGGCTTCCTTATTTTCATGCTCTGCCTCGGCGGCTTGAGCTTCATCTCCGGCGTGGCCTTCGTGCTGATGGGCGCCTGGCCGGTCTGCGGCTTCTTCGGCCTCGACGTGCTCCTCGTTTATCTCGCCTTCCGCGCCAATTTCCGCGCCGCGCGCGCCTATGAGGAGGTCACTGTCACAGCCTCAGAGCTCACGGTGCGCAAGGTCAGCCAGCGCGGCGCGGTGCGCGAGTTCACCGTCAATCCGTTGTGGGTGAAGCTCGACCGCACCGTGCACGAGGAATTCGGCATCGAGCGGCTGTTCCTGGTGTCGCGCGGCCGCCGGCTTCCGATCGCAGCCTTCCTCGGGCCGGATGAGAAGGCAAGTTTCGCCAGCGCGCTGGCCGGCGCCTTGAACGAGGCCCGGCGCGGGCCGACGCAAAACTAATCCTCACCCTGCAAGGGGGAGGATGAGTTAAAAGACCGCAGAAATCGGGTGGTTTGCCTGGCGGCGGGGGCTTAGGTCGGGAGTCAGATGATGGAGGCACCCATGCTGTCACCCGACCGCGTTTCCGACTCGACCGCGTTTTCCGAAGCCGCGGCCGATTACGACGTCGTGCGCCGCGCCATCGGCCATATCCGCGGCCATTGGCGCGAGCAGCCCGAGATCGACGACATCGCCGAGGCGGCCGGCGTCACGCCGACCGAACTGCATCATTTGTTCCGCCGCTGGGCCGGGCTGACGCCGAAGGCGTTCTTGCAGGCGCTGACGCTCGACGGCGCGCGGCAATTGCTGCGCGATTCCGCAAGCGTGCTCGACGCCACTTACGAAGTCGGCCTGTCCGGCCCCGGCCGCCTGCACGATCTGTTCGTGACGCACGAAGCGATGTCGCCCGGCGAATGGAAGTCGGGCGGCGAAGGCCTCACCGTGTTTTTCGGCGTTCACCCTTCGCCGTTCGGCCGCGCAGTGGTGATGGCGACGGAGCGCGGACTCGCCGGGCTTGCCTTCGCCGATCCCGGCGAAGAACGTGCCGCGCTCGCCGACATGAAAAACCGCTGGCCGAAAGCGGCTTACATCGAGAACACCGCGCGCACCGCGCCGATCGCGCGGCGGATTTTCGATCCCGCGCAATGGCGCGCGCAACAGCCGCTCCGCGTGGTGCTGATCGGCACCGATTTCGAAGTGCGGGTGTGGGAAGCGCTGATGGACATCCCGATGGGCAAGCTCGCGACCTATTCCGGCATTGCCGGGCGGATCAGCGCGCCGAAGGCCGCGCGCGCCGTCGGCGCCGCCGTCGGCAAGAATCCGGTTTCATTCGTGGTGCCCTGTCACCGCGTCGTCGGCAAATCCGGCGAGCTGACGGGTTATCACTGGGGCATCACCCGCAAGCGCGCAATGCTGGGCTGGGAAGCGGGGAAGGTGGGAGCCGCGGCGTAGCTCTTCTGCCTCTCCCAGCGCGCGGGGAGAGGTGATTTTCCTTACGCCGCCAGATCCTGTTTCTCCGCCACCGTCGAATCGGCATTGAGCTTGTAGATCAGCGGCACGCCGGTGCCGATCTCGCGCTTGACGATTTGCTCCGGCGATAATTTTTCCAGCACCATGACCAGCGCGCGCAGCGAATTGCCGTGGGCGGCGACCAGCACGTTGTCGCCGCGCAGCACGCGTGGGAGAATCTCCTGAATGTAATAAGGCAGCACGCGCGCGGCGGTATCCTTAAGGCTCTCGCCGCCGGGCGGCGCGATGTCATAGGAACGGCGCCAGACGAGCACTTGCTCGGCGCCCCATTTGGCGCGCGCATCGTCTTTGTTCAGGCCGGAGAGGTCGCCGTAATCGCGTTCGTTGAGCGCGAGGTCCTTGGTCACCGGAATTCCGCTCTGGCCCAATTCCTCGAGCATGAGATCGAGAGAACGCTGCGCGCGGATAAGCGCCGAAGTGAATCCGACATCGAAGCGGAGGCCCTGAGCTTTGAGCTTGCGGCCCGCATTGCGCGCCTCCTTGATGCCGTTCTCGGTGAGATCGACGTCGCGCCAGCCGGTGAACAGGTTTTTCAGATTCCACTCGCTCTCGCCGTGGCGCACCAATACGAGAATACGTTCGCTCATGTCGTGGTCCTTTGCTTTCGCGCGGCGCCGGAAATTCTGCTAGTCAGCATGGCCCCGCCGGTCAAGCCCGTGGTGAGCCCCCAATCCTGCGGCAGTTCGCAACCTGGACAACGCCGGTTCCGTCTGCAACAACGCGCCGACGATAAATACACGATCCGGGGAGGACGACGACGTGAATTTCGCACGAGGCAAATTGGCGGTTGCCGCCGCCGCAAGCGTACTGACGCTGACGTTCGCATCTGGTGCCGCGCGGGCGGATGACCCGACCTTTGTGATGAAGATCACCACGCCCACGCTGAACGCGGCGCTCGATCAATACGCCAGAGTTTTCGGCGACGCCGTGGAAAAGGATTCCGGCGGCCGTATCAAGGCCGAGGTCTATCCGGCGAGCCAGCTCGGCGCGATTCCGCGCCAGATCGAAGGTACGCAGTTCGGCGCGATCCAGTGCGCCGTTATCCCGCCTGAATTCTTCGTCGGCATCGACGAGCGTTTCGAGGTCCTGGCCGCGCCTGGCCTCGTCACATCGTCCGCAGAGGGCCAGAAGATCGCCGGAGATCCGGAAGTGCTGAAATTCTACCTCGGGCTTGGCGCCAACAAGGGACTGCATGGCGTTGCCGTCGCCTTCGCCGAGCCGTCCGAAGTGATCTCGAAGGACGCGATCCGTCATTTGGACGATTTCAAGGGCAAGAAAATCCGCATCTTCGCGTCGGAGTTCCAGTCGGCCGCGTTCAAGCGGCTGGGCACCACGCCGGTCGCGATGTCGCCCAGCGACGTCATGATCGCCATCCAGCAAGGCTCGCTCGACGCCTCGGTTGCCGGCGTTCAACTGCTCAGCGGCCTGCACTTCTATGACGCGTCAAAATACATCACCATGACCAACCACGCCGCGATCTTCTACGTCGTCGAGCTGAGCAAGAAGTGGTACGACTCGCTGCCGGCCGATTTACAGCAGATCCTCGATCGCGACGCCGCCAGCATCGCCATCAGTTTCAATCCGCGCGCCATTGAGATCGAGAACGCCGCGGTCAAAAAGTGGACGGATGCCGGCGGCGAATTGATCAACCTGCCGGCCGACGAACAGGCGGAGATGATCAAGACAATGTCGAGCGTCGGCGCCGAAATATCAAAGGACAAACCCGCCCTCGCCGAAGCCTTCAAGATCGTCACCGACGCGGCGCAACGCGGTCACTAGAGCGCTAAATATCTTTCAATCCCAGCACGTCGGCCATCGAATAAAGGCCGGGCTTCTTGCCGCGCGCCCATAGCGCGGCGTGCAGCGCGCCGCGGGCGAAAATCATGCGGTCCTCGGCGCGGTGCGAGAGCTCGATGCGTTCCGCCGGGCCGGCAAAGATCACGGAATGATCGCCAACCACGGTGCCGCCGCGCAGCGAGGCAAAGCCGATATCGCCCGGCCGCCGCGCGCCGGTCATGCCGTCGCGGCCACGCGCCGAGCGCTTGGCGAGATCGATGCCGCGGCCTTCGGCCGCCGCGCGGCCGAGCAACAGCGCGGTGCCTGACGGCGCGTCGATCTTCTTGTTGTGGTGCATTTCGACGATCTCGATGTCGTAATCCTCGCCGAGCGTCTTCGCTACACGCTTGGTCAGCGCCGCGAGCAGATTGACGCCGAGACTCATATTGCCGGACTTCACGATGGTCGCGCGCTTGGCGGCTTGCGCAATGACGGCTGTCTCCTCGGCCGAATGGCCGGTGGTGCCGATTATATGGACAAGGCCGGCGGCTGCGGTCAGTTCGGCGAAGGCCAACGTTGCGGCGGGGATCGTAAACTCGATCAGGCCGTCGGCGTTCTTGAGCAGCGGCCCGACGTCGCTCACGACCTTGACGCCGTTCGGCCCGAGCCCGGCCAGCTCGCCGGCATCGCGGCCGATCACGGCGGAATCCGGAGCGTCCACGGCGCCGGCCAGCTTAAGCCCTTTGGTGGCGGCCACGGCATGGATCAGCGTGCGCCCCATGCGCCCGCCGGCGCCGGCGATCACCACGCGCATATCGGACTGTGCCGCGGCCATCGGTTGGTTTCCCATCTGGCCGGGTATAGCGCGGCAGGCGAGGAATTAAAACTTCGGGCCGTCGTAGCCCTCGACAACGATGAGGGTGACCTCGGCTTTGCCCTGGCGGAGCTTCTTGATCGGCTGATAGTCCGGCGAGCGATTGCAAGCGAGCGCCGCTTCGTAGCTCGGAAATTCGGTCACCGCGGTGCGCGGGGGTGCCGTGCCTTCGAGGGCTTCCTGCGCGCCTGCGCGCACCAGAAAGCGTCCGCCGAACTTTCCCAGATAGCCGAAAAGGGCGGCGACATAGGCCTTATACCCCTCGGGATCGATCACATCGATCTGTGCAATCCAATAGCCCTTGCGCGGGGACGGCACGGATGGCGCTTCCGATGCCGGCGGCTGCGGCCCATCGTATCCTTCGACGACGAGGAAATCGCATTGCGAATGCGGCAGGCGCAACGGCCGCGCCCGCTGATATTCGTCGGAGCGGTAGCAGGCCAGCGCGGCGGCGTAATCGGGAAATTCGCGGATCACGATTCGGGAGCGCGCATGGCCTTCCACCACTTCGCTGCGGCCGCCGCGCGCAAGCGCGACGCCCTTATATTTCTCATGCGCCGGCCGGGTCGCCGCCATATAGGCCTTGTAGCCTTCCATGTCGGTGACATCGATCTGCGGCAGCCAATAGCCCTTGGGCATGGAGCTCTCCTGCAAACACGATCGGAATCGGCTACGGCTGCGGGCCGTCGTAACCTTCGACAATCAAAAGATCGACGTCTGCATGGCCCTGCCGCCGCTTGATGTTGTCCTGGTATTCCGGCGAGCGGTAAGCGGCGAGCGCGGTGGCATAGTCGGGAAACTCGATCACGATGTTGCGCGAGCGACTCGAGCCTTCCATCGCCTCGAACTTACCGGCGCGCACCACAAAGCGAGCGCCGAATTTCTTGAAGATCGCGGGGTTGGCCGCCGCGTAGTGCTTGTAGCCGTCCTCGTTGGTCACATCGACCCGCGCAATCCAGTAGCCCTTGGCCATCTCATCCCTCCTCGGCTGCTTGTTGGGCAATCTCGGCAACAATCGCTTCGGCCGCCGCTTTCGGATCGGCCGCCGCGATAATCGGTCGGCCGACGACCAGATAATCGGCGCCGGCGGCAATCGCGGCGGCGGGTGTGGCGATGCGCTTCTGATCGCCGGGGTCGGCGCCCACGGGCCGGATGCCGGGCGTCACCAGAGCGAGCTTGGTCCCGACGATGCCGCGAACCCGCGCCGCTTCCTCGGGCGAGCAAACCAGGCCATCGACGCCGACATCGCGCGCTTGCGCGGCGCGCTGCGCGACCAACTCCTGCACGGTGCGGCCGTAACCGGCGGCTTTGAGATCGGCATCATTAGACGAGGTGAGCACCGTCACCGCGAGAATGCGCAGCTTGCCTTCGCGGGCTTCGACCGCAGCCTGCATGGTCTGCGGATAAGCATGAACGGTGAGAAACGTGGCGCCGAGCCGCGCCACGCTTTTGACGCCCTGCGCCACCGTGTTGCCGATGTCGTGAAGTTTCAGATCGACGAATACATGCTTACCGGCGTCGATCAGCGCGTGGGCATAGGGCAGCCCGCCGGCGAAGGCGAGCTGATAGCCGATCTTGTAGAACGACACCGCATCGCCGAGCCGCGCCACCAGCGCCTGCGCCGCCTCGATCGAGGAGACATCGAGCGCGACGATCAATCGCTCACGGGGTTTTAGATCCATCGCCCGAACTCTTACCCCATCACGCTGGCCAGATCGACCAGCCGCCGCGCCATGTTTTTGACCGCCGCGGCCAGCGTCTCGTCCTTGAGGCTATCCATCTCGTCGAACGCCTGCTCGGCGCGCGGCAACGAAATCTGCTCCGGAATGACCAGCGCGCCGCAGCCGAGCTCCAAAATCTGCCGCAGCGCCATCAGTGAGCGCACGCCGCCGTTGCCGCTGTTCGCCGCAGCGCCGATGGCAAAGACGCGGCCTTTGAAGGCGGCGTAGCTCGGCTCACCGGAATCGCGGACGCGCGAAATCCAATCGATGGTGTTTTTCAGAAGCGGCGTCACCGAGGCGCTGTATTCGGGGCTGGTAATGAACACGCCTTGATGCGCCATCAACATGCGCTTGAGCTGCACCGCCTGCGGCGGCAGTCCGGACTCCGTTATCAGATCGGCGTCGAACAGCGGCAGCGGATAATCCTCAAGCGAAATGCGCGTCACATCGGCCCCGGCGAGCGCCAATTCCTTGGCCCCAACCGCGGCGAGCTTGGTGTTGAGGGACCCGGTGCGCAGCGAACCGGGGATGACGAGGATTTTTGGTGCGGGCATAGCGGAGGACGTCAGGTCTTCCGGTACACCCAGACACGCGCGGGCGGAATATTCATCCAGATGCGCTCGGAGGCTTCCGCCGAGAAGCCGCCGAGCCGCCGCGGCACCGGCGACGCCACCGAATAGGTGAACTGCACAAACGGCGCGCCGGGCAGCATCAGATCGAAAGCGTCGCGCAGGAGCCTCATCCGCATCGTGATCGGCTTGGTGATCAGCGGCAGCCCCGAGACCACGGCGGCGGCCGGCTGCAGCAGCAGCGTTTCGAGGAGCCGGCGCATGCTGTAGGCGTCACCCTGCACCAGCGTGGCTTCCGGATAGCGCGCGCGCAAAAGGTTGCAGAAATTCGGATTGAACTCGACCAGAACCAGGCGCGCGGGATCGACGCCGGCTTCGACCAAGGCTTCGGTCACCGGCCCGGTGCCGGGGCCCAATTCGACCACCGGCCCGGTCGAATTCGGATCGACATAACGCGCCATGGTGCGGGCCAAGATCTTGCCGGACGGCGTGACCGCGCCGATCGACAAAGGCCGCTCGAGCCAGGAGCGGATGAAGCGCACTTCGTCGTCGAGCCGAATGCCTTTCTTCAGCTCGAACTGCTTGATCTGCCGCTCGATCTTTTTGCCGATGCTGTCGCGCTTCTGCTCGAACAGGTGAATCTGCCGCTCGATCTTACGCTCGATGATGTTCTTCCTGATTTCCAGGAAACGAAGCTGGCGTCCGATCTTCTTTTCGAACCTTTGCAGGGCCGGCAGTGGCATGAGATTCACGCAGATAATCCCGACGCGACAAAATCTTGCCGGTTTTAAAACATCCTTCTGTCAAAGGCCAGATATGCGTTCAGTCGGCGCTGGCGCGGCCGCCGAGGCCGTCCAGGAACTCCTTGACCTTGCCGAGGAATCCCGCGGATTCGGGGTGGGTTTCGACCGACGACAGGCGTTCGAATTCGGCCAAGAGCTCGCGCTGCTTCTTGGTGAGTTTCTGCGGCGTCTCGACCACGACCTGGACATACATGTCGCCGTTTTGCCGCGAGCGCAGCACTGGCATGCCCTTGCCTTGAAGGCGGAAGCGCCGGCCCGAATGGGTGCCCTCCGGGACCTTCACCTTGGTCTTGCCGCCGTCAATGGTCGGCACTTCGAAGTCGCCGCCCATCGCCGCCGTCACCATGGAAACCGGAACGCGGCAATGCAGGTCAGCGCCTTCGCGCTGAAAGAACGGATGCGAGGCCATCGACAGGAAAATGTAGAGATCGCCGGGTGGCCCGCCACGCACGCCGGCCTCGCCCTCGCCGGCAAGCCGGATGCGTGTGCCGTCTTCGACGCCGGCCGGAATGTTCACCGACAAAGTCCGTTCGCGCGTCACCCGGCCGGAGCCGGAGCATGACGGGCACGGGCTGTCGATCGATTGGCCGCGGCCGTGGCAATTTGGGCAGGTGCGCTCGAGCGTGAAGAAACCTTGGGCGTGACGGACCCGGCCAGCGCCGCCGCACATCGGGCAGGTCTTGGGTTTGGTGCCGGCCTTGGCGCCTGAACCGGAGCAGGCCTCGCAGGTAACCGAAGTCGGAATGCGGATCTGCGCATTTTTGCCGGCATAGGCCTCCTGCAGTGAGATCTCCATGTTGTAACGCAGATCGGCACCGCGCTCGCGGCCAGTCCCGCCGCGGCCGCCGCGGCCGCTCTGCATGCCGAAAATGCCTTCGAACAAGTCGGAGAACGTGGTGCCGAAATCGGCGCCGAAGCCCGCGGCATTGCCGCCCATGCCGTGCTCGAAGGCGGCGTGGCCGTAGCGATCGTAAGCCGCGCGCTTGTCGGGGTCCTTGAGGACCTCGTAAGCTTCGTTGATTTCCTTGAAGCGGTGCTCGGCGTCCTTGTCGCCCGGATTGCGGTCCGGGTGGCAGGCCATCGCCTGCTTGCGGAAGGCGGACTTGATGTCGCCGTCGCTTGCGGTGCGTTCGACCGAGAGAGCTTCGTAATAGCAGCGCTTGGCCATCAGTCCGTACCCCAAGCCAAGTCAGAGGACGGGCAAGAACCCTCGGTCAACAACGCCCGACATTTGACGAACGAGCACCCCCGTTTCGGTTCCGGGGGTGCAATTCTGTCAAGCCGCAACGGCATCAACCGCCTCGCTGCCTCAAGCCGATTTCTTGTTCTTCTTGTCGTCGTCGACTTCGGTGAACTCGGCATCGACGACGTCTTCTTCTTTCTTACCATCGGCCGGACCGCCGGCGCCGCCGGCCTCGCCGCCCGGTTGTTGCTCGCCGGCTTGCTTGTACATTGCTTCACCGAGCTTCATCGAAGCTTGCTGCAACGTATTGGCCTTGGCCGTGATCGCCTCGGCATCGGTGCCCTTCAAGGCCTCCTTGAGATCGGCCATGGCATTTTCGATGGCGCGGCGCTCGGCTTCGCCGACCTTCGAGCCGTGCTCGGCGAGCGTCTTCTCGGTCATATGGACGAGTGCCTCGGCGTGGTTCTTCGCCTCGACCTCGGCCTTGCGCTTTTTATCCTCTTCGGCGTGCGCTTCGGCGTCCTTGACCATCTTGTCGATGTCGCTTTCCGACAGCCCGCCTGACGCCTGGATGCGGATCTGCTGCTCCTTGCCGGTGCCTTTGTCCTTAGCCGAGACATTGACGATGCCGTTGGCGTCGATGTCGAAGGTGACCTCGACTTGCGGCACGCCGCGCGGCGCCGGCGGCAGGCCGATGAGATCGAACGAGCCGAGTATCTTGTTATCGGCCGCCATTTCGCGTTCGCCCTGGAACACGCGGATCGTCACCGCGGTCTGGCCATCCTCGGCCGTAGAGAACACCTGGCTCTTCTTGGTCGGGATGGTAGTGTTGCGGTCGATAAGCCGCGTGAACACGCCGCCCAGGGTTTCGATGCCGAGGGACAGCGGCGTCACGTCGAGCAACAGCACATCCTTGACGTCGCCTTGCAACACGCCGGCCTGGATCGCCGCGCCGATGGCGACGACTTCGTCGGGGTTGACGCCCTTGTGCGGCTCCTTGCCGAACAACTGCTTCACCACTTCTTGGACCTTCGGCATGCGCGTCATGCCGCCGACCAGGACGACTTCGTTGATCTCGGCCGCGCTCAGCCCGGCGTCCTTGAGCGCCTGCTTGCACGGATCGATGGTCTTCTGAATGAGATCGTCAACCAGCGCCTCGAACTTGGCGCGGGTCAGCTTCATGGTCAGATGCTTCGGACCGGACGCATCCGCCGTGATGAACGGCAGGTTGATCTCGGTTTGCGTCGTCGAGGACAATTCGATCTTGGCCTTTTCCGCAGACTCTTTCAGCCGCTGCAACGCGAGCTTGTCGCGGCGCAGATCGATGCCCTGCTCCTTCTGGAATTCGTCGGCCAGATAATTGACCAGCCGCATGTCAAAATCTTCGCCGCCGAGGAAGGTGTCGCCGTTGGTCGACTTCACCTCGAACACGCCGTCGCCGATTTCGAGAATGGAAATATCGAACGTGCCGCCGCCGAGGTCATAGACCGCGATGGTGCCGGTCTTGCTCTTGTCGAGGCCATAAGCGAGCGCTGCCGCCGTCGGCTCGTTGATGATGCGCAACACTTCGAGGCCGGCGATCTTGCCGGCGTCCTTGGTGGCCTGGCGCTGCGCGTCGTTGAAATAGGCCGGAACGGTGATGACGGCCTGCTCGACCTTGGCGCCGAGATAGGATTCCGCCGTTTCCTTCATTTTTTGCAGGATAAAAGCGGAAATCTGCGACGGCGAATAGCTCTTGCCTTCGGCCTCCACCCAGGCGTCGCCATTCGAGGCGCGCGCGATCTTGTATGGAACGAGCTTCTTGTCCTTTTCCACCATCGGATCGTCGTAGCGACGGCCGATCAGGCGTTTGACCGCGAAAATGGTGCGCTCGGGATTGGTCACGGCCTGGCGTTTTGCCGGCTGACCGACCAATCGCTCGCCCTCATCCGTGAAAGCGACGATCGACGGCGTGGTGCGCATTCCCTCCGCGTTCTCGATGACCTTCGGCGTCTTGCCTTCCATGACGGCGACGCAGGAATTCGTGGTCCCGAGATCGATACCAATGACCTTAGCCATGGTTTAAATCCTCTCTTTTGCGGCAGGTCGGGCAGGCCCCGAAGGCGCCCTTCAAGTCCGACCCCCTTATTTACTCATCGCTCAAACGCTGCCGAAAGCCGCCGGCTCAAGACCGCTGTATGGAGCGATTTCCCTTGGCTCATATAGGAGGGCGTCATCGCCCTGCAAGGCAGGATTGCCCATGCGCGGCCCGTTTCCAGCCCCTGCCGGCGCGGACGGCGCCGGCCCTCGCCCGATCGCGGTGAGGCTCTCTTAACGCTGTCGCGTGGCCCCTCGAATCCGCGGGGTGACGCTAGCCCGTCATTAACAAAAGCCTGCCACGGATAGGCGGCGAAGGGACAACAGCCGACGGTTGGCCGGATTCGGCCACGGATCAGCCGCCCGCAGGCGTGGGAGACGTCATGCGCTTGAGCAATGCCGAACGCGGCGCACCGGCCGGCGCAATAGCCGCGCCTGCGCCCAGCTACGATCGAGGCCGCGATCCCGTTCGCCGAGCGGTCGAGGTCTTGCCCCGGCCGCTGCGTTTTCTCGGGGTCGGCGGGCTTGGCCTTATTACCGATCTGGCGATTTTCACCATTATCATCGCGCACGCGCCGCATCCGCTGTTGGCGCGGCTCGTTTCACTCGCCGTTGCGACACTGGTCACCTGGCGGCTCAATCGAGCCCTCACCTTTGATTGCAGCGGACGCCGCCCGGCCGACGAAGCGATCCGCTACGCCGCCGTCGCCACGGCCGCACAAGCCATCAGCTACGCTGTGTTCGCGATCCTTATCATCACCATCCTGGCGGCAATGCCGCAGCTTGCGGTGCTGATCGGTGCCGTTGCCGGCGCGCTCGTCTCCTATAGCGGTCAGGCGCTATTCGCCTTCAGGCCGCAAACACTCGCGGCCCCGCGGAGCCCGGCATGAACCCCGGGCCCCTAACGGCCAAGGCCGTCGACGCCGAAATATTGGTGATCGGCGCAGGCCCCGCGGGACTCACCGCGGCCTATTGCTTGAGCAAGGCATCGCGATCCGTGGTTGTGATCGAGCGAGATCCGGTCTATGTCGGCGGCATCAGCCGCACCGTCGACTACAAGGGCTTTCTGTTCGACATCGGCGGCCATCGGTTCTTTTCCAAAGCCAAGGAAGTGGTCGCGCTGTGGCAGGAAATCCTGCCCGACGATTTCATTGCGCGGCCGCGGTTGTCGCGCATCTACTACAACGGCAAATTCTTTTCTTACCCGCTCAAGGCGTTCGAAGCGCTGCTCAAGCTCGGTGTATTCACGAGCGCAGCCTGCATGATGTCCTACGCCTACGCCAAAGTCTTCCCGACCGCGCCAGCGCGCACCTTCCATCAATGGGTGCGCAACCAATTCGGCGAGCGGCTATTCCAGATTTTCTTCAAGACCTACACCGAGAAA
>Ga0181537_10004126_pt1 | contig 12138 bp, 9 predicted proteins | sample PEATcosm2014_Bin_39_FD_119765 | JGI IMG/M metagenome (GOLD analysis project Ga0181537, IMG submission 119765) | Peatland microbial communities from MTU Mesocosm Facility, Houghton, MI, USA - PEATcosm2014_Bin23_10_metaG | ecosystem: Environmental > Terrestrial > Soil > Wetlands > Peat | place...
TTCGCGTTCGGCGAGCTTGGCGGCGGCGAATTCCGGCGCGGTGCCCTGCGCGACTTCCTTGTCGAAGCGCGACGTCAATTCGTTGAAGAGGTTTATGTCGCCGAACAGATACCGCGCCTCTAGCAGCGTGGTTCGGATCGTCATGTCGGTCTTGGCCTGACGGATGCATTCGTCGACGGAGCGCGTCGCATGGCCGACCTTGAGCCCCATGTCCCATAGGCAATATAGCAGCGCTTCGGCGACCTGCTCGCCCCAGGCGGTCTGCTTGTAGGGCAGAAGAAACAGCAGATCGATGTCGGAGCCTGGCGCCAATAGCCCGCGGCCATAACCGCCTGTCGCCACCACTGCCATGTGTTCGGCTTCGGACGGCACTTGCGGTGGATAGAGTTCGGTGACCGCGAACTCGAAGAGGATGCGGATGATTTCATCCTGCGTCCGGCTCAGCCGTTCGGCGCAACGCCGCCCGTGACGGTCTTTCAACAGCAAAATCTCGGCGCGCGCGCGCGCCTGTGTGAGCGCCGCTTTGAGCCGCTGCGCGACCGCGGTGCGTAATTCCCGCTCGCGCCCGGCATGGGTTTTGGCGAGCTTTTTGAGATCGTCGACGATGGCCGCAGGGTCGAGCAGGTCGTCGCCGCCACGAACGGATCGTTGGATGTCGAGCATGATTGCTACGCATAGCGGAGCCATCGCGGCGAGTCATCGTGCGCGCCGGCGGCATACAGAACATGGGATAAAAACGCTCCGGGCGCTCAGTATTATTTTTCTTATTAGGTGTAGATTTTAGTATTTATTTCTAATTGACGGCCTTTGGTCGGTCTCCTAAAGAACAAATCTAGCGCATCGTGGACGATTGGATTGCGCTCTGTATCGGGAGTCGGTCATGCTTTCACGCCGCGGTCTGTTGGGAAGTGCAATTGGCGCCGGCCTGCTGCCGCTGGGCATGCCGCGCATCGCGCGCGGTGCCGACAAACCGTCGGAAATCCGCATCGACTGGGCGACCTACAATCCCGTTTCCCTGGTGCTCAAGGACAAGGGCCTGCTCGAAAGTGAATTCGCCAAGGACGGTATCGGCGTTCGTTGGGTGCAGTCGCTTGGCTCTAACAAGGCGCTGGAATTTCTTAACGCCGGCTCGATCGATTTCGGCTCGACGGCGGGCTCGGCCGCGCTGCTCGGGCGGATCAACGGCAATCCGGTCAAGTCGATCTACGTTTACTCGCGCCCGGAATGGACCGCTCTGGTCACGCGCAAGGATACCGCGATCAACAAGATCGAGGACCTCAAGGGCAAGCGCGTCGCGGTGACGCGCGGCACCGATCCCCACATCTTCCTGGTGCGGGCGCTGCAATCGGTCGGCTTGAGCGAAAAGGACATCGAGCCGGTGCTGCTGCAGCATCCGGACGGTAAGATCGCGCTGATTCGTGGCGACGTCGACGCTTGGGCCGGGCTCGATCCGATGATGGCTGCCGCGCAAGTCGAGGACGGCGCGCGGCTTTTCTATCGCAACAAGGCGGCCAACACCTACGGCATCCTCAATTCGAGCGAGGATTTCCTTGGCAAATATCCCGATCTGGCCAAGCGCGTGCTCGCGGTCTATGAGACCGCGCGCAAATACAGCCTCGCCAATTACGACGACGAGAAGCGCGCCTTCATTGCTGTCACCAAGCTGCCCGACGCTGTCGTGGATATTCAGCTCAAGGAGCGCACCGAGCTGACCTTCAACCATATCGGCCCGCAGCAGCGCGACACCATCCTGCAGGCTGGTCTGGCATTGCAGCAGGCCGGTGTGATTCCGGCCACTGTCGACGTCAAAAAGTCGCTCGACGATTTGGTCGACGACCGCTTCGTGACGGCGGCGTAAGACGGCAAACGCGCAGCCCGCCGAACGCGTTGCAATTGCGGTTGCCACAATGTTTCTTGGGGCCATGACCGCCGTTGCCCAAGGCACCACCGACGAAGGCCGCCCGACGCAGGAGCGGGCGGCGGGAAACCGCTGGTCGAAACTGACGCGGCCGGCGCTTGGACTGTTGCTCCCGGTCACGCTGGCGGTCATTTGGGAAATCGTCGTGCGCATGGGCTGGGCGAGCGGTCGCTTGGCGCCGCCGCCTACCGTCATCTTCGCGACCTTCGTCGAGCTTGTGCGCACCGGCGATCTGCAACGCAATACGCTGGTGACTTTGGCGCGCGTTGCCGCCGGCTTCGGTATCGGCGTTGCCGTGGCCACGATGCTCGGCGCCGCCGCAGGTTATTCACCGCTGGTGCGGCGGTTGCTCGATCCAAGCCTGCAGGCTTTGCGCGCGATTCCGTCGATTGCCTGGGTGCCGCTGTTCATCCTCTGGCTCGGCATTTTCGAAGCATCGAAAATAACGCTGATCGCGGTCGGCGTTTTCTTTCCGGTTTATCTCGGCCTGATGGGCGCGATCCAATCGGTGGACCGCAAACTTGTCGAGGTCGGCCGGGCGTTCCGGCTCTCCGATATCGAAATGGTGCGGCGGATTTTGCTGCCCGCGGTGCTGCCGGCTTATATGATCTCATTGCGCTCGGGACTCGGGCTTGGCTGGATGTTTGTCGTCGCCGCCGAGCTGATGGGCGCATCCGAAGGTCTTGGTTATTTGCTGATCGACGGCCAGCAGCTCGGCAAACCGGCGGAAATCGTGGCCGCAATTGTTGCATTCGCCATTGTCGGCAAAGTGACCGACTGGCTGATCGTGCTCGCCGCCGCGCCGTTCCTGCGCTGGGAAGATGTGGTTCGTTCTGAGTAGGAATGCTTGATGCTCATTCTCGACCGCGTCAGTAAGACTTATCCCAACGGCGTACACGCGCTCGGCGGCGTGTCGCTCGACGTCAAGCTTGGCGAAATCGTCGCTGTCATCGGCGGCTCGGGCTGCGGAAAATCGACGCTGTTGCGCGCCATCGGCGGGCTCGACGCGCCAAGCGAAGGCGCCATTTTGCTCGATGGTGAACAAATCCTCGCTCCGCACGAGAAGATCGGCATTATCTTTCAGGAGCCGCGGCTGTTGCCCTGGCTCAAGGTCGCCGACAATGTCGGCTTCGGGCTTGGCGATAGGCCGAAGGCGGAACGCGCCGCCCGCGTCGCCGACGCGCTCAAACGCGTTGGTCTCGCCGACAAAGCAGCGGTCTGGCCGCGCGAATTGTCCGGCGGCCAGGCGCAACGCGTCGCCATCGCGCGCGCGCTGGTGCCGCGGCCGCAGGTGTTGCTGCTCGACGAGCCGTTCTCGGCGCTCGATGCTTTCACCCGCGCCGATTTGCAGGATCACCTCCTCGATCTGTGGGCCGACGCCAAGCCGACTTTGATCCTGGTCACCCACGATGTCGACGAGGCGATCGTGCTCGCCGACCGTGTCATGGTGATGTGTCCGCGGCCCGGCCGCACCTTCGATGAGATCGGCGTCGATCTGCCGCGGCCGCGCGACCGCCAGTCCGCCGCCTTCGACTTCGTCAAACGTTGCGTGCTGGCGGCGCTCGACCGTTCGCTTAATCGCGCCGTGACGGGCGCCCAAGACGAGCCAAAAGTCGAAGCCGGCGCGGCTTTGTGGTGGTAGGGCTATAGTCGTCCGCCGCCGGGTCCGGCCCGAGTGGCCGGCCCGATGACAAGCTCCGGCGGACGATCCAGTAATCGCCGGCGCCGGGTAGACACAAAGAGCGTCGGTGGCTACTGGATTGCCCGCCTTCGCGGACAAGGACAGGAGCCGAGGAGAACAGCATGGATGCCGCCGGCCTGCGCGCATTACAGGCGCCGATTAAGGAGCGCTACAAGGCCGATCCCAAGGCCGGACTCATTACGCTTAGAGCCAAGGGCACGCTCGACGATTCCAATATCGCCTGCAAAGTCGAAACCGGCCGCGCGCTCGCCGTTGCGGGGTTGCACCCGGCGACCGGCGGATCGGGCATGGAATTGTGTTCCGGCGACATGCTGCTGGAAGCTCTGGTTGCCTGCGCCGGCGTCACACTCAAGGCGGTCGCGACCGCGATCGACGTCCCGCTCAAATCCGGGGTGGTCTCGGCCGAGGGCGATCTCGATTTCCGCGGCACGCTCGGCGTCGCCAAGGAGGCGCCGGTCGGCTTCGCGCAGATCAGGCTGCGCTTTGACGTCGACACCGACGCGCCGCAGGACAAACTCGATCAGCTCCTGAAACTCACCGAGCGCTATTGCGTGGTCTATCAGACGATCAAGAGCGGACCTCCGGTCGAAGTCAGCATGAAGCGAAAGTGATAACACGCATTGAATCGTGCCCGTCATCCTGAGGTGGCCGCGAAGCGGCCCTCGAAGGATGCACGGCCCGGGCCGTCGCCCTTCGAGGCTCGCTGCGCTCGCACCTCAGGATGACGGAATAACTCATGATCTCCCCCGAACTTCTATTCTGGTACGGTCTCGCCGCGAAAATGGCGATGACCGCGATCGTTGTCGTCATCACATCTATCGTCGTCGAGCGTTCGGGGGCCTTTGTCGGTGCGATGATCGCCGCGTTGCCGACCGCGGCCGGCGTAGCTTACGTTATTCTCGCCATCGAGCATCCGGTAAGCTTCATTGCCGCAAGTGCGCTTGGCACTGTCGCGACCACCGCCGCCGTTTCGATCTTTTGCCTGGTTTACGCCGCCTTGGCGCAGCGCCATGGTCTGCTTGTATGTTTGAGTGTTTCGCTTCTGATCTGGTTCATTGCCGCGGGCCTGCTGCGCTTGATCGATTGGACGCCGCTGACCGCGGTAATTCTGAACATTGTGGTGTTCGCCATCACCATCCCGCTGAGCTTAGGCTATCGCACTTCGGGACCGCCGAGGAAATTCATACGCACGGCGTTCGACATTCCGATGCGCGCGTTCGCCGCCGGCGCCGTGGTCGCGACCGTGACCACCGCGAGCTACAGCATCGGCTCGTTCGCGTCCGGCATGTTCGCCGTGTTTCCCATCGTGATGTGCAGCTCCGTCGTCATTTTGCATCCGCGCGTCGGCGGCAAGGCTACGGCGAGCATGCTGGCCCATGCGCAGGTTGCCCTCATCGGATTGGCGCTCGGTTTTCTGGTCGTGCACTTTCTTGCCGAACCGCTCGGCGCATGGTGGGCGATTTCGGCCGGAATAGCCGCCTCGGTCGCGTGGAGTGCGCTACTGTTATTAATTCGCGCGAGTGCTACGCGCCGCGCTTCACAAGTTGCGCCTTGAGCGCGTAAAGCGCTTCGAGCGCGTCACGCGGCGACATTTCATCGGGGTGGAGCGCGGCGAGGGCCTCGACCACGGCGGCGAGCACCGTATCGCCTTGCGGCGCGGGCGCGGGGTGCGCGGCGGCAAACAGCGGCAAATCGTCGATCAGTCGGCGCGCAGGCGAGGTGCGATCCTCGGCCTCGATCTGAGCCAGCACGACCTTGGCGCGTTCGATCACGCTTGCCGGCAAGCCGGCGAGCTTGGCCACCTGGATGCCGTATGAACGATCGGCCGCGCCGGCCACGACTTCATGCAGGAAAACCACGTCGCCCTGCCATTCCTTCACCCGCATAGTGGCGTTGTGCAGCCGGCTGAGCTTGGCGGCCAGCGCCGTCATTTCGTGAAAATGCGTGGCAAATAGGGCGCGGCAGCGATTGTTCTCGTGCAGATGTTCGATGGTCGCCCAGGCGATCGACAAACCGTCATAGGTCGCGGTGCCGCGCCCGATCTCGTCAAGAATGACCAGCGCGCGCGCGCCGGCTTGATTGAGAATGGCCGCGGTCTCCACCATCTCGACCATGAACGTCGAATGCCCGCGCGCCAAATCGTCGGCGGCGCCGACGCGCGAGAACAGCCTATCGACCACGCCGATATGCGCGGCCTTTGCCGGCACGAAGCTTCCCATCTGCGCCAACACCGCAATCAGCGCGTTCTGGCGCAGAAACGTCGATTTGCCGGCCATGTTCGGCCCGGTGATCAGCCAGATACGACCTGACTCCGCGTCCGACGGCGGCGAAAGGTCGCAATCGTTGGCGACGAACGGGCCGCCGCTGGCGACAAGCGCTTGCTCGACCACCGGATGACGGCCGCCGGCAATGGCGAAGGCGAGGCTGTCGTCGACTTCGGGACGCACATAATCACGATCACTCGCAAGCGCTGCGAGCGCGGTGGCGACATCGAGTGTGGCGAGCGCGTTCGCAGCGTCCTTGATCGCAGCGCTTGCCGCGGTGACTGACGCGGCGAGGCCATCGAAAATTTCGAGCTCGAGCGACAGCGCGCGGTCGGCGGCACTGGCGATCTTGGCTTCAAGTTCGCCCAGTTCGGTGGTGGTGAATCGCACCTGACCTGCTGTCGTCTGGCGGTGAATGAACGTGGTATTGAGCGGCGCGCTCATCAGCTTGTCGCCGTGCTGCGCCGAGACGTCGACGAAATAGCCCAGCACGTTGTTGTGCCGGATTTTCAGCGCGCGGATGCCGGTGGTTTCGGCGTAACGCACTTGCAGCGCCGCGATGACGCGGCGGGATTCGTCGCGCAATGCGCGCGCTTCGTCGAGCGCCGGCTCGTATCCGGCGCGCACAAAACCGCCATCGCGGCGGAACGCCGGTAATTCATCGTCAAGGGCGCGGGCGAGCTCTGCGGCAATGGCACCGCCCGGCCGGCGCAAACCTTCGATCGCCTGTTCGATGTCGCGGGGGATATCGGTGAGCGCCGACATCCGCTTGGAAAATTCCGCCGCCGCGAAAATGCCGTCGCGGATGGCAGCGAGATCGCGCGGGCCGCCGCGGCCGACGACGACACGCGCAAGCGCCCTCGCCAGATCGGGCACCGCTTTAAGGAGCGCGCGCAAGTCGTTGCGCGCCGCACCGTCGTCGACAAAAGCGGCTACGCCATCGAGCCGATGTGCGATCTCGGCCGGATCGGTCAGCGGCGCGGCGAGCCGCTGCGCCAGTAGCCGCGAACCGGCCGCCGTCACCGTGCGGTCGATCGCCGCGAGCAGCGAGCCACGCCGCTCGCCGGACAGGGTACGGACGAGTTCGAGATTGCTGCGCGTTGCCTGGTCGATGGCGAGCGTTGCGCCGGCCGCTTCGCGCGCCGGCACCGATAGTGGCGGACGCTTGCCGAGTTGAGTGCGCTCGACATAAGTGACGGCGGCCGCCGCGGCCGTCAGCTCGATCCGCGAGAACGCGCCGAACGAAGCCGTGGTGGCGACACCGAAGAACGCCGCCAGCCGGCGTTCCGCCGTCGCGCCGTCGAACACGTCGCGGGTGAGCGGCGTAAGCGCCGGCAGCGTGCGCAGATAGGGCGCCAGCTCGGTGTCGGCATAGAGCGCGTCGGATACCAGGATTTCGCCCGGCTCGATGCGCGCGATCTCCGCGGCGAGCGAGGCGCGGTCGCATTCGGCGACGCGGAATTCGCCGGTCGAAATGTCGATCCACGCCAGCGCGAAGCGGTCTTCGTTCGAAGAAGCGCGGCTACGCGCCAGCGCCAGGAGATAATTGTTGCGTGTGGCGTCGAGCAGCGAATCCTCGGTGAGCGTGCCCGGCGTTACCAGTCGCACCACGTCGCGGCGCACCACACTCTTCGCTCCGCGCTTGCGCGCTTCCGCGGGATCCTCAAGCTGCTCGCACACCGCGACGCGATGGCCGAGGGCGATCAGGCGATGCAAATATTCATCGGAGCGTTCGATCGGTACACCGCACATCGGAATGTCGTTGCCGAGGTGCTTGCCGCGCTTGGTCAGCATGATGCCGAGCGCGCGCGAGGCGGTTTCGGCGTCGCCGAAAAACAATTCGTAAAAGTCGCCCATCCGGTAAAACAACAGGCAATCCGGATTGGCGGCCTTGATCTCGATATATTGCTCCATCATCGGTGTTATGCGGGCGACTGCCTCAGGGGCAGGCTCCGGCGCGTTGGCGACGATGGTGCGGGCGGCGTCCATGAGGCGACGCTAGCAAAAAATCAGCCGCAATGCGTGGCCTTGTGCCAGGCATCCACGGCTTAGAATCGCTGTCGTCTATGGCTACTTCACCAGCTTTTTGCCAGTGACCGCTTCGAGGTTCTTATAGAAAACCTTGTCGCTCTTCGCCTTGTCCATCTTGAGCGACTCGAGAATCCGCAGAGTTTCGCGCGGGAACATCGTGCCGCCTTCGGGATCGAACGGGCAGTCGGACGCGAACACGATCTTGTCGATTGGGAAGAACTCCATGCCGCATTTGGTGGCAGGCTCGGCGGTAAATGCCGCTGTATCGGCCCAAAAGTCCTGTTTGAAGTAATCGAGCGGCCGCTTCTTGAGGCTCTTGCGCAGTGAGACATAATCCTCGTCGGTGGTGCGGTTGCCCATCACGTCATTGCCCGGCCCCAGCCGGCCTTCGAGCATTGGCACGATACCGGCAAAGTGGTGGGTGATGATTTTCAAGTTGGGATGGGTGTCCATGATCTTGGAATAGACGAGACGCAACATGGCGCAGGCGGTTTCGTAGGACCAGCCGATCGTCCACCAGATTTCGTAGAGCGATTTCTTATCGTCGAGATAATCCGGGGTCTCGGCGCCGCGCGCCGGATGAATCCAGATCGGCGCACCGAGCTCGTTCATTCGTTTCCAGAACGGCGCATATTCCGGCCGGTCGATCGGCTTGCCGGCGACGTTGGTGTAGATCTGCACGCCGAGCGCACCGTTCTTGAGCGCGCGCTCCGCTTCGCCGACCCCGGCGTCGGGCGCCGCGAGCGAAACCTGCGCCACCCAGCCGGGGAAATGGTCCTTCTCCTTGGCGATCAGCTCGGCAAAGCCGTCATTGATAATGCGGCAAAACTCGTCGATGTCCTTCGGCGTCTTGGCGAAGCGTTCGACCGGCGGCTGCGGATAGGACAGGATCTGCTGATAGTCCTTATGGCCGTCGACGATCTTCTTGCGCACGTCGAGATCGAACAAGGCGGGTAGCGAGCGAATGCGCTTGCCCATGTCCTTGTAATCGCCGGCCACCTCGTTGAGCTTTTCGAAGAATTTTTGCGGAAAAAAGTGTGTATACGCGTCAATGCGCATGGACGTTACTCTCCCTCATGGCGAGAGGCTTCTAGCCCATTTTCGCGCGTTCTGAAACACGCAGAACGGAAAATGCAAGGCTTCAACGTCAGCCCTGCGTGAGACGCGCGACAACCTCGGCCGGGATGGGCCGCGACTTGATGCGCGTGGGATCGGCGGGGTCGCGGCCCACCCAGACGCGAGTCTCGGTGCCTTCGGCCGCCAAGACCCCGGCGAGCGTCAGGCGGTGTTCGATCTTGAAGCTCGATCGGCCGCAGGCGACCAGCGCGCTCTCGATCTCGACGTCGTCGCCGAACCGCGTCGGCTGGCGAAATTTGGCGCGGATCTCGACCAGCGGATAGCCAGCGAAGTCGTAAGCCCTGAGATATTCGATTTTCTTCATACCGAGCGCGCGTTCGATCAGCACCGTTGTCGAGACATCGAAAAACTCGAAATAACGCGGGTAAAAGATGATGCCGGCGGGATCGCAGTCGCCCCATTCGACGCGCATTTTGCGGGTATTGCGAAGCATTTCGGCGATTACCGCGGCGCCATGCGCAATGCGCCGTCGAGCCGGACGACCTCGCCGTTGAGATAGCTGTTCTCGATCATGTGACGCGCCAAAGCCGCGTATTGCGGCGGCTGGCCGAGCAATTTCGGAAACGGCACCGACGAGGCGAGACTTTGCTGGGCGGCCTCCGGCAAAGCGTGCAGCATCGGCGTCGAAAAGATTCCAGGCGCAATGGCGTTGACGCGAATGCCGAACTGGGCGAACTCGCGCGCCGCCGGCATGATGAGCGCGACGACGCCGCCTTTCGAGGCGGCATAGGCGGCCTGGCCGATTTGGCCCTCGTAGGCCGCAACCGAAGCGGTGCAGATGATGATGCCGCGTTCGCCGTCTTGCAGCGGCGGCAGCGCCTGCATCCCGGCCGCGGCAAGGCGGAGCACGTTGAACGTGCCGACCAGATTGATCTCGACGACGCGTGCGAACTCGTCGAGCGCCATCGGCCCATCGCGGCCGACGATCCGTTTGGCCGGTCCGACCCCGGCGCAATTGACGATGATGCGCGCTGCGCCGTGATCGGCCGCTGCCGCGGCAATCGCTTTTTCCGTGGCTTTGCTATCGCTCACGTCGCAATGCAGCGCGATGCCGTCGACATCGATCGCCACTTCGGCGGCGTCCTTCTCGTTCACGTCGAAAATCGCCACCTTGGCGCCGGCGTCCGCCAACATGCGCGCGGTGGCGGCGCCAAGCCCGGAGGCGCCACCGGTGACGATCGCGGCGTGTCCTCGAATGTCCATGTTCAGCTTACCCCAAGCGTTCGGACTGCGCCCGCGACAATGATATGTGACGCAGGTGCCGCGGCGTATAGTTCCTCGACCACGGCCGAGCGATGGGCAAGCACGGCGCGCTGGTTGATCGAGCCTTTGTCGGTCATTTCGCCAACGTCGAGCGACGGCGGGCCGGCGAGCAGGATGGCGCGGGTGACGCGGCCCGACGTGCCGCTGCTCGCGGCGACGAACGAACTAAGAAGACGGCCGAACGCGGCCAGCACGCGCGGCTCGGCGATCAATGCTTGGGTTGGAGTATCCGCAGCGAGATCGGGCGCGAGCTTGCGGCAGGCGTCGAGATCGGGAAAAACCAAAGCGGCGACTTCGTCGCGGTCCGCGCCCGCGAGCACCACGTCCCGCACCAACGGGGCAAAATGCGCAATGAAGGCGGCCCGCAGCGGCCCGACGCTGACCCAGGTGCCGGTGGCAAGCTTGAAATCCTCGGCGAGACGCCCGTCGAACAGCAAGCCCTTCGCCGGATCGGCGGCATCGTGGAATTTCAGCGCGTCGCCGATTTTGTAAAAACCTTCGTCGTCGAAGGCATCGGCGGTGAGCTGCGGCGCGCGCCAATAACCGGGGGTGATGTTGGCGCCCTTCAGGCGGGCCTCGAACTTACCGTCGCGCGGCACAAGCTTGAGCTCGACCCCCGGCAACGGCAGCCCGATATTGCCGGCACGATCGGAATCCCAGGTACATGCGAGCGCGGCCGGTGAAGTTTCGGTCGAGCCGAGGCTGGACATCATCAGCACGCGTTCGCCCGTGGTCTTGATCGCGAGGTTTTGCAGCGCATCGACCACGTGCTGCGATAAGCCAGCGCCGGCGTAGAACATCACCTTAAGGCGGCTGAAGAACTTTTCCCGCAAGGCCCGGTCGCTTTCGAAATAGGGCACCAGCATTTCAAAGCCCTTCGGCACGTTGAAATAGATGGTCGGCGCAGTGTCGCGCAGGTTGCGCGCGGTCGCGGTAATGGCGCCGGGCAATGGTTTGCCTTCGTCGATATAAAGCGAGCCGCCATTGTCGAGCACCAGACCGAAATTGTGATTGCTGCCGAAAGTGTGATTCCACGGCAGCCAGTCGACAATGACGGGCGGTTCGTCGGCCAAAAGCGCCAGACCGGCGCGGATCATCGCTTGGTTGGCGCACAGCATCAGTTGCGTGTTGATGACGCCCTTGGGCTGGCCGGTCGAGCCCGAGGTGAACAGGAATTTCGCGATCGTGTCGGGACCGACTTCGGCGTGAGCGGCGTCGACCGCCGGTGTCGGTTGGGTCTTTAGCAACTCCGAGAAGTCCGTCGAGCGCCGATCGTTCGCCGCATTGGCGGTGACGACCACTTCGGCGTTTGGCGGCACGGCGGCAGCAATCGCGCGGGCAAAGGCTGCGCCATTGGCGGCAAAGACAAGTCCCGGCGAAAGCGTCGTCATGATCGCCTTCAGCTTGCCGAAATCCTGCGACATCAGCGAATAGGGCACCGAGATCGGGGAATAGGGAATGCCGACATGCATGGCGGCAAGCCCAAGCAGCGCGTGCTCGATATCGTTGCCGGAGAGGATCGCGATCGGCCGATCGGACGAGAGGCCGCGTTCAAGCAGCGCCGCCGCGATCGCGCGCACCGCCGCGAGCGCGTCGCGATAGGTGATTGTACGCCAAGCGCCTGCGGTGTCGCGCTGCGCCAGGAACACGCGATCGGGCGCGGCTTTCGCCCAGTGCACCAGGCGCTCGGTCAGCTTTTTCGGATACGGCGGCAGCGGATGCGGCGAGCGCAGCAGGATCGCGCCGTCGCTGCGCCGCTCCATCGTCACGTCCGCCGGTCCAAGCTTGACGGGCCGCAGCGGCGGCAAATTCGGCGTGGCAAA
>Ga0181537_10004127_pt1 | contig 12137 bp, 11 predicted proteins | sample PEATcosm2014_Bin_39_FD_119765 | JGI IMG/M metagenome (GOLD analysis project Ga0181537, IMG submission 119765) | Peatland microbial communities from MTU Mesocosm Facility, Houghton, MI, USA - PEATcosm2014_Bin23_10_metaG | ecosystem: Environmental > Terrestrial > Soil > Wetlands > Peat | place...
GACCACCACCGTGTTCGCAAACACCGAACCGGCCGCCTGCAGCGAAGCTTCCGAAATGTCCCAACCGCTGACCTTTGCGCCCTCGGCTGCCAATCGCTGGGCGACCGCGAGACCGATGCCGGATGCGCCACCCGTCACGATGGCGCACTGACCAGAGAACCGTCCTTCAAAACAATTCATCGACAATCACCTGGCAGGCGTTCCAAACAATTGATCCATTCGGCGCACGTCCCGTCTTTGCGATTTTTGAATTACGCAGCCCGTAATGCAACGCTGTCTCAATATGTGATACTAACCGATGACCCCGGCACGGTCAACGGCACGCAAGTCCAAAGTCATCGCGCGCTGACAAAATCGGCCCTGGCAGTGATACTGCGGCGCATGTCACCCGAACAGGTGGAGACGCTAATCATCGGTGCCGGTCAGGCGGGCTTGGCGATGAGCGAGCACCTGAGCCAACGCCGAGCGCCGCATCTCATCGTCGAGCGCGGGCGGATCGCGGAGCGCTGGCGCTCCGAAAGATGGGATTCCCTCGTGGCCAATGGTCCGGCGTGGCATGACCGATTTCCCAACATGACGTTCTCCGACATCGATGCCGACAGCTTTGCCACCAGGGACCAGATCGTCGAGTATTTCGACGCCTATGCGCGCCAGATAGCCGCCCCAGTGCGCTGCGGCGTCGAGGTCACTGTGCTCCACCAGAAGGCCGATGGCCCCGGCCTCCGTGCGGAGACGACTGAGGGAGTCATCGACGCGACGAATGTCGTCGTCGCCACTGGACCGTTTCAACGCCCGCTCGTCCCCACGGTGGTTCCGGCGGATATAGGGATTGCGCAGATCCATTCCGCCGCGTACCGCAATCCCACACAGTTGCGAGAAGGGGCCGTGCTGGTGATCGGCGCCGGCTCATCAGGTGTGCAGATCGCCGACGAACTCTTGCGCGCAGGAAGGCGCGTCTACCTCTCGGTCGGCCCGCACAACCGGCCGCCGCGGCGCTATCGCGGACGTGATTTCGTCTGGTGGCTCGGCGTGTTGGGCGAGTGGGATGTCAAGGTCGGCGCTCCCGGCACGGAGCATGTGACGATTGCGGTCAGCGGCGCACATGGTGGCCGCACCGTCGATTTCCGCGAGCTCGCTGCACGCGGAATCACGTTGTTGGGCAGCACGGGAACGTTCAAAGAAGGTGTCATTCGGTTCCTCTCAGATCTTGGAAAGAACATTGCTCTGGGCGATGCCAACTACCTGTCGATGTTGAACGCGGCCGATGCCTACGTGACGCAGAAGGGCCTCGACCTACCGGGGGAGCCCGATGCTCACAAAATTCAACCCGACCCGCCCTGTATGACCAATCCTTTTCTTGAGTTGAATCTGGCCGCCGCCGGCATCACGACCATCATCTGGGCAACGGGCTATGCCCTTGATTTTGACTGGCTAAAGGTCAACGCTTTCGATGCAAAGGGCCGCCCGATGCATCAACGGGGTGTCTCCACGGTGGCCGGACTGTATTTTCTGGGGTTGGCTTGGCTGTCGCGAAGGGCTTCGCCGTTTATTTGGGGCGTCTGGCACGACGCCGAATATCTCGCGGACCATATCTTGGGTCGCAACCGAAGCGAGATGCGTTGCCCGGATACGAACTGACATTTCGCATGCCGGGCAACGCCGATCATCGGGCAGTCTTACCAGGGGACATCGAATCTCAAGATTTGACCAGCTCCAGCCGGGGCCGCGCCCAGATTCGATACATACAACCGGCCGTCATGACCAAACGTCATGCCGGTGGGCACGGAAAGACCGGTTACGACGTCCTCGATCTCCCCCGATGGCTTTACCCGCACGACCTTCCCATAACCCGGGGTGGGATCTCCCGCGAAGTCGGAAAGTTCAAGCGCGTACAGCAGGCCATCGGGACCAAAATCGACGGCCACCACCGTTGTAAAACCTGCCTTCGAACTCACAATGCGATGGCCTCGTGCAGGCTGCAATCCCGGCGCCGATTCGAAATCGTCTCCCCATTTCGAAATGGTCAATATGCGTGCCCACTGGGGGTCGATGGGGAACAAATTGAGATTTCCCACAAACAGGGATCGATCACGAGCCACGATCGAGGTCGGGACGATGTGGCCCTCGGAGGCGGAAATATCGATCACCTGTCTGATCTCGCCCTCCTTGGTCACCGAGATCACTTGTCCATGATTCGGCTCGACGGTCAATAGCTTTCCCTCGTGCGCTATCACACTGTAGAGCGTGCCATCCGGCTCGAAATCATCGGGACTTTCGTACTTGGATGGGTGAGTCTTGAGCCAAGCGCCGATGTCCGCGATCAAATGCCAGTTGCCGTTCTGTGTATTTACTTTGGCAATGCCGCTCGGACTCTTTGGATTGCCGTGCGAGCAGCCTCCCCCGGCTACCACCGCAAAAAGCTCATCGTCCAGAAAGACCACATCGGCCACTCCGATCACTCCGCCCGCGCTGATAGTCGACGGAAATCCAGACGCCACCGTCGTGACTTTTCCACTCGGGCTGATCTTGGAGATTCGCGCGGTCAGGCCGCCGGTATAGGGTCCCGGGCCGCCCGGAGCTCCGGGCACCTGCGTACATTGTCCCTTGGTGCTATTAGTGCCGCCAGTGCCTGCTTCGGCGACATACAGATAACCGTCTGGACCGAACCTCAGCCCTCGAGGTCCCTCGAGTCCCGTGGCAACAACAAACGGTGCGGGTTCTATGGCCGGTTGCGCCACAGCCGGCGCAGCGGCGAAGCCGCCTATCGCCGAAGCGATGAAAAGAGAAGACAATGATCCTGTGAGTTTCATATCTTGTTCCCCCGTGAGTTTTTATCGGTTGCGGTAACCGCAATTAGGCGCAGCCGAACGCGCGCACGTTGCCTGTATACGCGTCCGAAAACACGGGTGTCAAGATTGAATGCTTGCGCAAAGCGGCAAGTCCCCGCCCTCAGTCGTTTTTAACTTAACTTAATCCGAGCGACGCGATGGCTCCCGGTCACCCCAATTTACTCGCGGTCCGACCGGCGGGCATTAGACTTGCAAAAGACATGCATCAACCCATCGCCGACGCGCGCCTGGCGTGCAGCCGCGCGCCGCTCGTCCCGCTCGCGGCGCTGTGGGCGACGTTGTGGACGCTCGTCGCGATCATCGAGAGCTCCCACTACATTCATAGTCCGTCGATTCCGCGGTGGCAACCGCTCACCCTGATACTGTCTTTGGCCTGTACGGTCACGGCCTGGTTGATGTTCGAACTTCATTCGGCTCGCTATCTGCGATTTCCGTTGGAACCACCGAGAGCGTGGTTCCTTCACCACCTACGGAGGTTGCCGATTCTCGCGGGCGGATACGTTGTGATTGTCTTTGGCTTGCGGGTTGCCGTATTCGCGATCGCCGGCGGACACTATGAACACCTGCCGTGGCGCGCACAGATTCCTTTTGAATTGGTCAAGGCCACGCTTTTTTATTGTCTCTGGCTGGGACTCGTCTATGGAGCATTGTCGTATCGAGCAGACCACCGGTGTTGAAAGAATTCGTGTGGCTGCGATGGCTCGCGATCAGCTTGGTAGCCGCAGTGGCGGCGAGCGCCTATCCGGCCTGGCGAGCCTCCAAACTGACCATCCGCGAAGCGCTCGCCTTTCAATGAGGATCATTGGACTTATATAATAAACCCATGTCGCTCGCGCGTAGTCGGTATCGGTGCTCGGGTCGGATCGCCTGCCTGGCCGTTCTGACGGTTGCTACCTCGTCCGCGATTTCGGCCGAGGAATCGACGGCGATCGTGGCCGATCCTTGCGCCAACGAATCTGCCGTTGCTCCCGCCGAGCGAGCCCTGCGGGATTGGCCCAATCTGTGTAAGTATCGAAGCGCGAATGCCACGTTGTCCGAGCCCGCGCGCGTCGTCTTCATAGGCGATTCGATCACCGAGGGTTGGGCGTCGAGCGACCCCACGCTCTTTTCACATGGCGTTGTCGGACGCGGCATCAGCGGGCAGACCACGCCGCAGATGGTCGTTCGATTTTATAACGACGTGATTCTATTGCACCCGAGAGTCGTCCACATCATGGCCGGAACAAACGACGTCGCGGGGAATACGGGATTGACCACGATTCAGGACTACAAGAACAATATCGGGGCGATGGTCGATATGGCCAAGGCGCACCATATTCGCGTTGTGCTCGCCTCGATACCGCCTGCGGCCGCTTTTCCCTGGAAGCCGAGCTATCGCCCATCTCCCATGATCACAGGTCTCAATTCCTGGCTGCGCCAGTTTTGTCGCGCGCAGAAAATTACGTACGTCGATTATTACTCGATTCTGGTGGATTCGGACGGAGGATTTCGCAAGGAGCTCAGCGGCGACGGTGTCCATCCCAATGGCGACGGATACGCAGCCATGCGTTCGACGGCGATTCGTGCGATTCGCTGATGATCGGAGAGACATCGTGAGTGATGAAACAACGAAGATGGCGGATGCGCGCCACGGCACGACCCTGCAACGGCGCACCGTGTTGCGTGGCGCGGCGGCGCTTCTTGGTACAGCCAGCGTATCGATGGCCGGGGCGGAAACCAGCGCCGGTCCGCCGCCGAGTCGCGGCCCACCGTTGGTCATCGCCCAAGATGGGACAGCCATGGTGCAAACCCAATCCGGAAAAGTCGCCGGCTATCTGCACGAGGGGATTTTCGCCTTCAAAGGCGTGCCGTACGCCGATACGTCCGAGGGCGCGAATCGGTTTTTACCGCCGGTCAAGTGCAAGCCTTGGTCGGGCGTGCGCAGCTCGCGCCAATACGGCTACGTGGCGCCGCAAAGCGCGCGCGCCGGCTGGGCGAACGACGAAGAAGCCTTCATGTTTGCATGGGACGACGGTGTTCAAAACGAAGACTGTCTGCGCGTCAACCTATGGACGCCCGGCATCGCCGACGGGCGAAAGCGGCCGGTCATGGTGTGGTTGCACGGCGGCGGGTTCGCTGCGGGCTCGGGTCAGGAATTGCGATCCTACGACGGCGAGAACCTGGCCAAGCGCGGCGACATCGTGCTCGTCTCCTTGAATCACCGGCTGAATGTGTTCGGCTATCTTGATCTTTCGAGATACGGCGAGAAGTACGCGAGCTCGGCCAACGTCGGCATGCTCGACATCGTCGCGGCGCTCGAGTGGGTGCGCGACAATATTTCCGCCTTCGGCGGCGATCCACAGGCGGTCACCATCTTTGGTCAATCGGGCGGCGGCGGCAAGGTGGGCGCTCTGATGGGCATGCCGGCCGCCCGCGGGCTGTTTCATCGCGCGATCGTCGAAAGCGGCTCGATGCTTCGGGTGGCCACTCCGGAGAAGGCACAAACGCTCAGCGATGCAATCGTCAGCGAGCTTGGCTTGAGCCACTCGACCATCGAGCAAATTCACAAGCTGCCTTATCCGCAAATTCAGGCCGCGAGCGAAAAGGTCTTGCGCGCACGCGATACGCGGCCGCCGGGCGGCGTGCCCAATTTCCGGCGCATGGCGGATATGTTGGGATTCGCCCCGGTGCTCGACGGGAAAATCATTCCCGCGCACCCCTTCGATCCCGACGCTCCCGCGATGTCGGCGGAAGTGCCCATGATCATCGGCACGACGCTCAACGAGTTCGCAACCGCCATCAATCACCCGGAATATGAGCTCATGACGGCCGCGGAAGTCGAGGGACGGGTGAAGGACTTATTCGGTGACCAATCGGCGCGGATTCTCGCCGCGTTCCGCGCCCGTACGCCCGAGGCGAAGCCGTTCGACCTGTGGTCGCGTATTGCAGCCTCGACGGTGCGCGAGAGCGCCATCAAACAGGCGGCCGCGAAGGCCGCACTCGGCAAGGCGCCCGCGTATCTCTATTGGTTTGTATGGCAGACACCCATTCTCGATGGCCGGCCGCGGGCTTTTCACTGTTCGGAGATTGCCTTTGTGTTCGACAATACCGACCGTTGCGCAACGATGACCGGAGGAGTTCCCGAAGCACGCGCTCTGGCTGCGAAGATGAGCGATGCGTGGATCCGTTTTGCGCGTACCGGGGACCCCAACCATCCAAACCTGCCGCATTGGCCGGCGTTTTCCAGCGAGCAGGTTCCGACGATGATTTTTGACAACGTGCCGAAGCTCGTGATGAACCCTGACGGGGCGGAGCAACGCAGCATCGCGGTGAATGCGTAACAAGGAGTCGCAGCGGCTTCGGAGCTGTCATTTGTTGCAGAATGGAGGTCCATCATGGTCGAACGAACCTTGATTTGGTTGACGCCGGCGCTGCTCGTTCCCCTGTGGGCGCCGAGCGCACCCTGCCGCCCCGCCGTGACACTGCGGACGGCGCGTTTCTTCTATACGCTGACGATTCCGGGGTAGCCGGCGCCGGACGACCGTCATGCGTGTATTGCTGGTGGAGGACGATGGCATGATTGCGCAGGGCCTGCAAACGGCGCTGCGCCAGGCCGGATTCGCCGTGGACTGGATGCGCGACGGCAGGAGCGCGAGCGCAGCGCTGCAAGCGGCGAGTTTCGATCTCGTTCTGCTAGATCTCGGATTGCCGCAGCGGGACGGAATCGAGGTTCTGCGCGACCTGCGCAAGCGCGGCAACGTCACTCCGGTGATCATCCTGACGGCGCGCGATGAGATTCAACATCGCATCGCCGGGCTCGATGCCGGGGCCGACGACTACATCGTCAAGCCGTTCGATGTGGATGAAGTAACCGCGCGGATGCGCTCCGTTCTGCGCCGCGCTGCCGGAAGAGGCGAACCCGCCATTCAGTACGGCGACCTGCGTCTCGATCCCGTCACCCACGCCGTCGAACGCGACGGAGTTCCGGTGGCTCTGTCGGGACATGAGTTCGCGGTGCTCGAAGCCCTTCTGCAGCGGCCGGGCGCCGTCCTGTCGCGCAGCCAGATCGAGGACCGATTGTACGGTTGGGATGAACAAATCGGCAGCAACGCCGTCGAAGTCTATATTCACGGATTGCGCCGCAAGCTCGGCAGCGATGCCATCCGCACGTTGCGCGGTGTCGGTTATTACGTTCCCAAGCCATGAAATCCATTCGTGCCCGGTTGCTGGTTGCGCTGATCGTCCTCGTCGCGCTGATTTCTCTGCTGGCCGCCGGCGTCACGTATCGGCGCGTGCTGAGTGAGACTTCGACCCTGTTCGATTATCAGCTGCGGCAGATGGCATTGTCGCTGCGCAACCAGATCTCGCTGGCGCCGCGCATCGAGGTGCCTCCGGATCAAGGCGACGCCGATTTCGTGATTCAGATCTGGGACGTCTTCGGTGCACGAACCTATCTGTCGCGGCCCGGCCTGCCGATGATCAACCAGACGGTCTTGGGTTATGCCGATCTATCCGTCCACGGTCAGGCGTGGCGCGCCTATGGCCTGCAGACGGCCGACGGGGTGATCCAGATCGCTCAGCCGGCGCGGGTGCGCGAGGCTTTGGCGCGCGCCGCCGCGGAGCGCGTGGTCATACCCCTCATCCTCTTGCTGCCCATCATGATCGGGGCGGTTGCTTGGATCGTCAGCCGCGGCCTGTCGCCGCTGCAATATGTCGCCGCTGAAGTGCAGCGGCGCGACGTGCGAAGCTTGACCCCATTGGGCACCGAAAACCTGCCGCGCGAAATCGCTCCCTTGGTCGGGGAACTCAACCGGCTGCTGGCACGGCTGCAGGACGCGTTTGCCGTGCAGCGCGCTTTTATTTCCGACGCGGCGCACGAGCTGCGTTCGCCCCTCACGGCGCTGCGGCTGCAGCTGCAGCTGCTTGATCGCGCGCCCGATGAGGCGGCTCGGCTCGAGGCACGCAACCGCCTCGGCGGCGCAGTCGAGCGCGCGATTCACCTGGTGGAGCAGCTCTTGACCTTGGCGCGAAGCGACCCGCAGGAGACGGCGGGCGACTTCGGCTCAGTCAATCTGGCGGCGGTCGCTGCTCAAAGCATCACCGACACCCACGATCTGGCCTTGGCGCGAAGCATCGATCTGGGTCTCGACGCTGCTCCCAACGTCCCGGTGCGCGGCGACCGGGAGGCGCTGCGAACCTTGATTCGCAACCTGGTCGACAACGCCGTGCGCTACACGCCGCGGCACGGTTCGGTGCAGGTCCGCTGCCGGACGACAGCCGCGGGCGCGCATCTGCAGGTGAGCGACACAGGACCCGGCATCAGTCCCGCGGATCGCCAGCGGGTGTTCGATAGGTTTTACAGAAAGGGCGGCTCTGAGGAGACGGGCACCGGACTCGGGCTCGCCATTGTGAAGGCCATCGCGGAGCGACACGGGGCCCGGATCAGGCTGGATACCGCGCCTGCCGGGGGCTTGCAGGTCGAATTGAACTTTCCGGCGGCATCTTAAGACTGCCTTAAGCATCGCGTGGGAACCTGCGTTTCAGAGTACTTGTTCCCTATCGCAGGAGATCCATATGCAACTTCGAAACAGGACGCTGGCATGGTCCGCGGCCGGCTTGTTTGCCGTCGGTACCGCCGCCGGATTGTCAGCCCCGACGCTTTTACACGCCGGCGCTTCGCCGGCATCTGACCCGGTACCGGGCAATTCATCCCCCGCTTCAGCGCAGCCGGTTCCGCTGATGACCGCTCCCAATTATCGGGCGATCGTCGCGCGCAACCAGGCGGCAGTGGTCGGCATCACGACAGCGGGGCCGATGACTACCGCCGTCCCGCAGCAGTTCAACTTCGGCGGCCCCAACGGCGATGACGACAATCCCCTGTCGAAATTCTTTCAAGGAATTCCGATGCCGCGGCAACATGGCATCATGCACGGGCAGGGTTCGGGTTTTATCGTCTCTTCCGATGGGCTGGTGTTGACCAACGCACACGTGGTCGACGGTGCAAAACAGGTCACCGTCAAATTGTCCGATCACCGTGAATACAAAGCGAAGGTGCTGGGCGCGGACCGCAGCAGCGATATCGCGGTATTGAAAATCGATGCGCATGACCTGCCGACCGTGCATCTCGGAGACTCGGACCAGCTGAGCGTGGGCGACTACGTACTCGCGATCGGCGAACCGTTCGGTCTCGAGGAAACCGCGACCGCCGGCATCGTGAGCGCCAAAGGCCGTTCGCTGCCGGGCGATGGCTATGTTCCGTTCATCCAGACCGATGCGGCAGTCAATCCCGGGAATTCCGGTGGACCGCTGTTCGATGCCACCGGCTCGGTCGTCGGCATCAATGCGCAGATCTACTCGAACTCCGGTGGTTACCAGGGTGTGTCGTTCGCCATACCCATCAACCTCGCCGTTCAAATCAAAGACCAAATCGTCAAGACCGGTAAAGTGGCGCACTCGCGTCTCGGGGTGGAAGTTCAGACACTCGATCAGTCGTTGGCCGATTCCTTCAAATTGAAGACGCCGAATGGCGCCCTCGTGGCCAAGGTCACGCCGGATAGCGCGGCGGCGGCGGCGGGGATCAAGGTGGGCGACGTCATATTGAAGTTCAATGGCACCCCGATCATCGACGCCGGACAATTGTCCCAGCGCGTGGGAGCGGCGGCGCCGGGGGACAAGGCGTCGCTCGAGATCTGGCGCGATGGCAAGACGCTCAGCTTGACCGCGACCGTGGGTGACGCGGCGCAAGTGGCGGATGCCGCCGAAGGCCAGAGCGGTGCGAACGCGCCGGCGCGGCTGGGCCTGGCATTACGGCCCTTGAACCCTGCCGAGCGTCAACAGGCAGGCGTCTCGGGAGGACTGATTGTCGAGGACTCGCAGGGCCATGCAGCAGAAGCCGGCATTCAACCGGGTGACGTCGTGCTGTCGGTCGACGGCACGCCCGTCGAGAGTGTCGCCCAACTGCGCAAGATGGTTCAGGCTCACGACAAGCAGATTGCGCTGCTGATTCAGCGCGGCGATGCACGTCTGTTCGTTCCGGTGACCCTAGGCTAGGAGAACGACAGGCTCACCCCATGGCGCCGAATGCGCCGTCGGGTGAGCCTCGTCACCCTTCGACAGAGTCGAGAATATGGTTATAAGTTTATGTTCTAGCGAAGATTAATGATTTTTACCGCTGACCTCAAAGCGGCTTTCCACACCCGGCGCAGCGTCGGAACCGGCCTCATCATGCTCCGAGGCGTCCTACAAACGCGCGGTAAGTCTCGTTAAAATAATGTGTTGCGCTCATTTCATTACATGAATTAGAGTTTGATCATAACTCATGCTTTCTGGGATGGTCCCTGTATGCCTACTCAAGCTCGATCCATCGCCTCGCTCACGATTTCCTTCGGCTTGGTGGCCATCCCGGTGAAGCTGTACTCCGCCACGGTTTCGGCGGAACGCATCTCCTTCAATCTTCTGCGCCAAAAGGACGGCTCTCGAGTCAAGCAGCAGTACGTGGCCGTGAATGACGGCAAAATCGTCGAGCGGTCAGAGATGGTCAAGGGTTACGAGTTCGCCAAGGATCAGTACGTGATGTTCAGCGCCGAGGAACTAAAGGCGCTGGAAGATGCAACCACGCACGCCATCGACATCGGCCAATTCGTGCCGCTTGCCTCCGTCGACCCGGTTTATTTTGACGGGACTTACTACTTGGCGCCGGATAAGGGGGGCGCAAAACCCTACACCCTGCTCGCCACGGCCTTGCGAAAGGCGGATCAGTGCGCGGTCGGCCGCTGGATCTCACGTGGCAAGGAACACATCGTGGTCATCCGCGCATTGGAGGATGGATTGGCCATGCACCAACTGCATTTCCAGGCAGAAGTTCGCAATCTGAAAGACCTGGGTGTCGAAGCGGCGCCGGTATCCGAACCCGAACTAAAGCTCGCCCGTCAGTTGATAGATCACCTGGCGGCCAAGCGCTTCGATCCGAACGAATATACGGATGAGCACAAGGCCCGGGTCGAAGCGGCGATCCAAAGAAAGGTCGACGGCAAGGAGGTCTCGCTCGCGGAGGGGCCGGTTTCGAACAAGGGCGGCAATGTCATCGATCTGATGGAAGCACTCCGGGCAAGCATCGATGCTCGCGGGTCCAAAGCTGCCGATCTCAAGGAGCGAAAGGCGCCCAAACGTGCGCCAGCCCAGGCATCATCGCGCAAAGCCGCTCGACGATGAGATGCATGCTTATAACTCGAAGGACCTAGAGCGTCTTTTTGGATTGCCGGCCTCTGCGGTGCGCTCGCTGGCGCGCGCCGGCCATATCAGTCCCATCAAGCGCGCGGGACGGCTGCACTACTCGTTCCAGGATCTTCTGATGATGCGCACGGCGAGCGCGCTGCGCGCTGCGAAAATTTCGGCGCACCGGATCAACCGCACGCTGCAGACCTTTCGCGAGACTCTGCCCACGGGCGCCGCATCGAATCAGCGCTCGTTGACGGCATTGGGTGATCAGATTGCCATTCGCGAGGGCAAGCTGCTCTGGGAATCCGACTCGGGCCAATATGCACTCGACCTTGGCGAAGACAAGGGCGGATTGCACGTCATCAGCCGCCGGGAGCCTGCGGCGCCGGCTGGGAAAACAGCGGATGACCTCTACGCGCAGGCCTTTGCGCTCGAGGAGACGGACCCCGAGGGTGCACGCGCCATGTATGAGGCCACACTCGAGGCCGATCCGCAGCATGTCGAGGCGCGCATCAATTTGGGACGGCTGCTGCACATGGCCGGCAGGCTCGCAGAGGCGGAACGAGTCTATCGCGGGGCGTTGAAACCCGAGTCCTTGCTGATCTTCAATCTTGCGGTGGTGCTGGAAGATTTGCGTCGCGAGGCGGATGCCATCGCGGCCTATCGCGAGTCGCTGGCGCTCGATCCTGAGCTCGCCGACGCGCACTTCAATCTGGCACGGCTGTACGAGCGGGCGAAAAATCCCAAGGCATCGCTGCGCCATCTGCTCGCTTACCGGCGCATGATGGATCGGCAAGGAACCTGATGGCGAAGCGGGCGCTCTCGGTCTATCGCGCGAAACGCGACTTCGCAAAAACGGCCGAGCCATCGGGCAAGGCGCGTGTGGCTGCCTCGCCTCGCCTGCGCTTCGTGATCCAGAAACACGCAGCGCGCCAACTGCACTACGATCTGCGGCTCGAACTGAACGGGGTGTTCAAATCCTGGGCAGTCGCCCGCGGTCCCTCCGTCGACCCTGCGGACAAGCGCTTGGCGGTGGAGGTCGAAGATCATCCCCTGGATTACGGAGACTTCGAGGGCACGATTCCCAAGGGC
>Ga0181537_10004128_pt1 | contig 12136 bp, 15 predicted proteins | sample PEATcosm2014_Bin_39_FD_119765 | JGI IMG/M metagenome (GOLD analysis project Ga0181537, IMG submission 119765) | Peatland microbial communities from MTU Mesocosm Facility, Houghton, MI, USA - PEATcosm2014_Bin23_10_metaG | ecosystem: Environmental > Terrestrial > Soil > Wetlands > Peat | place...
CGGCTTGTCCGCCGTCGAATACCAGGATCTCCTCGATGTCATCCGCCCCGCCACTTATGTTTGTCTGGATTCCGTTCATACGCGCAGTGACGGCGAGCATGGCTCGGGCAGCCATGACCTGGTTGCGGACGATTCGCAGGTCAATCCCGGTGACGCCGCCGCGAAACGCGAAATGTCCCGTCTGATCGAGGAGCGGCTCCAGCAGCTTCCCGAAATGCAGCGCAAAGTTTTGGCGCTTTATTATTTTGAAGACCTCCGGTTGCGCGAGATCGCCGAAGCTTTCGGTGTCACCGAATCCCGCATCTGCCAGGTGCACGCCCAGGCGATCCTGGCCATCAAGGCGCTCCTTCGCCGCCAAAACCCCGAGGTTTTTGAGTCAGCAGATGGAAATGACCCATGATTGTAATCCTTGGCGCCATAATCGTCCTCGGCTCGGTGCTCGGCGGCTTCATGATGGCCGGCGGGCACCCGCTGGCACTGATGCACCTTTCCGAGCTGGTCATCATCGCGGGAGCGGCCCTCGGCGCGATGGTGTTGATGTCCCCGAAGAAGGTCCTCCTTGACCTCTTCAAACAAGCGCTGGGCACGCTGAAAGGCTCGCCATACAACAAGAATTCGTACGACGACCTTTTCAAGTCGCTTTATGAACTGTTCATGCTCGGCCGCCGCAGCGGCATGGTCGCCCTCGAGGAACACGTCCTCAACCCCGAGTCTTCCTCCATCTTTTCCAAATATCCGTCCTTCCAGAAAAACCACCACGCCATGGAGTTTCTCTGCAACGGCCTCCGCCCCATCATCGACGGAAAAATCAAGCCCGACCAGCTCAAGCTGCTGCTCGAAATCGAACTCGAAGCGATGGAGGACGAGCACGAAAAACCCGTCGGCGTCCTCACCAAGTCCGCCGATGCCATGCCCGGCTTCGGCATCGTCGCCGCCGTGCTCGGCATCGTCATCACCATGGCTTCCATCGCCGGTCCGATTGAACAAATCGGCGAAAAGGTCGCCGCCGCCCTGGTCGGTACCTTCCTCGGCATTTTCCTTTCTTACGGATTCATGAATCCGCTCGCCGTCAACATGGATTTCATCAACCGCGCCCAGATGGCCTTCATCCGCTGCATCGCCGCGTCCGTCATCGGCTTCGCCAACGGCATGTCCCCCATCATGGCCGTCGAAGTCGCCCGCCGCGGCCTCAGCAGCGAGGTCAAGCCCAGCGCCGACGACTTGGAAACCATGCTCAAGAACGCCGCGCAATCCCCGCCCAAGTAACCGCGCCGCACCTGTCACCCGAACATCATGAGCAAAAAACACGCGCATCACGGCGGCGCCTGGAAGGTTGCTTATGCGGACTTCGTCACCGCCATGATGGCGCTTTTCATGGTCCTCTGGCTGTCCTCCCAGGACCAGCGCATCAAGGAGGCCGTCGAACGCGCCTTCCGCAATCCCTTCTCCTCCGTCACCAAGGAATCCGTCGGCATCATTCCCAGCAAGGACATGCAGGCCGTCAGGAGCAGCTCCGGCAACTTCGACTCCGCCTCCGCCGTCGAGCTCGCCATGCTCCGCCGCCTCAACCAGGACCTCCTCAAATCCTTCCAGTCCGACGCCGAGAGCCAGGACGAAAACCCCGTCAAACTCGACCTCACCTCCGACGGGCTTTCCATCAATGTCTTCGACCGCTCGCACAAGCCCATTTTTCAGCCGCAATCCACCACCTTCACGCCCTATGGCGACTGGGTGTTCTCCACGCTCGCCTGGGAGATCTCCCGCTACAACAGCTTTCAAATCGAGCTCGACGGCCACACCGAAACCGGCAACCCCGCCATCCGCGACGACTACGGCGATTGGGAGCTTTCCGCCGATCGCGCCAACGCCGTCCGCCGCAAACTCATCGAGCACGGCATGCGCCCCCAGCAAATCCGCCGCGTCACCGGCTACGGCGACACCGTGCCCATGCCCGACACCGACGCCACCAACGAAATCAACCGCCGCGTCACCGTTCTGCTCAACCGCAGCTCCGCCAACCCGTGATTCCCAACCCATCACACCATGTCTGACGTCTTCACCCCATTGACACCTGCGACGCTCGCTTCCGGCGGCGCTTCATCCACCGCTTCGACCCCGGGCGGTTTCAAGCCGCTCCCGTCGCCCGCCGTTGCCGGCTCTATCTCCGCCGCGCCCGGCAACTGCGCCGTTAAGCCCACCGTCACCGTCCAGCGCAAAGGCAACGTCGTCACCTCCATCCGCGTCCAATGCGCCTGCGGCCAGGTCCTCGACATTAACTGTCAATACTGACCGGCGCGCAGGGCAGGGGATGCTCGCCTGCGCAAACTCAGGGCAACCCCTCCGCACCGACCTCTTTTGGCGCGCGGTAGGGACGCCATTCCACGGCGTCCCCGATGTTTTCCCCCTGTTCCATTTTCCGTGCGCACAGACATTCACGCTAGGGCAAACCTCGCGCCAGCCCTTGCATGGTGGTCTCTGACCCTGCCCAACCACGCCAACACTCACCCCTCCATCACTCCATCACTCCATTTCACATTTGCTTTTCAAAGAACCGCCCGAAAAAATTATTGTCCGCCGTTATGCGCCGTCATGCGCCGGATTTCCCTCCCCTTCGCGCCCTTGGCGTCCTTCGCGAGAACCACTTCTGCCCCGCATTTTGCCCCCTCCCCAACATGGGGTGCAGGCTTGGTGGCCGTGTGCAAACACCCTGCCGTCCCGCGTATTCCCAAAAAAAATCGTATGCGGGACAACGCGGGACCAGGCGGGACAATGCGGGTCAACCGGGACGATTCCGGCTGGCGTCCCTCTTTTGTGCCCGTCCGCAAGGAGCTCGTCCCCGATCCGCCGCGACGGGAGCGCGGAACATTGCCCCGCCATTGGTCCGGCGCAGCGGGAATGGGAACCGACAGTCTCGAACCCGCGCCAAGAGCGACGCATGCTGTCGTCCGGTCCGGCTTCAATTTTGAATTATGCATTTTTAATCATGCTGCCCGGCCTCCTCTGCTTGTCCCGCACTCAACTCCCAACACCCAACGCCGTTCACTTTACCACATTCTTCCGGCCTGTCAAATCACCGCCACTTCTCCCACGAACCCCCAAGCATCAAAACGCGCTGGACAAACCGGCCGGGCGGGAATAGGAAACGCGTTTAATAACCAACCAAAATGAAAACCCCGCTGACCGCAACCCTTTGCGCCGTCGCCTTCCTCGCCTTCGGCTGCGCGACGCACAAACCCTCCGACACGTCCGCCCTTCAGGGAACCTGGACCGCTCCGGCTGCGGGAGCCGGCGACGCCTCGCCTTCGCTACTCATCCACGGCTCAAGTTTCGAATTTCGCGAATCCGACCCGCACCAATGGTTCAAGGGCACCTTCACCCTCCGCGAAGACGTGGACCCCAAACAATTCGTCTCCGTCATCACGAATTGCGCAAACCCTGGTTTCGTCGGCCTGACCGCCTTTGCCATTTACCGCCTCGACGACCGCGCCCTCCTCATGACTGGAAATGCGCCCGGCAATCCTTCCGTCCCCGCCGCCTTCGGCGCGCCGGACTCGCTGACCATAGAGTTCAAGAAATAGCGGTCGCGCCTTAAGTTCGGACCGCACCGCTCCTCGCCGGATTTGGCTCAAGACCGCGGAATTTCGGGATCAGACTGAATTGACACCACGGCCCTATCTTGGTTAATTTTTGGCCTGCACGCTAATCTAGGAAGGTCATGTCACGAAAGCTTTTGACACCCAGGCAAGTCGGCTTGATTTGCGGGGCCGGCATGTTGTTTCTGCTGGTGCTCGGCATCAGCGACTTTTACTGGATGCGAACACACACACCTTTGCCGCTCTGGGGGGAGTTGTTGATCCTCTCGCCCGTGACCTTTGTCCTGGGATTCATCGGGATGTGTTGGAGGCATGCGGCACGGAGCGTGGAGACTCCACCCCGGCGGTTTGCCGGGCTCCTTTTGGTGCTGGCGGGGTGCCTCGCCTATTTTGTCAGCCAGCGCTACGCCAAATTCCTCGTTCTCATAAGTCTGTATGGTTGCCCGCGCGTTCTAGCCGATCATCTTCATTTCGTCTCCACAGAAAAAGCGGTGCCCTGGGTTGTATCCAACGGCGATCATTTGACGGACGCGGAGCATCTCTGGGGCGATATTGACAGCGCGTTGATGTCCGCCGTGTTTTTCCCCACGTGTCTGCTCATTTTTCCCCTCCTGCCAAGGCGAAAAATCTGATCCGCCGCAGCCCCGGAGTGCGAGGCGCTCCGCCTCTCCGCACACGGCAATTTTCTCCCATCGCCCAGCACCTTTTGCCCTTAAACTTCCTTTAATCTTCCGTAAATGCCTCCAAATCAACATTTTCTCGCCATGGTACGTTCGTTGCTTCTCATGCCCTGCGATGAATGTGAGCATGTATCAAGCTGCGGCGGCCTTGAACGCCAACAGCCGTTGGCAGGAGGTCATCGCGGAAAATTTGGCCTCCAGTTCCGTCCCGGGCTACAAAAAACAGGAGCTTTCCCTCGAAGCCGTCCGCTCCGGCCTCATGCCTCCCGGCAGTCTTAATTCCGCCAACTCACCCCAGTTTTTCACGCTGCCCCAGGCCGTCACCTCCACCAATTTCTCGACCGGCGACATGCAATTCACCGGCAGCAAGAACGACGTCGCCATCCAGGGCAAGGCTTTCTTCGAGGTAAAACTTCCCAACGGCACCACGGCGCTCACCCGCGACGGCGAATTCCAGGTCAGCGCCCAGGGCCAGCTCATCACCCGCGAAGGTTATGCCGTCATGGGGCAGGGCGGGCCCATCCAGCTTGATTTGACCAACGGCGAGCCCGTCAACATCTCCGCCACCGGCGCCGTCAGCCAGGGCGAAACCAACGTCGGCACGCTCAAGCTCGACGAGTACGACAAGCCCGGCCTCCTGAAGCAGATCGGCGGCGGCTATTATGTCGCCAACAATCCCAACCTCCATTCCGTTCCCTCCACGTCCACCGTCCGCGAGGGTTATATCGAAGCCTCCAACATCTCCGTCGTCACCGAAATGGCGGACATGATCAGCGCCCAGCGCGGCTTCGAGGCCAACACCCACATCATCCAGATCCAGGATGATCGCATGGGCAAAGTCATCAGCGATCTCGGAACTCCGTCTTGATTAACCTATGATACGCGCACTTTATTCCGCCGCCACCGGCATGGAGTCCCAGCAGCTCAACCTCGACGTCATCTCCAACAACCTGGCGAACGTCAACACCGCCGGCTTCAAGAAAAGCAAAATCGAATTTCAAGACCTGCTCTACGACAACATCACCACCCCCGGCGCGGACGAGGGCAGCGGCAACCAGCTTCCCACCGGCGTCCAGGTCGGTCACGGCTCCAATCCCGTCGCCACCTCCAGGATTTTTACCGAGGGCGAACTCACCCAGACGGGCGAACGCCTCGATGTCGCCATCCAGGGGGACGGCTTCTTTGAAGTCCAGCAGCCCGACGGCAGCCTCGCCTACACCCGCGACGGCTCGCTCAAGACCGATTCCACCGGTCGCATCGTCACCAGCGACGGCCTGCCCGTGCAGGGCGGCTTCCAACCCATCCCTGCGGGAACCACCAGCGTCACCATTTCTCCCGACGGCACCGTGACCACCACCGGCGGCACCGGCACGCAGACTTTTCAGGTGCAGCTCACGCGCTTTGCCAACCCGGCCGGACTCCAGGCCATCGGCCGCAATTTATACATCCAGACCAACGCCTCCGGCTCGCCCGAAACCGGCAACCCGGACGAAAACGGCTACGGCAGCCTGCAACAGGGCTACGTGGAAACTTCCAACGTCAAGGTCGTCGAGGAGATGGTCAACATGATCGTCGCCCAGCGAGCTTACGAAGTGAATTCCAAGGCCGTCCAGGCCGCCGACGAGATGATGCAGCAAGCCAACAATCTACGTCACTGATGATTCGTCCTTCCAAATTTTTATTCTCCGGCCTGCTCGCCCTCGCCTGCGCCGGGTTCGCGCCCGCCGTCCACGCGGACGACGCCGAAACCTGGGAACTGGTCCCCGACGTGAAGGTGGACAGCTCGGGAATTTTCCTCAGTCAAGTAGTCGTACCCGCTCCCTCATCATCAGCGGTTCACTCCTCCACTGTGGTCCTCCCACACATCCGTCTGGCTCCGGCTCCCACCCTGGGCCAGACGGCCTCCCTTTCGCGTGATCAAGTCGTTGCCCTTGCCCAGAAATTGGTGCCGGACTTTGCCATCACCAACTGGTCCGGCCCCGAACGCGTCCGCGTCTCCCGCGCCACGCATCGCCTCACTGATTCCGAATTCACGCGCCTGCTCATCGATACCTTGCAGCGCGAACAGGTCAAGGAACTGGGCGAACTCGAACTTCAACTCACGCATCCGCTGCCGCCCGCGCTCGTGCCCGATGAAGGCGTCACCTTGAAGGTGACCGAGCTTCCCTCGGCCGGCGTCGGCCCGAATTTCATCGTCCGCTGCGAATTATGGAACGGCGCCGAACATGTCAGCGACTGGACGGTCGCCGCCCAGGCGCGGGTTTGGCGCGACGTGCCCGTGGCGGATGCGCCGCTGTCCCGCGGCCAGTTGCTCAAGGACGCCCCGGTTTCCCTCCAGCGCCGCGACGTCCTCATGTTCCGCGATGCCTGCACCAATTTTCCCACCGATGATCCCAGCCTCGAGTTGACCGAGACCGTGCCCGCCGGGTTGCCCGTCCTCAACCACTCAATCCGCGTCCGCCCCGCCATCCTGCGCGGCCGCATGGTGGACGGCATCTATCAGGAGGGCAGCCTCACCATCGATCTCAAGGTCGAGCCGCTGGAAGACGGCCTGCCCGGGCAAACCATTCGCATTCGCAATCCCAAAACCAACCGCGAACTCTACGGAAAGGTAAAAAATGAACAGACGATTCTCCTGGCCCTCTAAAATGCCCGTCCTGGCGCTGGCCCTCGTCGGCCTGCCCTGCGCGCAGCTTTCCGCCGGTCTCGGTTCGCTTTGGACGGACAATTCCGCCCAGCCCCGCTCCATGTTCGCCGATAAAAAGGCCCACTCCATCGGCGATATCGTCACCATCGTCATCCAGGAAAACAACGGCGCCACCCGCAACAACAACACGACGACCTCCAAAAAAGCCTCCGCGGACGCCAGCATCGCCAGCTTTCTTTATGGCCCGACCGCCAGCTCCCTTCTCACCAAGGGCGGTGTCTATCCGGCCATGAAATACACCCAGGACAACGAATTCAACGGCGGCGGCCAGATTAACAATCAGGAAACCATCAATGCCCAGCTCTCCGTCCGGGTCATTGATGTCCTGCCCAACGGCAATCTCGTCATCGAAGGCCACCGCGTCACCTCGTTCGCCGGTGAAAAGCAGGACGCCATCCTCCGCGGCACCATCCGCGCCGATGACGTCACCCCCGCCAACACCGTCCTCAGCTCGCAGGTCGCCGACGCCACCATCCAGTTCGTCACCAATGGCGCCGTCACCGACAATCAACGTCGCGGCTGGTTTACCACCATCTGGGAGAAACTCACGCCGTTCTAAGCCGGATCGCGAACTTTATAACTCGTGAAATCCAGGCTCTCCAATCTGCTCCGGTTCCCGCCGCTCAAGGTTGTCCTTGTGTGGCTCTTGTTGCTGACCTCCGCCGCCGGGGCGTTCGCCGACGGCGCACGCATCAAGGACCTTGCCATGATCGCCGGTGCCCGCGACAATCAACTTGCCGGTTACGGCCTCGTTGTCGGCCTGGCCGGTGACGGCGATAAGAACCCCACCTACACCGTCCAAACGGTCGCCAACCTGCTCCAGCGCTACGGCATCACCGTGCCGGCCTCAACCCTTCTCTCCAAGAACGTCGCCGTCGTCATGGTCACCGCTGACATTCCCGCCTTCAAAAAGACCGGCACGAGGATAGATGTCACCGTCGCCTCGATGGGCGATGCCAAATCCCTCCAAGGCGGCGTGCTTATCCAAACACCGTTGGTCGGCGCGGACGGCCGGGTTTATGCCGTCGCGCAGGGCGCCCTTTCCATCGGCGGACTTTCCGCTGGCACGGACGGCGGCGGCGGCGCCACCGTCCAGAAAAATCATCCCACCGTCGGCACCATCATTGACGGCGCGCTCGTCGAGCGGGAAATCCCCGCCGAAATCGTCAGCGACCATCACCTCGAACTGCTCTTGCGCGAACCGGACTTCACCTCCGCCGCCCGCATGGCCGCCGCCATCAACGAAAAATTCCCCGACAGTTCCCTCGCGCTGGATTCCACCTCGGTGCGCGTCCTGATGCCGGAGGGCATGGAGGCCACGCCCGTGGATTTCATTTCGCAAATCGAAGCCATCGAGGTCAACGCCGATGTCCCGGCCCGCATCATCATCAACGAACGCACCGGCACCATTGTGGCCACGGCCCACATCCGCATCTCCAGTTGCGCCGTGTCCCACGGCAATCTCACCATCAGCATCGCCTCCACGCTCACCACCTCCCAGCCCAACCCGTTCAGCCAGACCGGCTCGACGGTCACCAACCCCAGCACCGACACCAAGGTGAAGGAGGAAAAGTCCGCTTTGATACCGCTGCCCGACATGCCCACCGTCGAGGAGGTCGCCTCCGCGCTCAACGCCCTGGGCGTCACCCCGCGCGATATGATGTCCATGTTCGAAGCCATGAAACAGGCCGGCGCGTTGCAGGCGGAATTGATTATTCGTTGATATGGATGTCCTCCCCCTCCAACCGCGCGTCAACGCCGCCGATCTCCCCATCGAACAACTGGCGGGCAATCCCAACGTGTCCGAGCGCGAAAAGATCGGCCAGACGTGCCGCCAGTTTGAGGCCGTGCTGCTGCGCCAGATCCTCGGCGAGGCCCGCAAGACCGTCATCCCTTCCGCCGGCGAAGATAATTCAACCGTCTCGGGAATTTACAACGACATGGTCACCACCCAGCTTGCCGACAGCATCAGCCGTTCGGGCACGTTCGGCCTGGCCAAAAGCCTGGAGTCCCAGTTGGTCCGCCAGGTGCTGCCCCCGGCGCAAGCCGGCGCCGCCCCCGTGCCCGCGGATGCCCCGGCCGTCAAATCCTCCAACCCCCATGATTCATGACCGATAGCATACAACAACTCATCAACGCCCTGCGCGATGAACTCCAGGAGTACGGCGGCATGCTTGCCCTGCTTGACCGCCAGCAGCAATCCGTCATCGCCCGGGACGCTGACACCGTTTTCCAGTCCATCGGCCTCATTCAACGCCAGGGCTCGACCATTTCCGCGTCTCGCGCCCGTCGCGAAGAATTCGCCCGCGTCATCGCGCAGGAGCTGGCCCAGGAGGCGGACGCCGGTTTCGCCGTGCTCATCCCCCTGCTGCCCGCCCCCTACCGGCCGCTCGTCAAGGCGCTCGTGGATGAAAACAACGAACTCCTCGTGCGCGTGCAGCAGCGCGCCCGTCAAAACCACCTTTTGCTCAGCCGCTCCGTCGAACTGATGCAGGGCTTGCTGGACACCCTGATTCCGTCGCGCGAAATGCGCGTCTACAACGGCCGCGGCAACATGCAGGTCCACGAAGCCGCCCCGCGCTCCTTTTACCAGGGCGTCGGCTGATACTGCTGATTTTTATGATGGGATTGTTTAACATTCTGGACATGGGTGCGAGCTCCCTGGACGTGCAAACCCAGGGCACGAGTGTTACCGGCGAGAACCTGGCCAACGTCAACAATCCCGCCTATTCGAGGCAGGTTGTCCAATTGGGTCCTTCGACGCCCCTGAACACCACCATCGGGCAGGAGGGTACCGGTGTGACGGCCACGGCCATAACCCAGGTGGTGGACGCGCTGTTGAATGGTCAGATTCAATCCGAGGCCGGCGTGACCGGTTCGCTCAACGCGCAGCAAACCGCCCTTCAGGACGCCGAGGGCGCGCTCGGAGAGCAAATCACCAATACCTCCACCAGCGGCACGGACAGCAGCCCGAACGGCATCGCCGCCAGCCTGTCCAGCCTGTTCCAGTCGTTGCAGGCGCTTTCCGTTTCGCCCTCCGACACTTCCCTGCGCCAGGCGGTCATCGCCAGCGCCCAGGACCTGGCCACCCAGTTCAACCAGGTTTCCTCGTCGCTCACGAACCTCGTGGGCACGATCAATAATTCCATTACCAGCGATGTCGCCTCCGTCAACCAGGACGCCGCGCAAATCGCCAGCTTGAACAAGCAGATCGTGGAGGCCCAGGCCATCGGCGGCAGCGCCAACGAGCTGCTCGATCAGCGCGAACAGGCCCTGGAAGACATGGCCGGCAAGATCAATTTTACCACCTCCACCGAGGCCAACGGCGCCATTGATATCAATACCAACGGGATTACGCTGGTCTCCGGCATCACTCAATCTGACAGCCTCGTCGCCGCCTGGCAGCCCACGACGGGCCAGTGGCTCGTCAAGTCCCAGAATCTCGGCACCTTCATCACGCCCAGCGGCGGAAGCATCGAAGGCGACATCACTGCCCGCTCGGGCGCGGTGGCCCAGCTTCAAACCGGTCTCAACACGCTCGCCGGGCAATTGATCACCTCCGTCAATACGATTTACTCTGCCGGGTACGATTCGAACGGCAACACGGGCCAGGACTTTTTCACCGGCACCGACGCTGCCAGCATCGGCGTCAACAGCGCGTTGCCGAACGACCCCGGCCAGTTCCAGGCCAGCGGCACTCCCGGCAATGCGGGCGACAACACCGTTGCCCTCGCCCTCGCGCAATTGGCCAACACCTCCCTTTCCGGCCTCAACAACCAGACCTTGTCCGGCAGTTATGCCGACACCGTCGCGAATCTGGGTTCCTCGCTCGCGTCGGTCAATGACCAGGTCACCAACAACGGCGCCATGTCCCAGATGCTCACCAACCAGCGCGATTCCGTCAGCGGCGTGAACATCGACGAGGAAATGACCAATCTCATGCAATACCAGAAGGCCTACGAAGCCTCCGCCCAGTTGATCAGCACGATCAATCAGATGTTGCAAACGGTTGTCAGCATGAAATCCACCTGATGATGCCCTCCACCCCCTCCTAATCTATGCGCGTCTCCACCAGCACTTTTTCCGACAACTTTCTCTACCAGGCCAACCAGTTGCAGGCCAAGCAGAACCTTTTGCAACAGCAGGCCACCACCGGCTTGAATTTCTCGCTGCCCTCGGACGACCCCTCCGCCATGGCCCAGGTGCTCAATCTCCAGACCGACGCCACCGCCAACACGCAATACCAGAGCAACATCACCGACCTCCAGAACCAGGCCACCACCGTCTCCGGCGTTCTCACCTCCCTGCAGACCATCACCAGCAAGGCCGGCGAAATCGCCACGTCCGCCGATGGCACGGCGACCCCGACGCAGCTCGCCTCGGATGCGCAGCAGGTAAGCGAGTTGCTCCAGCAGGCCGTTCAGCTCGGCAACACGAAGGACAGCCAGGGCAACTATATTTTCGGCGGGACGAACACCGGTTCGCCGCCCTTCACCGCGACAACCGACAGCAGCGGCAATATCACGGGCGTCACCTACAACGGCAACACCGATGCTTCCCAGGTCGAAATCGGCCAGGGCGTGACCGTGTCCGCCCAGGTTCCCGGCGCCAACACCTCCGGTTCCGGCCCCGCCGGCCTGTTCGTCGACAGCCAGTCCGGCGCCGACTTGTTCAATCATTTGATCTCCCTCCAACAGGACCTGACCTCCGGCAATACCACGGCGATTGCCTCCACCGACGCACCGAACATCACCAAGGACGAGAACAACGTCATCAGCCAGGTGAGCGCCAACGGGGTGCTCCAGTCGCGTTTGCAGGCCGCCAGCAGCATCGCCACCCAGCAAGCCAGCAACCTGACCACGCAGATTTCCGGCAAGACCGATGCCGACATGGCCACGACCCTCACTCATCTCCAGCAGACGCAAACCGCCTTTCAAGCCGCCCTGCAAAGCAGCGTCATGGTCATGAACCTCACCATCCTCGATTTCCTGCCGTGACCCGGGTTCTGGCGGCGATGGCGTTCCGCCGCCCCGCTCCGTTCAAATCCCCAAATTCGCCAGCGTGTTGCTGATGGCGTTTACGATCTGCACCAGCTTCGGGTGCGATTTCTCAAATTCTTCGACGGACGACGTCAACCCGTTCAGCGACAGTTGCAA
>Ga0181537_10004130_pt1 | contig 12135 bp, 14 predicted proteins | sample PEATcosm2014_Bin_39_FD_119765 | JGI IMG/M metagenome (GOLD analysis project Ga0181537, IMG submission 119765) | Peatland microbial communities from MTU Mesocosm Facility, Houghton, MI, USA - PEATcosm2014_Bin23_10_metaG | ecosystem: Environmental > Terrestrial > Soil > Wetlands > Peat | place...
CCAGGCCCCGTAGCGCGTGGCAGCGCACCATCGCGGCGTTCCGCGAAGCGGCCAGCTATTTGTTATGGCGGGTGGGAATCAGGTAGTAAGAGTTTCTTACTACCACTCTTCGCGTTTTCGGAGTTCCGTTACGTGCGCCACATGATGGCGCCCGTGCCACGCGTACAAGGCAAGTGTCTTCTCCAGGGTCATTGCGCCCATTTCAGGGTGGCGGAACGTGCGCTTCCAGTCTTCCGGTGAAAGCGACCTCAGCAGCCGCACCCAGCGGTCATGCAGCGAATCGAGCAGGGTCAACGAAACTTCCAACGGCGTAGTCTTCGTATCTGCCAGTTTCGCCCAGCGATCCTCCGCGTACGGCTTGATTGTCGGCTCGTCTTCAGTGAGCGCCAGTTTGAAGCGAACATAGGCGTTCATGTGGCTGTCAGGCACGTGGTGGACGACCTGCCGCACAGTCCATCCCCCGGGACGATACGGCGTATCGATTTGAGCCTCGGAGAGCCCCTTAATGGCCGCGCGCAGGTTCTCCGGCGTGCGGGTGATGTCGTCAAGGGAGGTTTGCATCTGCTGTTCTGTAAGCGGTCCATCGAAGTGAAACTTGCCAATGGGATAGCGCAGGTCGGTCATTTTAGTCCTCCGCGTCGAGAGGGTTGCTTCACAGATGATCGGCAATGCCAGGAAGGTGCAAGAAAGCGGTGGTCGTCGTTGAGTGGCCCGTCGTTGACTCAGCCTTGTTTTCAATGTACTGTTTGAATATGTACAGGGAGGAAGCACCGCCATGCCGAGAGTAGCGGTGGAAGACAACGACCGGATGTCCTTGCGGATTCGGGCCGAGGAAAAGGCGCTCCTCTTACGTGCCGTGGCGCTGAAGCACACCGACTTGACGGATTTTGTCCTTCATCACGCTCTGCGCGCCGCTAAGGCCGTCATCGAACAAGCGGATCGGGTGCAACTTTCCGGCCGCGACAGCTTGCGAGTCCTCGATCTGCTGGAGAATCCTCCTGCTCCGAACGCGAAACTACTGGCGTCCGCCCGGGCCTTGCCAAAGCGGTCGTAGCCTCGACGAGATGGCGACCGCGTGGCACGAAGAGCCGATCGGCAAGAAACGTGATCGGGCAGCCTTCGACTGCGGCGATGAAGCCCTGAACGAATTCTTGCGCCGTTACGCCCGCAAGAGCCACGAACGCGGCGGCGCCAAAACTTTCCTTGCGATTGACGATGCCGCTGGCAAAGCCATTCTCGGCTTCTACAGTCTCAGCCCCGCATCGGTTGCCTATGCTCGAACTCCCGAAATTGTGCGGCAAGGGCTGGCGCGCCACGATGTGCCCGGTTTCCGCCTCGCGCGCGTGGCTGTGGATCACAGGTGGCAGGGGCAGGGAATTGGCGGGCAACTCCTGCTCGCCGCCGGCCGACGCTGTCTGCTGGCCGCGGCCGAGGTTGGCGGCGTTGTGCTAGTGATCGACGCCCAGAATGAAAGGGTAGCGCGATGGTATGCCACCTACGGCGCCGTTCCCCTGCTGGACGCTCCGCTAACGCTGATGCTGCCGCTTGCGACCATCGAAGCGGCGCTTAGAAAAGCGGGAAGATAGCGATAACAGGTGAGCGACTCCAGCTTCGGTCCAGGGACGATCGACGAGGCAGTGACCTTTCGCCCAAGCCTCGAATCGTCTATACTGGTAGGCGTATAGATGCTTATATGACTAAGAGCCTAAAATCCGAGCCGGAAACCACACGTCTGACCATTACATGGTCGAAAGACGCCGATCATGCTTTGCGCAGCTTCCTGGGCTCTCAAGGCATGAAAAAAGGTGACCTCTCTAAATTCATTGAAGAGGCTGTCCGCTGGCGCATTTTTCATCAGACCGTCCGCGAAGCCCGCGCCGCATTCGCTGACGTCTCTTCCGACGAACTCCAGAAGATGATTGACGAGGCCGTCGAAGACGTGCGGGCGAAACGCTACCGCGAGCGCGCTCAACGCGCCTGATGCGCATCGTCCTGGACGCCAACATCCTGCTCTCCGCGCTGCTATCTCCGCAGGGCGCACCCGCTAAGCTGCTCCAGTTCTGGGAGAGAAAAGCGTTTACCCTCGTCGCCTGTGATGAGCTCATAAGGGAACTCCGCGAAGTTTCCGGTCGACCCTATTTCCGGGCCAGACTTCGCGCCAGCGCCGCCGAGTTGCTCGCGGCAGGCATTCGGGAATTTTCGTTCTTTTGCCGTGACATTCCCTCCGGACCCCTTGCCCCTGACCCGGCAGACAGTTATCTGCTCGCGCTGGCTGAAGCCACCCAGGCCGACTTTCTCGTGACCGGTGACAAGAGTCTCCTCACCCTCAGGCATCACAAATCTACCCGGATCCTAACTCCTGCCGCGATGGTCGAGGCACTTCAACTGTAGGACAGAGAATAGCTTCCGGCTTGCATTACTTCTGCGAAATCCGGAAGCCGATCAGTCAACACCACCGCTAGTGCCCGCCTTTGGACAACCCCATTCCCTCTGGCTTTGAATTTCGGTACCCTCATGCCCTAGGATTGGTGCAAACTTGGCCGCTTCTGGGCTAAACTCTCCCTGCTGTGGGGGTTTAGCATCTAAGTCGCCGAAGCCGGCCCGAGGCTGGGCTTCGAAGACTGCCTTCTAGGGGACATTCATGCCATCGTCGACTTGGTCAGGTCACTTAACCTTCGGACTCATCTCCATGCCGGTGCGGCTTTTTTCTGGCGCGCGCAGCAGCGGCATTTCTTTCAATATGCTGCACCGCACTGACAAGTCGCGCCTCAAGCAGCAGTACGTTTGCCAAGCCGACGGCCAGGTGGTCGAGCGCGCCGACATCGTCAAGGGCTACGAGTTCCGCAAGGACGAATACATCATCATCGAACCCGACGAGATCAAAAAGATCGAGCCCCAGACCGCCAAGACCATGGAGATCCTCGAGTTCGTCAAAGCCAGCGACGTCGACCCGGTGTATTTCGAATCGTCGTACTACATGATGCCCGAGGAAGCCGGGCGGCGTCCTTATGCGCTGCTGACCAAGGCGCTGCAGGAGAGCGAATACGTCGCCATCGCCAAGATCACCATGCACAACCGCGAATACACCGTGTTCCTGCGCCCGCACGAAGGCGGCATGATGCTCCACACCATGTATTACGCGGATGAAGTGAAGAAGGTGGAAGGTTTCGGCGCGCCCGACGTCGACTTGAAGGAAGCTGAAGTGAAAGTCGCCCACCAGTTGATCGAAGCGCTGGCCGACGAATGGGATCCTGAGAAATACAAAGACAACTTCCAGGAAAACCTGAAGAAGCTGATTGAGGCCAAACTCGAAGGCGGCGAAGTCGCAGCCGTCGAGAAGCCGAAGAAACTTGCTCCGGTCGTCGACCTGATGGCCGCCTTGAAACAAAGCCTGGCACAGATGGAGGGCAGAAAGAAGCCCTCGGCCACCATTAAGAGCGACGAACCGGCCGCGGCGACGGCAAAGTCGCGACGGCGTTAGAAGAGGCTTCCGGCTCTCGGCTTCCGCAACAGAACCGGCGCGCCTGCTCCGCGAAATCCCGCCGAATAACCGCGTCAGGCATCCCGCCTCGGCCGCGACGCATCCCTCTGCTGAATGCTGAATGCTGTAATCCGGAAGCCGAGAGCCGGAAGCCGGTCTCTAGCGCGGACGGCGCACAATCGTTACAATAATCGCTTCTGTCTCCATCATTCGAACATTCGAACGTGACCATTCCAATCAGAACTTTTTCTTCGGGGTGCCGATGAGTTTGCGACGTGTGGGCTGGATGGCAGCCATTGCGCTGGCCGCTTTGCTCGAACTTTCCTGTGGCCAGGTCTATCGCCCGGTGGTCATTCCCATCAATGTTGTTCCCCCCAGCTCGCAGAACTTTCACGCCGTGTTCGGCATCAGTGCCAACGTGCCCTACACGCCCGGCACAGCTCTGCAGATCGACGTATCCGGGGACAGCGATATCGGTCAGGTGAACATGGGCATGAATCCCACGCACGCCGCCATTCTCCCCAACAATTCGCGAGTCTTCGTGGCCAGCGCGGGCAGCCTGTACACCGGGGACGCCGACGTCATCACCGCCTTCTATCCCGCGGGGGACAGTTCGACGGCGACCGGCCTGGGGACGACTACAACGTTCACGCTTCCCAATGTTGGCCCCAATCAGTCCGCCGGAATTCTCTCGATCAGTGAATCCGGCAATGTGGTCACCATGACCATCAGCGCTCCGCTCCTCAATGCCCAGGTAGGCAGCGGGATTGTCGTCTCTGGCGTCATCATCTCCGGCACCGGCGTGGCCAACCCCAATGGATACGACGGAAACTTTTCCATTTCATCCGTCAGCGCCAACGGCACCACCATCCAGTTTTCCGATCCCATCGCAGGTCTGGCAGCGATTTCTACTCCCAGCGGAACGGTGACCATCCCGGTGCCGCTTTTCTGTTCGTACCAACCCGACTTCATCGCGACCGCGCAAACCAATGCCGTGTTTGTGGCCAACTACGGCGTGGAAGCTGCCCAGAACCCCCACTGCACGCTCGGCAGCACCGACTCGGTGATGCAGCTGAACGCGGTCAACAACACCATTACCAACACGGTCTACCTGCCCGCAGGTTCGCACCCGGTTGCCATGGTCGAGACGCCCAATACACTGAATCTGTATGTGCTGAACCAAGCCACGAATTCGCTATCTGATCTCTCGCCCACCGACTTGTCGACCCTGGCCACGATTCCAGTCGGGAACTCGCCCACATGGGCCGTTGCCCGTCCTGACAGCCAGCGCGTCTACGTCGTCACCCAGGGCGATGGCGAGCTCTATACCATCAACACCGCCACCAACACCGTGCTTGCAGGCTCTCCGCAATCCGTGGGCGGCGCCGGCGCAAATTTTGTGCTGTATGACAAGAGCCTGAACCGCCTGTACGTGACCAATCCCACGGCCGGTGCGGTTTATGTCTTCGACGCCACCCAGGACCCGCCTGCTCCGATCGGCAGTCCGACTGGCGCAGTCAGCATTCCTCTGCCTTCGGTGTGTAGCAGCGCGACTTGTTCGCCCGTCACGCCCGTGTCGGTGGCGGCCTTGCAGGATGGCAGCCGGTTCTATGTCGCCAGCTACGCCACCCCGGCGACTGGACTGCCGTGTCCTGACCCGACGCAAACGGCTGCCGGATGCATCATTCCGCAAGTGACCGTCTTCGACGCCCTCAGCTTGACCGTTAAGACGACTATCTTCCCGCTGCTGCCTCCAGTGGTGACCGTCAGCGGAACCACCTCCACGACAACTTATCCGTATGCGCTGGCTCCGACGCCCTTCTGCGCGCCGGTTTTTCCCTACACGCCAGCCTCGGCACGCTTCCGCATGTTCGCCGCCGCTGCCGTGGGCAGCGGCCGCGTCTATGCCAGTCTGTGCGATAGCGGCAACGTCGCCATCATCAACACCACGACCACTACCACCGCCACCGGTGGAACGAACACACCCGATATCCTGGTGACGGACTTGCCCGCTCCCTTCAGTGCCGCCGCGGTGCCCAGCGGCGAGCCGCCGCCGCAGAATCCGGTGTTCCTGCTGACCGGGCAGTGACGTCATCCCGGAAGGAGCGGCGCCTAGCGCTCCGGAGGGACCTTACGAAACCCAATCATCGGATGTTTCGATGCGAGGAGTGCCCTCCCTGTATGAAGCACAGGCACTCCCATCCCACGGCATCAACAGAATCGGACGGTGGGTGATCCCTCTCGCGGCTGTCGCCGCGCTCAGGATGACATCGGGCTCAGAGGCCTTCTCGGTGACTACACCTTGACGGGAACTTCTTCTTTCACGGCTTCTCTCGCCGCGTAATGGGAATCCACGTATTCGTCGAGAATCTCGATGAACTCGGCGACGATGCGGTCGCCCTTCAGCGTGGTGAAGAGGCGTCCGTCGACGTAGACCGGAGCCTTGGGCTCTTCGAACGTGCCGGGCAGCGAGATGCCGATGTTGGCGTGCTTGGATTCGCCGGGGCCGTTGACCACGCAGCCCATGACTGCGAGCTTCATTTCTTCGACGCCGACGTAGCGGCCTTTCCAGCCGGGCATCTGCTCGCGCAGGTAGGTCTGAATCTGCTCGGCCATTTCCTGGAAGAAGGTGCTCGTGGTGCGTCCGCAGCCCGGGCACGCCGTGACCTGCGGGGTGAAGCTGCGAATGCCGAGCGATTGCAGAAGTTGCTGGGCCACGCGGACTTCCTCGGTGCGGTCGCCGTTCGGAGCCGGAGTCAAAGATACACGGATCGTGTCTCCGATGCCTTCCTGCAATACCACGCCCATGGCCGCGCTCGATGCCACTACGCCTTTGGCGCCCATGCCGGCCTCGGTGAGTCCCAGATGCAGCGGATAGTTGCAGCGGGCAGCCAGCGCGCGGTAAACGTCGATCAGATCCTGCACGCCGCTCACTTTTGCGCTGAGAATAATCTGGTCGGGACGCAAGCCGAACTTCTCCGCCAGTTCGGCGGAGTTCAGCGCGCTCACGACCATGGCTTCCATGGTGACTTCGCGCGCGTCTTTGGGGTCGGCGAGAAGGGAATTCTCGTCCATCATCTTGGTCAGCAAGGTTTGATCGAGCGAACCCCAGTTCACGCCGATGCGCACCGGCTTCTGGTACTTCACCGCAACTTCAATCATGGTGCGGAAATTTGAGTCCCCGGTCTTCCCAATGCTGGCGTTTCCGGGATTGATGCGGTACTTGGCCAGATCGCGGGCACACTCGGGATACTTCGTGAGCAGAACGTGGCCGTTATAGTGAAAGTCGCCGATAATCGGCACGCGGATGCCCAGCTTGTCGAGTTGCTCGACGATATGTGGGACGGCCGCGGCGGCGTCGTCATTGTTGACAGTAACGCGGACCAGTTCCGACCCGGCGCGAGCCAAGGCGGCGCACTGCTGGACGGTCGAAGGAATGTCGGCGGTATCGGTGTTGGTCATAGACTGCACCACAATCGGTGCATCCGAGCCGACGCGCACGCCGCCAACGACGGCCGTGACGGTCTTTCTGCGTTGAATATTGGCCATAAGGGAAGCTTTATTTTAACACGCGAAGTGAACGAGGGAGCCTTTTGCCTAGTCTTACCTGAAGAGCTCGCTGTGTGATCCCATGCGAACCAATTGCAGGACTTCAGCGTCCGGTTTGCGATAGATCAGCAGCAAATCGGGCTTGAGATGGCACTCGCGATGATCCCGCCAATCTCCTCCCAATCCGTGGTCGCGGTTCCTTTCGGGGATAGGCGAGTCTTCGGCTAAGAGGGAGACGATGCCAGAGACAAGAGAATCAACGTCGCGCCGGTACGGACCGTTCTTCTCGCGCCTGACGTCGCGCTGGAAGGCGTTGGTGCGCTCAATCCTCCGCATTCAGATCGGCCATTAATTCAGAGACGCTGTTGAACGATTTCAGGCCTCCGGCACGCGCTTCCTGCATAGCAGCAGCTGTGGCCGCGTTGGGAACCTTCAGCTCAAAAGGGAGCGCCTTTTCGGCGGCGACACGGGTGAGCAGAACCCTTACAGCGTCCGAAATTGACAGCCCCATGGCTGAAAGGGCCTTGGTAGCTCGTGACTTTACACGTTTGTCGATGCGAATGTGAACCATCTCCGTGGCAGGCATGTGGATCCTCGTGAGATACATTGTATCTCACTTGATAGAGAGGATCAACTGGCAACGCTACCAGAAGTGGGCCAGCTTGAGAAGGGAACCGCCTCAGTGGCTAAAGCCGCAATGATTCCCGGCAGTTTACTGCACGGCTGAAGCCGTGCCCTTTCAAAACAATTCCGAACTGACCTACGACCTCTTAGCCCCCCGCTCCCGAAATTTTCATCAGGTCATTGACGATGACCATCACCGCGAACAGCACCAGGAAGACGAATGCAGCCTGGTAGACGCGTTCTTTGATGTTCATGCTGATGTCGCGCCGCATGACTCCTTCGATCAGCAGGAAGAGGATGACGCCGCCATCGAGAATCGGAATCGGCAGCAGGTTGAAGATGCCCAGATTCAGGCTGATGGCCGCGGTCAGCCCCATCAGCGGTGTCCAGCCTTTGCTGCGCGCCGCTTCGCCCGCCGCCTGCCCGATCCGGATGGGGCCTTCAATCGATTTCAGCGGCATCTTGCGTTCCACCATCTTCTTAACCAGTCGCAGGATGAGCAACCCATTTTTCCGGTTCTCTTCCAGCGACTTGTCCAGCGCCGCACCGAAGGGCAGCGTCTTCACCTTCATCTGCATGGTGCCGATGCCGATGCGATAGCGTTTCTCGCTCAGCACGGGCTGCAGGGTAAAGTTCTTCTGCTCGCCATTGCGCAGCACGGTCAGGGTAATGGGCTTGTCTTTGGTGACTTCCAGGCTCTCGACCATCGCGCCCAGCGCGGGCACGGGCTTGCCGTCCAGCGCCAGGATCTGGTCGCCTTCTTTCAACCCGGACTTCTCTGCCGGCATCTTTTCTTGCAAGTCGGTGATCGTGACGGTCTCTTCTTTCGGGCTCCAGCCCGCATAGCCGATCTGGTCAATTCCCATCGGTTCGGGAGCCACCGTCTTTTCGAGCGTCTGCCCGTTGCGTTCAATCTCCACCACCAGCGGCTGCCCGGGGCTGAGAGCCTGCTCCTGGTCCACCTGCTCCCAGGTTGGATTTTTTATATCCCCGATACGCGTGATGCGGTCGCCAATCTGGAAGCCGGCCTTGGCCGCCGGCGTGTCCTTCGCCACCCATCCGATCACCGGCACCTCGTCGTACACCGCCGGATACTCGTAATGCACCATATAAATTGTGGTGAGCAAAACGATGGCCAGCAGGATGTTCATGGTCGGCCCGGCAATGGCGATCAGGAAGCGGTGCCAACGGGAATGGTTCATGAACTCGCGCGGATCGTCGGAGCGCTCATCCATTGGGTTCTCGCCGCTCATCTTGACGTAGCCGCCCAGCGGGATCGCGTTGATGCGATAGTCGGTGTCGCCGCGGCGAAAGCCCACCAGGCGTTTGCCGAATCCGATGGCGAATTGCTCCACCCGCACGCCCAGCCACTTGGCCACGGCATAGTGGCCAAACTCGTGGATCAGGATCATGAAGCCCAGCACCGGGATGATGTACAGGTAGTAGAGACTTGAAAAGTCAAACATAATAGGGGTACGCATTCTCCAGCTGGTTAGATTCCAAAACTACGCAAAAGACGTTGCTCGGGGCCGCTCAGTTTTCTTACTTTCCGCGACCTGCTGCTGAGCACATCGGCGGGCCTCGGCGTCGGCTTCAAGAACTTCCTGAATCGATTCCGGCTTCCTTGAGCTGGTGGCGGCCAGAACGTCCTCGATAACCCTGGGAATACCGTTGAAGCCAATGCTGCCGTCGAGGAACGCCGCCACCGCGACCTCGTCGGCCGCGTTCAGCGCCACCGTTTTCGCGCCGCCCGCCGCTGCCGCTTCGTAGGCCAAACGCAGACAAGGGAATTTTTTCAGGTCGGGAGGGCAGAAGTCCAGATGACGCAAGTCACGCAGGTTGAAACGCAAATCCGACTGAATCCGTTCCGGATATGTTAGCGCGTAAAGAATCGGTAACCGCATGTCGGTCACCGAAATCTGCGCCAGGAGGCTGCCGTCCACGAACTCAACCAAAGAATGAATGGTCGACTGGGGATGGACCATCACCTCGACTTTTTCCGGCGGCATGTGAAATAACCGGCAGGCCTCGATCACCTCAAAGCCTTTGTTCATGAGCGTGGCGGAGTCGATGGTGATGCGCCGGCCCATCTTCCAGGTCGGATGGTTCAGCGCCTGTTCGACCGTAATCGAGGCGAACTCGGTCTGCGGCGTATTCAGAAATGGCCCGCCCGAAGCCGTCAGCCAGATGCGTTCCACTTCGTCGATGCGGCCGCCGCGCAAGCATTGATGCACCGCGTTGTGCTCGCTGTCGATCGGCAGCAGCGGCTTGCCCTGCCGGCGGGCCTCGGCCGTGATCAGCTCTCCGGCGGCGACCAGGCATTCTTTATTCGCTAACCCAACTACTTTGCCCGCGCGCACCGCTTCGTACGTCGCTTCCAGCCCGGCCACGCCCACGATGGCGCTGACCACGAAATCGACTTCCGCGTGCGTCGCAACTCGAACCGTCCCGGCCGCGCCATGTACGACTTCGATCTCGCCCAGCCCTTCTTTCCCCAGACGCGAGCGCAGGGCGTCGGCATCGGCCTCCGCTGCCATCGAGATCACGCGCGGCCGCCAGCGCTGTGCCTGCTCGAACGCCGCCTCGAGATTCGACCCCGCGGCCAGGGACACAATCTGAAAGCGGTCAGGATACGACTCGGCCACGCTGAGCGTGCTGCGCCCAATCGAGCCCGTCGAACCTAGGATGGCGATGCGTTTCATGATGAAGGCAAGCGGTTACTGCCAGAACTGGCACAGACTTCTTATTTTACGCGCTTCCGGGCCAGGTTAGGGGAGAGATGATCGGGCCTACTTCCCATCGACCGCTGTCCGTTCCTCTCGAGGAATGAGCAGCGAAATCACAGCACCAGGGAGCGAATTCAGCGCGGCGTTGCTGAGGCTGATGAGGAGCCAGCCCAGAAGACTGACAAGCCATGATGCGTTGTCTAATCCCAGCGATGCAATCGACGCTGGGCAAAGATACAGAAGAGGCGTAGTGCTTAGTCTAATGCCTAGCCGGTGCGCGGCAGCGTAACAGACCAACAGCAGCCAGGGCGCGACGAACCCTGCGGCAGCAAACCACGCTACGACGCGCATCTTTCGAGACATAACATCCCGCCTAGAAAATAGATCGATCACTACTTTAGTTTCTTCACTGCATCACGCGCCAGGCCGTATAGAACCACAATACCGGCGCTGCAAACAGCAACGCGTCGATGCGGTCGAGCATCCCGCCGTGGCCGGGAAGAATCGAGCCGGAATCTTTCACTCCCGCGCCGCGCTTGATCAGCGACTCGACCAGATCGCCCAGCTGCGCCGCGATATTCAGAACGATCGTCAACAGGATCACCGGGCCCATGGCCGGCTGCTCCAGCCCGAACAATCCGTCGCGCCGCTCGATCAGGTTCCAGCGCAGCAGCACGGAACTCAAGGGCAGAGCGTAGTGAAACAGCAGCCATCCCACGCCGACGCTCGCCGCCAGTGACGCTACAGCACCTTCCCATGTCTTCTTTGGGCTGATGCGCGGCGCCATCAAATGCCGCCCCATGGACTTACCGACGAAATACGCGAAAATATCTCCCGCCCAGACCACCAGCAGCAGATACAGCAGATAGAACGCTCCCGCCCACTGCTGGCGAAGCTGTACTACCATCCCCATGGGCAGCGCAACGTAGGTGAACGCGAAGACTGATGCCGCGGCCGCCGGATATCCGCTGCTCAACTCGGGCCGCCGCCTGGCGATCGTCAGAAAAACGAACGGCGCAATCGTGGCCGCAAATCCCAGGCTATAGACGAAGATCGCGGTGGAAAGTAGCGGCTTCTCATTCCCCACATTCAAGGCCAGCAGCAGAAAAAATATCCCGGCGAAAATGTAGGTTGGCCAGCGCAGCGACTGCACGCCGTAGGATTCCGTCAGCTTCAGGAATTCATGAATCGTGACCAGCGCCACCAGCGCTGCAACCACGGCTACCACAGGCATCGGGGCACGCAGAATCAGCGCCAGCACAATCGGAATGAGTACGACCGCGGTCGCGATGCGTTTCAGCAAGGGAAGTAGGTGAGCGCGTTGATCGAGGCGCCGTTACGATCTTTGCACGAATCTAAAGATTTAACCACAGAGGACACAGGGTACACAGAGGAAGACGGGAAGTCCTGTGTGTGCTCTGTGTCCTCTGTAGTTAAGATTTTGCTTCTGAAGCGGCGGATATCGCGATCGCTGCGCGCCCGTCCCCGTTCGGTTCATGATGATTCAGCCCGCCGTAACGCCGCTCCCGCTTCTGGAATTCCGCGATTCCCTCCAGCAGATGCAGCCCGCGAAAATCCGGCCAGAGCGTCGGGGTCACATAAATCTCCGCATACGCCAGTTGCCAGAGCAGAAAATTGCTCAGCCGCATCTCGCCGGAAGTCCGCACAACCAAGTCCGGGTCGGGCAGATGCCGGGTGTACAAGTGCCGGCTGACCATCTCTTCGTCAATCTGCAAATGCTCGATGCCGCCGTTC
>Ga0181537_10004131_pt1 | contig 12135 bp, 7 predicted proteins | sample PEATcosm2014_Bin_39_FD_119765 | JGI IMG/M metagenome (GOLD analysis project Ga0181537, IMG submission 119765) | Peatland microbial communities from MTU Mesocosm Facility, Houghton, MI, USA - PEATcosm2014_Bin23_10_metaG | ecosystem: Environmental > Terrestrial > Soil > Wetlands > Peat | place...
AGCAGTTGCGCGCGCTGGTGAAGTCGGCGCTCAACCTGCCCGGACGCGAAGCGCCGCGCGACAGCGTGTCGCCACTTCTTGGCGACTCGCCCGCGATCGCCGGCGCCAGAACAATGATCGAGAAACTCGCGCGCAGCCAGGCGCCGGTCTACGTCAGCGGCGAATCGGGTTGCGGCAAAGAGCTGGCGGCGCGCCTGATACACGCCGGCGGCGCGCGGCGCGCACTGTCCTTCGTGCCGGTCAACTGCGGCGCGATTCCGGAGAACCTGATGGAAAGCGAGTTCTTCGGCTACAAGAAGGGCGCGTTCACCGGGGCCGAAGCCGACCGCGACGGTTTTTTCCAGGCCGCCAGCGGCGGCACGCTGTTCCTCGACGAAGTCGCCGACCTGCCGTTGGCGATGCAGGTAAAGCTGTTGCGTGCGATCCAGGAGAAGAAAGTGCGCAAAGTCGGCGCCACCACCGAGGACGCGGTGGACGTGCGCATCATCTCGGCCACCCACCGCAATCTCGGCGCCTGCGTCGAATCGGGAGACTTCCGCCAGGACCTGTACTACCGCCTGAACGTCATTGAACTCAAGATGCCGGCGCTGCGCGATTGCCGCGACGACATTCCGGTGCTGGCTTCGGCGATCCTGGAGCGCCTGGCCAAAACCGCCGGCATCGAAAAACCGCAGCTCGCGCGCGCGGCGCTGGATGAGTTGTGTGGCTACGATTTTCCCGGCAACGTGCGCGAGCTGGAAAATATCCTCGAGCGGGCGATAGCCTTGACCGGCCGCGAGGAGATTCGCGCCGAAGACCTGCAGCTCGCGCAGCCGGCGGCGCCTGCAGCCGTGGCGGAAAGCGACGCCAAGTGGCCGCTGCCCGACTATCTCGACCGCGTCGAGCGCGAGGCGATCCTGGAAGCGCTCGAGCGCACCCGCTACAACCGTACCGCGGCGGCCAAGATATTGGGCATCACGTTCAGGGCGCTGCGGCACCGCATGGCGCGGCTCGGCATCAATTGAGCCGGAGATCAGGGCAAGGCAGAATTCAGACCTGAGGACATGGAACTCACGATCGATGATGAGGGACGGGTTCCGCAGGCAACGCAGCTAGCCTCGCCCAACTGCGATGAACGGCCGCCGGGAATCGCGATCGAGCTCATCGTTATCCACAACATCAGCCTGCCGCCGGGCGAATACGGCGGTGATGCGATCGAGCGCCTGTTTGCCAATACGCTGGATTACGGCGCGCATCCGTATTACGCGGGCCTGCGCGGGCTTAGAGTCTCCTCCCACTTCCTGATCCGGCGCGACGGCGCCCTGCTGCAGTTTGTGCCATGCGCAATGCGCGCCTGGCATGCCGGCGCTTCGAGCTGGCGCGGCCGCGAAGCCTGCAACGACTTCTCCATCGGCATCGAGTTGGAAGGCAGTGACGCCGAGCCTTTCACCGAGCCCCAATATGCCGCGCTCGATTCACTGCTCAAGGCACTGCAAGCCCGTTTCCCCATCGCCGGCATCGCCGGCCACAGCGAAATTGCCCCCTCCCGCAAGACCGACCCCGGCCCGTTTTTCGACTGGCTGCGCGTTCGCGATACTTGAAGAAACCCGCGTAACCCCCATTGCTGCACCCCCGCAATAGGGGTCGCGCGGGTCCGTTTTTTTCAGCATTTTCAAGCCCTCAACCGCGTGTGACTGCGCGGTGACGCCGTCTTCGGAACTGCGTGAAATATATTACATAAGCATAGGAAATGACTCCGTAAATTTTTTTCAAAAACCTCTTGCTTGTGGAAAATCCACGCACTACAATTAGTATTAATTCGGGACCAAGATACTATATATTGTGGTCCACGCAACGATTGCCGGTCGCGAAAAACGATCGGTCGGGTGCGATTTTCTCGACGATCGGCGATATAAAACAAATAATTAGGAGATGAAAGATGCAGATATCCGCTGACGCCGGGAGCGTTCCCCCTCTCTCCAGCCACCACCTCCCCGCCGCGTCAGCCGAACCCCAGTCTTCGTATTCGCAATACAAGATCATCCGGCGCAACGGCGCGGTGGTGGGGTTCGAGCCGTCGAAGATCTCGGTCGCGATGACCAAGGCGTTCCTGGCGGTTAACGGCGGCCAGGGCGCGGCCTCCGCCCGAGTGCGCGAGCTGGTCGTCGATCTCACCGACGCCGCGGTCGGCGCCCTGCTGCGGCGGCATCCGGAGGGCGGCACCTTCCATATTGAAGACATCCAGGACCAGGTCGAGCTTGCGCTGATGCGCTCCGGCGAGCACGACGTGGCGCGCGCCTACGTGTTGTACCGCGAGAAGCGCGCGCAGGAACGCGCCAGCCAGAAAGGCTCGCAGCCTGAAGCGCAATTGCACGTGATCGCCAACGGCGAGCGCGTCGCACTCGACCTGAAGCAGGTGCGGCAACTGCTTGTCGCCTGCTGCGAAGGCCTGGGCGAGGCGGTCGATCCCAAGCTGATACTCGACGCCACGTTGAAGAACCTCTACGACGGCGTCCCGCTTGAGGAACTGCGGAAGTCGGCGATCCTGTCGGCGCGGGTGCTGATCGAAAAGGACCCGGCCTATAGCCAGGTCACCGCGCGGCTGCTGCTGCACAGCATGCGCCACGAAGTGCTGGGCGAGGAAGTGAGCCAGGCGCAGATGACCAAGCGCTACGCTGAGTATTTCCCCAAGTTCGTGAAGCGCGGCATCGGCGCCGAGCTGCTCGATCCGCGCCTCGCGGATTTCGACCTGAAGCGGCTGGGCGCCGCGCTCGACGCGTCGCGCGACCTGCAGTTCGGCTATCTCGGCCTGCAGACGCTGTACGACCGCTATTTCCTGCACGAACACGGCACCCGCATCGAATTGCCGCAGGCGTTTTTCATGCGCGTGGCGATGGGCCTCGCCTTGAACGAGATCGACCGCGAAGCGCGCGCCATCGAGTTCTACCACACGCTTTCCAGCTTCGACTTCATGAGCTCGACGCCGACCCTTTTCAACTCGGGGACGCTGCGTTCGCAACTGTCCTCCTGTTACCTCACCACCGTGTCCGACGATCTCGACGGCATCTATGAAGCGGTGAAGGAAAACGCGCTGCTCGCCAAGTACGCGGGCGGGCTTGGCAACGACTGGACGCCGGTGCGCGCGCTGGGCTCGCACATCAAGGGCACCAATGGCAAATCGCAGGGCGTGGTGCCGTTCCTGAAGGTGGTCAACGACACCGCGGTGGCGGTGAACCAGGGCGGCAAGCGCAAGGGCGCGGTCTGCGCCTACCTCGAGGTGTGGCACCTCGACATCGAGGAATTCCTCGAGCTGCGCAAGAACACCGGCGACGACCGCCGCCGCACCCACGACATGAACACCGCCAACTGGATTCCGGACCTGTTCATGAAGCGTGTGATCGAAGGCGGAGACTGGACCTTGTTTTCGCCGTCGAACACCCCCGATCTGCACGACAAGTTCGGACGGGCGTTCGAAGAAGCCTACCTGGGTTACGAAGCCAAGGCAGCCAAGGGCGAGCTCAAGCTCTACAAGCGGCTGCCGGCCGCGCAGCTATGGCGCAAGATGCTGACCATGCTGTTCGAGACCGGGCATCCCTGGATCACGTTCAAGGATGCCTGCAACGTGCGCAGCCCGCAGCAGCACGTGGGCGTGGTGCACAGTTCCAACCTGTGCACCGAGATCACGCTTAACACCTCGGACACCGAGATTGCCGTATGCAACCTGGGCTCGGTCAACCTGGTCGCGCATTTGAAGGACGGCGGTCTCGACGAGGACAAGCTGAAGCGCACGGTGATCACCGCCATGCGCATGCTGGACAACGTGATCGACATCAATTACTACGCGGTCGACAAGGCGCGCAATTCCAACCTCAAGCACCGCCCCGTCGGCCTTGGCATCATGGGCTTCCAGGACTGCCTGCATGCCCTGCGCATTCCCTACGCCTCAGACGCCGCGGTGGAATTTGCCGACCGTTCGATGGAAGCCGTATGCTACCAGGCGTATTGGGCCTCGACCGAGCTTGCCGAAGAGCGCGGCCGTTACTCGTCCTATCGCGGCAGCCTGTGGTCGCGCGGCATCCTGCCGCAGGACACCCTGAACCTGTTGCGCGAGGAGCGCGGCGGCCACGTGGAAGTCGACCTGTCGGCGAGCCAGGACTGGGACGCGCTGCGCGCGCGCATCAAGAAGCATGGCATGCGCAACTCGAACTGCGTGGCGATCGCGCCGACCGCGACCATCGCCAACATCATCGGCGTTTCCGCCAGCATCGAGCCCACTTACCAGAACCTCTACGTCAAATCCAACCTGTCCGGAGAGTTCACGGTCGCCAACGAGTATCTGGTGCGCGACTTAAAGCGCCTCTCGCTGTGGGACGAGGTGATGATTTCCGACCTCAAGTACTTCGACGGCAATCTCGCGCGCATCGACCGCGTGCCGGCCGAACTGCGCACGTTGTACGCGACGGCGTTCGAGGTCGAGCCCAAGTGGCTGGTCGAGGCCGGTGCCCGCCGCCAGAAGTGGATCGACCAGTCGCAGTCACTCAATATTTACATGGCGGGGGTGTCGGGCCGCAAACTGGATGAAACCTACAAGCTCGCCTGGCTGCGCGGCCTCAAGACCACTTATTACCTGCGCACCATGGGTGCGACCCACGCCGAAAAATCCACCGGCAAGGCAGGCGCGCTTAACGCGGTGCCGGTTGACGGCGGGATGTCGGCGATGCCGGCGGTGACGGCCGAAGCCGATGCCAAGTTCTGTTCCATCGACAACCCCGAATGCGAGGCCTGCCAATAAGGCAGCCCGATAACAACAGCAAGAGGAGACAGCATGCTCAATTTCGATGACGACCTGATGCCTTCGCCGGTGCCCGGACTGGGTCTTGCGACGGTGACCGGTTTCATGCCGACGTCGCCGGCAACCGCGCGCGAGCTGCCGGAGCCGGAAGCGCGCGGCGCCGACGGCGGCGGACTGCAGCGGATATCGGTCGAGGACAAGCGCGTCATCAACTGCAAGGCCGACGTCAACCAGCTGGTGCCTTTCAAATACAAATGGGCCTGGGACAAGTATCTCGCGGGCTGCGCCAACCACTGGATGCCGCAGGAAATCAACATGAGCCGCGACATCGCGCTGTGGAAAGACCCGCGCGGGCTCACCGACGACGAGCGCCTGATCGTCAAGCGCAACCTAGGCTTCTTCGTCACCGCCGACTCGCTGGCGGCGAACAACATCGTGCTCGGCACCTACCGCCACATCACCAATCCGGAATGCCGGCAGTACCTGCTGCGGCAGGCGTTCGAAGAAGCGATCCACACCCACGCCTACCAGTACATCGTCGAAAGCCTGGGCCTGGACGAAGGCGAGATCTTCAACGCCTATCACGAGATCGCGAGCATCCGCGCCAAGGACGAGTTCCTGCTGCCCTTCATTGCCACGCTCACCGATCCCGCGTTCAAGACCGGCACCGTGGAGACCGACCAGGCGCTGTTGCGCAGCCTGATCGTGTTCGCCTGCATCATGGAAGGCCTGTTCTTCTACGTCGGCTTCACCCAGATTCTGGCGATGGGACGGCAGAACAAGATGACCGGCGCCGCCGAGCAATACCAGTACATCCTGCGCGACGAGTCGATGCACTGCAACTTCGGCATCGACCTCATCAACCAGATCAAGCTCGAAAACCCGCAACTGTGGACGCCGGAATTCCGCGTTGAACTCACCGGGCTCATGCGGCAGGCGGTCGAACTTGAATACCGCTACGCCGAGGACACCATGCCGCGCGGCGTGCTCGGCCTCAACGCGCCCATGTTCAAGGAATATCTGCGCTATATCGCCAATCGCCGCTGCCAGCAGATCGGGCTCGACACCCTGTACCCGGGCGCCAGCAATCCCTTCCCCTGGATGGCGGAAATGATCGACCTCAAGAAAGAGCGCAATTTCTTTGAAACCCGCGTCATCGAATACCAGACCGGCGGCGCGCTCAACTGGGAGTAAGACATCGAGCCCCGAATGATCCGTAACGCGAATTCAACCGGCCGGCGCGAGGCGCCTGCCATTGAATGGCCTGGGCAATCCCGCCTGGGTTTTGTAGTCTGAAACTCTTGCGAAGGAGACGGGAAATGGCAACAAAGAAGAAGGCAGCGAAGAAGAAACCGGCGAAGAAGGCAGCCAAGAAGAAGCCAGCCAAGAAGGCTGCGAAAAAGAAAGCGGCGAAGAAGAAGCCGGCAAAGAAAAAGGCAGCCAAGAAGGCTGCAAAGAAGAAGCCAGCGAAGAAAAAAGCTGCAAAGAAGCCAGCAAAGAAAAAGGCCGCCAAGAAATCCGCAAAGAAACCTGCGAAAAAGGCGGCCAAGAAGAAACCTGCAGCTAAGAAGAAAGCAGCCAAGAAGCCGGCGGCTAAGCCGATGGCAACCCCCGCAGCGCCTATGCCGATGCCTGCTGCCGCGCCGGTTCCATCGACCGCGGCAACACCCGGAGCGAAATCCGCTCTGAATCCGGCGGCAGCGTGGCCTTTTCCTACGGGGTCAAGACCGTAAGGAACGGGGCAGGCCTCGCGAGCAACCTGAAGCCTGAACCGCTGGCTTCGGGTTGTCTCGCGGTCTGTTTCGCCAGACCATCCGACAACGGGAACTTCAAGGGAGTTATCCGGAATGCCTTCCGGCTTCCTGAACTGCCATTTTACTCCTGCTCGGGGTACCTTGGCGAAAGACTCGAAAATTCCCCGAAGCGGGCAAGCGGAAGTTTGCTGCAATGCAACAACAACTTAGCCAAACATTGACAATATCTATTCTTTTCAATATAATAGTGTTGTCCACTAGCACAATCTATGGAGCGTATTTAAGCCTTATCGGTGGCGGGCGCAAGCCTCCCACCACAGCAATCCAAGCCTCCGCGAAGGCCCGGGAATGGAATATCGGGTGTCGCGGTCCAATATACGCCCTCAGGCCCCAGCCTGGCGGTTACCCGGCCTAGCGGGTTCAGTTTCTAGGCATCATCCAACCAGACGCAGTTCCCGACATGGCTTCGCCAGACGACGCCGGTCATGGATTGTGGCAGGGGAGGAGGAGCATCATGATTGAGTCACTAAGAATTGCCGGCCGCGCGCAGTATGCTTCGATCCAGTTCATGCACGCATTGCGTGACGTGCTTGCGCTGGTGGGCGTGTTCGCCACCGTGTTCCTGATCGGGCGCGCGCTGTATCTTCCGGCGCTCGCGTTCTCGCGCGCCGAACCGCCGCAAACGGTGTTCGGCGCAATCCAGCCGGCGCCGGTTGCGGATGGCGACGAGTTCGTTGCCGACAAGCCGGAGTGGAAGGGCGTCGCTTCGTATCTGGCGCGCCGCTACAAGATTGCCAACGAGGCAAGCCGCGATCTCATCGTCGCCGCCAACGACGCCGGACAGAAGTCCAGCGTCGATCCCTTGCTGCTGCTGGCGGTGGTTGCGGTCGAGTCGCGCTTCAACCCGTATGCCGAGAGTGAATTCGGCGCCAAGGGCCTGATGCAGGTGATCCCGAAGTATCATCTCGACAAGTTCGAAGATATCGGCCCCGGCCAGTCCTTCCTGCACCCGGCGACCAACTTGCGTGTGGGTGCGGCCATCCTCAGGGAATATATCCGCCGCAGCGGCAGTGTCCAGACCGGCCTGCAGTGGTATGCCGGCGCCCAGGACGACGCCTCCAACCAATATTCGATGAAGGTGCTGGCCGAACGCGCGCGTCTCGAGCAGGCCCTGAAACAGGGCCAGCGCGACGTGATGGCGGCGGCGCGTGAACCCGGCAACGGCTAGAGCCGACGTGCGGCGCTGCGCGCCGCTGCTGTTGCTGGTGTTGGCGATCTGCCCTGCCGCGGCGCTGGCCGATGACATCGCGCGCTTCGAGGCGCGCGGCAGCTTCGATGACGTCAAGGACAACCTGGTCGCGGCGATCGAGGGCCGCGGCCTGGTGATCAACGCCACCTCCCGCATCGGCGAGATGCTGGAGCGCACCGGGCGCGATCTCGGCGCCACCCGCCGCGTCTACGAACGGGCGGAAGTGCTCGAATTCTGCAGCGCCAGCCTCTCGCGCAAGGCGATGGAAGCCGATCCGCAGCAAATCGCGTTTTGTCCCTACACCATCGCGATCTATAGCCTGCCGGACGCCAAGGGCAAGGTGTTTCTCGTCTATCGCCATCTGCCGGTCGAACGGCCTGCGATGGTGGCAGTGGATAAATTGTTAGATTCCATTGTCAGGGAAGCGGTGAAATAGCCCCCGGCGCGGCCGTCATTCCCGCGAAAGCGGGAATCCAGATCGTGACTTCCGTTCGCCCTGAGCATGTCGAAGGATGAATGGCTAACTTCAAAAACAAATTCGCCGGGGGCGGCCCGGCAGCCGGTCACTTTCTTTTGCTTCGCCAAAAGAAAGTAACCAAAGAAAAGGCGCGCCGGAGCGAGGAGCGGGGCCCCGCGAAGCGGGGGGCGACCGCACAGGCGCGCCAGGAGACCGCGAACTGAAATCGGCGCGCGCATCCCGCTACGGGGTCGCACCTGCCGCAAGCGGCAGGCACTGCTACCCCCTTCGCGGTCGTACCCCAGGTTTGCCGGCCCCTTCGGGGCTCCCCTGCGGTGCTCGATCAAACGGGCGGCTGCGGAACTGGGCCCCTACGGGGCCTCAGACAGTCCTCGCCGAAATCCCCCGTTTGCTCTGCGCTCCTCGGCGGCGCTCATGGGGCCCAAGGTCAAAAGCGCAAGTCAAAAGTCACAGCTCCCGAGCGCGCTCCCTTCTTGTAGGCGCGGCGAGGCCCTTTCTCGTTGAAGGAGAAGGATGGGATGGGGGCGAATCGAGGCAACCGCGCTTCAATTAACCAATCAACTTTCCAATCCTCTCAACCGCCTCTTCCAAGCGCACAATCGGCTGCGTGTACGCGAACCGCAAGTAGCGTTCGGCGTGATACACGCCGAAGTCATTCCCGGGCGTGACCGCGACTCCCGCTTCATCGAGGACGCGCAAAGCAAAGGCGTAGCTGTCGGGTGCCAGGGCCGAGCAATCCGCGTATACGTAGAACGCACCGTCGGGAATCACCGGCACGCCGAAGCCCAGTGCGGTTAACGCCGGCACCAGGTAATCCCGTCTGCGCTTGAGCTCCTGCCGTCGCGTCTCCGCGATGGCAAGGGTTTCGGGCAGAAAGGCGGCGAGCGCCGCGTGTTGAGCCGGCTGCGAGGGGCAAATGAACAGGTTCTGCGCAAGTTTCTCGATGTCGCGCACGCCCTCCTGAGGCACGATCATCCAGCCCAGCCGCCAGCCGGTCATGTTGAAGTACTTGGAAAAGCTGCTCACCAGATACGCGTCCTCATCGAAGCTGAGCGCGGTCGGCGGCTGCCGGTCGTAGGTCAGGCCATGATAAATCTCGTCTACAAACACCGCGGCGCCGCGTTCGCGCGCAAGCGCAAGCATGGCCCGCATTTCGTCATCCGGTACCAGCATGCCGGTGGGGTTGGCGGGGGATGCCAGCAATACGCCCGCTGTGCTTTTGTTCCAATTGGCGTCGAGCATAGCGGCGGTCGGTTGAAAATGCGTGGCGGCATCGACCCCGATGAGGCGGGCGCGCGCCTCGATCATCTGCAGGAAATGCCGGTTGCAGGGGTAGCTCGGGTCCGGCATCAGGATTTCCTGGTCGCGATCCATCGTCGCGCCGAACGCCAGCAGCAGGGCGGCGGAAGATCCCGCGGTAACGATCACCCGTTGCGCAGGCACCTCGAGTCGGTAGCGCGACGCATAGAATTTCGCGATAGCCTCGCGCAATTCCGCAATGCCGAGCGCGGGCGTATAGGAAATATTGCCGGCAGTAAGAGCGCGCCGGCCGGCCTCGAGCACCGGCTCCGGCGTCGGAAAGTCCGGCTCGCCGATTTCGAGGTGCACGATGTCGCGGCCTGCGAGCTCGAGCGCGCGGGCGCGCTTCTGAATCTCCATCACATGAAACGGCGCGATTTCGCGCATGCGCCTCGCGCTTCTGCGAACTGCGGTCATCGAATTCTCCGGCTGGGTTGCCGTATTTTAGAACCGGTTTCGCCATTCGCGCTGCGGTGCAGTGGAATAGGCGGGTTTTCCTGCGATATTGCGCCTGTTTCACCACGGAAGTGCGGGCTATAATGCCTTCGACGCGAACCCGTGGAGCCACGCCAGATGGAAGAACAATTGCGCAAAGCAGCGCTGGAATATCACCGCCTGCCTACGCCGGGCAAGATCGCGATCGAAGCCACCAAGCAACTCACCAACCAGCGCGACCTGGCGCTGGCCTATTCGCCGGGCGTCGCCGCTGCCTGTGAAGCCATCGTCGCCGACCCGGTGGAAGTACGCAATCTCACCTCCCGCGGCAACCTGGTAGGCGTCATCACCAACGGCACCGCGGTGCTGGGTCTCGGCCCCATCGGCGCGCTGGCGGCCAAGCCGGTGATGGAGGGCAAGGCGGTGCTGTTCAAGAAATTCGCCGGCATCGACGTGTTCGACATCGAGATCGACGAGCGCGACCCGGACAAGCTGATCGAGATCATCGCCGCGCTGGAGCCCACTTTCGGTGGCATCAACCTCGAGGACATCAAGGCGCCGGAATGCTTCGTCATCGAGCGCAAGCTCAGGGAGCGCATGAAGATCCCGGTGTTTCACGACGACCAGCACGGCACCGCCATCATCGTCGGCGCCGCGCTGGTAAACGGGCTCAAGGTCGTGGGCAAGGACATCGCCAAGGTGAAGCTGGTCGCGTCCGGCGCCGGCGCCGCCGCGCTGTCCTGCCTCGATCTCCTGGTGAAGCTCGGTTTGCCGATGGAGCACATCGTCGTCACCGACATCGCGGGCGTGGTGTACAAGGGGCGCAAGGAGGAGATGGATCCGAACAAGGAGCGCTACGCCAAGGACATCAAGGGGCGCAAGCTCGCCGACGTGATCGAGGGCGCGGACGTGTTCCTCGGCTTGTCCGCGGGCGGCGTGCTGAAGCAGGACATGGTGGGCAGGATGGCGGCAAAACCGCTGATCCTCGCGCTGGCGAACCCCGAGCCGGAAATCCTGCCGGAGCTCGCGCGCGCGGCGAAGCCCGACGCGGTGATCGCCACCGGGCGCTCGGATTATCCGAACCAGGTGAACAACGTTCTCTGTTTCCCCTACATCTTCCGCGGCGCGCTCGACGTCGGCGCCACCACCATCACCCCGGAAATGGAACTCGCCGCGGTGTACGCCATTGCCGAATTGGCGCAGGTCGAGCAATCCGACGTGGTCGCCATGGCCTACGGCAACGAGAACCTGCAGTTCGGTCCCGAATACCTGATCCCGCGGCCGTTCGATCCGCGGCTCATCGGCAAGATCGCGCCGGCGGTGGCCAAGGCGGCGATGGAATCGGGCGTGGCGACGAGGCCGATCGGGGATTTCGGCGCCTACCGCGACCAGCTCGCGCAATTCGTCTACCACTCCGGGCTCATCATGAAGCCGGTGTTCGCCGCCGCCAAGCAGGCGCCGCGGCGCGTGGTGTACGCCGAAGGCGAAGACGAGCGCATCCTGCGCGCGGTGCAGGTGGTGGTGGACGAGGGGCTGGCGAGACCGATCGTGGTGGGACGGCCGGACGTGGTGGAGCGCCGGCTCGCGCGCTTCGGGCTGCGCATTCGCCCGGGAGCCGACTTCGAGCTCGTCAACCCCGACAGCGACCCGCGCTACCGCGACTACTGGACCACTTATCATCAGCTTGCCGAGCGCAAAGGCGTGTCGCCGCAGTACGCCATGATCGAGATGCGGCGCCGCCACACCCTGATCGGCGCGATGATGATCAACAAGGACCATGCCGACGCCATGCTGTGCGGCACTTTCGGCACCCACCATCTGCACCTGCATTACATCGACCAGGTGATCGGCAAGCGGCCCGGCGTCAACCGCTTTGCGGCGATGAACGCGCTGATGATGCCGATGCGCACCGTGTTCATTTGCGACACCTACGTCAACCTCGACCCGGACGCCGAGGCGATTGCGGAGATGACGGTGCTGGCGGCGGAGGAAATCCGCCGCTTTGGCATCGAGCCCAAAGTGGCGCTGCTGTCGCATTCCAGCTTCGGCAGTCTCGACACCCCGTCCGCGCACAAGATGCAGGACGCGTTAAAGCTGCTGCGCGAGCGCGCGCCCGAACTCGAAGTCGAGGGTGAAATGCACGGCGACG
>Ga0181537_10004132_pt1 | contig 12134 bp, 4 predicted proteins | sample PEATcosm2014_Bin_39_FD_119765 | JGI IMG/M metagenome (GOLD analysis project Ga0181537, IMG submission 119765) | Peatland microbial communities from MTU Mesocosm Facility, Houghton, MI, USA - PEATcosm2014_Bin23_10_metaG | ecosystem: Environmental > Terrestrial > Soil > Wetlands > Peat | place...
CTCCTCGCCGCGGACACGTTTGCGCACGGCCGTCTCGCCAACCCCACTCCCGCCATGTGGATTCATTTTGAAAGCATCCACATCACCATGCAGCCCACATACATGTCCATGTATTTTCCCGCGCAGGGACTGGTGATGGCGGCGGGCAAAGTCATCTTCGGGAATCCATGGTTCGGCATCCTCATCACCGGCGCGCTCATGTGCGCCGCCATTTGCTGGATGCTGCAAGCATGGATGCCCGCACCATGGGCGCTCCTCGGCGGCATCATCGCCATCGTCCACATCGGCCTCTTCAGTTACTGGATCAACACCTATCATGCCGCTGGATGCATTGGTGCAGCCGGTGGAGCGCTGGTTCTTGGCGCCTTGCCGCGCATCATGCGAAAACCGCGACTCGCCTACACATCGGCATTAGGCGCCGGCATCGCCGTCCTCGGCATCACCCGCCCTTACGAGTGCCTTCTGCTTTCGATCCCGGTCTTCATCGTCATGCTCCGCTGGCTCATCGCCGGCAAGAACCGCCCGTCGCCGAGCGCCCTCATCCGCCTCGCCACCCTGCCGTTACTCCTTGTTATCTCATCCGCTTCATGGCTCGGCTATTACGACTACCGCGCCTTCGGCAATCCTCTAACTCTTCCTTACACCATCAATCGCGCAACTTATGCCATGGCTCCTTACTATGTTTGGCAAAAGCCCCGCCCGGAGCCTGCTTACCGCCATCAGGCAATGCGCGACTATTACTTCAAAACAGAAGTCGATGTCTATAAAGGCTTTCACAGCATCCCAGGTTTTTTCCTCGGCGCTTTTGTAAAAACATTGGCGGCCGTTCTCTTCTTCGGAGGATTTGCGTTTCTTCCCCTCGCGCTGATGCTGCGCCGCGTCTTTCTCGATCGACACATCCGCATCCTCATCGTCTGTGTAGCCGTTCTCATCGCCGGTATGCTGATCGAAAACTTTCTCGTCATCCACTATCTCGCGCCCTTTACCGCCGCCTTTTACGCCATCGGTTTGCAGGCCATGCGCCACATGCGCCTTTGGGCGCCCGGCGGACGCCCCGTCGGTAAAACTCTTGCCCGCTTCATGGTCGCCGTCTGCCTCATCATGGTCGCCTTGCGGCTCTATGCGGGTCCATTCCATCTTCGGGCCGTCGAGTTTCCACCCACCTGGAATGTAAGCTGGTACGGGCCAGATCATTTCGGCGTAGAGCGGGATCGCGTTGAGTCCGCGCTGGCAAACCTTCCCGGCAAGCAGTTAGCCATCGTGCGCTATAACTCCACCCATGTTCCCTTCAACGAATGGGTTTACAACGCCGCTGATATCGATGCCTCCAAAGTCGTATGGGCTAGAGATATGGATGCCGCCGATAATCAAGAATTGATTCATCACTACAACGACAGAAAGGTCTGGCTCGTCCAGCCGGACTTACAACCGCCAAGTGTCTCCACTTACCCTGGCCCAGCGCCGCTGATCGCTGGCTCGCACTGAGTTAACGCGCGGACCCACCACCAAGTGAAGTGTCCACATTCGCGATCGTCAAGGCAACATCATGAAGCAGGGAACGGCAATCATTATCGGAGCAGGTCCCGCCGGGCTCACTGCGGCAATCGAATTGCAGCGCAACTCGGGTATCAAGCCCGTCCTGATCGAGGCCGGCACGCAGGTCGGCGGCCTGTCGCGAACTGTACTCTACAAAGGCAACCGCATGGATATCGGCGGGCACCGCTTCTTTTCAAAATCGGACCGCGTGATGAAGTGGTGGCTCGACATGATGCCCGTTGAGGCCGGCTCAAATATCACCGGCGAGCTTGCCTATCAAGGGCAGCGGCGCGATGTGCCGCGGACTGCTTCAGCCCCCGATCCACAAAGCGAAGATCTGGTCATGTTGGTCCGGCAGCGCAAGAGCCGGATTTATTTCCTGCGCCGGTTTTTCGACTACCCCATCCGCCTTACGGCCGACACTTTAAAAAAGATGGGTCCCGTGCGCACATTCCGCGCTGGCGTCAGTTACATCTACTCCGCCCTCATGCCCCGCCGTCACGAGCGTTCGCTTGAAGACTTCTTTATCAACCGTTTTGGCAGGCAGCTTTATCTCACGTTCTTCAAGTCCTACACGGAAAAAGTTTGGGGCGTCCCCTGCAACCAGATCAGCGCCGAATGGGGCGCGCAGCGCGTCAAAGGGCTTTCACTCACGGCGGTGGTCCTCGATTTCTTCAAGAAGACCTTCACCGGCCGCAATTCCGCCGACCTTGCTCAGAAGGGAACTGAGACCTCGCTGATTGAAAAATTCCTCTATCCAAAACTTGGCCCCGGACAACTTTGGGAGCACGCCGCCGATCTCGTCCGCAAAGGCGGCGGAGAAATTCACCCTGGCATCCACATCGACCGTATCAACGTCGATGAAAGCAAAGTCATCTCCATTGAAGGTGTCAACCAGGAGGGAGAGCGGACGATCTATCTAGGCGATTACTTCTTCTCCACCATGCCGGTCCGCGACCTCATTCGAGCGGTCTCTGAAGAAGTGCCAAAGGACGTTGTTGAAGTCAGCGAAGGTCTCGTCTATCGCGACTTCATCACCGTCGGCCTCCTCGTTAGCAAGCTTGCCATAGCCGAGAAAGACGGCGCGCCGCTAAAAGATAACTGGATCTATATCCAGGAGCCCGACGTCATGCTCGGCCGGCTGCAGATTTTCAATAACTGGAGCCCTTGGCTGGTTGCCAATCCCGGCAAGGTCTGGATCGGCCTTGAGTACTTCTGCAACGAAACCGATCCCATTTGGAAGCTATCCGATGAAGATATGGCTCGGTTCGCAATTGAGGAAGTGGCCAAAATCGGTATACTCAGGGCCGAAGACGTGGAAGACTTTCACGTGGTTCACGTTCCCAAGACTTACCCGGCTTACTTCGGAAGTTATGATCGATTCGACGTGATTCGCGGATATACTGACCGCTTCGAGAATCTCTTCCTCGTTGGGCGCAATGGCATGCATAAATACAATAACCAGGATCACTCCATGCTGACGGCCATCACAGCCGTCGAAAACATCGTCAACGGCGTCAAGTCCAAGGAGAATATCTGGGCCATCAATACCGAGATCGAGTACCACGAGGAAAAGGCGCCCGAGGAGAGCCTCTGATGGGCTATAACTCCCGCTAAGAACGCAAATAAAGGACTAAGTCGAGTTACTTCAAACAGGCCCAGTTACTTGAAACGGGCAAGGAGCTATAAAGAATCGGAATGAGCGCGACACCAATCCAGCAACAAAGGCTGAATAACTTGAACGCCTGGCAACAGGGAGCGATCTTTCTTCTCGCCTGTGTCATCGTGATCTCGCGCCGTCCCGATGCTGTCTTTCATCCACAGTTCTTCGCCGAAGACGGCCATATCTGGTTTGCCGATGCCTATAACTACGGCTGGTGGACCGCGCTCTTCCGCACCCAGGACGGATACCTTCAAACCCTTCCGCGACTCGGCGCTTCGCTCGCGCTTCTCGTTCCGTTTTCCCTTGTCCCCCTAACGCTCAACCTAATTGCTATCGTCATCCAGGCTCTCCCAGCCAGCCTTCTTCTCCTCGATCGCTCGTCGCCATGGGGAAGCCTGCGCCACCGCGCGCTCCTCGCCGGCATCTATCTCGCGCTTCCTAATTCCTACGAAATCAGCTTCGGTATCACCGAGTCGCAATGGCCTCTCGCCCTGTGCGCTTTTCTGTTGCTCGCGGCAACAAGCCCGCCGGGCATCTTCGCCCGCATTGTCGACCTCGTCATACTCCTGCTCTGCGCATTGACCGGCCCCTTCTGCGTTCTCCTCTTTCCCATCGCGCTCGTTCTTGCCTGGAAGCGCCGAGACCGCTGGCATGTCATTCAAGCGGTCATTCTTGCGGCCTGCTGTTGCGTACAGGCGTGGGAACTGCTCGTCATCAATCCCACTGCCCGTTCTCACTACGCCAGCGCCCTCGGCGCAACTCCTGCGCTGTTCATCAACATGCTCGCCGGCAACGTGTACCTCGGCACAGTCATCGGCGCCAACGGCCTCGCCGCTCATGGCAACCCGGCCCTCTTCGTTCTCTCCTTGGTCATAGCTGCCATCGGTTCATTCCTCGTCGCCGCCTGTTTTCTCAAAGCCCCGCTCGAGCTCAAGCTCTTCCTCCTCTTCTCCTTCGCGCTGCTTGCTGCTTCAGCCATCTCCCCCAATACCGGCGTTCCCACCGCGGAATCCGCATGGCTGAAACTCGCCGACTCCAGCGGCACACGCTATTGGTTCTTTTCCACAATCGCCTTCGCCTGGACCATCGTCTGGTGCTTCCGCAGCCGCAGCGCCCCGCTCAAATTCGTCTCCACTCCGCTCCTTGTCCTCATGAGCCTCGGCATTCTGCGCGACTGGCGTCACCCCACCTTCACTGAGACCCACTTCGCCGACTCAGTTAAGCAATTCGAATCCGCAGCGCATGGCACCGTCGTCACCATTCCAGAGTTTCCCGAAGGCTGGACCGTCAAGCTCGTCAAGCACCCCTGACCGAATCAGCCGCCCTGTTCCCGCTGAAAGCTGTGCCCGCGCCAGACTTGCCCAGTGTCGTTTACAATCGCTCCTTCCTGCGCCTTGAGCGCCGAAGATGTTACTTTACCTGTTGGCCGCGTTCATGCCGCGCAATTGCGCGGTATCGGCCGTACAGCCGGGCTGGCGCAGATCCCGGGGAATTTCCCGGTTAAGTAGCGCGAATCACTGGCCTGCATCAATGAATTGCTGTAAGCGTTTGGGAGCACGGACCTTCATGATGGAATTTCATATTTCGCGGGATGCGCGCCAACGGTATCAGTTCTCCGAATCCCTCTTCTCCTACACTGGCAACGTTGTCTTCGCCAATATAGCCGCCTGCCGCGAATTCGCTCACCGCATGAACCTGGTCCGCGAAGCAGACAAGCATCCCGAGCTAGCCGTCCACGCCGGCCAGCTCTACGCCATGGGCCTCATCGACGAAGCCAGTCACGCCCTCATGGCTCGCTACCGCGAGCAGTTCGATCCGGAAGTCTTTACCTCCGCCCTCGACTTTTTCTCCGCCCAGGTCGGTTCTGACGCTCTCGACGCCATGCTTCTCACATTCGTCGAGCATTTTCCCGGCTCCAGCATTATTCGCGGCGACCAAACGCCCCGCCAATGGCTCCATGCCAGCACAACCGGCACATCCCACCGAGCCGCGGCCCTTGAAGAGCTGCTTCTGCTCTGGACCGCCAACCGCAACCCGGCATTCAAGCCCTTCGAGGAGCTCTTCAAGGACAAAACTCTCGCCGAAAAAACCGTCTACCGCCAGGTAACCCAGCAGCTGCCCGATTATTTCGCCTCGCGTCCCCTCATTCCCGTTCCCGGCGCACAATCCCTCAACCTCCTCGACCTCCTGCGTGCTCCTTCCGTTGATGCCCCGCTTTCGCTTCAAGAGCAACTAGACCTCATCCGCCGCCTCTGGAAGCCGCTCCTTGGTGAATCGATAGACCTACTTCTCGGCGTCGCCGGCGCAATCCTCCACGAAGAAGAGCTCGCCATATGGACGCGGTTCAACCCTCCCACGCCTGAATCCCAGGCCGCCGCCATCGCCGCCGCACAGGCCGCCGCCCAGCGTCACCGTGAGAGCGGTCAGCAGCAGTGGCCATCTTCGGTCAGCCACGCCGAGGTCCCCGTCTTTTCGGTGACTGATCCTTTCGTCGAATACGAAAAATTCTCGCCAGACACCTCCTGGATGCCCAACACGGTCCTCATCGCCAAGAGCACCTATGTCTGGCTCGCCCAGCTCAGCAAGCAATATGCCCGTCCCATTACGCGTCTCGACCATATCCCCGACGAGGAACTCGCCGCTCTCGCTCAACGCGGACTCAACTCCCTCTGGCTCATCGGCGTCTGGGAACGCAGCCGCGCCTCTAAAACCATCAAGCAGCTCTGCGGCAATACGGACGCCGTCGCCTCCGCCTACTCCCTCTTCGACTACACCATCGCGGAAGACCTCGGCGGCGAGCACGCTTATACCAACCTCCGCGACCGGGCCTATCGCCACGGCATCCGCCTCGCCAGTGACATGGTGCCCAACCACATGGGCATTGATTCTCCCTGGGTCATTAATCACCCCGAGTGGTTCATCTCCCGCGCCGAATCCCCCTATCCCGTCTACAGCTTCAACGGCCCCGATCTCTCCCACGACCCCCGTATCGAAATCAAAATCGAGGACCATTACTTCGAGCAATCCGACGCCGCCGTGGTCTTCCGCCGCATCGACCGCTCCACCGGCGAAACCCGCTTCATCTACCACGGCAACGACGGCACCAGCTTTCCCTGGAATGACACCGCGCAGCTCGACTACCTCAACCCCGCCGTCCGCGAACAGGTAATCCAGACCATCCTTCAGGTCGCCCGCCTCTTTCCCGTCATCCGTTTCGACGCGGCAATGACCCTCGCCAAGCGCCATTTCCACCGTCTCTGGTTTCCCGGTCCCGGCTCCAGCGGCGCCATCCCCTCGCGCGCCGAATACGGCATGTCCCAGGCCGAATTCGACAAGCACATGCCCCACGAGTTCTGGCGCGATGTCGTCGATCGTGTCGCCGCCGAAGTCCCCGGCACACTCCTGCTCGCCGAGGCCTTCTGGCTCATGGAAGGCTACTTCGTTCGCACCCTCGGCATGCATCGCGTTTACAACAGCGCCTTCATGGTTATGCTGCGCGACGAAGACAACGCCAAGTACCGTTCCGTCATCAAGAACACCCTGGAATTCGATCCCGACATCATGAAGCGTTACGTCAACTTCATGAGCAATCCTGATGAAAGAACAGCAATTGACCAATTCGGCAAGGGCGACAAGTGCTTCGGTGTCGCCGCCCTCATGGCCACCCTCCCCGGCCTGCCCATGTTCGGCCATGGACAGATCGAGGGATTCACCGAGAAATACGGCATGGAGTACCAGCGCCCGCGCTACGACGAAACTCCCGACCATTGGCTCGTCGAGCGCCACCTGCGCGAAATAGCTCCGCTCCTCCATCGCCGCTCCCTATTTGCCGAAAGCACCAACTTCCTCCTCTACGACTTCTACCAGCCGTCCGGTTCAGTCGATGAGAACGTATTCGCCTACTCCAACCGCAACGGTTCTCAGCGCGCCCTCGTCGTCTATAACAACCGCTACGGCGCAACCCACGGCACCATCGACATCTCCGCCGCCTACGCCGATAAGGACGCAGCCCAGCTACGCCAGCGGCGCCTCCGGGAAGGCCTTGGCCTGTCCGCCGACACAACCACCATAGTCGCCTTCCGCGACTCCCTTACCGGCCTCGAATACCTTCGTCGCGCGAACGGCCTTTCTGAACGCGGTCTCACCCTCGGCCTCCATGCCTACCAGTGCCACGTCTTCCTCGACTGGCGTGAGCTCCACGCCACCGCAACCCAGCCCTGGGACCGCCTCTGCAATCAGCTCAACGGCGCTGGCGTTCCCTCGCTCGACGACGCTCTCGTCAGCCTCGAGCTTCGTCCCATCCACGAAGCGCTCCGGCTCCAGCTCGATCCCGACCTCGTCCGCCTCTTCGCCGACTTCGCCGAGCATCCCCGCTCCCTCGCCGCACGCCCCAAAGCCACGGAAACGGACAAGAAGATTGAACTCTCCCGCAGCCAGTTCTACGAGCAGGCCTGGCAGCGTTGCGAGTCCTTCCTCCGCCTCGCGCAAGCCATCTACATCTCGCTCTCCGGCAAACCGGAATCCGCGAAGTTCACCAACCCCGTCCTTCTTGGTCCGGCCTTCCGCCAGCGTCTCCGCGCCGCCATGCGCCTTCCCGTCATCGAAGCGTTCTGGGCCGCACCCTGGCCCGCTGCCGCCCGCCGCGTCCTGCCCAGCCCAAGCCCGCAGTTCACCGCCACCGCCATGTGGGGTCCGGTCCTTGCCTGGTCCGTGCTTGAACTCCTCGCCGAATCCATCGACGCCGAACACCCCGAAAGCGTCGCCCTCGACCTCTTCGACCGCCTTCGTCTCCGCGAGCCATTCGCCCAGTCCTTTACCTCCCTCGGCTTTGAAGCGGAAGCCTCATGGCGGGTGGCCGCCCGCATCAAGGTAGTTCTCCTAACCGGCGCCGGCATCGGCAGGGAATCGGCATCTGAACCCAGGCTCACCGCAGCTGTGGCCACAGCTCCATCCGCGCTGAATCAGGCTTCAGCAGCCTCGCCCGCCGCCAGGAAATCCGAGGTCGGCACCGACGCGTATCAGGGCAAGACTGAACAGAATCCTGAAAAGGCTAGTTCTGTATCAGGGCACGACTTCAGTCGTGCCGAAAGACATTCAATCGCAACGGGGGCTTTAGCCCCTGCGGACACCAAGCCGTCCGAACCCATCCTGCCCCCAGCCCTTTGGTCTGATCCAGACGTCCGCTGGCTTACCGGCACACACAAGTCCGAAGGTCACGATTACTTCCTCCGCGAGCCCTACGAGGAGCTCCTCTGGTGGCTGTTCCTGCCCTCGCTTCTCCGCATCGCAGCCAGTCCCACCCCCGCCCGCGCCGCCGTTACTCAAATGTCCGCCGACCTCACGGAAGCCCTGTCCGCCGCCCAGGCGGCCAACTATCGCATCGATGTCCTGCTCGCCCCGCCCCAAGCCCCAACGCCAATCCCTGACTTGGAGATGGCCACGGCCTCACCCACCGACCAGGAAGACGCCGAAGCCGCCGAGCCGGAGAATGATTCGCCTACCGAACCGACGGAGCCCCCATCCATCATGGACTCGGAGGGACCGCCCTTCGATCCCGGCCAATCCGGCGAATCCGAGCCGCCGCCTGCCGAAACCTAGCCACTGGACCCAAGCAATGAAACTCCCAGCATCTAACCCTCACGCCCCGGCAAACGTCAGCGTCAGCACCGTAATATCGTCGTCCTGCCCAAACGCCTGCGCCGCGTCCGCAACCTCGGGCGCACCCCGCGCCACCGCCAGAAACGCTGCAATGCGCTCGAATCCAAACAGCTCGCCGGCCGCATTCCGTGCCTCCAGCAGTCCGTCCGTGTAGAGTGTCAGCCGGTCGCCGCCGTCCATCCTCAATTCTGCCGTCTCGTAATCCGCATCGGGCATCAGTCCTAGCGGCAGCGCCGCCGGAAGCTCAACTTCCTCTCCGTTGAGAAACGGCGGCAGGTGCCCCGCGTTTGCAATCACGCAATTCCCTTTGGGCTCCAGCCGCATCGCCAGGCAGGTAGCAAATCCCCCGCGCAGCCGCCCGTGCAACCGGCGGTTCAACGTAGCCAGCATCGCTGCGGGATCGTCTGACGTTTCCGCTGTACTCCGAATCGCCCCCACAATCAGCGCCACAGCCATCGCCGCCGGCAGCCCTTTCCCGCTCACATCGCCGATCACCAGCAGCGCGCCCCCATTCGCCAGCGCCATCAGCTGAAAAAAGTCTCCACCCACCTCCTGCGCCGGCCGATACGCGCTGCTAACCGCATATCCCGGTAGCTCCGGCAGCGCTTCCGGAATCAGCAACTGCTGCAGCTCCTGTGCACTCCGAAACTCCTGCTCCATCAATATCTGCCGCTGACTCTGCTCTCCCGAGTACTTCCACGCCACGTAAATAATTGAAATCAGCAGCAGCACGTCCCCAATGTCGTAGGCACTCACCTGGGAGCCGCCGATTGCAAACAGAGTCGTCCTCAAGTGTGCGTCGAATGTCCAATGCGTCCTCCATCGCCATCCAATCCCGGTGGTGTCATCAACCGCCTGCATCAGTTCCACCAGCAGCGCGGAAATTGCCAGCATCCATCGCGCCGCGTCCTGCCGCTTGCGGAGCGCTGCGAACACCAGTACCAGTCCCCAGAATTCGAGCAACACGGGCAGTGCCGTAAATGCCAGGTCCCCCAGTAGAAAAAAGTGCGCATGACCACGGCTCCAGTCGAAAAGCTGAAGCACCCCATCGAGCACATCGAATCCCACCTCGGTAATGGCAAAGATGCGCGTCCATCGCACCAGTTGCTTCTGCCCATTCAGGCCCAGCAGTGCAAGCAAAAGGAACCACAGCGCCGTGTCGTGCAGTCCAATCACCACCCCGATGAGCCCGTAGCTGACGCGAAACGGCGTTAGCCCGGGAATCCCACCCCCTCCTGTGAAAAACAACTCGCCTGGAGAGAACATGGCCAGTGCCAGCCAGAACAGCATCGTGCGCTCGCGGTTGCGCAGCCACGTCAGCAGCGCCAGCACGCCAATGATCGACGAGAGCACCACCACCAGCAGGTTGAATTGATTCCCCAGGATCCACCTGTTGCTGGCCGCCATGCCCAGCCCCGTCACCGCCTCCATGCTGCCGGCCCTGGGCACAGAGAGTAGCCCCCCGCCCGCCGGAGGACTGAAAAGCACAAGCGGCGCCATCCACGCGCGGATCGCAAGCACGCCGGACTGCGGCGCGCCAAGCCGAAACACCCCTGCGGGTTGTGAACTGCCAACTGCGCCCGGCTCCGGCTTTGCAATGTACCACACCGGATCTGGAGGAACCCTCCCCACTCGTCCTACAAATGCGCCGTTCCAATACACCTCGTAGGCCGAGTCCACCCCGCCCACAAACAGCGCCAGTTGCCAATCTTTCGCCTGCCCCGCAGGAATCACCAGGTGCCGCCGGTACCACGCAAACCCGGTATGCCCATAATGCCCCTGCGCCTCCCACGGCTTGCCAACCTCAATCCGTTCCCATTTCCGGTCATCCAGCCCAGCCGAAGCCCACGCCAGATCGTCGCCCGTGTGAAACTGCCAAGGTCCGTCAATCGGTGCGGTCGCGCGCCCCAGTCCTTCCAACACCAGCGGAGCCGGCGTAGCGCTGGCCGCCACATCGTTCTCAGCCCCCAGCCCGGGCGCCGCAAGGCACAGAAGCACAAACGCCATACTCCGCACCAAACATGCGCAAATCCAGTCGAGTGCAAACATGGCGCGATCCGTCCTTCGGGGGAAGTCGATCCGGGGAAGTTGAATCGATACTACAGGCCGCCCCTCGGCCATCTCAATCACCATCGGCCGCAGACATTCTCTACGCGCCTTCACCCCAAACCACCGCATCGCAGCGATAGGAATCGGCCGAATGCTCTCTGCGGACTTGTCCCTTCGACCTGAACCCCTCTTTCTAGCCCGACGACGCTGTGTTATTCTCGATTCATACTATGTTGATCCAAGATTCAATGCGCCGTGCTTGTCGTCGCACAAATCAACGCAAGTGAGCTTGTAGATCTTTGCTGCTTGCTCTTTCGCAGCCCTTTTAGATCTTCCCGCAAAGTTCGACTGGTTTACTGCGAGACCCTTTGCATCCTGTAGTGAAGCTGTACCCGTAAGTGCTGCAATCCGGCAGTCTTCGGGTTCATTCATCTACTTACATTCATCTATCCGCGGTTCAGCTGGAGTTCTATCCACAGCATGGGCCCGGACTATTTCTATTACTTCAAGGAGGAACCATGCATAAGCTCAGAACAGGTCTGATCCTAAATTCAGTTCTGCTTGCCCTGGTGGCGCTGTTCTCTGTGCCACTACAGGCGCAGACCTTCCGCGGCAGCATCAACGGCACCGTTACCGACACCTCGGGCGCGGTAATTCCGGGAGCCAGGATAACGGCCACCGACATAGCCACCGCAGCCGTCCACGATACGGTTTCGTCCGGCGCGGGCGAGTTCTCGTTTAACGATCTTCCCCAGAGCACCTACACGGTTAAGGTGCAGACCACAGGTTTTCAGATCGCCGAGATCACCGGCGTGCTGGTGAAGGCCGGCACAATCTATACGTTGCCCGTAAAACTGGCAGTTGCGCAGCAGGCCACCACCATCGAGGTGGCTGCCGATTCTCTTACGCTCGACACCACCACCGTCACCCAGACCACCGTGCTTGACGGACAAGCCCTCCAGGATGTGCCCCTCAACGGGCGCGACTTTACTCAGCTCCTCGGTAGCTCTGTATCTTTTGCCGGTTATAACAACTCTGGCTCGGTCAACGGCACGCGCAGCAACCAGATCAACTACACAATCAATGGCACTGACAACAACGATCTTTATCTGAATGTGGACGCGGTCAACCAGGGCGGCATCAGCGGCATCGCCGGCGTCGTCTATCCCGTTGAGGCCCTCGACGAGTATTCGCTCCAGACCACCGGCAACAGCGAATCCGGCCGCAG
>Ga0181537_10004134_pt1 | contig 12131 bp, 12 predicted proteins | sample PEATcosm2014_Bin_39_FD_119765 | JGI IMG/M metagenome (GOLD analysis project Ga0181537, IMG submission 119765) | Peatland microbial communities from MTU Mesocosm Facility, Houghton, MI, USA - PEATcosm2014_Bin23_10_metaG | ecosystem: Environmental > Terrestrial > Soil > Wetlands > Peat | place...
AGAGGGCTAGGGTGAGGGAGTAATCGTCCGATGGCGAACTATCGACGCGTCCTTCTGAAGCTATCGGGCGAAGCGCTCATGGGCGAGGATGCATTCGGCATCAATCGCACCACGATCGAGGGCATGGTCAAGGACATCGGCCAGGTGCAGCGCCTGGGCACCGAGCTGGCCATCGTGATCGGCGGGGGCAACATCTTCCGGGGAGTCGCGTTGGGGGCCAGCGGCATGGATCGCGCCACGGCGGACTACATGGGCATGATGGCAACGATCATGAATGCCATGGCCCTGCAGGATGCAATGCGCAATGCGGGCATCGAGGCACGCGTGCAATCGGCATTGAACGTCGAGCAGGTGGTCGAGCCCTACATCCGGCCCAAGGCCATGCGCTACCTGGACGAAGGCAAGGTGGTGATTTTCGCGGCCGGTACCGGCAATCCGTTCTTCACGACGGATACCGCCGCCGCCTTGCGCGGCTCGGAGATCGGCGCCGAGGTCGTGCTCAAGGCGACCAAGGTCGACGGCGTGTACTCGGCCGACCCGAAGAAAGACCCGAATGCGGTGCGCTACGCGCGTATCAGCTTCGACGATGCTCTGGCCCACAACCTGCAGATCATGGATGCGACGGCGTTCGCGCTGTGCCGCGACCAGGGCTTGCCGATCCGCGTTTTCAACATCACGCGTCCTGGCGCGCTGCTGCGTGCAGTCGGCGGCGAGGACGAAGGCACGCTCGTGCACGTATAGCATTGCCCAGGAGGAGACATGACGACCAAGGAGGTTTGCAGCGCGACCGAGCAGAAGATGGCGAAGTCGATCGAGGCGCTCAAGAACGACCTGGCGAAGGTGCGGACCGGGCGTGCGCATACGGGCCTGCTCGATCACCTGCAGGTGGAGTACTACGGTGCGATGGTGCCCCTGTCGCAGGTGGCCAACGTCGGCCTCGCCGACGCACGCACGATCACGGTCCAGCCCTGGGAAAAGAAGATGGTCGCGCCGATCGAAAAGGCGATCCGTGAATCCGACCTGGGGCTCAACCCGGCCGCACAGGGCGACGTGCTGCGCGTGCCGATGCCGCCGCTCACAGAGGAGCGGCGCAAGGAGCTCACGAAGGTCATCAAGCACGAAGGCGAAAATGCGCGCGTGGCAATCCGCAACCAGCGGCGCGACGCGAACCAGCACCTCAAGGACCTGCTCAAGAAGAAAGACATCTCCGAAGACGACGAACGCCGCGCCCAGGAGGACATCCAGAAGCTCACCGACCGCTTCGTCGCGGACGTGGACAAGCTCGTCGCCGACAAAGAAAAGGAAATCATGACGGTGTAGGCTCCGCCTCACCCGAACCGTCAGGTTTCGATCCCCCCTTGCGCAAGATGCCTGCAGGAGCCGACGACAGCGCTCAGATTCCCGCCAAGCCGCGACACGTTGCCATCATCATGGACGGCAATGGACGCTGGGCGACGGCCCGGCACCTGCCGCGCGTGGCGGGTCATTCGCGCGGGGTCGAGGCGGTGCGCAGCGTCATCGAAGCAAGCATCGTCGCCGGCGTCGAGTACCTGAGCCTGTTTGCGTTCAGCTCGGAGAACTGGCGCCGTCCGGCCGACGAGGTCTCGGTGCTGATGCGCCTCTTCGTGAGCTCCCTGCAGAAAGAGATCGATGGATTGATGCGCAACGGCGTGCGCCTGCGCGTCGTCGGTCAGGTCGACGCCTTTGAACCGAATCTCCAGCAGTTGATCGCGCGCGCGCAGGAACGCAGCGCCGCCAACACGCGCCTGAACCTGACCATCTGCGCAAGCTATGGAGGGCGCTGGGACATCGTGCAGGCCGCGCGCCAGCTCATCGAAGAGCGCACGCGGGAGCAAGCCCATGGGCACGCTCCGGCGCCACTGGACGAGGCGCAGTTCGCGCAACGCCTGTCGTTGTCGTTCGCGCCGGATCCCGACCTGCTGATCCGTACCGGGGGCGAACAGCGCATCAGCAATTTCCTGATCTGGCAGCTCGCGTATGCCGAGCTGTATTTCACCGATGTGCTGTGGCCGGATTTTCGTGGTGAAGAGTTCCAGGCCGCGTTGACGTGGTTTGCGCAGCGCGAGCGTCGCTTTGGCCGCACGAGCGACCAGTTGCGACGGGTCGGATAGGGCGATGCTGCGAACCCGAGTCCTGACGGCCGTCGCCCTCTTGTCGGTGCTGGCCGGCGCCGCCTGGCTCGGTCGCCCGGCACTGCTCGCGGTGCTCTGCGTGCTCTACGGTGCCTTGCTGTTCGAGTGGCTGCGCTTGTGCCCGGTCCCGACCGTGCTGGCCTGGGGCGTCGGCATTGCCGGGGGCATCGGCGTCTTCGTCACGGATCTGGCGGGCTTGCAGCCCGGCACGCCCCTGCTGATGGGCGCGTGCGCAGTTGCCTGCCTGGTCTGGGTCGCCATCGGTGCAATGCTCGTGCGCGCGCAAATCGCGGGCGTGCAATTGCCGCGCGCGCTGCTCATCGTGAGCGCGTGTCTGCTGTCGGCCTCGGCATGGTTCGCGATGGTCGATGCGATGAGTCGCGGACTTGCCTGGACTTTGTCGATCCTCGCCTTGGTCTGGCTTGCGGATATTGCGGCCTATTTTGCGGGACGCGCGTTCGGCGTACGCAAGCTTGCCTCGCGCATCAGTCCTGGCAAGACGTGGGCAGGGGTCTGGGGCGCCTTGCTTGCGGTGGTGCTGGTTTGCGAACTGCTCCGTTGGGCGTGGCCCGATACGGTGATCTGGTCGACTCTCCTGCTGCGCCAGGCCCCCGTGGCCGGCGTGCTGCTCATTGCGGCCTTCGTCGCGCTCAGCATCGTCGGCGACCTGTTCGAAAGCCTGGTCAAGCGCCAGGCGGGCGTGAAGGACAGCGGCGTGCTGCTGCCGGGGCACGGTGGGGTGTGGGATCGGCTGGATGCGACTTTGCCGGCGTTGCCGCTCGCGGTATTGGGCCAGTGGACGCTGTCCAACGGGTGGTTGCATGGGTGAACCAGGGGTCGAGCCGGCCAAGGCTTTCGCGCCGGAATTCCCGCCTGTGCGCGCAGGAGTGGCGATACTCGGCGCGACAGGTTCGATCGGCGCCAGCACGCTGGACGTCATCGGGCGCCATCCGGAGCGTTTCCACGTTGCCGCATTGACGGCGCAGTCGAAGCTCGCCGAACTCGTGGCGCTGTGCGAGCGCTTTCGTCCGCAACTGGCGGTCATCGCCGATGCCGCGCGCGAGAAGGAATTGCGCGATGCCTTGCGGCGCGCGGGACTGCCGACACGCGCGGCCAGCGGTCCGGAGGGACTCGTTGCGGCCGCGCAGTGCACGGAGGCGGCAATCGTCGTCGCGGCGATCGTCGGGGCGGCAGGCCTGCTGCCCACGCTCGCCGCGGCGCGCGCGGGCAAGCGCCTGCTTCTCGCCAACAAGGAGGCCATCGTATGCGCGGGCTCGCTGCTGCTCGATGCGGTGCGCGCAGGCGGGGCGACCTTGCTGCCGCTCGATAGCGAGCACAATGCCATTCACCAATGCCTGGCCGGCGCCGGTAACCGCAAGGGAGTGCGCAGGCTCATCCTGACGGCGTCGGGCGGGCCATTGCGGGAATGCCGTGACTTTACAAACGTAACACCGGAGCAGGCGTGCGCGCATCCGAACTGGAGCATGGGCCGCAAGATCTCGGTGGATTCGGCGACCTTGATGAACAAGGGTCTTGAGGTGATCGAGGCGAGTTGGCTGTTCGGCTTCGGGCTCGAGCGGATCGATGTGGTCGTCCATCCGCAAAGCGTGATTCATTCCATGGTCGAATTCGGCGATGGCTCGGTGATTGCGCAGATGGGAACGCCCGACATGCGCACCCCGATCGCCTACGGACTCGCGCATCCTGAGCGCATCGACAGCGGCTCGGCGCAACTCGACTTCCACCGCCTATCCGCGCTGACCTTCGAGGCGCCGGATGTGCGCCGCTTTCCCTGCCTGACGCTGGCCTATCGGGCGCTGGCAAAGGGACCGGCGGCGACCATCGTGTTGAACGCATCCAACGAGATTGCGGTCGAAGCATTTTTGGAGCGTCGCATTGCGTTCCCTGCGATCGCGCAAGTCATCGCGCAGACGCTGGACGCGTTCGAACCGGAAGCGCCGGGCTCGATCGACGATGTGCTGGCAATCGACGCCAGGGCGCGCGCGCAGGCGCGCCGGACCCTGCAGGAAGTTCCGGAGTCGTGATGGACGTGATAACCACAATTCTCGCTTTTCTCGTCGCGATCGGCGTGCTGATCGTCGTCCACGAGCTGGGGCACTACTCGGTGGCGCGCTGGTGCGGTGTGAAGGTGCTGCGCTTTTCGGTCGGGTTCGGCAAGCCCATCCTGCGTCGCGTGCACGGGGCCGACCGTACCGAGTGGGTCGTCTCGGCAATTCCGTATGGCGGCTACGTCAAGATGCTCGACGAGAACGATCCCGATTGCCAGCCGATCTCGCCCGAGGACCTGCCGCGTGCCTTCAACCGCCAGAGCGTGGCCAAGCGGTCCGCGATCGTGGTGGCCGGCCCGGCCGCGAACCTGCTCTTTGCCGTGCTTGCGTACTGGCTCATCTTTTCCATCGGCACCTTGGAACCTCGACCCTATTTGGGCGCACCGGCACAAGGTTCGCCTGCGGCGCAGGCCGGCCTCCAGGAGGGCGACCTCGTGCTCGATCTCCAGGGGCGAGCGGTTCGATCGTGGGGCGAATTCCGCTGGCTCTTGTTGCAGGACGGCATCGCGGGCAAGCAATCGCAAATGACGGTGCGCGATCTCGAAGGGCGAGATCACACCGTCAGCCTTGACCTTTCTTCAGCGAAGTCGGAAGAGATCGACGACAACTGGTTCGACCATATCGGGATCGAGTTCGGCACGGGACCTGCGATCGTGCGCGAATTGCCTGCCGACATGCCCGCGGCCAAGGCCGGTCTGGCGGTGGGCGACCAGATCGTTGCAATCGACGGTGCACCGGTCGCGACTGCCGATGCCGTGAGGAAAATCGTGCGTGCGCGCCCCGGGCAGAACCTTGATTTGCTCGTCGATCGCAACGGGACGCAACAGCGGTTCGCCGTGACGACGGTCTCGAACCGCGACGATCCTGCAGCACCTTTCGGGCAGATCGGAGTGGGCTTCGGCAGTGCGCAGACCGTGCAATACCCGCCGATGGAGGCGCTGCAGCGCGGAGTGCAGCGTACGTGGGACACGTGCCTGTTTTCGATCCGCATGGTTGGCCGCATGCTCGATGGCCGTGCCTCGTGGCGCAATCTTTCGGGACCGGTGAGCGTGGCGGATGTCGCGGGCCAGTCGGCGCGTGTCGGCGCGCTTGCCTACCTGACCTTCCTCGCGCTCGTTTCCATCAACCTGGGCGTGCTCAACCTGCTGCCCATCCCGGTCCTCGATGGGGGGCACTTGCTGTACTATGCGGTCGAAGTAGTGAAAGGAAGTCCGCCATCCGTGCGCGCGGTTGAGGTGGCGCAGCGCGTAGGGGTCGGCATGCTGATCATCCTCACGGTCCTTGCCTTGTACAACGACCTTACGCGTCTGCTGTCCTGAACCCGAGCGCCGCGTCGTCGGTCCACTAGAACAACGAATTGCAACAGGCTTTGGTTTGATGCGCCGCACTTTTACTAGGTTCGGTGGTGCGCAGCGTTTGCGTGCCGCAATTCTGGCGGCCGCTGTCGCCGGTGCGTTTGGCAGTGCAGCGCCCGCGCTGGCGGAAGAGTTCGTGATCCGCGACATACGCGTCGAGGGTGTCGTGCGTACCGAGACGGGTACCGTCTTCAGCCGCTTGCCCTTGCACGTGGGCGACCGCTTCGACCCGGGCAAGGGCATCGCAGCCGTGCGCGCGCTCTACGACACGGGTCTCTTCAAGGACATCCGCCTCGAGGCCGATGGCGACGTGCTGGTCGTCATCGTCGAGGAACGGCCGGCCATCGCAGCCGTCGAACTCTCCGGCATGAAGGAGTTCGACAAGGACACGGTGCGCAAGTCGCTCAAGGAAGTCGGGCTGACCGAAGCGCGCGTGTACGACCGCTCGCTATTGGATCGTGCCGAGCAGGAACTCAAGCGCCAGTACCTCGCGCACGGCCTGTACGGCGTCAAGGTGACCACGACGGTCACGCCGGTCGAGCGCAATCGAGTCAACGTCACGATCGCGATCGACGAGGGCGACACCTCGCGCATCCGTACCATCCAGTTCACCGGCAATCACGAGTTCAGCGACGACACGCTGCGCGAGCAGATGGAGCTGTCGACGCCGGGCTGGTTCACCTGGTACACGAACCACGACAAGTATTCGCGGCAGAAGCTGCAGGGCGACCAGGAAACCCTGCGCTCCTTCTACCTGGCGCGCGGCTACCTCGACTTCAACATCGAGTCGACCCAGGTCGCCATCAGCCCGGACAAGAAGGACATCTTCCTGACCATCAATCTCTTCGAGGGGCCGAAGTACAAGATCTCCGGCGTCAAGGTGGCCGGGGAGACCCTGGGTCTGGACGACGAATTCGCGTCGATGATCGATGTGAAGGCGGGCGACACCTACAGCGGTGAGCGCATGACGGCCATTGCCAAGCGCATGACCGACCGCTTGAGCCAACTGGGCTACGCCTTCGCGACCGCCAACCCGGTACCGGAGGCGAACAAGGAAAAGCGCGAGGTCGCGTTCACCTTCCTCATCGATCCGGGCCGTCGCGCCTACGTGCGCCATGTCAATATCAGCGGCAACACGCATACGCGCGATGAAGTCATCCGGCGCGAAATCCGCCAGTTCGAATCGGCCTGGTACGACGCCGACAAGGTGCGTCTGTCACGTGACCGGATCGACCGTCTGGGTTTCTTCGAAAAGGTCGAGGTCGAGACGCCGGCGGTGCCCGCTACGCAGGACCAGATCGACGTCAACTACTCGGTCAAGGAAAAGCCCAACGGCACGATCCAGGCGGGCGCCGGTTACAGCAGCACGGAACACCTGGTGCTGAGCGGCTCCTACACGCAGCAGAACGTCTTTGGCACCGGGCACGCCGTCGGCATCCAGGTCAATACGAGCTATGCGACGCGCACGATCGCGCTGTCGCACGTGGACCCGTACATGACCGAGGACGGCATCAGCCGCACCGACGAGGTGTACGAGCGCAATTCGAATCTCTCGCGCCTGAACCTGGCGACCGTCGACGTGGGTACGAAGGGCTTCTCCGAGCGCTTCGGCATTCCTTTCACGGAATTCGATACCGTCTTCCTCGGGCTGGGGGTGGAAGAAACGGATATCACGCTGAGCGAGTTCAGTCCTCTGCGCTATATCGACTATGTGAACCACTTCGGCACGACCGCGGCGGGCCTGATCGCCACGGCCGGTTGGGCGCGCGACAACCGTGACAACGTGATCGCGCCGACGCGCGGCAATTACCAGCGCGCGTTCCTGGAGATCGGCACGCCGGCGCTCGACTTGCAGTACTACAAGGCAACCTACCAGTATCAGCAATTCCTCCCGCTCACCAATCGCTTCACGCTCGCCTTCAACGGGCAGACCGGCTACGGCGGCACCTACAACGGTTCGACGTTCCCGATCTTCAAGAATTTCTACGCCGGCGGCATCGGCAGCGTGCGCGGCTATGAGGCGGGTACCCTGGGTCCGCGCGATACCAACGGCAACCCGCTCGGCGGCACGAAGGAAATGAACGGTTCGGTCGAGGCGCTCGCGCCCTTGCCGGGGGCCGACCGCTCGCTGCGTGCCCTGACATTCCTCGATGCCGGTAACGTCTGGGGCTACGATCAGACCGTCGTGCTTTCGCAATTGCGCTATGCAACGGGCTTTGGCATTGCGTGGATCTCGCCCATCGGACCCCTGAAGCTCAGCCTGGCCTTCCCGGTCCACAAGCAGCCGGGCGACCTGATCCAGCGCTTCCAGTTCCAGATCGGCACGGGCTTTTAAGCTCGCCATAACCGCCCGCCGCTATGGCAAAATCGCCGTTCCGGCCGTAAAAGGGTATTCGATGAGACGCTTTGCTTGGCTCGCGTTGAGCTTGATCCCCGCGATCGCAGGGGTGGTGGGGACGCCCGCGCGTGCGGACGAACTGAAGATCGGGTTTGTCAGCACGGAGCGCATCATGCGCGAGTCGGTCGCCGCCAAGGCGGCGGAATCGCGCCTGACGCAGGAGTTCGCCAAGCGTGACAAGGATCTCCAGGACATGGGCGCCAAACTCAAGGCGACCTCGGACAAGCTGGAGAAGGACGGCCCCATCATGACGGACGCGGACCGTACCCGCCAGCAGCGTGACCTGCAGGACATGGACCGCGAATTCCAGCGTCGCCGGCGCGAGTTCCAGGAGGACCTGAACCAGCGCAAGAACGAGGAACTGCAGTCCTTGCTCGAGAGAGCGCAGCGCATCGTGCGCCAGATTGCCGAGCAGGAGAAGTACGACGCGATCTTCCAGGACGCAGTCTATGTAGGTCCGCGTATCGACGTCACCGACAAGGTGCTGAAGATCCTCGACGCGACCAAATAGGTCGACCACCTTGCCGCGCACCGTATCCGAACTATTCGATTCGGTCGCGCGCGCGGCCCAAGGGAAACTGCCGGCGCGGGTCGTCGGCGATCCGGCGGTACCGATCGAAGGCGTGGCCGGTCTGGAGACCGCGGGGCCCGGCGAGCTCGCCTTTCTCGCCAATCTTCGCTATCGCCAGCAGGCGCAACAGTCGCGGGCCGGGGCCGTCGTTCTTGCTCAAGACCAATACAAGGAGCTGTTCCCGCGAGGCCGCGAACAGGGCGTCGCGATCGTGTGCGATGCGCCCTATGCCTGGTTCGCCTTCGCCGCGCAGGAACTGGCACCGGTCCCCAGCGCCACTCCGGGGCGCGCAGCCAATGCCGCCGTGGATCCGCAGGCCCAGGTGCATCCGGGTGCGCGCATCGACGATTTCGCGGTGCTGGGCCCGGGCGTCGTGGTCGAGGACGGCGCCTGGATCGGCGCGCATTGCTTCCTGGGTGCGGGCGCGCGGGTTGGTGCCGGAACGCGCCTGTACGCGGGCGTGCGCGTCTATCACGGCTGCCGGATCGGACGCCGCTGCATCCTGCATTCGGGCGCCGTGATCGGGGCGGACGGCTTCGGTTTTGCCCCCTTTCAAGGCGCGTGGGTCAAGATCCCGCAAACGGGCGCAGTGGAGCTGGGCGATGACGTCGAGATCGGCGCGAATTCGACCATCGATCGCGGATCGGCGGGCGATACGGTGATCGGCGAAGGCGTGAAAATCGACAACCAGGTGCAGGTAGGACATAACTGCCGGATCGGTGCGCATACGGCGATCGCGGGCTGTGTCGGCATTGCCGGCAGCGCCATCATCGGCGCGCACTGCCAATTGGGCGGCGCTTCGATGATCCACGGTCACCTTACAATCGCGGACGGTGCAATCATCGGGGCCGGCACGCTGGTCTCGCGCAGCCTGCCGCAGCCGGACTTTTACACGGGAGTGTTCCCGATGATGCGCAACCGCGATTGGGAACGCAATGCCGCGCTGGTCCGCCACCTGGTGGAAATGCGCGACCGCATTCGTCGACTCGAGCGACAGCTGTCCTCTGCGCAAGCGCCGCAAAACCGACCGGAATCGACGCCATGATGGATATCCACGAAATCCTCGCCAGGCTGCCACACCGCTACCCGATCATCCTGGTCGACCGCGTACTGGAACTCGAAGTCAACAAGCGCATCGTCGCGATCAAGAACGTCTCGGCCAACGAGCCTGTTTTCACCGGGCACTTCCCGCATTACCCGGTAATGCCCGGCGTGCTCATTGTCGAGTCGATGGCGCAGGCCGCGGCCATCCTCGCCTTCGTGAGCGCGGGGCACAAGGCGCAATCCGACTTCCTGTACTACTTCGCGGGCATCGACCGTGCGCGCTTCAAGAAGGTCGTGATTCCCGGCGACCAGCTGCGTCTGGAATTGAATTTCGAGCGCGAGCTGCGTGGCATTGCGAAGTTCAGTGGCAAGGCGCTGGTCGACGGCCAGGTCGTGTGCGAGGCGGAGCTGATGTGCGCCTACCGTTCCACCAAGCCCGAGGCGAAAGAGCCGACGCCTGCCGCCTGAGCGCGCGGGAGCCGACTGCGGATTCGATTGCGGATTTCCTGGTAACCAATGGCGAGAATTCATCCCAGCGCGATCGTCGACCCGAGGGCCGAGCTCGCAGACGACGTCGTCGTCGGTCCATTCACGCAGGTGGGTCCGAACGTCCGTATCGATGCGGGTACGCAAGTCGGCTCGCATGTCGTGCTCGCCGGGCACACCTCGATCGGCAGGAACAACCGGCTGTTTCCGTTCTCGGCCCTGGGCACCGAGCCCCAGGACAAGAAGTATCGCGCCGAGGACACACGCCTGGAAATAGGTGACGGCAATACGATCCGCGAGTTCTGCCTGTTCAATACGGGCACGACGCAGGGCGGCGGCGTGACCAGGGTGGGCTCGAACAACTGGATCATGGGCTACGTCCACCTGGCTCACGATTGCGTCCTGGGCAGCAACACGATCCTGGCCAATGCGGTTCAGCTCGCGGGTCACGTGGAGATCGGCGACTGGGTGGTGATCGGCGGCAAGACCGGCTTTCACCAGTTCGTGCGGGTCGGCCAGCATTCCATGGTCGGCGGCGGTTCGATCGTGCTGCAGGACGTGCCGCCCTACATCATGGCCAATGGGCATCCGGCCGGCGCCCATGGTGTGCACGTGGAGGGCTTGAAACGGCGCAACTACAGTGCCGAGACCATCACCGTGCTCAAGCGGGCCTATCGCATGATCTACCGCGAGAACCTCCCACTGGCCGAGGCGCGCGAAGCGCTCGACGGCTACATCCGCGAACAGACCGACGAGGCGCACGCCGCGCCCCTGCGCGCGCTGGCGGAATTTCTGGCCGTTCCCGGGCGGGGCATCGTGCGTTGACCGATCCGCTCGCGCGCGTCGTCTTCGTCGCCGGCGAGGCGTCGGGCGACCTACTCGCAGCGCCCCTCGTCGCGAAACTGCGCGCCCATGACCCGCCCTATGAATGTGCCGGCGTAGCCGGCGAGCGGATGATCGCTGCCGGTTGCGAGGCCTGGGAGCATGTTCGTGCACTGTCCGTACGCGGGTATGTCGAGGTGCTGCGCGAGTTGCCGCGCATCCTGCGGATCCGCCGCGCCTTGGCCAAGCGGCTGCAACCGGGCAGTTGCGCGGCGCTCGTCGGGGTCGATTCCCCGGACTTCAACCTCGCGCTCGAGGAACGCGTGCGCGCCCACGGTGTACCGACCGTGCATTACGTCAGTCCATCCATCTGGGCCTGGCGTGCCGGACGCATCGAGGACATCCGGCGCGCGGCCGACCGCGTGCTGCTGGTGTTTCCGTTCGAGCAGGCGATTTACGACCGCGCCGGCATCCCGGCGACGTACGTGGGTCACCCATTGGCCAGTGCCATACCCCTGGAACCGGACCGCGAAGCGGCGTGTGCGCGCCTGGGAATCGCGGCCACGACCCGCTGGATCTGCCTGATGCCGGGCAGCCGCCGCGCCGAAGTCGACTACATCGCGCCGGTGTTTTTCCAGGCGGCTGGAATACTCGCGCGCAACCATCCCGGGATTCGCTTCGTCCTCCCCGTTGCGGACGCATCGCTACGTCCCGTGCTGGAAGCCATGCGTTGCGGCCTGCAAGGTCGCAGGGGTGCGATCGACCCGGATGCCATCGTGCTGGTCGATGCGCACTCGCACGATTGCCTGGAGGCCAGCGACGGTGCACTCATCGCCAGTGGCACCGCGACGCTCGAGGGCGCGCTCTATAAGCGACCGATGGTCATCGCCTATCGAATGCCCGCCTTGTCGGCCTGGATCATGCGGCGTATTGGTGGCTATCTTCCGTGGGTGGGTTTGCCCAATATCCTTGCAAAGGAATGGCTGGTCCCGGAACTGCTGCAGGAAGCCGCAACGGGCGAGGCGATCGCCGCCGCCTTGAGCAAGGTCCTGGACGACAGCGCGGCGCAGGGCATCCTGCGGGAGCGATTCGCCGCGATGCATGAATCCTTGCGACGCGATACGCCCGCGCTCGCAACGCAAGCAATCCTCCAAACCATTGCGCAACGCCGCGTGACAGACGGCACGATCCGGGAATCGGCGAACGCATGAAAGCCAATCGCCGCGCGCAGGA
>Ga0181537_10004135_pt1 | contig 12130 bp, 13 predicted proteins | sample PEATcosm2014_Bin_39_FD_119765 | JGI IMG/M metagenome (GOLD analysis project Ga0181537, IMG submission 119765) | Peatland microbial communities from MTU Mesocosm Facility, Houghton, MI, USA - PEATcosm2014_Bin23_10_metaG | ecosystem: Environmental > Terrestrial > Soil > Wetlands > Peat | place...
ACTGGCGATTATCTCTTGCTGCTCCGCCGAGAGCTCGTAGAAACGCTAGTTTGGGCTGGCAATCCCGATAAGGCGGCCAGCCTCGATGAGTCTGGGCGGTTGCGCCCGCGCGCTTCGTTCGCAGCCTGGAAGGAGACCGTGCGCGGCCACAGCCAGCCCTGGAGCGATCTTGAGTTGGAAAATGCGTCCTTCGTGCGCGAGCAATTGCTTCGGTTGCGAGAGTCGGACAGGTTGCGCAAATCAGAAGAGCACGTTCGCTATCTGGCAAAATTCGATGCGTTAACGGGGTTGCTCAATCGACATGCCATCCACCTCAAACTGGAGCAATGCGTAAAGGAAGCGGAATCCGATCATTCCCAGATCGTTGTCCTGTTTATCGACCTCGATCACTTCAAGCCCATCAATGATCGCTATGGTCATGCCGCGGGAGACCAGATTCTCATGATCACCGCCAAACGGATGCAGCATCAGGTGCGCTCCGAAGACTGCGTCGGCCGATTAGGCGGCGACGAATTCATCATCATCCAGCCAGGACTAAACCTGGAAACGAAAGTGTTGAAGGTCGTGGAGCGCATTCTCCGCACGGTCGAAGAGCCGATCGAAATCGAGGCCGGAGTTCGTGTGAATGTGACGGCCAGCATCGGGCTCAGCCGCTATCCGGTCGACGGCACCACCAGTGAGGCGCTGATCAGTCGGTCAGACATGGCGATGTATCGCGTGAAAGGGAGCGGGGGCAATGCGTTCGACTTGTTCCGGGCGGACGACGTCAAGGACAAAGACAACGCAACTGACTGATCCTAAGGAATCTCACTCGGGTATCTGTCGTAACGAGATGCTAAAGCTGATGAAGGATTGTGTTCGCCTCCACTTGGAGCACGGCGCAGATGGGAAAATCAGCGGAGAGCTAATAATCAAACGCGGTCTGAAACGGCGGGCGCGAAAGCGCAAGTTGGTGATCGATCAGGAAATGAAGAAAGTACTTGAACGGCTTCTGAAAGACTCCCAGTGCGACTATGCTTCACGAGCCCGCAAGATCGGACAAAGCCTCTTGGGCCCTGGGTGCTGGAGGAACAGATGGGCGAAGTACGGAAGAAGATCAAGACCCGTCCCGATGCCGGCCTGCACGCTCTGCCGCCATACTTTTCTGACCGAGGCCGGAGAGTACAGGGACCACACGGACCCGGCACGGACCACACGGACCCCTTTACGTTGCAGTACGTCTCCGGACACGATAACATTAAAACCACGATGCGCTACGTACACCCGCGCGGGAGGCTGCGGTCCAGAACCTGTTTGCGCGGCTGGCGGACTTGCAGCGACCAGAGGAGCGTATCGCGTGCAAGAAGTCGGTGCAAAATCCGGTGCAGCTGGAAATGCCCTCACGGGACGAACTTGCTAAGCTAATGATTACAGGTAATTTACAAAGTGCGGAAGTGGTGGAACTGGCAGACACACCATCTTGAGGGGGTGGCGCCGAAAGGCGTGGGGGTTCAAATCCCCCCTTCCGCACCAATTTTTCAATCACTTAGAAGCGTCCCACCGTCCGTTACAGTCTATTGAACGCTCTGCTCACTTCCCTGCCCGTTGGTTTCATCAAGCAGCCTGCCCACCAGACGTGCGTTTGCCTCTCGATTCGCTGACGCAACTCCCCGCCCGTAGTCGTCCATCGTCATCGAGATGGTGCTGTGGCGCATCAGTTCTTTCTGCACAGAGACAGGGGCACCCACTTCATCCAGCCAAGTGCGATACCCCAACTGCTCGCCCGCGAGGGCGAGGCGCAACTACGCAAGGCTGTTCGCCCGACACGAAGAACTAGCCCGTCGCCTCGGCTTGACCACCATTTCTGCGTATCCACGAATTTGAGCTTTCCGCTTCAACAACACCGATAACCGCGAAGTGCTCGCGGTCGCGCCCTTGCCAACGCCACAAGCGCAGACGCTACGAGGTCATGCTGGCGCGGGTGATGCCGGTCGCGATTCGACGTCGTGCTTGCGGGCGATTCCGCTTGGGCTGGAGGCGGCCCGCGATCTGAATCGCAAGCTTCGGCAGACGTATCCAGCGCTTGTGCAGGCTGCGCCGAATTCCTGCTCGGCGGGCATGCGATAGAGTGCTAGCTGTTTACAATGCTTAGGCCGAGATGCAATCCTTGTCGCATGGTTAGCGACGTTGGACCTCTACCAAATCTTGTGGTTCCAGCCTTGTTCGGTCTGCTCGGAGCGGTAGCAGGTTGGTGGATTCAAAAGCAGATTCGCCGACGACGATTGATGAAGCTTGGCTTTAGCGCCGATGACCTGAGGTCCAAAGAGCAGTTCTTCAAGAGACTGGGCGAGATCACTGTCGCGAAAATCCCACAAAAGATATCTCTCAAGGAAATTGCTTCGCATTCTTGGAGCAAGCCGACAAAGTATGCACAGTCCAAAGCGGCATTTGAAGCCCTCGGTTTCCGACGGGCCGGGATATTCGTAGGGTCGCCGCAGGAGTGGGTCGCCGAGTTTTGGCTCTGCGGCGAACCGGGACTCTTTGCCAAGATCATGGATTCTAAAGGATGCGGTGTCTATTCAGAAGTTACGAGCATGAATCAGGACGGTGTTGCCACGTCGTTCGAGAACACCGAGGAGTGTGGTCTGAAACATCGCGAACCCGATACATGGGTCCACTGCGGCTTAGTCACGCCAACTCAGTTGGTCGAGAGAGCCGTGCATCATAGAAAGCCAACCGATACTAGGCAATTGAATCTGGCGGACTGTGTGAGCGCCTACGAGCAATCTGTTAATGAAAACCTAGCTTGGAGGCGAAACGTTGGAATCAGCGCGGACGAAGCGAAACGATCCTTTGAGCGCAGAAAGCGACGGCAGCGTGAAGGGAGTTAATTCGCGGTTACACGTCCGCCACGAAAGCCGCTCGACTCCAGCGGGTGCAACTCCCGCCCGCAAACTGGCTCGCCCCACCCGAAAGCCCGAAAGCGGCTGCCACATCCAGCCACGACCTTTTGAAGCGGGGCGCTTTTTCATGTTGCATTGATTGAATCGAGCGGGGTTCGAGTTAATCGCCTAAGCGCTGGACTTCGGGGGGACTTGCGATAAAGTGCTGACTGTTACCAACAACCGAGAAGCGAGGGCTTGGCACCCATACAGATTCGAGGCCATAATTAACGAAAGATGACCCAGATTCAGTTCGGCGACCAGACGATCCGCCACGACCGAGAACGCACCAAAGCAGCCTACTCCGCGATGGAAAGAGGTGATGCGGAACGGTGCGGATGCACCTATTGCCGGAACTTCGCGACACAGCGGGACGTTGTTTACCCGCAGGCCTTCCGCCGCCTCCTCGATCAGCTTGGCATCGACTTCGTCAAAGAAGAGAAGTCTACGAGGGTGGGCCTGTCGCCGATACATTGAGAGCATATGGCGGATGGTTCTATTTTGCTGGTGATCTCACCGCACCGGGTGAACGCCTGACAGATGCTGATTCCGGTTTTCAATATTGGGTAACCACCGCCGCACAATTGCCAACTCCAGCCGCCACCTTTGGTAAGAGCGTTCTGACAGTTCAATTCTTTACAAAACTGCCTTGGGTCATTGCAGAACGGCCGTAGCAATCGGTTGTTGTCGAAAAAGTGCGCCGGGAAAGGCGCTGGGACTCTACCGCCCGGATACTGGTTCGATCCACCCGATGGCGGCTGCCATTGTTTCGAGACGAACCTCAATCTTCCTTGTCCTTGGATGACTGGCCGGAGAAGATTGACCTTCACGAGTGGTCGGCGTTTTAGCGAATCGTTTGGAATGCACGCCTGCGCTTCCCGTGCAGATTGCCCCGGAGGGGTTTTGAGTGAAATCGTGATTGCAACACTTACATCGCGGCAGAAGCACTAGCATCAGCCTCACGCTGGTAGAGCGTCAACCAGATCACGAACATCTGCACAGGCAAAGGCAACTCGTCGGGAAGGCTAACGCTGGTCTTCCGCGTGAATATTCCACGGGGGACGAGTGAGCCAACTTCCTTCCCATTGTCCATCAAGATGAATGACGACCCAAACCATGCGGCCCTAAGTCGGTACGTTCTCTCTCCGTGCTTAATCGTAAACGAGCGGGATATCCAGTTGGTCCTTTCAGCACGCGCCAGTTGTGTTGTATCTAACGCCAAAATAAACGCGCCCCCGATCAGTCCTTCACGGTAAGCAGCATAATGGAGACCGCCGACTTTTAGCACATCCTTTTTCCGCCAACGCGGAATTTCAATTTCAGCGACAACGGAATCACCCTGCACAACACTGAAATCCCATGACAGCCAACCGTGCGGTACGAGTTCGAACTGGTGCATGAATAGAAGTCCAAATTGCAGGAACGGAACGAGTGATCTTATCACCGGGCAACGTCAAGCGCGGGCTTACGGGACATTTGTTTTTGCAACAGTGCGCCGTGAAAGGCGCTGGAGTTCGGCGGGTGCAACTCCCACTGCCCTCCAGTCTGCGCCGACTTGGCGATCTGACCTGAAGGTTCCGATTGCATTTCATGCCGTGAAATGATTTATTTCATGGTATGGACACAATTAGGCCACGCTGGTTTCGCCGCAATCTCCAAACGGCGCTTCGGGTCTTGCCTGTCACGGTGCTAACGGGGGCACGGCAGACTGGCAAGACTACACTGACGCAGGCTATTCGGCCGCTGCGGGCATATTTCACTCTCGGTGATTTGGGTGTGCTCGATCAGGCCGAGCGCAACCCTGACTCGCTGTTAGCGGCGCGCCCTGTCATCCTGGACGAAGTTCAACGCGCGCCCCAGATATTGCTCGCAGTCAAACGAGCAGTCGACAAACTCCGGCGGCCAGGCGATTTCATCCTCACAGGTTCTGCCAACCTCCTGCTTATGAAACACGTGGCGGACACGCTCGCGGGCCGCGCCATCTATTTGGATCTTCGACCGTTCTGTCCCACCGAGTGGCTGGAACGCAAGGATGCCTTACTTCCGCTGGAACGTTTGTTCGCCCCGGATTTCGACTGGCGGGAATGGCCGACTGAGCAGGGTGACTGGCCGACTTGGCTGCTGCGCGGAGGATTTCCGCCAGCGCTGCAGATCGATTCCGAAACCGATCGCGGCCTGTGGTTCGCCTCTTATGTACAAACTTATCTGGAGCGTGATTTGCGACAATTGAGTGCCGTTTCCAGTCTGCCCGATTTTCAGCGCCTAATGATGCTATCGGCACAGCGGACGGGCAAACTTCTCAACCAAGCCGACTTGTCCCGTGACGCGGCGCTCAGTCACCCAACCGCGCACCGTTACTTGAAATTGTTGGAAACCGGCTGTTTGATTACCCGCATTCGCCCAGTGGCGACCAATCCCTCCGTTGCGCTCGTCAAGGCCCCCAAGTTGATCTGGACCGATTGCGGTCTTGCCGCATGGCTTGCCGGCATCAAGTCGGCCGCCGACGCCACACAACGATTGGATGCTGGGTCTTGGTTGGAGCAAGCCCTCTTTCAGACTCTGGACACCTGGCGTGCCCTCGATTCGCAACGGCGCAGGATACATTTTTGGCGCGACCGTGCCGGACACGAAGTGGATTTCATTTTGGAAGAAGCCGGCAAGTTGGTCGCCCTGGAAATTAAGGCGGGCAGTCAGGTGACCACAGCTGACTTGGTCGGGATTCGCGCTTTCCGCGGTGGCCTGAAGCGCAAATCCTCACTCGTCCGGGGAGTCGTCTTGCACGGCGGCACGGCACGTCCGCTTGATGCCAACGATATTGCTCTTCCTTGGGGATGGCTGGTTCCCAAATCACGGTAACCCGCGGGCTGTTGGCGGTCCTCCTGGAAGCACTGGAACCAGCTTTTCGTAGAGTTTGGTGTTGGGCTGCTGTAAAAACTTGGTCGGCCGGCCTCCGGCGAAATGCAACTGCTGACCCTATCCATTTTGTCTGAAGAGGCAATCACCTGCATCAGGCTCCGGCGAAGTCCACTGCGCCAAAGAGGTACCGCCGAAGGTGTGATTTGTCCTACGGCGTGATTTGACCTTGACCGGGAGAATACAACGATGTCACACTTGCGGGTCAGCGCGGAGGAATTGGTGGGCTGGCGGTTTTCTCCGAGCTTGGCATACGACGCCAGACCGCCGTACAATAAACGTACAACAGGAACGGCATTGTGGGGATTTTTGGGCCTTTAGGCCGGACGTGGAATCGATAAGTTGCGTGTTATCAACGTCATAGGGTTGTTCAAATCCCCCTTCCGCACCATGTTTCATTTTCTGCTGGCCGGGGCGAGATTCGAGTGATTCGAAAAAGGATCACGAACTTAGCTTCGAACTTGACCAAGACCAACTCAGGATAAGTCTAAACTTATGATTCTTCACGGTCTAATCGTTACCGTTCACATTCTTGTTTGTTTCTTCATTATCGTGGTGGTGCTGCTGCAAAGCGGCAAGAGCGGGGATATCTCCGCTGCATTTGGCGGGCAGGGCAGCCAGACGGCGTTCGGTCCACGGGGAGCGGCCAGCGCTCTTTCGCGAGCGACGACGTGGTCGGCCGTACTATTCCTGGTGACCTCGATTGCGCTCTCGATCTATGCGGCGGGTCACAGCGGCCCGAAGTCCGTGCTAGAGGGGATGAAGTCGCAGCCAGTGAAGACGCAGCCGGCGACTCCGGCGACTCCGGCGCCTGTGAAGCCCGCGCAAAAGTAGGCTGGTTTCTGGAACTCGCAGTTTCGGCAAACGAAGCCTGCGCCGTCGATGTTCTGGTCTCGGTGCCCAGACCGCGATATTCAGACGTCAACGTTCAGATACCTCGCCGTTTGATGTCATACAAGAACCGCTGGGACTGTGGCGATCCGCGCGATGTCTCCTGTGGCAAGTTCAGAGCAGACCTTCTCTCCGCAAGAAAAACTACTATGCTCCGCATGGCGACACTGAACGGCTGACGCTCGTTAGCGGGCGAGACTGCAGCGCGACTGCAGCGATCCTCATCGACCTCTACTTGATCTCCTGTAATTGTATTTCGCCACATCGGGTGCTAACATCCGTTAAAGGCACTGATGTTTAAGCACTGAAGGCCGGGAGGTATTCACATGGCGGACCGTGAAGGTAATAGTTTTGGGTGGTTTTTGGCGGGATTGGGTTTGGGTGCGATAGTGGGCGTGCTCTATGCGCCGCGCTCTGGCACCGAAACGCGGGAAGTGCTGCTGGCGCGTGCCGAGGAAGGCCGTGACTACGTGCGCAGCCGGGCGCGGGAGGCGCGCGAACAGGCAGCGGAGTGGGCAGACCGCGGCCGGGACGTGGTGAATCAGCAGAAAGAGCAGTTTCGCTCGGCTTATGAAGCGGGCCGGCAAGCGTATCGCGAGGCCACGACCGAGACTGGGGCGCCCAAGGCTTAGTCGGGAGATGGGAATCGGCGCGATCTCCTCCCGCGCCGGCCGTGCACGAAATCGTGTGATTACGGGTTCGCGGAGGTTTGGCTTATGGTTAATCTCACTCCAGTTTTTATTGCCCTGACCGGGGCGGCAGTAATGTTGCAGGCGGGCGTGCTGCTGGCCATGTACTTGGCACTGCGCAAAAGCAGTGAGCGCATGGAAACGCTGGCAACAGAACTAAAGGTTAAGGCAATCCCTACGATGGAACTGGTGCAACTGGTGCTTACGGAAGTCCATCCTAAACTGCAGGTGATCGCCGAAAATCTGGAAGAAACCACCACGCTAATGCGCTCGCAAGTGCAGCGCGTGGATGCAACTGTGACCGACGTGGTGGATCGCGCGCGGTTGCAAGTGATTCGCGCTGATGAACTGCTGAGCCGTACGCTCGATCGCGTGGAACAAACCTCTGACATGGTGCATAACACCGTGATTTCCCCGGTCCGGCAAGTATCCGGACTGATGCAGGGGATCACGGCCGGCATCGAATTTCTGCTGGGCAACCGCAGGCGGCGCAATGGCGGTGGGAGTGACGCACGGCGTCCGGTGCCGCAGGATGAGATGTTCATCTGACCGCGTGGACCGTGATTCTTCCCTGATGTAAGCTTTCATCATGACGCCGAATTTTCTTCGCGCGGCGCGCTTTCGCTCCTTGCCTTCGTTTGTTGCGATCATTTTTGTGGCGATCATTTTCCTGGTTGCCGCTGGCTCCCTCCTCCTCCTGAGTATTTCGTTCGCCGCGATCGCTCAGGAGAAGATTGTCTGGAGCGACCGGGAAAAACCGATCGTCGAACAACTTCGGGGGCTGCGGGCGCTGCCCGACGATGTACGCGCCCGCACAACTAAAAATTTGACGATGCAGATTCGGGAGTTGCCGGTGAGTCCCAATAAGCTGCGACTGGCCGGAGCACTGGCGAATCTTTCCACCGAAGGCGATTTCGGCCATGAGGCTTTGCAGGAGGTGGCGAACACGCTGGCCGCCGCGTTAGGCGAGCAGCCGCCGACGGGCAAGAACGGCGAGCCTAATGATCTCTATGTGGAACTGGCTTCGCTGGCACGCTATGAACATGTGTCAGTCGCGTCGGATAATCCTCAGTTTGCAGCGGCTACGGCGAAACTGGAGGCCGAGGATACGCGACGCCAGCAAGCCGACTTCACGCTTTCTGATCTGCAGGGCAACAGCTGGCGAATGAAGGATCTGCAAGGCAAGGTGGTGCTGGTGAACTTCTGGGCGTCGTGGTGTCCACCATGCCGCAAAGAAATGCCGGATCTGCAATCGCTTTTTGTCCGGTTCCAAGGGCAGGGGTTCGTGGTATTGGCCATTTCCGACGAGAAGACCGCCAAGGTCACGCCGTTTATTGCTGAACGGGCGATCACCTATCCGGTGCTGCTCGATCCCGGGCGCAAAGTGAATGGTCTGTTTCAGATCGAAGGGATTCCAAAGAGTTTTGTCTACGACCGGAATGGCAAGCTGGTGGCGCAGTCCATCGATATGCGCACGCAGAAGCAGTTTCTGGAAATGCTTGCGCAGGCTGGGTTGCAGTAACGAGAATCGGAGGTGCGATGCGTTATCTGGTGCGAGCTCGCGTGAAACCTGGGCGCGAAGGCGATCTTCTTCGTGCCATTGAAGACGAGACTCTGGGCCGGGGATCGGTGGCGGAGGGCGAATATCTGCGCAACATGCAGGAAGCGCGGCTGTGTGCCGACCAGACCGCGCGCTGGGTGGAAGTCTGCTACTGCCCTACTCCGCTCGAGGAAGAGCGTCCTTATTGGGAAAAGTATTTTGATCTGACTCGCGTTCAGGATGCGCATGATCGCCGCAAGTGCCGCGATGAAAATGGAACCGAATCCTGGGCATGTGGGGATTGCGATTGCACGGTGCGGCTAGAAGAGAAATTAAAGAAGACGGGCGCGCCGTTGTTGGAATCGCTGCGTGCGTCCGATTCCTCCGCTTGCGCCTCCTCGAATGAAACGTTGCTGCGCGCGCTCCCCAAAGATGCCACGTCCGTACAAACTTTGAAGCAACCCCTTGATGGCAAGCACAAACAAGCTGGCGTCTAACACCCTTCTCGATGCCGTGCGGACTACGGTTGCTGCCGTACTGGCTATGCTGCTGGCACAATTGCTGAAACTGCCTGAGTTTTACTGGGCGCCGATTTCCGCGATCGTGATTATTCAGTCCACGATCGATCCGAAAACTCTGGCGTGGCAGCGTTTTGCTGGAACTGCTCTGGGTGCAGCGATGGGAGCATTGATTGGGACCGCCCTTCCCGCGTCTCCGGCGAATACATGGGTCTATGCCGGAGCAATTCTTCTCGCTGGAGTCCTGTGCGCGTTGCTGCGGTTTCGCGGCGCGTATCGCTTCGCTGCCATCACGCTGAGCATTATTTTGCCGATTGCTCACACGCGTGCGGCTTGGATTGTGGCTTGGCATCGCTTTGTAGAGGTGTCGCTGGGGATTGCCGTGGCGCTGACGATTGCGGTGCTCTGGCCGATCAAGGCGGATTAATGAATGATCCTGAGGCCGTTTACGGAACGCCCAATCACAGAGCTAGCTGATCCAGCCGCCGCCAACCACCATGTCTCCGTCATAGAAAACAGCAGCCTGTCCTGGCGTAATGGCACGCTGCGGCTCGTCGAAAGTGACGAGGATTTCGTCGTTACCTGACTTCTCAATCAGGGCCAAGGCCGGTTCGTGGCGATGGCGAATCTTTACAGTGACGCGCATGGGCGCGGGGAGATCGTCGACTGCGATGAGGTTCACGCGACGGGCGCGCAGAGTTCGGGAGTAGAGGTTCTCTTCTTTGCCGACGATGACTTGCTTATTGGCGCCGCTGATCTGAATCACGTAGAGCGGTGAACCGGTGGCCACGCCGAGTCCCTTGCGCTGGCCGACGGTGAAGTTGTGAATACCGTGGTGCTCGCCGATAACTTCTCCGCTGGTGGTCACTAATTCGCCCGCAGTGTCGGGCAGGGCTTCGCCCTGATCGGCGAGATAAGCGTCGATGAAGCGCTTGTAGTCGCCGCCGGGGACGAAACAAATTTCCTGCGAGTCGGGCTTCTCAGCCAAGGCGAGGCCGTGCTGGCGGGCGAGGTCGCGGACCTGGGGCTTGGTCATGTCGCCAAGCGGAAACAGGGTGCGGCTGAGCTGATCCTGGGTGAGACCGAAAAGGAAATAAGTCTGATCCTTGCTCTTGTCGGCGGGACGCCTGAGCAGCCAGCGACCAGAAGTTTCGTCATAGGCCACGCGGGCATAGTGACCGGTGGCAACGCGCTCGGCGCCGATCTGGCGGGCGACGACCAAAAGCTGGTCGAACTTCAAATGGTTGTTGCAGAGGCTGCACGGAATGGGAGTGCGTCCGGAGAGGTATTCCGCGACGAACGGGCGGACGACCTCGCGCTCGAAACGCTCCTCGTGATTCACCACGTAATACGGAATGCCGATGTGCTCGGCGACCCGGCGAGCGTCGAAAACGTCGTCGAGCGAGCAGCAGCGCCCCTGAACGGACTCAGGCATGCCTTCATGACCGGCGAGCCGGCGTTGGTTCCAGAGCTGCATGGTCAGGCCGATGATGGTGTGTCCCTCGGCGCGCAGCATGGCCGCGACGGTGGAAGAGTCCACACCGCCTGACATGGCTACGGCAATGGTTTGTGGCGTTGGCATGGTTAAACAGTTTCTAGTCTCTAGTTCTTAGTCTTTAGTTTTCAGCTGTTAGCATTTGACTTTTCGCTCGGGCTATCCGGGGTGATGGTGGAAGTAGATGAGCACCGCATGGGCTATAAACCCGGCGGTGAACCAGAGCCCGGCTTCTAAGATTCGCTTGAATCGTGGTGTCATAAGCAAGTAATACCACAAGAGCTAAAGGCTAAAAACTAAAGGCTAAGAGCTAAAGGCTTCTTTCCGTACGCCGGCGACAGTTTCCGCAAGCGCGCTACCGTCTCGGGTACGAGCTCGAGCGCGAAGTCGATATCTTCCGGCGTGGTTTGCTTGCCCAAACTGAAGCGAACGCTGGCTCGCGCGCGGTCCGGGCGCAGGCCCATCGCAGTGAGCACGTGGGATGGTTCGATCGCACCCGACGAACATGCGGCTCCACTGGAAACCGCCAGCCTTTTCAGATCGAGCGCGATGACGAGAGGCTCCCCATCAATGTGGTCGAAATAAATGTTTGCCGTATTAGGGGTTCGGACTGCACCGTCGCCGTTGACGCCGGCCTCGTCGATTTGGGAGAGAATTCCCTGCTGCAAGCGATCACGCAACGCGGCCAGTTTTTGATCGTCGCCACGTTCGAGCCCTTGCGCAGCCAGCTCTGCCGCTTTCCCCAACCCGACGATCCCGGGAACATTCTCCGTACCTGCGCGCCTCGAGCGTTCGTGTCGTCCACCATGGAATAACGGTTGCAGGCGCGTTCCCTTGCGGAGGTAGAGCGCGCCTACGCCCTGCGGCGCGTGGAACTTGTGGCCGGAGATGGAAAGAGCGTCGCAGCCGATGCGCGCGACATCGATTGGAACCTTGGCTGCTGCCTGAACAGCATCCGTGTGAAAGAACACGTCGGCGTCGGCGGCAATCTTTCCAACTTCCTCGATCGGTTGCAGCGCACCGGTCTCGTTGTTGGCCATCATGATCGAGATCAGCTTGGTGTTTGGCCGCAGAGCTCGCCGCACGTCGCTCGGATCGACCAGGCCGCGGCCGTCCACGGGCAGGCAGGTGATTTCACAGCCCGTTTTCTCCAGATGCTTTAC
>Ga0181537_10004136_pt1 | contig 12126 bp, 7 predicted proteins | sample PEATcosm2014_Bin_39_FD_119765 | JGI IMG/M metagenome (GOLD analysis project Ga0181537, IMG submission 119765) | Peatland microbial communities from MTU Mesocosm Facility, Houghton, MI, USA - PEATcosm2014_Bin23_10_metaG | ecosystem: Environmental > Terrestrial > Soil > Wetlands > Peat | place...
CCAGCAGGATTTTGTGGAACGCGACCACGAAGCATGCAACACATAGAATAAAAGGGCCGTACCTGGAACCAATCCGTCGGATGGCAAACCAGGGTGCCAGCCGTGAGGAATTCCTACAGGGGCCAAGGTGCATTGATTCTGTTTTAGAGAAGACCCCGGACCGCCGCGCCTGGCAGTGGTCGAGGACAAATGGCAATTGTTTCCGGCACAACTTCAGCGATATATTGCGGCAAAAATGCCACCCATGGAGTCCTATGACCGAAAAGCGAGAAAGCGTTCCCTACGTCTTCCTCGCCGCATTGGCGCTGGTCAGCCTCTTCGCGTTTTACCTGTACATGGCGAGGTTGCACCCATTGGTCGCATTCATGGACTCGCTGCGCTTCCTGACCTACTACGCGGCCAGCGAAGAAGGCCGGCAATCGATCTTCGCCACTTGGGCGCAAGGCGACCACCATGGATATTTCCCGCAGGTTTTCGTCTACCTGAATGCGAAATTATTGGGCTATCGGGTCTACGGGTTCACGCTTCTTAGTGGGGTCGTCATTGCCGCGACCGCGCTCCTGCTCTGCGGCCGACAGTATGCAACTTTGCCGGCAGAAAACAAACGGGAGCACGCGATTCGTGCTGGTCTCGCAGTGGTCACCTTTGCCGGAATGTTCAGTCTTTCCAACTGGGAGCTGTACAGCCTCGATATCGGCGTAACTGCGTTTGCCAAGAATTTGATTTTCGTCCTGTATTGGCTTGGCATTGAACACGCGATTCGAAATGATTCGCAGCGCTTGACGATCTGTCTCATCTTGAGTGGCCCTCTGATCGTCCTCACGATCGCATTCGGTTGGTGTTATCCATTCGTCCTGGCAACGGTCCCTTGCATGTACCTCGCCTTCGGCTTTGGTCGCATCCAGAACCGGGTCGCAGCGTCGCTTTTGATCGCGCTTGCCCTATACATTCTCGGTGGTCGTTTGTTTCATAGCGATCTTCCCGAATATCGCGCGGGAGAGACAGGAACACTCCTGAATGCCGTAATCGCCTTCTGTTACGCGCTGGGATCGGCATTCGTCAGCGCGGACGCGTTGCTGGCCCTTCGCATCCCAACTTCGACCTACGTATATCTTGCATCCGGCATGCTTCTCTTATCATGCGCAATTCTTGTGACCAAGGTTCGATGGCGCACGAGGTCACTTTTCCCTTGCATCCTGATCGTATATGGATTGCTCGACGCGCTTGCCATTTCCTGGGCGCGAGGTCAGTTTGGTCCTGAATTGGCAAGCGCGTCACGCTATTACCTGGATCTGTCCATGATTCCGATCAGTCTGATTTGGCTCGCGCTGGCGTTGGAGACACGGAAAGACGGGAACGCTTCGCAAAACGTGGCGGGCCTGTCACTTGCAGGTGTCATCGTCATCGCCTTCCTGGCGGGTCAGGTGATCTCGTCGCGTATCGAATGGAAAACCGCGCCCTATCGACACGAAGCATTCATCCAGATGAAAACGATCTTGCGTGACGGCGTTCAGACGACGGGTGACGCCACCTTATTGCAGCAACCGTTCGACGTGGCAAAGCGGGCGGTGGAAATTCAACGCAAATACCATCTTGGACCTTTCCGCACGGAAAACTAGCAATCCTTATCCTGTCGCATGGGCACGCACGCAGGTCCCATAAGCCCGATACGCAATTTCACGCATTCCAAATGCCAAATCGGGAAACCTGGATCCGCGCATTCTCGACACATGGCGGTGACTACTTCCTGGTCGTCGCGTTGGCCGGCCTGCTCGCGTACCTGCGTTTTTCCCCCTGGATGGCGTCGGCTCTGTATGGTGACGACCTGTACGCATACCTTGCCTTTCAAGACGGGCGCTTTGCTTCTTCGTGGCACCAAGCGCTATTGGAGGGCAGCTCCCACAAATACCGGCCCATCTTCCAGGGTGTGGAAGGCATCGCCTTTCATTTTTTCGGCTCTGACATCCGGCGCCACCTGATTTTGAACTTCGCGACACATCTCTCGAGCGTTCTGATTTTCTATCGTGTCGCACTGCGCGCGGGCCGAGGCAACCGACTCGTGGGCGCGGCATTCGCCATCGTGCTTGCAAGCTCTCGATTCGCGCTTTTTGAATTGACAAGCATTGCGGGCATTCTCGAAGCCCTGGCGTTCCTGTTCTTCCTTGTGACCATAGACGCCTGCATGGTGCTGCGCAACGCCGACGTCGCGAGTCCAATGTCCCGCATCGTCCTTTATTGCGTATGGGCAACGCTGGCTGGAGCGGGGGCGATTTTTACGCACGAGCGGTATCTCGTGATCGCTCCCTGGCTGATGCTGGGGTTTCTCGGCGCGCCCTGCATCCGCGCGCTTCCGATTCGAGTTCGGTTCTCACTTGCCTTGCTGCCTTGGCTTCCTGGCCTATTCAACATCGCATACAAGACCTGGGGGCTGCACGACTCGGTGCTGACTGGAACGGGCGGCACCAATCTCGCACTCGACCCTGTGCAAGCACTTTCGAATGCGCGCCAGGCGATCTACTCGATCATGGGTTTCAATTCCGGTCCGGAACACCTCGTCGGTCACGTCGTCGTTGCCGGAGATCCGAGCTTTTTGCTTGCGGTTGCAAGCTGCCTATGCATGATTTCCTTGGCGCTTATGGCAGTCCTGTCTGGCAAGAGCGAGCATCCGAGGCTCCACGTGATCAGGAACTTTGCGCTGTCCGACCGGGCCCTGCTCGCCTCGCTATTCGTTCTGGTTCTGGTTCCGCCGATCTTGACGATCCGTATGGAGCAAAGGTGGCTCCTGGCACCATTTGCTCTACTTCTCCTCGGCCTCGCCGATTTCGCGGGTTCCTTGCGGGGAATTCCCAAGGCAATCGGAACATGCGGCGTGATCGCGGTTGCGATCCTGCAATTCGAGGCTGATGGCATCCTTGGTCGCGACTTCGACAGGATTTACCTGGTCCAGGCGGCACGCTTCGCCGCCGCGACGCACGCAGGCGTCGTCGAGCCGGGCTACTTCCCACCCGGACCACTCACGTTTTTTGCGCAACAGGACAAGTGCAGCTGGGCTCTGTTGGGAGGTGCGTTCTTTCAGGTTTATGAGGACAAGGCGCGCCTGATCCAATGCCTTGACTGGAAGGGAAGAACAGAAACAGCCGAGTTGAGGGCCGCTCCCACCTATCAATGGAACGAGAAGAGCGGGAAGCTCTTGCACGTTGATGTTGCCCGCCTCGGGACCGCGCTTCCCGCGTTTCGACGCAGGCCCTACCTGGACCTACTGGACGAATATTCGACGGGACAGGTACACCCGGAGGATGCCGTTGATACACCATCAGGGCATGGCGCGTTGCTTATGCCGACATTAGTCGAGCAATTTCCTGTCGATGCGTTGGTGGTGACATCCGGACACACCTTCGAATTGCAAAACCTGGAGATTCGCCCAAGCAGTTCACTGCTGTTCGGGGCAACAATGGTCTTCAATACGAAATCAGCAGCGCGCGCCCGCGTCCGGATTCGCTGTGCGATGGAAGAAGAGAAGTTGCGCTTCGAACGCGTATTGCCCTTGCGGTCGGACCCTTCGGGAAATGTTGTCGAAGGCAGAGTCGCTCTCTCCAGCTGCGCCAACCGGCACGCCACGATCAGTTTCGAGGTCGACTCACCTGGAGGCAATTCCGCTGGTCATTGGATCGCTTTTCTGCTGCCTCGGCTCGTAAAAGACGAATAGCCTGGCCACATTCGGCAAGGTAACCGCGTTCCTTCGGTATGCGACGCGATCGGACGTGTCTATCTTGCAGGCGCTCGAAAGACAAAGTGCGGCCATACCTGCTCGGAATTCAGCCCATCGCGCCTTATGACGAAATCCTCGACGATTTCGGTGGCTCCAATACAGCTAGAAGTGGTTGCGTCGTCAAACACGAGATATCCGCCGTCCACCATGAACGGGCGCACACCTTCATACGCGAATCGAACGGATTCCCGAATGTCGCAATCGATGTGGGCTAGACACACGCTTCCTGCGCGTTTCATCACCTCATCGTTCGTCGAGTCGAAAAACCCCTTTACCAGTTCCAGGTTGTCCAATCCCAATTCTTGTACTCGCGCCTGCAGTTCGGGCAAAACGACACCCGAAAAGTCGCCGGAGGTATGGGCATCGATGTTCTTGTCGGTTTCCGGCATGCCTTCGAAAGTATCCAGTGCGTAGACCTTCATGCCTGGATACAAGTGCTTGACGACATACGCCATGAAAATGGCATTGCCGCCTCGATAGGCGCCGTACTCGACGATATGTCCGAAAGGAATCCTCTCCAGGTAGAAGCGAAGGATCAGATACAGATTCATCCGATTCTCCTGCGCGAGGATCGATCGATCGTGTGCAACGAAATTCGCTTCCCGGTACAAAGGATCCGAGGAAACATCGGCCGTCAATCCACCAAACTGCAAGCCCCACCCGCGCTGGTAGCCCTCGTAGACATTGCGTCCGCCGCGCGGGCGGTTCGGCATGTTGGCAATGACCGGGAGGTAGTTGACGTCACGTCGCATTTCTGGCACCGGCGCGCCCTTTGCCGCACGCACCAACTTCGAGATGATCGTCATGCTTGCCTTGTCCGATTCGCGATCAGGGTTGATAGTAGATGACCTGGCTTCCCGCGGACTCGAACCGGAATGGCACGTGAATGAGTTCCGCAAGGGCGCTTCGCACACGGGAATGCAGTCTTGGTTCGACGAAGAGGAGCATAAATCCTCCGCCTCCCGCGCCCAGCAGCTTTCCACCGATCGCGCCGGCATTGCGTGCCCGTTCATACAGGTCATCGATTTGTTGCGTGCTTACCTGATCCGATAGAGACCGTTTTGCCTGCCATGCGGCATGCAATAACTCGCCGAAGTTCCGCAGGTCTCCCTCCGAACAAAGGATTTCCATCGCTTGGTCGACCATGGAGCGGATTTGCTGCATCTCGGTCGCCTTGCGATCGAAGTTCTCGATCTTCGATTTTGCGATCTCGGATGCAATGCGGGAAAAGCCGGTGAAGAAAAGCATCAGATGATCGTTCAAGTCGGCCTTGCGATCGGGCGCGAGCGGGACGGACGACAGTTGAATGTCTCCATCCTCCCGGAACTGAATGATATTGAACCCGCCATGCGCGGCGGCGACCTGATCCTGCGACCCCACGTTTTCCGCCAGCACGATCTGTTCGATTCGGATCGCCTCTTTGGCCAGCCAGTCCTTGCTGACTCGCTTGCCCTCCAAAGCCTGCAAGGTATGCAACAGTCCCACGACAAAGGATGAACTGGAGCCCAATCCCGAACGTGCCGGCAAATCTGCATCGCAGTGCATTTCCAGGCCTTGCGACAAGCCCAACTCCCCGATCACGGCCCGCACCGCCGGATGCCCGATATCCGCAAGCTCCTTTACGTGCTCCAGCTTCGAATATGTGATGCGGTATTTATGGTCGAAGAACGGTGGCAATACTCTACAGGTGATATAGGAAAACTTGTCGAACGTTGTCGAGAGCACGGCGCCGCCGTGCTGGCGATACCACTGCGGATAATCCGTGCCGCCCCCGAAAAAGGAGATGCGAAACGGTGTTCGCGAAATAATCATGTCCGGCTTCCCAGGATGGAAGGTGCCCTTGCGTAATCATCTGGCACACCGATATCCAGGAAATTGCAGTCCTGGATGCTGGCGGCGACATTGCCTGCGTGCGCCTGCGTCGCGAGCACGTCCTGCTCCAAGGAAAAGGCTGGTGGGAATCCTTCGAGTAAGGCTCGCACTCGCGCCACGTCGAAATAATAGGTGCCCCCATTGATCCATTTTGCACCGGGCGCCCTTTCGCCGAATTCCGCAACCCTCCCGTTCGCGTCCAGGACTATGCCGCCAAAGCGGTCGTTCTCCCATGCCGGCTTGATCGCGACGGTGATGGGCAACTGCAAACGGCCCGCGTCTGCCGTCAAACGCCCGAGATCGACTTCGTACCAAGTGTCGCCGTTCAGCATGATCGCGTCCTCACTTGTCCAGTCGCCCTGTGCAAGAGCGCGGCGCAAACCGCCACCCGTACCGAGTGGGGATTCCTCCCGGATGTAGCGCACGCTGCAGTCAAGGAATTGCGCACCGAAATGTGCTTCGATGGCGTCACCCAGGTATCCGATGGAAAGGTGGAAACGGCGAATTCCCTGGCGAGCCCAAAATCGCATGAGGTATTCCAGGAACGGCCTGCCCATGACAGGCGCCATCGGTTTCGGTACGTCGCGCACGACCGGGCGCAGCCTGGTACCCAGCCCTCCCGCCATGATGATCGCGTCGGTTGGCAAGCTCGTCATCTCTTGGGTCGCGCCGAAGAATCGACGAATTCGCGCAGAGCGCGCCTCATCGCCTCAACGGAAAAATGCTCGCGTGCAAACTGGATTTGCGCCAGTGAGGCGTTTGACCAGAGTCCGTCGTCATTCAGCAAATCGATCACCGCTCGGGCGAACGCTTCCGGCGCATCGTGGGAGGCGACTACGGACTGGGCCTTCGCCAACCCTTGCAAGCCAACCGTCGTCGTGACGAGCGGCAAGCCGAATCGCATGGCCTCGACCACCTTCCCTTTCACGCCCGCCCCGAACCGCAAAGGCACCACGGCGACTCGCGCGCGGTTGTAATGGCTTTCCAGGTCCTGATCCGAGACGTAGCCACAAACCTCGACAAGATCGCCGGCGAGCGCCTTGACTTCGTCACTGGGATTCGATCCGATCAAGAGCAAGCACGCATCCGGCTTCGCCCGCCAGATGAGAGGCATCAATTCGCGAACGAGCCAGCCGGCGGCGTCGATATTGGGGCGATGCGCAAAACCCGCGACAAAAATGATGTTCCGCCTGGATTTCGCCTCGAGATTTTCCTTCGCTCCGAAGGAACTGAACGCATACGGCGGAAGCGTTCTTGCCAGAACGCGCGAAGCCTGCGAATTCAGGAACGACTCGACGACGCGCGTTTCATCGGGGGAAGGGTAAAAGACGACGTCCGACTTCAGCCAGACGCTCTCCTCGCAGCTCCTTTGATTCTCAAGTTCCTGCACGAGCACCGGGTCGCCTTTGGCAAATTCGAGCTGTCCCTGAATTCGGAGGTAATGAATATCGTGCCCGTAATACAGAATCTTCGCCTTGGTGGTTGCGCGGATTCGATCGACGATCTCCCATGCGATGCTTGGCCGGCTAAGCAACACGTAGTCGAGCCAGGTGCCGTTTTCCTCCAACCAATGATCGAGTGCCTTTTCGATCGGCATTCCATAGAGGATTTCGACGCCACGCTGCTGCAGGCGAGGCGCGTACACGGGATCGTATTGCAGGTTGTGCGGCCAGAATTTGACGTTCAATCCCATTTCCAGGAAGCGTTCGATCAGCTGCGTGATCGTCCGGGATCCCGCGTCCCGATCCGGCTGCGGAACATAGTGGTCGACGATCAATACGCAACGCTTGTACCGCGATCGATCCCGTGCCACGAACACCCCCTGGCCGCTCGGAAGATTTTCGTCATCGAGCACCATGCGCCAGCGGTCCCGGAATTTCTCCTGATTCAGGGTTTGGTGGACTTTTACGCCAGACTGGACATCCGTTCCGTGCGATATACCCTCGTGGTGGACGACGACGGATTGCGGTTGGAAATACACCTTGAACCCGCGCTCGCGAATCCGGAATGCGAGATCCGAGTCCTCGCAATAGGCGGGCATGTAGCGTTCATCGAATCCGCCCAAAGTCCGGAGCAGTGGAGCGGGTACGAGGATTGCGGCGCCGGAGCAGTAATCCACTTCCCTCAGGTAATTGAATTGCGGCAGGTCGCGATTCTCCAGGCGTCCGTAATTCCAGGCGGACCCATCCTGCCAGATGATCCCGCCTGCTTCCTGCAGACGACCGTTTGGATAGACAAGTTTCGATCCAGCAATGCCGGCATCGGGGAAACGCAGGAAAACATCCAGCAAGGAGTCGACAGACCCGGGTTGCAATTGCGTATCGTTGTTCAAGAGGAATACGTAATTCCCTCGCAGCTTTTCGAGCGACGAATTGCAGGAGCGAAGAAAGCCGAGATTCTTGGGATTTTCCTCATAGCGCAGGCCCGGCACCCCCCTCAGCTTGCCCATTTCCTGATCGCCGGATGCATCTTCGACGACGAGTACCTCGAACGGCACCGACGGAGGATGGCGCGCAATCGACTCGAGGCACAGCACCCCAAAATTCAGTTTCCCATAGCACGGTATCAGGATGGAGATTCGCGGTTCCTGCGAGGACTCCAGGCGAATCCGTGCCAGCCGTTCGTACACATCCTTCGTCGTTGGAACAGGGGCGACATGCAAGGCACTGATCGCGCTGCTCAGCTTGGGTGCCGCGCGGCGCAGCCACGAGAAATCGCCGCGCGCGGCGCGACCCATCCAAAACCTACCGTGACGTACCGGTTTCGTCAGGCGCCACGATTTCGATGCGTAGACCGAGTCGAGTTCTTCCCGCAGCAGGTCCACCTTGGCACGAAGGGCCCGCAACTGGTCCAGATACCTCGCTTCGACTTTCTTGGCGATGCCCGCGGGATCGTCCAATAGCGCCCGCAATTCGGTGATTTGCGCATCCTGTGATTGCGCCCACTTCGCGACTTCGAGGTGATGATCGAAGAGATCTTCCGCCTCGGACAAATAGACCGATGCCGGCAGATCTCGTGTGGCACGCGCTTCACGCTCGCAAACCGCAATGAAATACACCGGATCGGCGAGGCGCGCGGTTCGCTCGTGCGGCGAGACACCGTCATCGGTCAACGCGGCGTAGCCGTCTTGCGGTTCCGCGAGCGGCGTCAATACCGATCCGACGGTCAGTCGCTGGCCGAAATAACGTATCTGCGCGAAATGAGGGCGCAACAGTTTGTCGAGTTCGTCGAAATCCAGTTCGCGAACGTGAAACTCATTGCGTTGTCGGAATTTCTCTGAATACACCGGGCGATTCGGGGACGAAATCACGAGTGTTCCGCCCGGCCGAAGAACGCGCACGATTTCGCAAATCATCTCTTGATGCCGCGCGTGATGCTCTATCGTCTCGAATGAAACGACCAAGTCGACCGAGCCGACGGCCAAGGGAATGCTCGCTGCGTCGCCCAAGGCGAACTGCAGATTTGCGCGCGAGGAATACTGGTCGCGCGCATGTTCGATTGCTTCCGCACTCACGTCGACGCCGATCACACTCTTGGCGACTGCCGACAGCATCGCGGAGCCGTACCCCTCGCCCGAGGCGATATCCAGGACGTCCTTGCCGCGCGCCAGTGCCAACGTCCAGGCATACCGGTGCAAATGTTCGAAGCGGATCTGTCCTTTTTCACCGGGGACAAAGCGCTCGCCCGTGAATTTCATGTCACTGCGCTTTCGCTAACCCTTACGATCTCGATGCCTTCCATCGGTATGCCAATGAGCCCGTGTTTCATCGTGCTTTCGTGGCCACGAAACGTAAGCGCATCATGGATCCAGTGCTGTTGCACATGCGATTCCGGAGTGCCTGTAGCCAGGGCGACATCAATGGAGTACTCACCCACCGGCATTACTGGCATGCGGAAACGGAAGCTCGCCTCGAAATGCTCTCCAGCCGCCACCTGCACGGGCGCCGTCCTGTAGCGTTCGAAGGAATTGTCCCCGAAGAGCCGTTGGCCGATTCGATCCTTGACGTAAAACCCGAAAACAACCTCACTCGCTGCTTCGAGGGCTTGCGCCCGGACCCGCAGTTCTACAATTTCCCCACCGCTCAGCAATCGTATCGGCGCACCGCTGGAATTGCGAAGGTCGGCCCACTCGATCGATAGTTTGCGGGCTCCGAACTCGTTGTGCTTGTCCTGGTCGTCGAAGCTGAATACTTCGAACGCCGCCCGCCACGGGTCGGCGATCGGCTTTCCCATCGAAAGTTGTGCGTGGACCTTCGACATTTGGTGCCGAGACTTGTCGGCCTCCGAATGGTTTTGACGCGCCGCCTTGCCTTCGATTCGCACTTCTTCCCCGGCGCTTGCGGCATCCTGTACGTGCTGCTCGGCCAGGTAGTTCTCGACAACGTCCTTGGGCGGCCCGTCACGCAAGACCTTTCCCGATTCCAGCCAGATCGCCCTGCTGCAAAGATTCACGACGGCGCTGGTGTCGTGACTGACGAACAGTACTGTCCCGGTCTCCTGGAACCGACGCAGGAAGCGCATGCATTTCTGCGTAAACCGTACATCGCCGACCGAAAGCGCCTCATCGATCACCAGCACGTCCGCATCGACATGCGCGGCAATCGAAAACGCAAGGCGCACATACATGCCACTCGAGTAGGTCTTGACCGGTCGATCGATGAAATCCCGGATTTCCGAGAACGCAATGATCGATTCGAATCGCTCCGCCAATTCGCCCTGACTAAGTCCGTACAACAGTGCACTCAAACGGACATTTTCGCGACCTGTGAACTCCGGATTGAATCCAGCGCCGAGTTCGAGGAGCGCCGCGATCTTCCCGCGCTTGTTCACCGTGCCCGTGGTTGGCGTCAGCGTTCCGCAAATCAATTGCAGCAGGGTTGATTTCCCGGAACCGTTGCGCCCGATGATCCCGATCGTTTCCCCGGGTTGCAGCGAAAAACTGACGTCTTGCAAGGCCCAGAAATGCTGGCAGAACCGGCGTGGCCGGAAACCGCCCAGGCGACGCGCGCCATTCCAGAGGAATTGGCGCAAGCGGTCGCTCGGGTTCGCATAGATCTCGTACATCTTGCCCAGGCGCGAACACGCGATCACCGGCGAGTTGTCGGCGCTCGACACCGGCGGGATTAAACCTTGCGGCACCACATGCGCCTCAAATGACATCAGCAAAGCCACGACGCGTCTTCTGGAACCATGCCAGGGCGCCCCAGGCGAAAAGCCACGCAATCAGGAAATAGGCGAGTAATGGCACGGCGTCGGGAACTGTTCCCCAGAGCACCACCCCGCGAAACGATTCGATGATCAAAGTCAGCGGATTCGCGAGCACGACCCAGCGCAAGATTCCGTGTACCGCCGAAAGCGGATAGAAAACCGGAGAGAGGAACAACAACACCGTGACCGCGATCGGCACCAGTTGTGGCAGGTCGCGCAGGAACACGCCGAACGACGCCAGCAACCAGGCAACGCCGAGCGCGACGAGGATCAACGGCAACAGGACGAGCGGCGCAAAGAGCAAGGTCCAATGCAGGCTTCCGGTCAGGACGATTGTCCCGATCAGCAGCACGCCAAAGGAAACCAGGAAATGGAATCCCGCCGCGGAGACCGCTACCCAGGGCAGTATCTCCAGCGGGAAGACAACCTTCTTGACGAAGTTCACGTTTTGCGTCACCAGGGTTGGAGCCCGGTTCGTCACTTCCGCGAAAAATCCGTGGACGATCAGGCCGGAGAACATGGCCACCGAGAATTCCAGAGTGGATTGCTCACCCGCATGCCAGCGCGCCTGGTACACGACACCGAAAACGAATGTGTAGACGGCCAACATGACGATGGGCGTCACGAGCGACCAAAGGTTGCCCAGAGCCGAGCCACGATAGCGCCCTGCGACATCGCGCCCGGCAAGCGCAAGGACGAGATCCTTGTGCCGCAATGCACTGCGGATGACCTCGATCGGAGAACTCACGGAATCAATTGAAAACTTCCGCATCGGCAAGCGACGGCGCCTGCCGGTCCTTGGCAGCCAGGATCGGTTCGCCCTGCATGGGCCAGCGGATGCCCACGTGCTCGTCATTCCACACGAGACTTCGTTCGTGTTCGGCGGCCCAGTATTCGGTGGTCTTGTACAGGAAGTCCGCGGACGCGCTCGTGACGAGGAAAGCATGACCGAAGCCCGGGGGAACCCAAAGCTGCCGGTGTTCCTCGGCCCGCAGTTCCAAGCCGACCCAGCGACCGAAGTTCGGCGATGATTTGCGCAAATCGACCGCAACGTCGAACACCGAACCGCTGACCACGCGCACGAGCTTGCCTTGCGGACGCACCAGCTGGTAATGAATGCCGCGCAACACGCCACGCGCGGAGCGCGAATGGTTGTCCTGCACGAAATTCACGTCCAAGCCGGTCGCTTCCCGGAATGTCCGTGCGTTCCAGCTTTCCAGGAAGAAACCACGATCGTCGCCGAACACCTTGGGTTCGAGAACAAGCACTTCCGGCAA